>Ga0302252_1000178_pt1 | contig 76946 bp, 55 predicted proteins | sample AAG_RA_Leu_MG_FD_193511 | JGI IMG/M metagenome (GOLD analysis project Ga0302252, IMG submission 193511) | Enriched activated sludge microbial communities from anaerobic digester in WTTP, New Holstein, Wisconsin, United States - AAG_RA_Leu | ecosystem: Engineered > Bioreactor > Anaerobic >... | reverse complement strand
AATGTGCTACGGTATCAGGTTACGGGAGGTCTGGCGTGTGACACAACACGGATTTTGCGCAAAACTACACGTTTTTTGCGCGGTATTCGCGAGGAGAGGTACCGGTAACCTGCCGGAAAACACGCCCGAAGTGCTGGATACTACCGAAGCCGCAATCAAAGGCAATGGAGGAGATGCTGTTTCGCCGGTCGAGGAGTAACCGCTTCGCTTGCTCGATACGCTTGAGGTTGATTGACTTCGTTATGCCGATACCCTTGGCGCGCTTCCAGGTCCGGCTGACGTGCGCGGGATCGGCGCCCAGGTGAACGGCGATGGAGTGCAAGCCGAGACTGGGATCGTTGATATGTTCGGTGATGTATTCGTTTACGGAGGATATCAACCGGTTGGACAGGCTTTCGAAGCGTTCCCGGACCTTGCCGGCAAAGAACAGAGCGGCGGTGCGGAGAAGGTCGCGAAGCCGGGTGTAGTCGTAAGCCGTTCCAATCTGGTGGAGGAACTCCTCGCTTTCCAGCGCCACCGATTCCGCGTCGGCGCCCACCTCCCCAGCGGCCTGAGCCATAAAGATAACCTGCACCTGCAGTATGGGACGCAAGTGGAGGAGGCTGAGGTATCGGTCCTCGAACAGCGCCCTTGTGATGTCCTCCAGCGCCATTTCCGTTTCGAGCACGTCTCCGGTTCTGATGACGGCCTGCATCCTCCGCGCCAATGTCCAGTATTCGCCGAGGTCAATCGGCGCCGGTGAAATCGTTGTGTCCCAAACGAAAACACGGTCAAGCCCAAGGCGAACCTTGCGGCGCTGGGCGACGATGGCATACTGGGCCGCCCAGCGGAATCCTTCCAGTGTTGGTTCGGGAAGAAAGGCCACGCCGATGGAACTGGAAATCCCCAGGCCGGTTTTCATCGCTTGCTGAAGCGATTCCAGGCTCTTGATGAATCCCGTGCGGTTCGAGTCGAAACAACCGCAGAAGTAGACGGCATTGGTGTGCGCGAAGCCGAAGAGTGTTCTTTGTGATGCGCCAAGGCGTTCCTCAACAACCGTTCTGATACCGTCCACGGTGGCAAGACGCGCTTCGGATTCCGCGGTTTCAAGACCGTCAACGGCAAGGCAGACCACGTATTCCGGCCACCGTCCGTTTGGCAGGCGCTCACGTATCCACTTCTCCGTGACGGTCGCATCCGCCACTTCGCCCACAGCCAGTTCCGGGTAGACCAGGTGGTTCCAGAAGACGCTTTGGAGGGTGGAGTCGTCCATAAGGCATGACGGCCTGTTTGGGGCTTGCCGGTTCCTGGCAATAGCCCGCCTGACCGCTCCGGACAGCGATAATTCACCATGAAGTGGATAAATATTATCCATCAGGTGGATGATATTTCAACTATCCACTAGTTGGTGACCAAGCGTGGACAAGCGTGATAATGCGGCTCAATACTCCGGCGGAAGGGCCGCGAGTTGGGCGGCCGTGAACACCGGACCGTCCACGCACACATACACGTGCCCGATATTGCACCGTCCGCACTTGCCGATGCCGCATTTCATCCGGTTCTCGAGGGTTGTGTAGATGGCGTCATCCTCGAAACCGAGTTTTTTCAGCGTTGGCAGGGTCAGCTTGATCATGATCGGCGGGCCGCACAGGACGGCGCAGGCGGTTTCGGCGGAGGGAGCCGCCTTTTCCAGCACCGTCGGGACGAAACCGACTTCGCCCTTCCACTCGGGCGTTTCGCCGCCCGGGTCCACGGTCTGCCACAGCGTCACATCATCCCGTTCCGACCACTCCTGCAGTTCACGCTTGTAACAAAGGTCGCCCACACTGCGCGCGCCGTACACGATGGTCACCTTGCCGTACTTGTCGCGTTGGTCCAGGACGTTCCAGATAACGCAACGGACAGGAGCGAGGCCGATGCCTCCCGCGATGAACACGAGGTCCTTGCCTTCCATCTCGTTCAACGGGAAGTGATTTCCGTACGGACCCCGGAATCCCACGGTGTCGCCGGGATTCAGGTCCCGAAGAGCGCTGGTGACCTTGCCGGCCGACTTGAAGGTGCATTCCAGATACCCGCGCCGCGTGGGTGGCGAGGCGATGCAGAACGTGCACTCACCTGCCCCGAACGCGGAGTATTCGCCGAACTGGCCGGCGCGAAAGTCGAAACTTTCTGCCACCGACTCGTCCTGGAACTTCAAGCGCAGGGTGCGCGTATCCGCCGTTTCATCGATGACGTCGTCGATGGTCATCAGATAGGGTTCGTAGACGTTCATGCAGGTCCTCCCATCGTTGTATCTTCTCCGGCGCGACCGGCAATCCCGGTCAGAATCTCCGGTAGATTAACACCCGTGGGACAGGCGACCACACACCGCCCGCAACCGGTGCACAGCAGGATATCGTGACGGTGGGGGTATATGTAGAACTTGTGCATGATGCGCTGACGGCACCGGTTCGTTTGCTCCGGTCTCGGATTATGCCCGGACGCGTGCAACGTAAACAGGCCGACCTGGCACGTATCCCAGTTGCGTCTGCGGGCACCGGCTGATGTGCCGACCGGTTCGTCCACGATATCAAAGCAGTAACACGTCGGGCAGATGGACGTGCACGTGCCGCAACCGAGGCATCTAAGCGAGAGTTCCTGCCAGAACTCGTCGTTGAAGTTGGCCTCCAACCACGCCTCGATTCTGTCCATCGGCGCGGGATCGTAGCGTTTCGGCGGCGCCTGAACCTCGGCGTCGGTAGACGTGAACTTCGCGGAGTGCGCTTCCACGAACGCCTGGCCCCTGGGTGTCACAATCTCGACTATGTATCCGCCCTGCGCAGGCCGCAGAAGGATATCCGAACCGGTGGTATCCGCGGGACCCTTGCCGACCAGTTCGCAGAAACACCCCGGTCCCATGGCCGCGCAGGCCAGGCCGATGACCGTGACGGTCTCACGGCGACGCATCCACAAGTCGTCCTTTGGTTCACCGTTCATCACGGCGTCGATAGCCGCGGCGCCCGCCGCGTCACACGGCCGGGCGCCCAGCACAACCCATGGTTCCGTAGAGAGATCAACCGGCTTGAGCGAGAAGCCCGAATCGGTGCGGTTCCACGTGAAGACCTGTTCCGTCGGCGGCTGAAAGAAACCGCGAAGGGATCGGCGAGGCATGCGCTCGTCCAGCACAACGTCCTTCGCGTTCGAGATGACCTGGTAATCGACGGCTCCATCGGCGGCCTCAGCCGGAGCGACCACACGCGTTCCGGCGGCCAGCAGTTCGGCGGTCAATTCGGCAAGAGCCTGTGTAGTGATGAATCTGGTTTCGCTCATCGGATAAACTCCTGCCCGTCGTCGGTTCGGAACGCCCCCAGCGGAGCCGGAGCCTCCGGGTCGTCGGTAGCGGTATAGTCGAAGCGGATCTGCAGGATACGCGCCATTTCGCGGTTCAGCACGTCCAGCGGGATTCCCGCCGGGCAGACGCGCGCGCACTCGCCGCAATCGGAGCACCGTCCCGCGTGGTGCTGGGCGCGGGTTATCTGCCACGCCATAATCGCCGCCGGGTGTGCGGAAGGCTCAATCCAGCGCGGCTGTGTCTTGTCGACGATACAGCGCTCGCAGGTGCACAGCGGGCACACCTCGCGGCAGGCGTTGCACCGCACGCACCGCGCGAACGCAGTCTGCCAGAACTCCCAGCGTTCCGAAGCGGGCATAGCCGACAACTCCTCGATGAACCGCTCGCGCGCGTCGTCGTTGGGCGGCGCCTGCGGCAATTCTCCCACCACGTGGTCCGCCAGATGAGGCTCGCGCACATCACAGCCGGTGCACTTGTCGGCCACCGTCGCGGCGGTCAAGGGCTCTTTGGACGCCGGATCCTTCTGAACTCCACCGCACCGGACGCCGATGAGAACGATGTCTTCGCGCTTGATCTGCGACTCACGCAACAGCATCGCCACCGCGCGGGCGTCGCAACCCTTCACGACCACGGCGGCCTTGCCCAATCGCGCGACGTGCGAGCGTCTCGGCGAGAGAAACGTCGCCAGGTTGTGAACGCACCGGGTGTCGAAAATCAGTTTGTCCGCGCCTTCGGGCGAGGTAACGAACACCGGACGCGCGCCGGTCGGCCCGTCCTCCCAGCCGATGACAACCTGAACGGTTCCATCGGAGAGGAGTGTCCTTGCCAGGTCCTGCAATTCCTTCATGCCGCCCTCCCCGCGAGTTCACTGCCGGCAACCGCTTCCCTGTCATACCCGCGGAACGGCCCCAGCGCCCGAACCCGGGCCACGGCGTCGTCCACGATATCCTTCCACTTCATTCCCTCGGAGGCGGACACCCACGAAAACGTGAGGCGGTCCTCCTCGAATCCCAAGAACTGAAGAAGGTCGTGGAACACTGCAAATCTTCTTCTCGCGTGGTAGTTGCCGGAGGTGTAATGGCAGTCGCCGGGGTGGCACCCGCTGACGATCACCCCGTCCGCCCCGCGTTCCAGAGCTTTCAGGATAAACAACGGGTCAATGCGTCCGGTGCAGGGCAGGCGCACGATGCGGACGTTCGGTTCCATCGTCAGCCTGCTGGTGCCGGCCAGATCGGCGCCGGTATAGGTGCACCAGTTGCAGACGAAAGCGACCATTCTGGGTTCGAATGTACCCGCCGGTTGTGGTGTGTTGGTTTCCATATGATTTACACGCGTCCGTCAGGCCAGGATCGCGTTGACCTCCGCGAATATCTGCTCGTCTGTAAAGCCCATCAGTTCCACGCTCTTGGATGGACACGTCGCCTGGCACGTACCGCAACCCTGGCAAACGCCGGGATTGACGTCCGCCACCGTCTTGATGAGCCGGCCCTGCCGGTCGCGTATCTCCCGGTGTCCAATCGCGCCGTACGGGCAAACCCGTTCGCATGTGAAGCATCCTGCGCAGTGGCTGATATCCACACGAGCAACCGTCGGCTCACGCTCCAGGCTCTCCTGGCTGAACAGTCCCAGCACTTTCGCCGCGGCGGAACTTGCGGTAGCCACGGTGTCGGGAATATCCCTCGGCGCCTGGCACGCTCCCGCCAGGAACACGCCGGCCGTGTTTGTCTCCACGGGTCGCAACTTCGGGTGGGCCTCGTTCAGGAATCCGTGCTTGTCGTACGAAATCGACAGTTTCTGCGCCAGGTCCTTGATGCCGGGGCGCGGACGGATGGCCGTGGCGAGCACCACCATATCCGCGTCGATCGTCACCGGTTCGCCGGCAAGGGTGTCGAAACCGACGACCTTGATAACGTCGCCGTCGCGGTACATGCGCGACACGCGTCCCCGCATGTAAACGGCGCCGTCCTCCTCGATGGCCCGCCGTGTGAACTCGTCGTATCCTTTGCCGTTCGCGCGGACATCCATATAGAAAACGGTCGCCTGCCCGTCGTGCACCTTGTGCCGGTACAGCATCGTGTGCTTGGCGACGTACATACAGCAGATCTTTGAACAGTAGTCGATACCCTTGGCCCGGTCACGCGAACCGATGCACTGCAGGAAAACGATCCGCTTCGGTTCCTTGCCGTCGGAAGGCCGCAGAATCTTGCCGGCGGTTGGGCCGGAAGCCGATGCGAGGCGCTCAAACTGCATACCGTCGATCACGTCAGGTATGGTTCCGTAGCCGTACTCGCCGTAACCGGAAATGTCCGGCGAATCCTGTTCCTTGCCGATGGAGTACAGCGAGTAGCCGGTGGCCACCACGATGGCGCCCACCTTCTCCGTCACCAGTTCGTCCTCCTGGTCAAAACGGATCGCCCCGATGGCGCAGGCGTCCAGGCACTTTCCGCACGCGTCCTGCTTGCCCTTCTTCTGGCTGAGGATACGGAGGCATTTCATCTGGTCGATGACCGGTATGTTCGGAACGGCCTGCGGGAACGGCGTGTAAATCGCGGTTCGCTTCGAGAGGCCTTCGTCGAACTCGTTCGACACTTTCCGCTGGACGCAAGCTGTCATACACGCGCCGCATCCCGTGCAGATGGTAGCGTCCACCTTCCGCGCCTTCTTGCGAATGGTGACGTCAAAATTCCCCACGTATCCGTCCACCGACTCGACCTCGCTGTAGGTCATCAGTCGGATACGGGGATGCTGGGCAACCTCGACCATGCGCGGCGTCAGGATGCACTGCGAGCAGTCCAGCGTCGGGAACGTCTCCGACAACTGGCTCATATGACCGCCGATGGAAGGCTCCTTTTCGACCAAGATGACTTCGCGTCCGCCGTCGGCGATGTCCAGCGCCGCCTGGATGCCGGCGATTCCGCCGCCGATGACAAGGGCTTTACGCTCGATGGGAATCGAGATGGTTTCCAGAGGGATGTTTCGCTTCACCTTTTCCACGGCGAGGCGCACGAGGTCGATGGCCTTGGCGGTCGCCTCGCCCCGGTCCTCGTGGATCCAGGAGCAGTGCTCGCGGATGTTGGCGATCTCGCACAGGAACGGATTCAGGCCCGCGGAAGCGCACACGCGGCGGAACGTCCGCTCGTGCATGTGCGGCGAACACGCGGCGATGACCACACCGGTCAGCATATGTTCGCGGATTGCCTCGCGGATAATGGCCTGTCCCGGTTCGGAACAGGTGTACTTGTTGTCTTTCGATACCACGACGCCGGGGAATCCCTGCGCCGCCCGGGCGACCGAAGGGACATCGACGGTCCGGCCGATGTTCTCGCCGCAGTGGCAGACAAAAACGCCGATTCGAGCCATCACACCGCCTCCTTTGCCGCAACAGCCATTCGTTCCAGCATGGGCGCCGGGCTGACGAAGTGCCGTTTCAGGCCCAGCGACTCCGCGTTGAGGCCCAATGCCAGACCGAGCAGTTCCGTAAGATACAGCACCGGCAGTGTCGTTTCGCCCTTGTTCGTGTACGCCTGCTGACGGAAATCCAGATTCGAGTGGCACATCGGGCAGGCGACCACCAGAGCTTCGGCGCCCGCGGAACGGGCATCTTCCAGAATAGCCCGACTGAGGCGGACGACGGACTCTGCGTGCGGTATCGACATCGAGCCGCCGCAACAATCCATGCGAAGATTCCAGGTCACCGGTTCCGCGCCGATGGCCTTCACTATCTCCTCCATGAAGGTTGGCGATTCCGGATCGTCACCTCCGGCAATCTCGGCCGGCCTGAGCAAAAGGCACCCGTAATAGCAGGCGACCTTCATGCCCTTCAACGGTTGCACCGTCTTCTCCTTGATGACCGGCAGAGACTCGCGCAAAACATCGAGAACCGTCCGCACGTGCACCGAGTTCGAAAACGGCCGGCCCAACAGGCGGGGCATCTTCTCCGCAAGTTCCGGATTGGTCGCCACAGCGTGCTCGGAACGGGCCAGGCGGTTGTAGCAAGCCGCGCATGGCGTAAGAACATCGGTCATACCGGCAGATTCCGCCAGCGCCAGGTTGCGAGCCGGCAACACCACTGCCAGCAGAGGGTTCACGGAATGGGCGGAAGTCGCCCCACAGCAGGACCAGTCGTCGATCTCCCGCAGAGTCAGGCCCAGCGCTCCGGCCACCGCCCGTACACTTTCGTCGTATTCGCGCCCGGTGCCGTGGAGCGAGCAACCGGGATAGTATCCGATGGTCATCGCTCTTCCTCCTCGCACGCCTTGAAAATCGCGCGGACCTCTTCCACACCGGATATCGAAGGGGCGCCAAGGTGGAGCTTGCCGCGTGTGACCATTCCCGGCGCGGCGGTTGCGTCCTGGAACAGCGAGCCGGTGCGGAGCTTGTAGGAAACCATCAAGCCCAGTTCAGAAATGCGCCCATGCGCCCGTATCTGGTCGAGGAACGACCGGTGGAACGCCATCAGGTTGCGCGGAAGCGTATCTGGTTGCTTTGCCACGGCCATCGACCGCAGTTCATCGATCACCGACGCCGGATCGCAGTCGTTCGGGCACCGTGCCGTGCACGTTTCACAACCGGCGCACAGCCACAGCGACTTGGCGGTAAGCAACCGGTCCGCCTGATTCAGGCCGACCATTCGCAGGATATCGTGCGGGCGCAGTTCCGTTTCCTCGGCCATCGGACAACCGGCGGAACACTTGCCGCACTGGTAACACCGCGCGGGTTGTCGGCCCGTGCGGCGGTAGATCTCTTCGGACAGGGTTCGGGCGCGCGGGGCTTCTTTCACTCCGCCTTCCGTCGATGCCATTTCGGGATACTCCCATTCCGGACGGTATCAGTGGCGCCCGCTCGTCGAGCCGGCGGGTAAACCGTCCCCGGCGGATTATTGATCCGCTTACTTTTATTATGGTTATCAATACTTTCGGCGTCCACTTGTCAAGCCGACATCCGTGCGCAAATGGCTCCATATCAAGGGAAACAGGCATTCCGCCGATACTGCAACCGGTTGCATCACCCTTCGACACGGCAAGGTATGCCTGTCGGAAAGGAGACGGATATGTCCATCACAAAACGGAGTGTGGCGGAGTTCTTCGGCACATTCTGGCTGGTTTTTGGCGGGTGCGGAGCCGCCGTGCTGGCGGCCGGCGTTCCTGAACTGGGAATCGGCTACGCGGGAGTGTCTCTTGCATTCGGCCTGACCGTGTTGACCATGGCGTTCGCCATCGGCCACATCTCGGGTTGCCACCTCAACCCGGCGGTCACCCTGGGGCTGTTGACCGGGAAGCGGTTCCCGGCGGCTGACGTTATTCCCTATATCATCGCGCAGGTACTGGGCGCCATCGCCGCGGCCTATGTGCTTTATGTGATCGCCAGCGGCATGCCCGGCTTCGAGATCGGCGGATTCGCGTCGAACGGAGTCGGAGAGCACTCTCCGCACGGATACTCGATGATGTCCGGCATCGTCGCGGAAATCACGCTGACTTTCTTCTTCCTGATTGTGATACTCGGCGCCACCGATGAGCGCGCGCCGAAGGGATTCGCTCCCATTGCCATCGGCCTCTGCCTGACGCTGATCCACCTGATCGGCATCCCGGTGACCAACGTTTCGGTCAACCCGGCCCGTAGCACCGGTCCCGCCCTGATAGCGGGTGGGCTGGCCCTTCAACAGTTGTGGATATTCTGGGTGGCGCCGATCGTTGGCGCGATTCTCGCGGGAATCATTTACCCGTTATTCGCCGAACCGGACAAGAGCTGACTGTCAGGGATCGATACCGAGCGCTTTGCGAACCGTGACGACGGCATCGACCGCATCGATTCTGCCGGGAGAGACCGGCGAAAGGTCGAGGCGTGCGATATCGTCCGGTCCGGCTTCCGCGATTCCACCTGCGAGGCTCAGCGCACGGGCGGCATCCGCAAGAGTCAAGGGTGGATTCAGCGGATAGATTCCGGTCATCGCGACGAGAACCGGTGCGGCTTCGGATACCTCCGAGGTCACGGAAACCGATGTTACGGGCACGTTGGGGCGGGGATTTGTCCACGTCCAGGCACGGAGTGTGACACCCTGCCCCACCGTGTCCTTTCCTTTCCACACGGCAGGCGCCTGCAATCCGAATCGGACGTCGTTGAAGGCGAATATCTGGGTCCCGTACAGAATCGGCACTTCAACCGTCCGCCCATCGGCATAGCCGACTGTGAATCTCGCAACCCTGCTTCCCGACTCGCCCGCGAAGGTCGTCCCCCAGAGAACGCTGATACTTGACAACGGCTTGCTGTCGACGGGAATCGCAACAGACCTGGCACGCGTCCCCGCCGGATCAAGGCCTCCCGCGAGCCATACCGGATTACCAAGACGGAAGTAAACACCGTCGCGCGCCAGTTCGCCCGACGGGAAGGCGGCAGGCGGGTGCGGACCGCCCGGAATCCAGTCCCACATCACCGCATTCCCACCACCCGGATCGATCTGGAAGCCGTTGCAGGTCTTCGTGTTCGCAAACGTTCCGTTCCACGCGTATCGAAACGCGTCATTGATGTCATATCCCAGGTCGGCGACCTTGGGGTTGGCGCCGCTCCAGAACATTTCAGCGGCAACGACATACGCGCAGAACTGCTCGTACGCCGATGTGTTCACGATCTCCGGAGACATCGACCAACCGGCCCAGGTAGACTGGATCATCCCCATACCTTCGTACTGCTTCACCACTGAGGTCAGGTTCTGGATATTCGTCCAGTTGTACCAGGGCACGCCGATAAAATCCCAGCCTTCGCGCTTCCACAGGGGAACGCTCGGGAAAGACGTGGTTGAGCCGTTGTAGTGCCAGTCGGTGATGACGATGTCCTTCGGCAGTCCGGCCCTGCGGAGTGCGGAGGTAGCCAGGTCCGGCGCGTTGCCGGCGTCGGAAGCCTCCTGGGGATAATGGAGGAATTCGTCTCCCCACATCATCGTCCGCATGCCGCGAGCCTTCACCCAGTTGTTGATCCGGACCACGTCCTCGAGGATCAGTTCGGTGGCGGTTTTTGACGAACCGGCCTTCGGGAACGTGCCCGTCATCATCACCTCATCGTGTCCGATGTGGAAATAGCGGGGCTGGAATATGTCCGCCGCTTCCTGCATCACGTCGAACAGGAGGGTGTAGACGGCGGGATTTTCAGGATTGTACTGTCGCGGGGCGTTCGGATCGGTGGCGAGATCCCGGTGCTGGCCGTTCACGAACATCCAGTCCGCGTGTCCCAGCGAGTTAACCAACGGTATCGGCTCCACGAAACGGGACCTAGCGTGGTCCACCGACGCCTGCATGTCCTCCCTGGTCATGCCCCGCGTTGAATGCCATATCTCCGGGTGCGAAGCCCACTTGCCGAACTCCACCTCGTAAAGCATTGTGTTCAGTTTGTAGCGGGATACGATTCGGTCGAGCATCAATCTGTGGAACGCGAGCCCGTTGGGACCGCCGAACCAGTGCACACCGCGCATCTTCAACGAGGGCCAGTCGCGGATAGTAGCCGTTTTGACGTAGACTCCGTACGGATCCAGCCGAATCAACTGCTTCAGCGTCTGCGCGGCGTTGTATACGCCTCTCGCGTCGTGTCCGGCAATCGTAACGCGCCCGGCGACAACGCTCAGGTAGTAACCTTCCTCCTTCGCTGGCACGTTGGAGTCTGTGGAGACGCCGAGTGATATGACCGTTGCCCCGGTTGGAGCCGACGGGCCGATTTCGGAATCAATACCCCAGAGGTCGGCCAGATCCTGCTGTATCTCAACAGCGGCTCCCATAACTTCGGGAGGCGCACCGACTGGTACTGTGATGTAAACGTTCTGCCCCAACCGGCAGGCCGAACCCGCTGTCGTTCGTTCCTTGGGTCTTGGAACAATCGGAAGGTCGATCACATACGGAGCCTGGGCGCCTTCCCTTTCCAGCGTAACCGGAGCAGGATCCAGCGCCGGAACCACCGTTCTTACAGGGGCCTCCCCCAGTTGCCACGTGGCGGTGATGGTCCGCATTTCGGGAACGGTCGGAATCGGCGATTCCCCTACCCCGAACCAGAAGATGGGATTGCGTTTGGCCCAATCCTGCTGTCCGGCGCGCGCATCAAACAGGCGAAAGCCCGAAACCGAGCTGTTGCTGGCCTCGATGGTCACATCAAGAGGCCCGAGGTTTGTGTCGAAGTGGATGCTTTTCACAAGGGGGCACAGTTGGCTCTGCGTCTGGTCCGGCGTTGTGGCGAAAACCGGCACGGTTCCGCTTCTCGCGCCGGAAACCGTATTCGCCGACCAGGGCATCCCGGCGATCAGGTTGGCGTTCAAGTAGGCCATCGACCACTCTATCTGGGCGGGCTGGGATTTGGTGGCGTAATTGACGGTGACCTTGTAGGTATTGCCGGGACCGAGTTCGTAAGAGTATCGAACCAGGCCTTCGCTGTTCTGGTAGGTAACGTTGGCGGTGTAGACACCGGCGGCGTAGGAGGTGGAATAGCCGGGCGTGACGTTGTCTGTGTTCATCAACGTCGCTGTCCAGCCCGGTTTGACCATGTAGAAGTGGGATTCGCGTATGATGGGGATTCCGTCGGCCAGCAGTGTGACATCGTGCGGCGTGTTCAGGATGAACCGCAGGCGGCCAAGTTGGACGTCAATGGCCCTTGCAGGCGCGACAGACAACCATACACAACACAGCAACAAGATCAGCCGAAAGAGACGGAACATGGATATCGCCTTCCTACTCCATTGTGCCAGTGACTCCAAGGTATCGGCCGTGGTCTGGTTGCCGGCCGAAGCGACGGTGAAGGCCGGATGACCATCACTAAGCACGTCGTAACAACCGGCCTCCACTCGGAGCACCTCGTCGACCTCCTGCGCCCGGAATTCGTCGGGCAGACCGGGGCCTTTACCTCACCAGTCCTCGCCCCGGATGCGGTCGTCCATCAGAATTGCATACAGATAGGACGGTCCCTGCAAGTGCTGAACCGGTTTTGTGTTGTGCAGGGGGACGAACTCCAGCGCCTGCTCGAACTGCGACACGTGGATGCACCGGTTCACCGAATCGGGTTTGACGCTGTTGCCTGCAATCGAATACGTGAAAGCCTTCCCCCTGATCTGGTGGAACGTTTCGCCTGCGTGCTCGACTATGCGTGACCAGACGCTTTCGCTGTCGATCTCCAGACTCCCGGAAGCCCTTCCTCGCAACATACTAGCGAAGTCCAGTATCATCAACGGCGGAGGGACGAACGGTACCGGACCTCCCGGATTCAGCACGATCGCCCTTTCCAGCGCTCGCTCGAGATCGCCTTTCGCGGTTGCCTGGGTGCTCTTCACCACCAGATCGCACAAAGACGGAAACGACATCACGACCCGGCTGACAGGCCGGTCGCAAAAGAACCGCCTGGCGGACGGCATATCGGTAAAGGCAAGCAGGGCGGGGTGGCCGGCGACGTCGTGTGTCGCAATCCCCAACGTAGTCGATTCCCCTTTATCCTCATGTTCTCCTGTTGTGGGAACTATCAAATTGGCTTCCAAAAGGGCGTGCTGAACAGCCTCACCGGCTTCCGCACTGAAGACGCCGTGAACCTCGGCTGACGCCGCGCCTTTCATCAGCGCTTGCCGCAGAGGCTCGTTGTCCGGCCGGATCTCCGAATAATCCCGCAATATGTCCGCCAGGTCTTCGGCGAGGTCGGGCGCGATCTTCTCGAGATCCGCGTGCTGGTCCACGGCGGCTTTCTGTTCACCAAGGCCCAGAAAGCCCAGAGCCAGATAGTAGCAGATGGCGGGATCCTTCAGGTCGATGCTTTCTTCCAGATGGCATTGCGTTTCCAACGCCTTCTCACCGCGGAACAAACGGACCCACGCCTTGCCGAGTTCGTACACGGCCATACCAAAATCGGGTTGCAGTTCGAAAGCCGTGCGGAAGGCGATAACCGCCTCTTCGAGTCGTCCGCAATCGGAGTACACCAAACCCAGGTTGTAGACCGCGTGCCCGTTTTCCGGGTCCATGTCCAGGCCCTTCTGGATTGCCTCGATGGCATCTTCCAAACGGCCCAGCATCCTCAGGCAATTCCCTACCATGAAGTGTGGTACGGCCGCGGTGGGGTTACACGAAGTGACGAACCGAAATTCGGCCATGGCGGCTTCGTAATCGCCGAGACTGCCTAATCCAACGCCCCGGCCGTAGTGAGCCTCAACGTCGTCCGGATCCCGGGCAATGGCTTCGTCGAAGGCATCGATGGCCTCTTCCAGCAAGCCCGACTCAAGCAGAGCCTGGCCCAAACGATCCCAGGATTCGGGACTTTCCGGATACTGCTCCACCTGGAACTGCGCATTGGCCACGCGATCGGCCAACCCGTTCCCCTGTTCCTCTCCGTTTCCCTCGTTCATCGGGATCTCCTTCCATCAATAGTTGATCTCACCGCCGCCTCGATCGTGATACGGTGCAGGCGGACCACGTCGGCCAACCCCAGCCGATACCCCGTGTATCCTCCGGCAAGCGTAAAGGCCAGGGGAATCTCGCGGTTCCGACACCATTGAAACACCATTGCGTCTCGTTCGCGCAACACATCTTCCGTGATGGCATCGCCTTCAGGACCGTTGTTGTAGGGGTCCATCCCCGCATTGTAGAGCGCCAGTCCGAAACCGTCTCGCTCCTCCAAACGGGCCAGGCCTCTTTGCAGAATGCTGAGGTATTCTATTGCGCCCTGAACAATGTGAAGTTCTCCGTGCTCCGAGTCATCATATGCATCGAATTGGCAGGTCGAGATATCGAACTGATAAACGCCGGGCATATCGTGTATCAGCGAACTGGTCCCGCCACCGCAGTGTGCGTCGAGATCGATGATCAGCACGCGATTCACACGCTTACGGGCTTCCGCGCAGGCCAGAGCCAGGCCGTTGAAGGTACAGAATCCTGAACCGCGGTCGTACCGCGCATGATGAATACCCGAAGACAACGTCCCGGAAATCCCATCGTTCAGGGCGGTCAACGCGGCATCAACCACTCCGCCGGTGGTGGCGCAAGCCATACGCCACACGCCTTCGTCCCATTCGAATCCCTGGGAACCCGCCATGGAACGGGGATGCCCTGTTCGAACCGCGTCCACATACGCCTTGTCGTGTACCTGACACAGTTCCCCGCTGGTTACACTGCGGGGAACTGCCAACTCGAGCCCTGCCAGCGCATGCCCACGCAAGTCCTCGGCGATAGCCCGCGCCTTCCTCGTTGTGTCAAAGTCGTATTTCGCCGCTGTGTAGTCGTCACTGTAGAAAACCTTCATCTGCCAATCCTCTCCTTTCGTACGTCTTGAAAGCCAGGCGATCAAGACCGTACGGCCGGATGAAGGGCAGTGTATTGCCGGTTATCTGGTTTGTGACATAGGAGATCCTGAAACCTCTTCGCGCACGGTGCTTACGCCTGATCCTCTCGTGGGAATATCAAACAATAGACATTGATATGTCTATTATATGAAATGGGGAGAAGAAATATCAAGACGAGCTTCGGGAAAGGCACCATTATCTGGAACTTCGAGGATCGTTTTCACGGCAAGACATGGATCAGGAACGCTTGGCCTGAAGTCCTCCAGAGAGGCTTGACAAAACTGCCATCGAAGTACAAACAGATCATCGATATCCTGACCCCCGTCCCCCTTTCCACGCGTGGTAAGGGGGTGCCCGGAGCGTTCAGCGAAGGGCGGGGGTTAGGTAATCAATGACAGCATTCACGTTCTGTGACTCGGATTATCAGGTGCAATCATCTTGCCATGGTCCGCCGTCGTTGACGGCAAGTTCGGACAGGGCAGTGTCCAGATGTTCGGCGATACCTTTGTCAGCGGTGCGATCCCACATGGAGGCGCCTTGCAGGCGGAGGCCCAATGTGGCGGCGATCCACGCCTGCCCCCACCCGGCTTCCACGCACCAGGCGCCCCAGCCGAAATCGGCGGAACTGGACCAGTAGTCCCATTTGCGGAAATCGAACGCCCGGAACCACGCGCCGTCCAGGTTCGGGTGTTGTTCGGAACGGACCTGAATCCGGCAGAGGTAGCGCGCCAGATGGTCCTCCGCTGTCTTCAGGCCGGTGTCTCCCGTAGCGAACGCCGCTTCGTGCAAGCCCAGAAGGGCGAATCCGCACGTGTACAACTGATCGGAGGCCGGATCGCCGTTTTCCTGAATGAGCGGCGTTTCGGTAATCCCGTACTCTTCGTTGGTCCGCGGGATGCGGTAATAACCGTCATCCGTGGAGTGGAACCGTTCCGGCAGGGCGCCGCACGGGTCCTGGATGGCGATGAGGTCGTCGGCAACCGTCCTCAGCCATTTCCGGTGTTCGGCGGTATCCTCTAGGCGCAAGAGCCACGCCAGCGGCAACAGCATCTGGCCTCGCTCGCTTGTGTCGTTGAACATCCAGCCGTCCGGATAAACGTCCATCGTGCGCCGGATGCCTTCCTTGGCGGTTTCCAGGAGTGGACGATATCCCGTGTGCCGGAACGCCTCCAGGTAGCAGGCCCACATATAGGCCTCGTAATGCGGAGCGGGGTTGACGGTTTCCGCCTCGCGGTACGCCTTGCGCCCGAGACGTTCCAGGTCCGGCATGTCGATGCGGTTGCCGCGAAATCCAAGCTTTCCCGTGGTCTGGAGGTTGGCGAGAATCGCGAGGAGTACCGGCTTGTCCCACCGGTTCGACTTGAGACAGGCCGAGGCGAGCATGGTGGCCAGAAGGACGCGGGCATTGTCGTCGCCGTAGTTGGCGATATCCCACACGGGAGATACGGCCCCCCAGCTGATGAGCCCGTATGCGGGGTGCCCGGGATTGCCGCGCGCGCCTCCCGTCAGACCGGAGCGGCCGTACAGGTAGTCCAGGAGGTTCGCGGATGTACCCGCCGAGATTACGTCTCCCTCGAGGCCGGCGTGCACCGCCAGAACCATCGCCGTTTCCGCCTGGCAGTCGGCGCGGATGGGCGCTCTCTGCAACTGGCTTCCGTCGTGCCGGATCGCCGAGGAGTAACCTTCCAGGATACCGCGACAACCGTCTCCGACGGGCGCGTCCACGGGCGGGGCCGGCAGTGTCTCAATTTCGGAGCGCAGGAGGTCGTGAATCGCGGCTTCGCGTTCCTGTGAGATAAGCAGGCCAGAGCGCAACACCCACCGGCTGGCATCGATCAGCGCCGTTCGTTCCACCGTCTCCGGCAGAACATCGTCCGGAGCGTACTTCGGCCGGACGCTTGGAGTCCAAGCCAATACACCGGGTGCCATTCCGGATTCGAGCCAGTCAAGAATGGCCTTCCAGACAATCCCCCACGCTTGCGACGGGCCGTAACGACCGGTGATAAATCCGCTGAGTTTCGTGGTCGCCACAAGGATGTCGCGGTCCGCCGCCCGGAACAGGATTGGCGCGGCGGTATCCGGTATTCCATAGACCGCTTTGTCAAATCCGGCTACCCGGCCGACAACCAGCCACGGGTCTTCTGCCTTCGCGCGCACATACCGGCAGTCGGACACTGACAGGATCGAGAGTGCCGGCAGACCGCTCCCGAACGCGTCGGACGCGACCACCACCCGCTCCCATTCGGTGCTTTGCACATTTCCGAGCGGCATATCAGGCAAACGATCCGGGAATTCGATGTACACCCTAAGCCGTTTTGCGGATGCGAGCGCCCAACTTGCGTCCGGCAGATATGTCCGAGTGTCGGGGTATCGGTCGGCCAGGATCAACACACCGGAGCCTTCCGGGGCGACCCGGAAGGCTTGTTCGGGTGTGTCATGGCGGGGATACGGCTTTCCGTCCCGCGCCAGCAGTGTGTACAGGTCGTTGTCTTGCGAACAGCAGAATCTCATACGTTCATCATACTGCCGCGGCGCCGGGGTCTCAATCGGAGGCTTTCATATCGGCCAGTTCCAGCAGTCCGACCGGTTTCACATCGCGCAGAGTGCGAACGATCTCGCGCGTTCGGTCGTTGGGTTCGTAGAGATCGACCAGTGCGTTGGTAACATCCACAACCTCCACGTTCGGGGCTGTGTAGTCGCACTGCATAACGATCGCGGCCAGTTTCTTTTCCTTCGCAACCGTGGCGACGCCCTTTTTCACCGGAGTCAGGAGGTCGTCCACCGGCACGCGGCCGAAGCCCTGGAAGTGAAGCAGTCGCTGTTTCGCGTTACCCCAGGCCTCCAGTTCCTCCGCCTTTTTCACGTCGTTCTTCTTCTTCGCTTCCGTATGTTCTGCCATTTTCTGACGTACCGGATTAAATTCGGACGCGGCCCAGGCGACTGCTATCGCACGGCTGTCATACACTCCAATACGAACCTTGCCCGTGCTGGACGCGGCTTTCGGCGCGGCGGCGAGAACGTCCTGACGGTGCGCCACGACCATTGCCAACACAACTCCAACAGCCAGAACAGCAATCCAAACTATGTGTTTCATGCGAGCACCTCCCTGCTCCTGACAGTCTGTCCGGCAGGTTTGCCGAACCTGCACAGAAATGGTACGTCACTCCGCAACGCCGCGGAATGAGCCGGAAGTACCATTCCTTATGCGCGGCGGGTCCCAATCGTTCGGGTCCGGTCGTTCCGCCGGATGCCATAATGAAGTGACGACATCCCTCGCGGTTCCCCGCCGCCGTTATCCCAGGAGCAACCTAATGAACCTGTTTCTTCTCCGCCGCTTTGTCCTGACTGCCGCGCTTTTGTCCGTAACGGCGTGCCTGGCGGAGACAGCCGGAGTTCGCGACTCCGTTGATCTGGACGCCCTGCACGTGCAGGTGGGACAAACACTGGACCGGCGGTACTACGAGGCCGGACGCCGCGTGGATATGGCGATTTTCGACTTTGAGGAACTCGAGCGCCAGGGCAAACCGGTCGATACGTTCCTGGTCAATCGGGTGAACGGTATCGACAAGCATCTCCGGGCCGGGTGGCAGGAACTTGAAAACCGGCGCAAACTGATTCAAGCCAGGCTTGCGGAGTTGCCCCCGGAAGGCGACCACGTATTCGCGCTGGAAGACCTGTCCAGAGACGGAGGCAACGCCGGTTGGGTGGGCGTGCATTCTGTGAAGATCGTCTGGAAAAGCGGGGCTTCCGTGGATTTGCCGCTTGCCTCGTTCACAAATGCGTCGGTACGCAGAGGCTACACGCATAACCTCGACAGGCCGACGGACGCGATATTTGCTTACGGCAAGCCGAGTCCGCGGAGCACCCTCCAAGCCGGTTTCAGCGCTCCAAAGAACGCATCGGGAGAGGCGACACTGGTCATCGTCGGCCTCGACGACGACAAGCCCGGCATCACACGAATCAAGGTTTCCATCGACGGCAAGGTGATTTTCGAGGGGGCAAACACGTTCAGGGACAACACCTTCACGGAGGTGTCCTTCCCGATTCCGGCGGACACAATGACAGGCGCCGCGCCGCGGTCCGAGGCTGTCGGCAAACTGCAGTCGGAAATGAACCGGCTGTTGGCGGACATTGAAGCCTTCGGAAATCAGGCCGACAAACGCGCGGCTGAAGTGGAAACCGAAACCGCCGCCGTCCGAAAGGGACTCGTGTGGAAACCGCTGAACATTCCCAACGACTGGTGGAAACGCGAGTTTATCCGCGGCATCTGCTATGTGCCGTTCGAGCAGGAGATGACCCACCACTTCCGCTCGTTCCGCCAGGCGAATGCCAATTTCCTGTACTCATACGCCGGCCATTACAACGAATCGACGGTGTTCCCCGCCACGATGGAGGCCGTCAAGGATGTCGGCCTTCCCTACGCCCAGTTCGCGGGCGATCTGAGGCGACGCGAGAACAACCGGTTGATGATTGGCGATCCGAAGTCGGTCATCGAGTTGTACCGCAACTTCCGCCGCGAGGTGATGGGTAACAGCGGCGTTCATATCAACCTCGCCGTGGATGAGCCGAAGTTTGATGACAAACTGGCGGAGGATCTCCTAGTTATTCGCGACTTCCGCGCCTGGCTCAAGAATCGAAGCAGGGAACTTGCCGAAGCCGGCATCTCTGTACCGGTTGACGCCAAACCCGTTGTGACCATCGAGAAACCGGAAGACAGGCCGTTGTGGATGGAATGGCAGATGTTCAAGTGCCACTCCCTGGCCGACCACCTGCGCGCTCTGTGGGACGGACTGGCCAAGGACAAGGCGTTTCCCTTCGTCATCACCCAGGATTTGCTGGGTTGGTATCCCCAGGCCGCGTCCCACGTCACCATCGGACAGGCGCTCCCGATGTTGTCCAACGACCTCTACAGCAACGGTTCCGTGCGCGAGGCTTTCGTGATCGACTTGCAGAGGAACGTATCCAGGAACCGAACGATCCTCACCGCCGGCGCCGGTTATTCCTGCAAGACGCCGAGCCGGTTCCGCCGTTCCATGGTTACGGGCATGGCCCACTCGGACGGCGTTTTGCAGTGGACCGACATCTATCTGACCAAATACCGCGACTGGCGCGCTTTCTGGAAAGGGCCCAACGACGACCAGGGCCGACCGATGCTGGCAAACTGGGATCCGGGATACTGGGATTTGACGCGCACTGAATTCGCCCGGATGGCGAACGCGGACCGCTGGCTGACCGGAATCACCTCCACCGCCACCAACGCCGTGCTGTTCTCTGAACGCACGTCCATCTCGGACATGGCCGGAGACGGCAATCCGTATGTCAACAACACACTGGCGCTGTACTCCGACCTGCTCCGCCGCGGCAAGCCCCTGGACGCCCGGTTTGTAGAAACGCTACCGGGAGACGCCCTCAGCCGGTACCGCGTGATGGTTCTGGCCGATGCGCGGGTTTTGACAACCGGTGAATGCAACATCCTGCGCGAATGGGTGCGCAACGGCGGCGTGCTGATCGCCACCGCCGACACATCCCTGTGCGATGAATGGGGAAGGGAACAGAAAGACTTCTCTCTAGCGGACGTGTTCGGAGCGAGTTACGACAAACAGAACGGCATCAAGGTCGTTTCGGCCACTGTGCTTGACCGCCGTCCCGACGGCTCACCGTCGTTGACCTCGAACGATTTCGGCAAGGGACGCTGTTACCTGTTCGCCGACAAACGACTCGGAGCGAGGACTGCCTTGGGGATTCCGGGTTCGGCGCTTTACGGCGAGGGACGTCCGGAGGTGGCTCGCCTGCTATCAACGCTGGTCGACAGCGCCTCGGGAGAATCGCCGGTCAGCCTGGTCAGTCCGCCGGACGGCGTCGAATTTCAGGTTTACCACAAGGGCAAGGCCTGGATCGTTCATCTGGTCGACTGGATCGACGACCGCACGCTTTCCGGTATCCGGATCAAAGTGAACCTGCCGGGCAAGTGGCGCGTGAAGTACCCGACCGACGGAACACCGGGCGAGATCGTGTGGCAGACTGTGAACGTTCGCCCGTTCTCGGTTCACGAAATGCTGGTTATTGAACCAGCTTGAGAGGATTGCGACGTGTCTGTTGAGGACGTCATCGCGAGAACCATGGGACTTCCGCCAACTGCTCGAAGTCTTTGCTCGGACCTGCGGCGGTTGGGTGTCGAGCCCTGCATGACCTTGCTCGTCCACTGCTCGCTGAGCGCGCTGGGCTGGGTGGTCGGCGGCGCGCACGCCGTGGTTCTTGCGCTGGAGGATGCGCTGGGACCGGATGGAACGCTGGTGATGCCGGCGCACAACTACGGCTTCTACAGCCCGCGCGTGTGGAAGAACCAGCCGGTTCCAAAGGAATGGTTCCAGGTCATCGAGGATGAACTCCCCCCGTTCGATCCGGACCTCACGCCGACCACGCAGATGGGCGCCGTCGCGGAATGCTTCCGCAGGCAGAAGGGCACGCTGAGGAGCGCCCACCCCATTCTGTCCGTCGCCGCGCGCGGGCCGAACGCGGAAGCCATCACGGCACCGGAATCATTGACTGACACCCACGGCGAGGGATCCCCGATGGCCAGGTTGTACGAACTGGGCGCCTGGGTACTGTTGCTGGGAGTCCGCCACGACAGAAACACTTCACTGCACCTCGCTGAACGGAGGGCAAAGTACCGGCCCAAGCAGTACGTGAAACGCCGATTCCTGGTAGAACAGGATGGAGAGCGCGAATGGCTGGAGTATGTCGATGTCCACGGCGATTCCAGCGACTTCGAGAAACTCGGTGGTGAGTTTGCCGCCGAAACCGGACTGGTAAAAACCGGTAAAGTCGGTTACGCCGATGCGATGCTCTTTCCCCAGCGGGAGATCGTGGACTTCGGCGTCTTCTGGATGGAGCGTCATCGGCGCTAGCATTTCGGCTCTCGATCCGCCCGGTCTCTACAATGGAAACAGGAGGTTATCGATGCCGCATCTCATCACGCCCGTTCTTTGCCTTGTGCTTGTTGCCTCGCTTGCTTTAGCCGCCGAACACGATTCGTCCGGGATTCTACCGAAGGACGCCTCTGTGGAGAAGGTCGCCGGTGGTTTCCGCTTCACGGAAGGCCCTGTGTGGAGTCCCGAAGGATACCTTTTGTTCTCAGATGTTCCGTCCAACAATATCGTTCGTTGCACCGTTGACGGCAAAATCGGCATCTACCGCCATCCCTCCGGATTCAGCAACGGCTTGACGTTCGACCGGCAAGGCAGACTGATCGCCTGCGAGTGCATACGGCGCGTCAGCCGAACGGAGAAAGACGGCACGATTGCGGCTCTTGCCGACCGCTACGAAGGCAAGCGCCTGAACAGCCCGAACGACATCGTGGTCCGGTCGGATGGAAGCATCTACTTCACCGACCCGCCCTACGGCTTGAGCCCGCAGTACCAGCCGGACAACAAACCCGGTGTGCGCGAACTGGACTTCCAGGGCATCTACCGCATCAGCCCGAAAGGCGAACTGGCGCTTCTGGACAAGTTGATGTACCGCCCGAACGGACTGGCCTTCTCGCCGGATGAAAAACTTTTATACGTCGCCGATTCCGAGCGCAACCTGATTCGGGTTTTCGACGTGCGGAAGGACGGCTCACTGGCCAACGGTCGCTTGTTCGCGACGCTGAAGGAAGAGGGGCAACGCGGTGGACCGGACGGGATGAAGGTCGATGTAAAGGGCAACATCTACTGCACCGGGCCGGGAGGCGTGTGGGTGTTCTCGCCGGACGCAACCGTTGTCGCGAAGATTCGCACACCGGAAGTGGCGGCCAACGTGGCATTCGGCGGCAAGGACTACAAGACGCTGTACATCACCGCGCAAACAGGCCTTTACAAGATTCCGGTCAAGATCAAGGGCATCAAGGTCGGGCCGAGGTAAAATCGCGATTTGTCGCCAACGTCCGGGAAACGCAGGGGCACGGCCTGCCGTCATCAGTACCAATTGAATCGACTGACTGAGCGTAAAATGTCATCCTGAGCGTCGAACCGATGTCAGACGAAATAACGATTCTGCCTCGCCAGGGTGTCATTCCGAACGAATGTGAGGAATCTGTGGTTCATCCCTACCCGCCGCTTGCGGCGGGAAAAGCAACCGCCCATACGGGCCCGTAGGGGCAGATTTCTCGCTACGCTCGAAATGACACGATATACGCTCAGTTAGTCGATATAATTGGTACAAATGGGTATGCCGTGTCCCTACTTCACCGTGCTAGTATCCTCAGTCGACCGGTTTCATCACAATCGCGTCCAGGCCGAACATATGGCCCGTAGACCGCGAGTCTTTTCCCGTGTTGACCACCTTGAACACGTTCGGGCCGGCCTTCAGACGGATGTTACCGAGAGGAATCGGACCGGACTCGCTGACTTCCTCACTGTAAAGGCTCATCTCGCCGCCGATGGGTTGTCCGTTCACATCCAGGCGGAAGGTGCCGTAATCGGGAGCCGTGGTCAGGTAAGCGGTCACCTCATAGGTGCCTGCTGTGGGAACCTGCACGGTTGATTCCAGCGTGCCATTCGGCTCGTCCGGTATCCACCAGAGTTGCGAACCACCGGACCAAGAGCCGTCGAACACTCCCTCGAGCATTTGCGCCTGAACCGTTCCTGTGGTCACCTTGGTCTTATCCACCAGTGATTCACCTTCGACGGCGCTGGGAATGCGCGTCGGCGGAGGCGGAAGGTACGGCAGAAGGTCCGCCGGATCGCTCGGCATGGTGTAGAACGGTGTGTGCGGTTCCGTTTGATACCAATAGGCCACGCTGGAATAATCGGTTTTATGGTCGTTGTTGGTACCGTGCTCGATGGTAACCTTGATGCTCTTCTTGAACGGCATCGCGTCCTCGATGTGCCAGCGGTAGGTGTTGATCCGGCCGTTTTCCGTGTCCTTGATCTGGATTCCGTGGTAATTGGCCGAATAGGTTCCCCGGTCGTAGTACCAGCCTGATGAGAAGTAGTCCTCGGCTCCGGTGCCGATCACGCTGGGTTCCTTCTCTCCGTCCACCCAGATCATCTCATCGCCTTCCAGGAATCCAAGTCCTCGGCCCCTCAGGTTCTGCATGAACATCGCGGTTCCAACGTAGTGCCCGGCCCCGGTGGCCTCCAGGATCGTGTAATTCTTGTCGGGTGTTGTAGGGTTCTCGCGGCGCCACTGGGCGTGAAACAAGCGTGTATCCGCCGGTAGCTTGTCGTAGGCCGTGTAGTCGATGTTGTAATAGAAGGCATCGATGCGGCTCTTGGAGAGGTTTGTCAGGGTCCATCGGGCGGACTTGTGGAAGGGCATCGGCCAGTAGCAGTTGTAGCCGCCGGAAGTCTGGTTCAGCGGTAACGACTGGTAATCCACCTGCTTGCCGAATCCCACGCCGAAAAAGTCGCCAATCGGCGATTCCACGCTGGGCTTCGTCTCGCCGTCCCAGTACATCCGGAGAATCGCCTGGCGGTGGATGTTCTCGGTGGCTCGCGGGGCGATTGTCACCCAGAACCTTCGTACGATGCCGGCGCCTTTCACGTCCATCAACGTGATGGTTTCACCGGGATTTACACCGCGCATATCGGCGTTGCCTCCCCGGCGGTCCCAACTGCCTTCGTGCTTCGTCACACCATTGTTCGGAAGAATCAGGCTTCCCAGTGTGCCGGCGCCGAGTGAACCAACCGGGTTCTGTGCTTTTGCGCCCACCAGGATAAAACCGACGGCCAACGCCGCCGCAAACACAGCGCATTTACGGGAAGATGCAGTCATTTGGGTTTTCATCCTTTCACTGACGAACATTCAGGCGCGCTTCAACAGGCCGGATACCGGCGGATGGATACAATCGATCGCAAGGATCCGGCCAGTCGATTGGTCTTCGAGGTCACGCGCCTCCCCTATGCTCTGATGCTATGACTTTCAGTCAAACCAAAATTGGTTTGACCAGATAAGCATAAAGCATCATCTAATTCATCATATGGAATCACATTTGGATATCGAAGCCGCGCTGTGACGTACGCCTTTGAGGAATAACGCTGACTCCAATGAAGCCTGCTCCAAACCAGACTGATGCCGTACCCGGTAAAGCCACCGGCGGAAAGGAACAAAACCGCTCCGGCCTGAACCTGTCCAGATACCGCAGTTTCATCGTCCTCGTGCTTATGTTTGTCGTGGCGACGATTCTGGCCGAACCCTTCCTGTCACTACGGAACCTCTCGCAGGTCATCAGTCAGTACTCCATCGTCGGAATCCTCGCAGTCGGGATGACCTTCGTGGTACTCACGGGCGGCATCGATCTGAGCGTTGGTTCGGTGATGCTGTGCGCCGGTGTTATCACGGCAGGATTGCTGAAGGCCGGGCATGTGAGCCCGTTGGTCGCGGTTCTGGCGTGTGTCGGTATTGGGGCTACGCTGGGCTTGATAAACGGCCTCATGGTCGCGTTGCTTCGCCTGCCGCCGTTCATCGCCACGCTGGCCATGATGGTAGGCGCAATCAGCATCGGCCAGGTTTACAGCGAGGGATCGCCGATTATCGTTGGCGACAAGATGCCGGCGCTTGTCTCGTTTTTCGACACGTTCCTGTTCGCGCCGGAGAACGCAGGGCGCGGCGATTTTCCGGGCATCCCCGTCTCCGGGCTGTTGTGTGTGATTGTGGCGGTGATTGCCCACGTCACGCTGAAGTACGGTCGCTACGGGCGCCACGTCTACGCCGTGGGCGGGAATCCCGAAGCCGCGCGGCTCAGCGGCATCAACACGCGGATGATTGAAGCTTCGGTGTACCTCGTCAGCGGAACACTGGCCGGCATCGCGGCCCTGATATACACGGCCCGCTTGCAGAGCGGTCAGGCGCTGTACGGGCAGAATTACGAAATGGATGCCATTGCGTCGGCTGTCATCGGCGGCGCGAGCCTGTTTGGAGGCATAGGAACCATCGGCGGCACCATCATCGGCGTGCTGTTCGTAGGCATCCTCATCAATGTGATGCAGTTGAAGAACGTCGATCCTTACCTGCAGGGTGGGATTCGCGCCCTGGCCATCATCCTCGGCGTTCTACTGCAAACCATGAAAAAGGACTGAGGATTCGGATAGACGCGGATCCTCGCGAAAGGAGCAAACTATGACAGGAAGACACTGGATTGTTCTCGCGGCGGCGGTTGCCGTAATCGCCACCGGTTGCGGCAAGAAGGAGCCGACGGCTCCCGCGGCAGGCGCCGAGAAGAAATTCACCATCGGCTATTCCCAGAGCACCTTGCAGGACCCGTGGCGCAAGGCCATGAACTCCGAACTGGACGTGGAACTGGCCAAGCACCCGAACGTAACTTTGAACAAGCAGGACGCGCAGAACTCCGGCAAGATTCAGATTGACCAGGTCGAAACACTGGACACACAGGGGATGGACGCCCTGTTGATCAGCCCCTTCGAAAGCGCTTCGCTGACGCCCGTGGTCAGCAAGATGTACAAGAAGGGTATCCCGGTGATCCTGCTGGACCGCGGCATCGACAGCGAGGATTACACATCGCTGGTCGGCGCGGATAACATCCTGATCGGCGAACAGGCAGGCAAGTACGTAGCCACGAAGTTCCCGGAAGGCGCGAAGATCATCGAGATCGCCGGTATCGCGGGCGCTTCCGCCACCAAGGAACGCGCGGAAGGTTTCCGCAAGGGCATCGGCGATGAGACGAAGTGGAAGATCGTCGCCAGCCAGGCCGGCAACTACCTGCGCGGCAAGGCCATTGAGGTGTTCCAGAACATGCTGACCGCCAACCCCGACGTCCAGGTTGTTTACGCCCACAACGACGAAATGGCTCTGGGCGCGGTTGGAGTGCTGAAACGGGCCGGCAAGTTGAAGGACGTCGCCGTAATCGGCGTGGACGGGCAGAATGAAGCCATCCAGTCAGTGGCAGACGGTGATATGGCCGCCACATACGTTTACCCGAGACCGGGCGCGGCCGGTTTGCTCGCCGCATTGGACGTGCTGAACGGCAAAACAATCGAGAAGCGGATCGTTCTTCCGACCACCGAAATCACCGCTGAAAACGCGAAGGATATGATCGGTAAGGGGTTCTGAGCAGTCGACTGATGTGCTTAGTGTCATCCCGAGCGAAAGCGAGGGATCTGCGGGTAATCCCAGCCCGCCGCTTGCGGCGGGAGAAGAAACCACAGATTCCTCGGCTTCGCCTCGGAATGACACGCTGAATCCCGGTTCACAGGTTATCAGTAACGTAAGGGTCCCCGGAGGTAATCCTCCGGGGACCCTGTTTCATCAAACCGTTTTCAACGCCTCTTCTTCGGCGGAGGCATCGAGGTTTCCGCGTCGTCCTGCCCGTCGTTCCACATCATTGGAGCGAGGTAGAGACCACCCTCTCCCCATCCGGCGCGGCTGACATACCACTTGCCGTCCGTGTCGCGAATAACCTCGGCGGCGTGACTGGGGATGTGCCCCACCTTCTGGGAAATGTCCCAACGGAACGGATCCTTGCTCCGGAAAACATCGGTACCGTTGTATCCTTCGCGCGGTCCGATGAAGAGATACCAGTACGGCCCCCGGCGCACGACGAACGGTGATTCGGTCGGGCCGCCGAACGTTCCGGTGGTCGGATCGGTAAAGGCCACGCCCTTGTTGTGCCAGTGGACAAGATCGTCGCTGGTGACAAACGCGACCACGTGGTTTCCGCCCGTGGGTTCCGAGTTCGCCGTATAATACATCACCCACTTGTCGCCTACCCGGACCACCATCGGATCCCGGGCGTCGAAACCGTCGATCAGCATGGGATTCTCCGGGTGACGCGTCCACTTTTTCAGATCCTTCGATATCGCCAGGTGGATGCGGTATTCGGAGTTCTTCGGTCCGCCCGCGCAGTAATACATATAGTACGTGCCTTTGTGCTCGAGCACGTACGGAGCCCAGAGGTGGCGTTCCTGATCCTCGGGCGACCAGGACAGGGCAAACGGATGCTTCTGCCACGGTTCCTGGGTCAGTTTCTTCGCGGAGGCGTGCGCGAAGTGCTTCTCGTCCATGGGATTCAACGGTTCCGCGTGGGTGATGCCGTACATATGCCACGTTCCGTCCGCGCCGCGGATGAAGCAGTGGTCGTTGATGTACCAGTTTTTTTCCTCACCGATACCGGGATCGTAAACCTTGCGGAACTTGCCGGCGGACACGCCTGTACTGAGCGAATCGGAGGGAACCGTTACCTGCGCTTGTGAGGGCATGGCGGCAACCAGGGTAATCGCCGCAAGGGCGACCAATCGAAATTGCATCAAGACAGTCCTTGTGATATTCAGAAAGTCGCCGTTGGTCCTAGGTTCTCCTTGGCCGGGCAAATCGCATGTTTGCCTTCCTGCGTCTTAAACCAGTCGATGTGCTTGAACTGGGCATGCCCGTCGGCGAAGATGCAGTTCTGGCCATTGTTGTGGCGGGCGGTCAATTGATCCCAAACTTCGTTCCAGGTTGTACTGCCCGGCTCAATGTAAGGGGAGTTGTTGTCGCCCCAGTTGCCCTTGTCCGGATCCTCGGCGCCGGCCTTGGATTCGGCGATGATGATGATATCCGATGTCGACTTCCACTTGGCGATGTTGTGCTCGGCTCCGGTGTAGGTCTGCTGTGAGTAGCCGTAGTTCGCCATGAACTCCTCGTTCTTGGCGTAGTGGCCGTAGATGCGCGGGTAGGCGGCCATATTCGTCCAGAACTTCCCGCTTACTCTGGTGCCGTCCGACATCACCGCATTGGTAAAGTCCTTCTGATATACCTTGGGCGCGCGCGATGACGGGCACTCGAATATCTGGCCGGTCTTCACGTAGTGGTCCAGGTCCACGTGCCACTCGTACCAGTTGTACATCACGCGTTGATCGTGATCATCAACATACAGCATCAATGCGTTGCCAATTTGTTTCATGTTGCTCATGCAGGCCGTCGTCTGCGACCGGGCGCGGGCCTTGGCAAACACCGGGAAGAGGATAGCCGCGAGGATCGCGATGATGGCGATCACGACCAGTAATTCGATGAGGGTAAAACCGCGCTTCACACGAATCTGTCCCATCATGGTAGTCTCCGATCGGAACGGCACGAGCCGGAGCCGATGTCAAGGGATCGCCGTCTGGCGTGCTCCCATACCAGCATAACACGAATGGAATATCTTTTTATCAGGTTCTGCAGGAATCAAGGTTCCGGAGCAAGGCCGTGCACGAGTCGAAGGATGTAAACAGCATCGCTGACATCCACTTTGTCATCTCCGTACCGTTGACCATTCTCTCCCGCATACAGGCCGGCGGGTCCGACCGGAGCAATGTCTCCCGGAATCGGCGCGCGCTGGATCGTCAGCGTGCCCGGTGACGTCGCGGACGCATCGGCCACAATGAAATCACCGAGCGCCAGCACATCAAGACGCTTGTCCGTTCCATTGAGAGCAAACAGCCAGCCTTCCGCATCAAATGAAACATCCCGCACCGCCGCGCCACTGCCGTACCAGATGACCTCCGGTTCGGATAACGCCAAATCCGTGCGCAGGATGCGTCCGTCGTTGGTGGCCAGGTAGAGCGCGCCGTTCGGTTCATCGATGCAGATGCCGTAATAACCCGTTCCCGTGGACGGAAGCGTGGCAACAAGGGCGCCTGAAGCGTCGAACTTCCTGGCGTCGTCCGTTGCCAGGCTGACGGCAAAGGTGTTACCGGCGGAATCACGCACCAGATCCGCCACCCAGTCGGCGCCGGCGGGAGTTGCCACCAGCGTCGGGCGCACGGCGTTGTTCAAAGCGCCGGCAGGTACTGTTCTCTTCCAGATGCTGTTGCCGGGCGGTACATCCTCGTCCGTGGTGTAAACGTCTCTCGTGGCTCCAGCGCCTTCAACCCAGATGCCCGACGTGCCTCCGTAGACGGAAGCGCCGGAGGAATCCTTCACCAATCCCGCTGACGAACGCGAACCACCCGGAGGATACGGATAGGCAAAGAAGGCGGACACGTTATCGACATTGCCGTCCGCCACAAAAAGACCGGCGTGCGGGTCCGACACGTCCGTGATGTAAACCTTTCCTTCCGTGTCAACGTACGGGCGGTACGGGCTGTTGGCGGAAGAGCCCCACGGTCCCAGGGAACCGATGAGGGCGCTGGTGGCCTTCGGTTGCGGAAAGGCAGGGGTGAGGTCCGGATTCAGCACATAAACACCGTCCACGGTCGTCCGGTTCGCTGTCGTTCCGCCAGCGCCTTCGGTCACATAGATGCGGCCCTGAAAAAGACTGCCCGGCACCCGGTTCACATCCACCCCTCGCGGATTGGCGAACTGGAGGTCCGGATTGGCGGGATCGCTGATTCGCACATAGTCGGGCGCCGTCGCATCGATTCCCTGCGCCGACACGCGAACCGTGTAGGTTCCGGGCGGCGGGAGGTCAGCCGGCGTCAGACTGATTGTGTTCAGTCCCTGCCAACCGCCCGGTTCTCCGGGATAGTAATGGAATGCTTTTACTACCGAACCGGAGGACATGAGTTCGACGTTGACACCGCTGAGCCCGCCGGGTATGCCGAAGCCCGACCCCGAGAGTCGGTAGGACACTGTAACCGAGGATTGCGTGTTTATCTCAGGAGGCGCAATCTGAACGTCCGTAACCTTGAAACTGAGCGTGCCTGCGTTGACAAACGCCAGGACAAAGAAGAAGAGGAAGGCCGCACCGTACAACCTTGCGAAGCATGTGTGTTTATTGATGTTGTTCACCGGATTACTGATTCACCGCCGCCTGCGATTGAGCCCCAAAAAGAGCCAACGAACGGTCTGTTTGTATGCTACCATAACTATGCATAATATGACCGTTCCGAAGCGAGTGTAGCCGCATGGACAAGCCGCGCTTCGTGAACACGACCTAAACGGAAGAGCGTTTATTACAATGGTATCATTGAACCGCTTGTTCTTTCTCCCCGGATTCTGCTTTCTTATGCTCTGCGTCCTTGCCCCCGCGTTCGGTCAAACCGTGTCCGTCATCAAAGCCCCCTACCTTCTATGGGTAACAGACACGGAGGCGATCATCATGTGGGAAACAAACGCCGTCCGACAGGCTCGCGTAACCATCTCGCCTGAAGGCGGCGGAACGGCTGTCGTGGTGGATGTCACCCCGGCGACTGTCGTCGCTCAAGCCGTCTGCACAGGTTTGGCGCCAGGCACCAGGTATACGTTCAGTGTGTCCACCACGGGCACCCCTTCCCAGACACTGGGCACCGGGGGGTTTCTGACAGACAGCCCCGGTCCGCGGGAAATGACGATTGGAGTTCTCGGCGACACACAGGAACTCGCGGCCAATTTCCTCCTCAACAACACACGGTTGATGAAACACAAGCCGGAACTGATACTGCACGTGGGCGACTTGATGACCAACGGCACCGACGCAAGCCAGTGGAACACCCAGTTGTTCACACCGGGCAAGGATATGCTGAGGTTTGCGCCGATGTACGTGTCGTTCGGCAACCACGAGTCCAATTCGCCCAATATCCGGAAGTACCTGCCCTACCCCGAAACGATGACCGGTAATCCGGTGGACAGCCGGGGCCACTGGTACACGGCATCGCGCGGCAATGCGTTCTTCATCTTCCTGGACAGCCAGTATGCCTTCACGCCCGGTTCGCCGCAGTACATCTGGTTCAACGGCGTGCTGGCGTCTTCGGCGTTCAGGAACTCCACGTGGAGGATTCTCTGTTGCCACTATCCGGCCTACAGCGTCGGCTGGGAGGGTTACGACGGCGACGCCAACATGCGCACGTATCTGGTTCCACTGATGGAACAACACGGCATCGACCTGTATATGAAAGGTCATACGCACTCCTACGAGCGAGGCTACCTGAACGGCGTGACGCACATCATCAATGGCGGCGGCGCGGCCGGAAACGAAACCTGGGGCCGGAACTGGCCGTTCATCGTTCGCTACGACCTTATCCTCCAGTACAGCGTCATCAAGATCAACGGCGACAAACTGGAGTTCAGATGCTATGACTTCGGCAACAAGCTGTACGACAAGTTCACACTGCAGAAGGGCGTGCCCTTCACGCTACCCGGTACCCCTGTCATCGTGCGCGGGCCAAAGAGCGGTCCGGTCGGAAAACAGACCATTACCTTGAAATATCCTGCCGGCGAAGGCGGTCGTTTCCGTTACCGGATTGGAATAGAGGAACGGCGTTCCGAGGACGGATTCTGGACGCCCACGCCGATTATGTACAGGGCCGGGCAGGAAATCACACTGCCGGTCGATTTCAAGTCATCCGGCACGTATCATGTCATTGCGCAAGCCCTGGACGCCCAGTACCGGGCTTCGGACTGGGTGCGTTCCGAGGCAATCGTCATCCAGTAACCGGCGCGATGGCGGCGCCGGTTCATCACTTCTGTGCCGGGGCGAGTATGCGCGCGCCCCGCTGACCGCTACAACGGAGTTGTTTATATGAACTCAAGCAAGTTGTTCGGCAAGAACGGCATCGCGGCCCTGGTCGCGACCGGTGTTCTGATCTTCACCGTCGGGGGCTCGGCTCTCGCCGGTTCGTTCGCCATCCGGGTCTCCAATGTCCAGGTGTCTCTAGGCACCCTGTACCCCGGTCAAACCACGACTGTTTCCTACGCCGTCGGTGGTGCCAGCACCAACATTCCCGGGGGGCTTGTGAATGTAAAAATAGAATTTCTAAGCGGAGCGACAGTCGTAAAAACATTTACGTTTGCCGCGGGTCAGCCGGGAGCCCAACCGGGCGCCAATGTGGTGGTCATCAATGCGGCCGATCTGCCGTCGGGCGGACCGTACACCGTGCGGGTTACGGCAACGGGAGGAACAATCACGGCACCCGATTGGCTCAAGGTGAGCAGTCCCACCGACCCCAATATGCAGTTCCTCAATCCCAGAGGGGTTGATGTGAATCGCATAACAGGAAGCCCATACCTTGGCCGCATCTATGTGACTGAAGGCGGAGGAGGAGCCACCGCCAACCGCACCACGGTTGACGGGTTGTACATCCTCAACCCCGACCTGACGCCCGCGTTCCCAACGCCGAAGGCAACAAGCGCGGATATCGGCGTCAACGGTCCTTGGGGCGGCACTGCCAACAGCCCGTTCCGGCCATATGTGATGCCGGACGGAAATCTGCTGATTCCGGACTCAAGCGATGGTCACTGCGGCCTGTTCTGGACCGACGGCAACGGAGACGACTTCAAGGCCTTCTTCGCCTATCCGTATCCTCCGGGCGGCAGTCGCACCAACGACGCCGTGTTCGACAACCTTGGCAATATCATCTATGGAAGTACCGCCGCAGTGTGGGTTGAAGGAACCGGCGCGAACCGGGTCATGTATGCGGTTAGCGAAGACGTCCCACCGTTCAACACCCTTATGAAATACGCGATTGGCGCGGGAACCCAGGACCTGGCCATCGTTCCCGAACTGGTCGGCTACTACTCCGCCGGCAACTGGTACATGGACTTCGTGCGTGACTCCGCCGGGAACTTCTATGTCGTTTCCGACTCGATGGACAACGCCGACAAACTCAGTTCCGACGGGACCATCATCGCCAGCCTTCCTTCCACGGGGGCTACATACCTGGGCATCTGCATCGATGACGCCAGGAATGAAATCCTGATAGCGGCCACCAACGGAACTGTCTACAAGACAACCAAGGCATTCAACACGGTGACACCCCTGTTCACCGGCCTCGGCAACAACGTGCGCGATGTTGCCATCGACAACGAGCACTGGATTTACGCCATCGACTCCTCGGACTCGTTCCTTCACGTATGGGCCCCGGCAGGAACCTATCCGGTTCCCGACGGCGTGGCAAGCGCGGCACAGACCGTCACGGTTATAGGCAATCCGACTCCGGGCGACGTATGGCCAGTGGGACCGGGTGGTCTCTTCACCGGACCGAACGGCACCAAGTACGGTGACGGAAGCGTGACCATTCAGGACGCGGCGTATGCGCTTCGCATCGCGGCCGGTTTGAACACGGTTCCCTGATATACGCTGAACATGGAAAAGGGTAGGGGCCCGTACGGGTCCCTACCCCTTTTTATAGGTCCTGTACAGGAACTACTTGCGGCGCTTCAGCATCGGCAGGAGGCCGATTCCCAGAAGAGCCAGTGTCGCCGGTTCCGGGATATTCGGTCCGCCGTACATGGCGGCCTCGGCTCCCGTGATTGCCCGGTCTTCGAACCAGAATCGCGAGATGGAACCCGCGTTGGTCTCGCCGTCCTCGTCGGTCAGGATGAGGAAGTACGGATCAAGCGCCCATCGTCCGTCAATGCCGGCGGGAAGAACCTGACTGCCCACCAGACTGCCGTCGATGTACTTGTACAGCGTCTTGGCCGGGCCGATTTCACCCGCCAGGTCGAACGAGAACATCACACGGTACCAGGTGTCGGACAGCATTGTTCCGTGGTAGGTACCGGATATGCCGATGCCGCCGGACCCGTTGCGGAACAGGTCGCCGTCATTGGCGTTGTTCAGGTTCGTCTGGAAGAACGACGCATAACCGCTTGCGTTGACCCACTTGATGTCGAATCCCAGGGTGTACTGGTTCGGATAATCGCCGCCGCCGTTTGGCGGCGCGTTGTGCGTCACCATCAGGCCCTGACTCTGAGTCAATGCGGGGAAGTTGAACACGCCCGAAGGCGCGCCGTTCACGATATCCGTTCCGAAACTGCCGAACGAATTGCCCTGGAAGAAACTCATCTGCGCAGGGCCTGTGGAAGAGAAGTCGCCGTCGAATTCGAAAACGCTGACGGCGGCAAATGCCCAACCGGTCGCCAGGGCGACCGCCAGCAATACCATCGTGATCTTGAGTTTCATGGCTGTTAGCCTTTGCGAAACAATAAAGAAGTTTGTAATGAGTCCGTCTTTGGGTGGACTGTGCAAGTCGCGGCGCAAACACGGTAGCGGGATGCGTTTCTGCCCCCGCTTGCGCCTGTCTGTGTCAGGTCACTGGGCCGAATCCCCGCACTCCAGCGTCAACCGGAGTCGGGAATCCCCGGCGCGTCTCTCACCAACAATATTAAGCACAATTCATGCCGTAAAGCGAATACAAAATAACCGGTTCGACACATCCTTGCTCAAAGGGTCATCGACAGCCTATCTGCCGCGAGGTTTGCTCAGCTTGAAGCCCTGCCGCTGGAGTGTCGGATCGGCGTTGGGATTGTAGGTTGTGTTGTCTGTGTAGATGATGTCGCCGCTCGAGTTCTGCCACCGCCGGGTCCACTCGTTCGAGCCCGTTTCGACCTTCCTCGTGAAAGGATTGACGTACTCCTCCTGCCCCGTCAGGTTCAGGTACATCTGCTTGTTGATCTCGGCGTTGACCGTTTGCTTGTTTTTCACAATCTCGGCATCCATCCGCCGAAGTTCGGCCTCGGTGATCTCAACCTGCTTGCGCCGCTTCGCCGACTCCCGAAGTTCGTTGTTCAGCCAGGTCATATTCCACTGCACCGATCCCTGAATAACGCCGAGCACAGGCAACCACGACTGGAACTCCGCGGCAGGCGCCCGATAGACGGAGGTGCCCATCCCCTGCCAAAGCCCTCCACCCAGCGCTCCCATATCCTCGATGGCGGTCACCAGTCGGGCCTTGTACGGTTTGCCGTTTTCCTCGAATGAGACGGTAACCATTAATGCATCGAATGTGAAACTGCTACGAAAAGGTTCTGACAGCGTCTTGATCGGCGCGGCGTGCAATTGCGCCAGTTTCGGCAACGGTTTGCGTTCCAGCACCTTCACATTGCGAGCGTTCGGGAAGACCCTTGGCAGAACGGCCTGAACGAGGTAACCCTCCGCGCCGAGTTTCGGCAGGACGATGACGTTGTTGAACACGGTACCAATCTGCGTGTAAGCCGCATACGGTTTGCCGCTGAGATCGGCATACAGAAGGTCCGGCAACCAACGCATCTGAAGAGTACCCGCGGCATCGCGCTTCAGCGTGATATCCGCCTTCGCATCGGTGGCGTTGTGCGCGCCAACGGCGTCCGGGGAGTATCGCACAATACCGCCTTCGACTTTCCAATCCTTCGGCACGAGCGCGGTGAACGCCTTCTCGCGGGGCTCGGTGAACCGGCGAAAGACAACCGTGGCCGGCCGCTTGCCGGTCGAAGCCGCCGGTTTCGCTGTCGTTGCTGATGGTTTCTTCGTTGGAGTCGCAACCTTTGGAGCGGGCTTTGTGGCATCCTGGCGCACAAGTCGCAGGCCTTCGCCCGAATCGTCGGTCAGTTCCAGTTGATTGCCGTTCAAAAAGCGGAAGTTCAAATAGATAACTTCGCTGTCGTTGTCCGGCCGAACGGTAATCCTGGCAGAATCGGCGGAAAATGCGCCTTTCACGGTTTCCTCGCCCGATCCCGTATTCATAATCCGTGTGAAGCGGCCCGCGGAGGTGAAGATGATCTTGATGGTGGCTGACTGGTTCTTGAACAGCCACGTACCCGCGAACTTCGAGGCCGGCACGGGCGCGGCGTGTGCGAGCACGGAAAAGGCCAACATCGAGACGCTTACGAGAACCGGACCGTAATGCACTTTCGCTTTCAGGATGAATCTCATGCGTTTACTCCCCAAAAACTACCGACCGGAAAAATGACGGAGGCTTGCTCATTGCTGTGGCCGCCCGGCGACATTCACGACAATGGTACGCTCCATATGCCTGATATTTCAACGTCCGCCGCAATTCCCGTTGAACGGTTCCGTCGTCGGCACGCCAAAATAAAGGCGTGTTCTCCCAGCCAACCGGGAACGCGCCGGTCGTCCACGGTGTAATAATCCCGGATGAAATAAGAAAGGACATCATCTTGGATTACACGTACATTGAGAAACTCGCCGCCGGCGTTCAGATACCGGACAAAGGCATCATCAGCACGACCGTTTCATCGGACGACAAGTTCAAGGTGATGTTGTTCGGATTCGACACCGGTCAGGAACTCTCCGAGCACACGGCGTCCGTGCCGGCCCTGATCCAGATAGTCAGCGGCAACGCGGACATCACCCTGGGCGAGGACCATCATCCCGGTCCGGCCGGCAGTTGGGCGCATATGCCCGCGAACCTGCCGCACAGCATCCTTGCCAAGGAGCCCACTGTGATGCTGTTGATCATGGCCGTCAAGTAGATACAGCCGGAATCCCTCCAAAGACGCCCCGCCGGGAAGTGAATCCCGGCGGGGCGTTTCCTTTTCGGTAAGCATACTGCCTTCGGAATATAAATATTTGGTCAGAGATTGAAATCCTCTTGAATATGCCGTACATTTGACTTGTTCGTCGCGAGCCCTACCGCGCCGTGCGGCATCGTTGCTTACGCGAACCTCTGTCCCGGATTCGGGCGGCGGGAAGTCACGGCGAGAGGACGGCAACCGTTGGCACACGCCAGTCGCTGGTCGTGGGTCGGTTTCTACCGTGTCCCCCCCTTCTGTTCCGAATCCCCAACACCGGAAAGACACCCGAAGGAGAGGTCAGCGTTATGAAGCCTGTCTGTTTCACCGTTCTCTTTCGCGTCGGGATCCTCGCGCTATTGACACAGTCCGTTGCGGCGCAGACGCCCGCATCGGTTACGCTCTCCGACGTCTACTCGCTTGTAGCCTCCACAACTACCGACAACAAGACCGGCATGAACGGATTCGATCAGCACCGGTCCATCGCCATGAACGCCAATCTGGGAAGCCCCTGGGCCGGAACGATGTACATTTCGCGCCGGGCTCAACCCACTCCGTCGGCCACGGCAATCGTGTTCTACTGGAAACCGACGGCCACCAACCCTTCGGCCGCGCCCGGATCAGGAACGTTGAAGCCGGTCGGACCGGACCTGACGCACCCGGACGGCATTTTCGACAACGCCGTCATCAAGACCGCCGGATTTGATCCCGCCGCCGGCAACTCGTTCTGGGGGATCGGGGTGGGTGAGGACGACTACGTCTACCTCACCGGCCTGACGGCCGGTAAAGTCGTGCGGTGCCATCCGGACGGCACGAACCCCGTTCTCGTCGTGGCCAGCGGATTTCCCCGGGTCCGAACCATCTACGTTACCGGCAAGGGAATTGACACGCGCATCTGGGGCATCAAGGACAATGTCTACCCGCCGGCCACAACGACAGTGGAACGCTGGAAGCCGACCGCCGTGGACGGTTTCGGAGGACCTGTCAGCTTCATTCAGGAGATTCTGTTCGCACCTGCTGAAGCGGTGAACCAGATGCACCAGTTGGTTGTCGACTCGGCACAGACCGCCGTTTTCTTCGGGCAGTACTTGAGCGGACAGCCTTATACACAGGTACCGCCGATGAAACGGAGCCTGACGGGCGTCGAGGACACCCTGTTCACCAGTGGCGCACTCAGTTCCGGCATCATTCGAGCCTCCGCCACCGGGATAGACAGCGAGGACCGCGTGGTCTACTTCGGCATGTCGCAACCCAATCTGGATTGGGGCATCGCCGCAGTCGATCCCGTCACAGGGGCAAACCTCACGACAAACACGTCATCCTCCGGCGGATTCTATTTCCTGTCGCCGTCCGGAGTGGTATCTACCAGTCTCGATTACGACAACTTCGTCTATATGTCCCGCTACTCCGACCGCCACTTCTTCTACGCTTACAACAGGGCTTACGTCTCTCCTCTGAATGACGGATCAACGGTCATCGGGGTGTTCCGCACGGACGTGCCGGCTCCGGCGCCAAAAGGCGTGACGGTTTCAAATTCCGCAGTTGCCGGAACTCTTGTCATCAAGTGGACACTGAAAGATCCGGAATCGATCGGAGTAGATATCTACAGGTCCGGGATTTCAGGCACACTCGGCACAAAGATCAATGCAAGCCCGCTGACCGGCGGTTCATATGACGACACGGGGCTTACAGAAGGGGCGACGTTCTACTACACCGTCCGCACCGTGTGCCGCGATCCGTTCACGAACACCAACTACACAAGCGTAAACACCGATCAGCATTGGGGCATTGTCCGCGTGCCGGGTGTGCCTGATCCACCGGCCAACCCGTCCGCCGCGGACAAGGGAGACGGTTCCGGGGTCCTGATTGCGTGGACCAACCCGCCAGCCGACGTGGACAGTATACGTGTTTACCGCTCGGAAGCCGGGGGAATCCTGGGAAGTCTCGTGAAATCAGTCTCCCCGGTCACTCCCGGAGCGAACGGCTCTTGGCTGGACGACACGGTCGCGATGGGTTCAGCATACTGGTACACCGTCCGGGCGGCCAACGGCGCCGGCCAGGAGTCGCTGAACACCAACCAGGTAAGCGTTACGGCTACCGACACGGTGGCTCCAGCGTTCTCCGGTGTTACCGCTACCAAAGACCTTGGATATCCCGGCCTCCGGTTGACCTGGACAAGCGCCGTCGACAACACCTATCCGATCACGTACAACATCTACGTCGCGCCCGCCGGGGGAAGTTTCGACTTCTTGCACCCCACCGCATCGACCACGACAACAGCGGGCGTGTATGACCTGGGCAACATGACGCTCCGCCAGACGTACTACATCGTCATCCGTGCTTGTGACGGCGCAGGCAACGAAGAGAAGAATACCGTGACGGTTTTCGGAACACCCACCCGCGTCATCGTGGACTCGGACCAGAACGGCGGCATCAACGTGGACAAGGTGGACCCGCAACCGGACCCGGCGTATCCCGCCCTGATACCGGCGCCCATCAACATTCCAAAGTCGCAGGCGCCGGACCTGGTGCCGACGGGATACCTCGGCAAGATTTTCTATTACCAGACCAATGACAATCCCGGCAAGGTGAAATACACCATGCCCATTCCACAGGCAGGCACGTATGAGATTGCCACCACCTGGTCGCCGTGGAGTGCCATCTACTCGCTGAACTACTGGTACCACATCACCTATCCGGACGGCTCTACCGAGGATGTGCAACTGGACCAGTGGGGAGGCGGCGGCAACGTATGGCGCCTGCTCTCCACCAGACAATTGACGCCCGGAACGTTGACCATCGTCGGCGATGCGTCCCAGATCACCACCGGCGAATCGCAGTATTGGAACGTCTCCGGAGCGGTGAGAGCCTACCTCCCGCCGCCGAGTCCGGTTTCCATCTATCGAGCAACCGCGCCCCCGACCATCACGTCGTTCGTCCCGTCGGAGTGGGCGAACGTGCCGCCACTCAGTCTAAACCTGACTCCGCAGATTGTTACCGGCGCGGTGAACTGGACAGGACCGGCGGACTACAGCAGTCAGGTGTACGCGATGTGGGACGACACGAACCTGTACCTGGCGGTAAAGGCCTCGGATGATGTCGTTTCCCTGTCGGACGGGACCGACTACCTCATCTGGTTGCGAGACGCGCTGGATCTGTTCATCGGTCTCACTAACCCGCAGGAACCTCGAACGCTGTACGATGCCGCCGATTTCGAGGTTGTTCTTTCGGCCACTGAAATCGGTGGAACGCTCGGCGGATACTGGTACTGCTCGCAGAATCCGACTCTTACGGGAGCCACGAGTAACGTGACTCTGCAACGAACAACCGGCGGCTACACGCTGATCGCCAGGATTCCGTGGGCCGATCTGGCGCCGGGTATGACCCCGACCGCCGGTCAGGTGATCGGATTCAACCTGCACGGAATCGACAATGACCAACCGGCCGCGGCTCAGGACACCGTTTTCAGCCTGTCGGAGAAGTCGGGAAGTTCGATCAACCCGGCCAACTGGTTGCAGGCGGTTATGTTGGGAACACCGCCGCCTGTCCTTGGCGACCTGAACAGCGATTCCCTGGTAACAGGGGCTGATGCCGTGATTGCGCTCAGGATAGCCGGCGGTCTCGAAGCCCTGGGAGCTCGATTGAACCAGGCCGACGTCGCTGGAGGGGACAGCGTGGTCAACATTCTGGACGCGGCCCGCATCCTCAGAAAGGTGAACGGGCTCGATACCTTCTAGCGGTATACACAACACCTTGCGAAGGCCGGGAGCGTATGATGTGTCCCGGCCTTCCAGGGGGCGGGAAAATGAAAGTAAAGAAAGGACGAGGAGGATTCACACTGATCGAACTGCTGGTGGTTATCGCCATCATCGCGATACTGGCGGCTATCCTGTTCCCGGTCTTCGCCAGGGCGCGCGAACGAGCCAAGGCATCGGCCTGCCTCTCCAACATGAAGCAGTTGGGCACGGCCGCGCGGTTGTACGTTGATGACTATGACGGAATGCTGGTACCCTACAGCATCGCCATACGGACACCTGCCGGCACGGTAAGCAGTCGCTTCACCAAACTGCTTGAACCTTACACCAAGAACCTGGAGATATTCACTTGCCCGTCGGATCACCTGGACAGGACGCAGTTGACCAAACTGGCCCCCTACCCGACGACCTATGGAGTCAACTGGTATATCTGCCGTGAAACGGGCGATTACTGGGGCACCCCCGGACGCTCCGAAAAGAGGGTGAAAGAACCATCAGCGACGATATGGGCCGCCGACACAGCCGCTATCACCACGCCCTCGGCCGGCCTTGCCGCCGAACTGTGGAAGGAGGACATGAGATACGCCCGAACGCTGGACATCTACTACTTCTACCTTCCCAACAACGCGGAGACCGGCGCCCAGACCACGGAAGGTTTCTTCATTCCGGCTTCGTGGTCGGGCTTGATTGTCCACCCGTTTCCCCGCCACAACGGAAGGACGAACTGCATGTTCTTCGACGGGCACGCCGCATCGGTTCCAGCGAGCCAGTTCGACCCTAAAGTCACCAAATGGAATACCCCGGAATGCTTTTGGGACAATCCGACCAAGGCGCCGTGACAATAGCCCGATGAAATCCGTACGGCCCGTTCTCCTGCGTGGGGACGGGCCTGTCTTCGCCTTGCCGATCCGCGCGCCTCACCCATACAGTTAGCCTGTGCAATGGCGCACACTACCACACAGGAGACGCAGACTTGAGAGAAGTTGTAGTCACAAGCGATTTGACGCTGGACGGTACGGAAATGCGGGACACGAGGCTGGTTGTTGTGGCGTCCCACGTCACCATTGACGGCAAGGGCGCGACGCTGATCGGTCCCGGAACACCCGGAAATCCCGAGTCGCTGGAAACGGCGGGCGTCGGGATTACAGCGCGAGGATGCCATAACGTCACGTTGAAAAACATCAAGGCAAGGGGATTCGCCACCGGACTGGTCCTCACCGACTGCCGTGGGTGGCTGGTCGAAGACTGCGACTTTTCCAACAACTACCACAACCCCCAGCACGGTTGGGGCGAACTGCCGGCGCGCGGAGGAATCGTGCTCGTAAACGTCAGCGAGTCAGTGTTCCGTAACAACCGCGCAAACAACGTTTGGGACGCGTTGAACATGACTGACTGCGAGGACAACGAGTTCTCGGACAACGACTTTTCGCACTGTTCCAACGTGTGCGCCAAACTGTGGACCTCTTCGCGCAACCGGTTCGTGCGCAACAACCTGTCGTACGGGCTCAGGATTGACCGCTCCATCGGTGAGGTGCACGCGAGGGACTCGACAGGCGTCCTGATTGAGAGCGCTTCGAACGACAACTACTGGTATCAGAACGATATCACCTACGGCGGAGACGGCGTCTTCATCCGGGTGCTGAACGGCTGGCTCTCGACCGGCAACGTGTTCATCGAAAACGACACATCCTACGCAAACAACAACTGCGTGGAGTGCTGGAGCCCCGGTAACGTGTTCATCCGAAACAAGGCAAACCACGGATCCTACGGATTCTGGATGGGCGGAAGCGACCGCTCGGTGATCATCGGCAACGAATGCGCTTTCAACGGGATGCCGGACGAGCATCAGAACGCCCCGGTCTCAAAGGAAATGGGCTTTGCCGGCATTATCTTCGCCGGGGGCACGGGAACCCACACCATCGTCGAGGGCAACTGGTGCCACCACAACGGCGCGGGAATCGTGATACAGGGCGACGTCGCCAGCAGAGGTGCAAGATGGAATATCCACCACTGGATCATCCAGAACAACAGGCTTGAAGATAACCGGCGGGCGATGTGGCTGGAACTTGCGGATTGGGTGTTCATCGGCCCCAACGAGTGCCGCGGGAACGCGGAGGAGAACTATATCCACGAGGTCACGCGACTGGTTCGCGGAGTGCCGTCGGATGACATAACCGTTGCGCCGGTTGCGCGGTTGGAAGGTCCGACCAATGCTTCGGTGGGACATCCGGTTGTGTTCGACGCTTCGTCCAGTTATGATCCACAGGAAAAGCCTCTGACTTTCCAATGGGACATTGACGGAAAGACGTTCGAGCAGTCCGCTGTCACTCTTGCATTCAGCGAACCAGGATTCCATCGGGTTGGGCTGACCGTCAGCAACGGTACCTTTGCCGGGCTGGCGAGCCTGGACGTACTGGCGGTCGATGATTCCGCCGGCGAAACCGGCACCGAGTTCGAGGCAGGAAAGTGGTCCGCGGAAGCGAACGGAGTTCCGTCTGACATCGTCCGTTTCTCGAACTGCACCGACGCATTGGTCGGCAAATACTCACTTCACTTTGCGCCGGAGACGTATGCAGGCGGGGAAATTGCGGTCACCTATCCGAAGACGCGCGACGCCGCCTGGGACCTTTCGGGCAAAACGAAACTCGTGTTCTGGATGAAACTGATTAATCCCAATATCCCCATCGAGAACGCGGTGAACGGGCACGTCACCATCGACCTGCGCGGAGACGACGGAGACATCCGGTTTGTGGCGAAGAACTACAACGCGTTCTTCCACGGCTCCTACAACGAAGCCCGTTCCAACTGGCGCTTCGTGGAGGTTCCGATCCGCGGCGAAAGCGCCGACTGGGTGTGCGAAACGATCGGCGAACCGAGCCCGGGAAGAATCCACGCCATTCGCCTGTCCGTCACATCCGCGGGCGACAAGCCGTTCCGGGTGTGGCTGGACGGGTTGAGGTTCGAATAATACCGTCAGGAGAAACCTATGGATACATTGCGTGATCATCTGTGGCTGTGGTGCCACTCAGCCGGAAGCCACAACCTGGAATGGGGCCTGCCGGCGCCTTCCAGCATCACACCGGCTCAGGCCGCCGAATATATGGGCATTCCGAACGCCATCATGGTCGTTTACGGCGGAAAACCCGAGCCTCCGTTTGACGGTCCCGCCGCCGAAATGGCGTCGCTGAAGCGCATCGTGTGGTCCATCGTGGGCGATTCTTCGTCCACACGGAACGACGAGCAGACCGACCTGGAGGAAGTCGTGCGCCTGGCCGGCAGGTTCCCCAACATAGCAGGCGCGATGATGGACGATCTGTTCCACGACCCGGACGACAAGGGCTCGATCAGCCGCTTCAGCCCGGAAGATATTGCCGGCTTTCAACAGAGGCTGAGGTCGCAGGCCAGCCCGCTGGAATTGTGGACCGTTGCCTACCAGCATGACCTGCAACGTCCGGTGCGTCCGTACTTCGACCACGTCGACGCGGTGACCTACTGGACGTGGCACGCGCGCGACATTCCCAACATCGTGGAAAAGTACCCGCTACTGGAGGAGATTATCCCGGACCGCAAACGTCTGCTGGGCTGTTATATGTGGGATTACGGCACTCACGCTCCGATGCCGGTCGACATGATGCGCTTCCAGTGCGAAACGGGCCTGAAATGGCTGGAGGAAGGCCGGATACAGGGAATGATCTTCCTTGCCAGTTGCGTGTGCGACCTGGACCTGGAAGCCGTCCAATGGACCAGAGAGTGGATCGCGGCCAACGGGTAATCAACATCGGTGGTCTCGGACACAAGGGTAACGAACTCCGTGCGTCCGAGACCACCATCGACATCTACATCCCCTCCTCGCCCCACGAACCCAGCGGTGCGCCGGGCGGTGGAACGGCGGCGGGTGGCGGCTCGGGAGCATTCGAAAGCGGCCGCGACAGGTGGCGGCTGATGAGGTCCGCCAACGTGCGGTTGTACGCCTTTTGCACGGCATCCCCTTTCACTGCCACCAGTCCATCCCGCAAGATGACCAGCGCCGCGTCAACGCGCGAGCGGACCGCCAGAGGAGCCGCGGTATTGGACGCCAGACCCACCATCTGCGAAACGACGACGTCCTGAACCACGCGGCGGATTTCGGCGGTGCGTGGTGACTTCGATGGCTTGCCTCCAAACGCCGTTCCCGCGAGCGCTTCCAGCACAACCTCCAGTCCGGGGCGTTTCGAGTCGCGGCGGTGGAAATCCACCAGACGGGCACACCGCTCCGGGTTCAGCAAGCCTCCGACAACCATCTCCGCCGCACTGCGAGCCGCGCCCAGGGCATCGAACGCCGGGCCGGTCCCGCTCTTGAACATCTCGTTGTTGCGGTCCAGACCGTAGGGTCTCGGCGGCAGTCGTTCGAGCACCGACTCCGGGATATCTAGTTCGTCGGGCGACAGGCACGCCAGCACGGCTCGAAGGGCTTTCGTCTGCTGTTCGCCGTCGATGATTGTGACCGCCGGCCCGGGGCCGAATGCAGTGTAGGCGTTGTAATCGACACCACCAACCATTTTCAGCGCGGCGGTCAGTTGGAAGCGATGGTGGAAGTAGACCGGCGCGAACGTCTCTTCCAAACGGGCCAGCGGGATGCCGGGCAGGATGTTGTGCGCGCCGAACCGGTCCAGGGCGATGCGGCGGACGCGCATGGCGTGTTGCAGGCCGACCACCGGGTCGTCCCCGTTGTCCCACATCGTCGCCCGCGGATTTGCCGCGCCGGCGCCTCGCGCGTCGTTGTCGGCGAGGAAAGCGAACCCCTTGCGGTCAGCCTCGTCCAGAATCGCCTTCAGTCCGGCGCTTTCGTCCGCGCCGGACGGGAACTCCGTGTAGGCGTAACGGGCCGCCAGCACGTCCCACGGACCGAGGCCGACATCGTAAGCGTTCGAGAAGTCCAGATCACCTTTGGGTGTGATACTGACGCGGGGCGCCGGGTAATCCATCACGCTCGCGCACCCGGGCGTGGCGCTGGCGGCAAAGTTGTGCGCGAATCCCAGCGTGTGGCCCACTTCGTGCACCGCGAGTTGCCGGATGCGGGTCAGCGCCAGCTGAATCGGATCGTCCTGTCCGCCCTTGCCGGTCTTGTCCGCTCCGGCCAGTCCCTCAAAGATCAGCCGAACCTGACGCAAGCGCTGGGACTCCAAAATCGCGTGTCCCTTGATGATTTCGCCGGTGCGCGGGTCCACGATGTTGCGCCCGTAAGAGGAACCCCGCGTGGTCCGATGGAACCATTGGATAACGTTATGGCGCGCATCCAGAGGGTTCACGCCCTCGGGTAGCAGTTCCACCCGGAAAGCGTCCCTGAATCCGGCTGACTCAAACGCCTTGGCCCACCAACCGGCGCCCTCGAGGATGGCCGAGCGGTATGGCTCCGGCACGCCGGAATCGAGGTAGTAGACAATCGGTTTCACCGGTCGCGAAAGCTTGTCCAGCGGTTCTGCCTTCTCAAGCCGAAACCGCTCGATGTAAGCCTCGTCCAGCGGGGCATCCGCCGGGGCGGAGAAGTTCAGGAACGGAACCGGATACGAGCCGCACCTGGGATCGTGCCGGCGCGGTTTGAAGCCCTCGTCCGGCAAGCGAACCAGCGAATGATGTTGGACAATCGAGATCGCCTGCGGAGCAGGAACGGTTTTACCCATCGTTTCGCCCGGCTTGGCGGAGGCGAAGGTGAGGAACGCCTCGAACTCAAGGTTGTCCGGGAAGACCAGGCAGTTTCCGGGGTCCAGCACGCTCCGGTTGGCGTCGAGGGCATACCCGCCGTTGGCGGCCAGTTTGCCGGCGGAATCGTGGGCGTCGCGAACGACGAACGAAGTGAAATCCACCAACGCCGAACCGTCGATGTCGACAGAATCGACGGGACCGGACCAGAGGGCAGAAGGAGGGAATGATTGGGCAACCGATGTTCTCTCGGCTGGATTATCCGACACCGCGCGGTAACCGGTGTTTACCGCCTCGACCAGCAACTTGCCACCGATGCGGCGGAAACGTACCACATGCGTCCGGCCCAGTTCACCGCGGTCCAGCCCCGTGGCGGTCTGCCCGATTCCCGTCGACAGACCTTCCGTGTATATGAACTCGCCGATGAGGCCGGTTTTGTCGGTGGGCGGCGGCAGTTTCAGCCACAGTCGGCCCGCATCGTGGTCGATAAACGTGGTCAGCAGTCCGTCGTAATGCTCCCACTTCGCCGTTTTCTGCTCTATGGAGCCTTTCGCCTTTTCCTGTCCCATTGCTGTCCCTGTCGCGCTCAACGCGCACAAAAGGAACAAAGCGAGGGGCATCCAACCGGTCCAGCAATCGGAAATGAACATTATCGTAATCCCTGTTTCTGAAATCCTCTGATCGACGGACGAAGCGGAGTTGCACGGTCCGTTCAATCCCATTATGTGCGGAAAGAGCGTTCAGCAAGACCGAAAGGCCGAATGAATGTAACAGGCCCTCGCTGTATCCGCGGCTCCATCCAGTCACAATTGTGTATGGAGGCGTCTATGACCACGGAACCATCAACGACTCGGGAAGAGACGGTTCGATCGATACATGAGAATGCATCCCTGAACGCGGGTTACATCACGATGAACGCGCTGGCGGCCGTCATCGCGTGTTACGGCTTGTTGCAGGACAGCATCGCGGTAGTGATCGGCGCGATGGTTGTTGCGATGCTGTTGGGTCCGATCACCGGAATCGCGTTGTCGCTGATCAACGGAGACCTGTCACTGCTCAGGAAAGCCATGGTCGCCGAGGTCGCCGGTATTGCCCTGGTGCTTGCCATTTCGATCGTCATCGGACTGATACACCGCAATATGCCGTTGACGGGACAGATTCTTTCGCGCACCAATCCGAACGTACTCGACCTGATGATCGCGCTTGCGGGCGGAGCGGCGGGCGCCTATGCGACGGCTTCTCCCCGCATCAGTGTCGGCCTGGTGGGAGTGGCCATAGCAACCGCCCTTGTTCCGCCGTTGGCCACGGCCGGTATCTGCCTTGCGCGCGGCGAAGTGCGATTGGCCTTGGGTGGATTTCTACTATTCATCACCAACTTCGTGGCCATCCAGATTGCCTCGTCGATGGTCCTCATCTTCAACGGATTCCACAACACGGCCGAGGAACGCCCGGACCAACGGCGTATCCTGCTTCAGAATGCTGTCAGTTTCGTTCTGCTTTGGGCGCTTGCCGTGGGATTGAGCTACAATTTCCTTCAGTCCATGGCAGACCAAAGGTACAAGAACGAGACGCGGGAGAGGCTGGCGAAGGCTTTGAGCGCGTATCCGGGTTCACGGATCGAAGCGTTGAGGTTCCAGGACAAGGACGCGAACATCCTCGTGACGGCCGTATTGCGCGCCCCCTACTCCTTCACCCCACAGCGGGTTGCTGAACTGGAATCCACCCTCGCCACGTTCCGGGGGAAACAGCCGAGGCTCGTCGTGAGGTCGATTATCACCAAGGAAACGACGCGCTGGGGATACCTGCGCCAACCGGAAGTCCCGGATGAACAGGTCAAAACGGAGCCGGAGTGGTAAACGTTGCCCCGTTCTCTACAATGAACGAAAGGCCCTTTGTGTTCTTTGAAGGAGACGAGTTATGTTCTGGACCAAACGAACGGCGGCAAGCGCCTTCTCCGTCGTAATGCTGACAGCCGCCGCCCTGGCTCAGCAGACGGCAACCGGCATCGTGTTTGACGACGCCAACGGCAACGGACTTCGTGATCCCGGCGAGGCCGGCCTCAAAGGCATTCGGGTATCCAATCAGCGCCAGGTTGTGAAAACCGACGAGAACGGCCGGTACAGCCTCCCCGTGGACGACAATACCGCCCTGTTCGTCGTCAAGCCGAAGGGATGGGCATCGCCGCTGGACCGCAACAACATCCCGCGTTATTACTACATCCACGCCCCGAAGGGATCGCCCTCGTACAATTACCCGGGCGTTTCGCCCACTGGCCCCCTGCCTGCTTCCGTCGACTTCCCCTTAAGGAAGCAAAAAGAATCGAAAAAGTTCACTGCCCTGTTCCTTGGCGACACGCAAACAACCGGGGCGAACCAGACCCGTTACCTCGCCCACGATGTCGCGGAAGAACTGGCCGGCGTGAAGGCGGCTTTCGGCGTGACTCTGGGAGACGTGGCGAACAACGACCTGACGGTATTCCCGCGCAACGCCGCCGTGATGGGACGCATCGGAATCCCCTGGCATAACGTGCCGGGCAATCACGACATGAACCACGACGCTCCGACCGACAAGGATTCCGCCGAAACGTTCCGCGCCAACTACGGACCGGAATACTACTCGTTCGATTACGGCGATGTCCACTTCCTCGTGTTGGAGAACATCAAGTGGATCGGCAACGGCTACCACTGCTGGCTCGGTCCTGAACAAATGGAATTTGTGAAGAACGACCTGGCTTTCGTCCCGATGGATCAACTGGTCGTGTTGATGATGCACATCCCGATCACCCAACTGGAAGACAAGGCCCAGTTGTTTGACTTGCTGAAAGGCAGAAAAAACCTGTTTGCCGTTGCAGGCCACACGCACGACATGAGGAATCAAATGCTTGGCAAGGAAGCGGGCTGGAGCGGCGAGAAGCCCTTGCATCTGCTGATCAACGGTACAAGTTGCGGAGGCTGGTGGACGGGCGCGCACGATGAGTACGGTCTGCCGCATTCCACCATGGGCGACGGGACGCCCAACGGGTATGCGATCGTTACGTTCAACGGCTCGGATTACTCCTTCAGATACAAGGCGACCCGGCGTTCCGACGGTTACCAGATGAACGTTTATGCTCCGGAGATCGTGATGAGGGAAGATCTCACCAAGACCGAGGTTGTGGCCAACATCTGGTCGGCTCTGAAGTCGGACCTGGTGGAGATGCGCGTGGACGGCGGATCGTGGGCGCCGATGGGCTTCCAACCGCGTGTCGATCCGTTCTACGCCGCCGCCGCGGCCGAGGAGAAGGCGCAGAATCAGCCCTCCGGCCAGAAACTTCCCAATCCCGAAGACTCCTCGCACACATGGGTCGCGAATCTGCCGGCCAGACTCGATGTCGGAATGCACCGCATCGACGTTCGCTGGAAGGGTGACGCGGGCTTTCGCATCTTCGAAGTGCAGTAAGCCATCCGCCGCGAATCGGTGGTTGACACTTGACCGGGCTGTTCCATCGCCATCGAAGGGACAGCCCGTTGTCGCCTGTGCCGAACGCTGTGCTTTGAGCGCGGATGTAAAATGACTATCATCAGACCAACCGGAATACCGTTGGTTTTTGGAGAATCATCAAAGGACGTTGCGCACTCACAGTGGTGAGAATCCTCGCGCGCACGGACAGGGGGAACCATTGAGTAAAGCCAGGAGCACGAACACCGCGCCGACCGAGACCGGCGCCGACAAGAACGACGAGAAGACACAGAACGGAGCGGAGTCCGACATCTTTCTGGATGCCCTGTCCCGCATGGAAGCCGCGGCGAAGGTGACGCACACGTCGCCCGAGGTCCTCGAACGGCTCAGCCGTCCGCACTATGTTTTACAGGTGTCGATTCCAGTACGCATGGACGACGGCTCCCTGCGCGTGTTCGAAGGCTACCGCGTGCGGTACGATGACAGCCGCGGCCCGGCCAAAGGCGGCATCCGCTACCACCCGGACGTCAACCTCAGTGAAGTGAAAGCCCTCGGATTCTGGATGGCATTCAAGTGCGCCGTGGTCGGCATTCCCTTCGGCGGCGGCAAGGGCGGCATCGTGGTCAATCCGAAGGAACTTTCCAACATGGAGTTGGAGCGCCTGAGCCGCGGTTTCATCCAGCAGATCGCCGACTTCATCGGTCCCGACCTGGACGTTCCCGCCCCGGACGTGTACACCAACCCGACCATCATGGGCTGGATGATGGACGAGTATTCCAAAATCACGCGCACACACTCCCCTGCCGTCATCACCGGAAAGCCCATCTCGCTGGGTGGAAGCCTGGGCCGCGATGATGCCACCGGGCGCGGCGGATACTACTGCATCAAGGAACTGGAAAAGCGAAAGGGATGGTCGCCGAACGGTATCAACGTCGCCATCCAGGGTTTCGGTAACGCCGGCCAGCACGTGGCGAGGCTGTTGCACGCCGACGGATATCAGATCGTGGCCGTCAGCGATTCCGAAGGCGGCGTGTACCGCGAGGAAGGGCATAACATACCGGCCCTGATGCGCACCAAGCAGATGAGCGGGCGTCTCCTGACCGAAGGCCAGATCATCACCAACGCCGAACTTCTGGAACTGCCCGTGGACATTCTGATCCCGGCGGCGCTGGAAAACCAGATCACGCGGCACAACGCTTCCCGCATCAAGGCGAAAACCATCGTGGAACTTGCCAACGGTCCGACCACCTCGGAAGCCGACAAGGTGCTCCACAAACGCGGCGCCCTGGTGGTGCCGGATATCCTGGCGAATGCCGGTGGTGTGACGGTGAGCTACTTCGAATGGGTGCAGAACCGGGCCGGTTTCTACTGGACAGAAGAGGAAGTGCACGACCGGTTGTATTCGATCATGTCGTCCTCCTTCTCCGCGGTGTACGACCTGGCGCAGAGGGAAAGCCTGGACATGCGCACGGCGGCCTACGCCCACGCGCTGAGCCGCATCGGCGCCGCCATCGAAGCCCACGGCACGCAGGACTACTTCATCTCGCAGGACTGACACCAGGCGGATAAACGGAATGAAAATGAAGCCCGGGAGGATATCCTCCCGGGCTTCCGTTCGATCACCGGCGGAAACCTGCAAGAAATCGACGTGACGAGGCTATCAGGGATTCGCTTGGTTCGCCTGCTTGATGGAACGGACAAACTCGGAACGGAGGTTCAGGCTGACGGTCCCTCCATCATCGTCCTGCCTGGTCTGCATCGCCACGACGAATTTCTTGCCCGACCGGTCTGTCTTGGCCTCGTAACCTCCGTCGTCTTCGGATTTATAGGGACGCCGTGACTTCAGTTCTGAATGATACGACTGTGTACCGCTACCACTTGGCTGGTGCCTGTAGGTCAACCTGTTTCTCTTCGATGTCAGCTTCTTCAGTTGAGTATCTTTACGGGAGGAGGTCGTCTTTATGCCGGTCATCAATGCATCCCTCAGCCCCATCTCTTCGGCCGGACCCGGAACAGGCTTGCATCGGGCAATCCCGGTTTTGCGACCGATGCGCTGGCTGGTCGTGATGAGGCCGAAGTCGTACACCGCCCCGTCCACCCTTCCCCTGCTGATGAAACGGTCATGCACATAGATTGTTGTTGCGTATACCGTGCCGAAAGGACTGATGAACGTAACGCTCTGCGCCTGCCCTCCGTGCGCATTGTCATACAGGGCGTGGCCGACAGTCGCAATGGTGCGCGCTCCGACCACGAAACCCGACACTGATGCCTGGTACCCGTCCGGAAACACTGAAACGATGTCTCCGACGCATCGCAAAGGATACGGAATCGTGGTTGCGTCTCCTTCATATTGCCGTCCGTAGGACGGACCCGGGAGCCTGTCGCCCGGTATAACTCGCGGCGAAGAGAGGACGAACCGCGTGAATCCTGTAGGAGCCTTGCCCGCTTGGATGACAGGCCTGGCAAGCGGTACCGGCTCGACTGACGCTTCGGTATTCGACGCGGACACAGCGATCGCCAGGGCCAGGCCGATTACAGGAAGGAATACTCGTTTCTTCATCGTCGATGCCTCCTACCAGGTGATGAGAATCCAGCCGTCCTGGCCCTTGTTGCCGGGCGCGGAGGCTTCGCCCATCACCGTGGCGCCCCAGCCGCCTTCTCCATATGTGTCGGACTTGGGCAGTTCGATGGTGCCGACAATGCCGATGGTCGGACCTCCGTCGCTTTCACCATCCCAACCGAAACGACGGATACCGGTTGATACCAGCACCGCTTCGCCGCCAATGCCGCCCGCACCGTCTGTACCGCCTGAAGGTCCGGCGGCTCCACCGATACCGCCCTGACCTCCTTTGGCCCGTCCGAGAACCGCGCCGTTGCTGAGCCGCACCATCGTGCTGTCCACGCCGATCGTACCGGTACCGCCCGGATTCGAGCCGGAACCGGCTACACCTCCCGCCCCACCGGTGCCAACGGTGAACCGGTAGACCTCGCCGGGCGTCACGGGAACGATACTGCGAAGGTATCCGCCCCCGCCTCCGCTGCCGCCCGTGCCGCCGTTGACCTCACCTCCGGTGATGGCGCCTCCACCGCCACCTCCGCCGCCCGCGCCCGCCCAGATCTCAACGACGATAGCGCGCACACCGGACGGACAGGTCCAGTCTGTCGTCTCGCGGATCGGAAGGAGCCCTTGAAGCGTTGCCGCCATGCCGGTAATGACGGCAGTTGTCTGGATACTGCCGTCCGGGAAGACGATGCCGCCTCCTGGCCGAACAGCCCCGCCGGTGTTGACAGATCCCGCGACACCCGCGTCGCCCCTCACTTCCAGGTATCCTGGCCCACCGCCACCTCCGATGTATACCGCCCCGGCTCCTTCCCACGGATTCAGATAAAGGTTTTCGCCGGACTGGATGTGAAGGCGTCCGGTTGATCGTAACCCGTTTCCGTCCAGCCGCATCGAGCCCGATCCGGATATCAACGCGCCGGAAGCCGTGGCGTCACCGGCCACGTCCAATTTCGTCTGCGGAGTACCGGTTCCGATGCCGACGTTGCCGCCAGGCACTATAGCCAATCTGCTTGCGATACCATCGCCAATCTCCAGGCTATTGTCGGGTTTCTTGCCGATGCCCCACTTAATCGTTCCGCGGTCGTTGAAGTGAATGCTTGCCCACTGTGGCGCTGTGTCTCCGCTTTCTAGCGCGATGACAGACGGTTGGTCCGCTGGTCCCTTCACTGTCAAGCGCTGAGCGGGACTGGTCGTCCCAATTCCGACGTTGCCCTGCCTGAGACTTAATAACGTCTGGAGTGTTGGAGTCGAACCAAAACTCACAGGATTCGAAGAGGTAGCCAGGCTGAGTCTGCCGTCAGTGGGTGCCCAGCGTATTTCGGCCGGATATCCATCCAGCGTTGCCTTGTTCAGCGTCGGTGAATAACCAAAACCTATCACCTTGTTGCCGCCGCTGTGAAAGGCCAGTGAACTACCTATCCGAAATGCGTCCGTGCATACCGACGTTCCAATGCTCACGTTGCCGCCCACTGAATACACATTCGGCATTGCCAGCGCATACGGAACTGCTCCGAAGGGAAGCCTGGGCGTCATTTCCGCGTCATCGCCGATTTTGACGCCGACGTAGTACTGGCGGTCAAAGGTGACTGAGGGGGGAATTGCGGTCGTGTCACCCAGCATCGTGGCCATGTTGCCGGATGACACCGCGACACCCTTGGTCTCGGTCCAGAGGGCGGTTCCACCAGTGTCGACATCATAGAGTGACATTGTGATTTGTGTGCTTCCATTTACCGGCGATCCTGCCGCTGTCGTCAGTCGTGCCTGGAAGGGGATAACGCGCGGAACCTGTGCTGATGCAACGGCACATAGTGCGAAGAGAACAAGTAGGGACACCGGCAGAAGCCGGTTGCTGGAGTGCGACCGATTGCCGGCCGCGTTTTCGAGGAATCTCACGATTATACCTCCGGTCATTCACAGGGCAACCGTTTACGCGTGGAAAACGTCCACCACAAAACGCTATTCGGACCGGCTCTCCCGGGGCCGGTGATAGCTCATTGATACCTCATTTCGAGGCTCCAAGCAAATCTCCTGAAACCGACCACCAATCTAATATGCAAGACGTATATGTATTATTATCCATCACTAGTCCGGTTGCGTCTGTGATTGTTACACCCGTGCTTGAGGGCAAAGGCATAACCGTTCCCTGAACGGTTACGGTGTTTGCGAAGTCTTACCGGGCGGCCTAGCATGAAGGTACAGGCACACCATCGTTGGTCCCCGCGTGTGGCCGCTGTCGCCAGCGGCGCCCCTGGCAGTAAGGAGTCAGCATGTTCAGAAGCATATTCGCCGCGTTGTCGGTCCTCTTGTTTGTCGTTGGCACGGCTCTGGCTCAGACGCCGGTTCCCGAGGTCACCGCCGCCTTCTTCGATACGCCGCCGGTGGTGGACGGCAAACTGGACGACGCTTGCTGGGCCGGGGCCGGCAGGGCGGAGCCGTTTCAGTCCACAACCCGTGACAAGACCGTGAAGGAACAGACCACTGCGCTGGTCGGGTACGACGGGTCCAACCTGTACGTGGGATTCGTGTGTCTGGAATCGCGGATGGCCGGGACGCGCGCGGAGTACCTGAAGGACGGAGGGCCGGTATGGCTGGACGACTGCATCGAGTTGTTCGTCGCGCCGCACGGTGCCGCCAGCCGCGGCAACTACGTTCACTTCGGCGTGAACATCGCCGGCACAAAGAGCGCGGAACGAACCGATCACGGTCCGTCCGCGATGGCGTGGAAAGCCCGCACCGCAAAGGGATCCGACCGCTGGACCGTCGAGATCGCCATCCCGTTCTCCACGCTGAAACCGCTGGACACCAGCGTGGATTGCTGGCGCATCCAGTTCTGCCGAAACGAGATCCCGTCGGGCGACGGCACAAGTTCGTGGTCGCGGATAGACAGCAGTTTCCACGACTTCTGGCGGTTCGGCAATCTGTTGCCCGATCCGAAGGGTTACCGGTTCACACAAAGCCGCGGTACCCTGCGCGATCTTTCCGTGTCGTCCAATGCCGTCGGTACCGGGTTCCCGTCCGACACGCCTCCGATTCCCCGACCGGACACACCGATCATCCCGGCGCCGAGACAGATGAAAGCCCTGGAGGGGCGTTTCACCCTCACCCCGGAGACGCAACTGGTGGTCGGTGACAACGCGGCGAGGATGGACCTTCGCGCCGCCGAGGAGATCAACCAGGAAGCCCTGAAGGTACTCGGCTTCACCTTCCCTCTCGTTACGGCATCGGAGATGAAACCGGGCACCCCCGCCGTCCTCATCGGCGAGCCGTGGCTGAACGACCGTGTGAAGGGCTGGTGCACCGCCAACCGGCGCAAGGTGACGAAAGATTCGCCCGGCGCGGAGGGCTACATTCTGGACGCCTCCCCGACGCTGGTGGTTATCACCGGAAGCGATAGCAAAGGCACGTTCTGGGGCGCGCAGACATTTCGCCAGATGATGCGGTCCGACGGACCGAACAAGGGTTACGTCGCGTGCGCTCAAATCCGCGACTGGCCGCGTTTCGAGTACCGGGGCGTTCACCTGCTGACGTGCTCCGACGGGCTGGAGTTTCACGGCAAGTGCATCGAGGATGTGTTCTCGCGCTACAAGGTCAACCACATTGTGCTGGAGGCGGAGAACGTCCGGTGGGACAGCCACCCGGAGGTGTTCAACCCGGCGCGCGGCATGTCCAAGGACGATGTACGCAAACTCATCAAGATCGCCAAGGACCACCACATCACCGTCACACCGCTGATCCAGTCGCTCGGCCATATGGAATGGGCCAGTTTCAACGCCAGCAACCTGGACCTGTTTGAGGACTCCGGCACGCCGTACGCATTCTGTCCCAGGAACGAGAAGGCCTACCGGTTTATGTTCGACATCATGGACGAGGCGGTTGAGTTGTTCGACTACCCGAAATACATGCACATCGGACACGACGAGGTGACGCATTTTGGGCGCTTCCCGGTCCACGAGGATTGCGCCCGCATCGGCAAGTACAAACTGTACGCCGACGACACCCTGCGCTACTACGACTACCTCAAGGCGAAGGGCGTCGGCGTGATGATGTGGGGCGATGTCCTCCCACTGGAGGGATACCGCGACCAGATCCACCGCCTGCCGAAGGACATCGTCATCTTCGACTGGCGCTATGGCCCGATGAAGGACTTCCCGACTCTGGATTTCTACCGCAAGGCCGGATTCCCGATCGTTGCGTGCACGTGGTATCGGCCGGAAAACCTGAAGAACCTGAGTGCCGCGGGAGAACGCCGGAATATTCACGGGATGTGCCAGACCACCTGGACCGGTTTCCTGCCCTCCGACAAAGCGCTGACCACCGAATTCTACCAGATTTACGCCTACATCCTCGGCGCCGAATGGGCCTGGAATCCCGGAAACCGCAAGCCGGACAGCTTGCCGTATGATCCCGAACTCGTATTCGCGCGCGACTTCGGCGTGTCGTTCCGCATGGATGCCAGAAAACGGTTCTTCTCCGTTCCGCTGGACGGCTTCTTCAACACGACCCGCACAGACAGCCGGAAGGCGATGGGCTGGATCGGCGGGGTTCCGGGCGAGGACCTCTCCGCCCTGCCCGAGGGATCTTGGGACCTGAACGGCACGCCCTTCCGCGTCGGCCCGGCCACTGGAGCGCCCGGCGCCGTGGTTTTACGCGGGTGGCACCCGACGAAGAACCTGGCCTCATCGGTTCAGGGCATACCGATCGGCCGCAAGGCAACGGCTCTGCACTTCCTGCAGGCAACCGCCTGGGAGACCGGCCCGGGGCAGGTTGTGGCGCGTTACACGATTCACTACACCGACGGAACGTCGGCTGAAGTGCCGCTGAAGTACGGTACGGACTTCAAGACCTGGGAGGACGACTTTTCCACGTCGATCTTGAATCCCGTGGCGTGGCGAGGACGCACAGCCAAAGGTAAACCGATCGCCCTGCGCCGCTTCACCTGGACGAACCCCGATCCCGGCAAGGAAATCCGAAGCGTGGACTTCGCGGCCGTCGACCCCGAAGCCACCCCGATCCTGCTGGCGATTACGGCTGAAACCGGGCGGTAGGAATATCGGCAGAAATCGACGGTACGAAGACGGTATCAGAGATGCGACGATGGACTGGATAACCGGGGACGTTTTATACCTCGCACAAAAGACGGGCCTACCGGTTCGGTCCTGCTACCGGAATGGAACCGGGAGGCCCGTCTCACGTCGGGAATGATAAAGTCAGTCGCCGATAAGATCTGCTATATCCTGCTCAAAGCCCGACTGCTGTCCTCAATAGTTGCACGGCGTCGCCGATATCGATTTTCCCGGCGGATGCACCTTTCAAAACGTCAAGCCGGGTCCTGTCATCAGCGGTCGCCGTAATCATACCGCCGGCTATCCTGAGTGCGCGAATCGAGTCGTCGCGATTGATGGGCACAGTCAGCGTGGCGCTATTGCTGAACACGGATTCGCATTCATTGAAGACGCGTACATCGTAGGTGCCTGCATCGGTGGTGCGGACCGAAGCAATCCTCAACGTTGGCGAGCGGGTCCCCGTCAGGCCGTCGCCATCGGTGAGTTCGCTTCCGTTCCGTCTCCAGCGATACTGCAACGTTCCACTGCCGAACGCCGATACTGCCATTGTCGCCTCTTGTCCAACATTCCGGGTGATGCTGAAAGGTTGCCCGAAGAACCAGATAAGAGCCGGGGAATTGCGTACCCAGGTGTCGTTGCGCCATTCGGTTTGTACCGTCCCCCCGACCAGAACAACCTGATTGCGGGCTGTGTCGTACACCATACCGGCTCCGCTCGAGCGATACCCGGGATTGTTGCTTCCCACCTGAGTCCACACCGAACCGTTCCATTCCCAACTGTCGGTTCGCTTCGCGGTCTCGTCAGAGCCGCCATAGAGCACCATCCGTTTTCGAGCCGTGTCGTAAACCATTCGTGCATAAACGCGAGGAGTCGGACCGGTTGTGGCTCTCAGAGTCCAGGTCGTACCGTCCCATTCCCAAGTATCGTTCTTGTACTGCGTAAACGAAACCGATGAACCCCCGAACAGCACCACAACGTGCCGGTCGCTGTCGTATGCCATCGCGTGGTAAAACCGCCCTCCCGGTCCCGTGACACTCTTTTGCGTCCACGACGTGCCGTTGTACTCCCAGGTGTCGCCGGAATTGGCGCTTGGATCACCGCCGAAGAGGACGGCAACCTTCCGATGGCTGTCGTATACCAATGCGTGGTTCCGCCGATTGCCCGGTCCCGAAACTGCTCGCTTGGTCCACGCTGAACCGTCCCATTCCCAAGTCTCGGAATACTGGTATGAGCCCCAGGCTCCTCCATACAACACGGTGACTCCCCGGAAACTGTCATAAGCCATCGCCGTGCCGTGACACGCCGTCGGACCACCCTTGGCCGCACGTGCCCAATCAATCCCGTTCCATTCCCAGGTATCCCACAAGAAAGTTCCATTCTCCGCGTCCACACCTCCATAAACGACAACCCTGTCGCGAACGGTGTCATAGGCGGCTGACGTCTGGTAACGCGACCCGCAACTTGAAACTCCAAGGCTTGACCACTGGGCGCTTGCTCCATCGAAGGTCCAGGTATCGCTTCGCACTCCGGTTCCGTCGAGTCCTCCGACCAGCACCGCGCGGTTCGTTGATGCGTCGAAGGCAACTGCGGTTCCGTATCGGGCGGAGGGACCGGCAGGCGCTGAAACTTGAATCCACGAGGTGCCGTTCCATTCTTGTACGTCCGAGAGCCGGGCTCCGGTCGGACCGATTCCGCCGAAAATCAGAATCCTGTTCCGCGTACTGTCAAACCACATCACGTGGCAGTACCGGGTTGGGCCGGTGACGCCGACCTGAGTCCAAGTGGTGCCGTTCCACTCCCAAGTGTCGCCGAGTTTCTGGTTGCTACCGGTAAGGCCACCGAACAGAAGCACTGTTCCGCGTGTGGGATCGTATGCCATCGCGTGGTATGAACGTGCGGGGGGGCTGGTTGTCGGCGTCTTCTTGTCCCAAATGAGCCAGTTGGCGGTACGTGATTCCCACGTATCAGACAGCGCCCCACCCTCGGCGTAACCGCCGAAAAGGACCAATCTGTCGCGCGCCGAATCGTATGCCATAGCAGAATTGACGCGGGCGGAAGGCCCCGGCGTATACGGCCCGTTCCAGATTCCGTCCCAGTACCACAGGTCCGAATAGTAGCCGTCATTATTCCGACCACCGAAAACGGCAACCTTGCTGTTCGTCTTGGGGCTCATCACATGTCCCCAGCGTGCGTTTGGAGATGCGGAGGGACTCAAACGGGTCCAACTGCCATCGGACCGAAGCCAGGTATCGGACAGAGCCCCGATGCCGTCCCTCCCGCCGAAAAGCAGAATGGAACTTGATGAAGATAACGGTGCCGCGGCGTGAAACTCACGCGCGGCCGGACCGTGGAAGGCGACTTGTGTCCACGCTGGATCGCACGGTACGGCGCCGCCGATGCCAGGAACTCCAGCCGCCAGGACGGCGATGGATAAACGCAACAAAAGGGGTATCGCAGACCGCCTGTGGATGAATGTCCCAGGCAGATAGCCCGCCTCCTTCCGAAAGAACCGATTGTTGGCGAGCAACAGGTTAAGAGAGTGACGCAACAGTGATGCTGAGTATCTGGATTGCATACTGACCTCCTGCACGGCTTGGCAAGCCCGCACAAGGCCGGCGCGGGTCGTCCCACCAGAAATAGCCGGCGGAGGACGTCTGTGAAGTCCTGTATGATTCCCGCCCAAACGGGCAACCCGCCCGGTCAGAGACATCATACCACAATTGGATTCATTCGGCCACCAGTCCGCACACAGCTACCGGCCGGTGCGGAACGACTGTCGTGGTGCAGTATGCACGGCAGAGCGTGCGCGTTCTGCCGCGTTCGAACCAGGATACGTGGATTGCCGCCACCTTGTGTCCCGGAAGCATCGGGGAACGGCCGACCGCAAATGATCTGGACAGTGCAGGTCGACGGAACCACAAACGAAAGAGCACCGGTGACACCGGGACTCCCAACACAACCCCTATCCTGCTGGCGGTAAAGGCCGAAACCGGACGGGAATCAAGCGGCAGACCCAATTAAAGGCGAGTAGATCGACGCTGTCGGAGAATCGCGGAGAAACGCACCGGCCCGGACCAACGCCTACGGCGTCCCTTAGCATTGCCGTGGCGTCCGGACGGGCCGGAGCCGGTTGTGAGAGCGCGGATGCAGTTCAAATGAACCCTGTCGGATCCATGGGAACCACTCAATAACGGAATCCTGACAGGCGGCCGGGTGTCAGAATCCTTCTTGACATAGTGTCATATTGCCACTACGCGGTGATGATATCTGATGAAAAGCTGATGACGACATTACCGTAATGGCAGTTTCAACCAACCGGTTTCGCGTCCACCACGTACCGGAAGCCGATGGAGCGGGCGGTAGAAGTAAGGACGCGTCACAATGAGTGTGGGGAGCCAAGGCAGGCTCCCCACGTTGCCGGTTGATGGCTTGTCAGTAGGATGGTACCTGGTAAATACAACCGTCGTCCGCGCCGATGTGAACGGTCTGCGTGCCGCGGTCCACGGCCGGCGTAGTCCGAATGGGCATGCCGAAATCAATAGCCAGGTGGTCTGCCGGATTTGCGAGATTCACCTGATAGAGATTGCCGTTGGTGCTTCCGAAGACGAGACAACCTCTGCCGCCCGGATCAATGGCAACACTGCCGGCAATCGAGTTGCCCGAACCCGCATCGAAGAACACCATCGAGCCGCCCGGGCCCGCTCCGGCACCGGTTTTTGAATCCAGGCAGTAGACCTTGTTATCCATACCCCCGATGTAGATTCGGTTGTTGTACGCGAAGAGACTGCCCTCGACCTTCTTCCCTGAACCGACAACAATGCCGAGATCCACCGTTCCGTTCACGCCGAATCCGGTTTCGATAGAGCCGTTCGAGGCGTTACAGCAGATTACCTGGCCGTCGTCGGTCACCACGTAAGCGCGCGGGAAGGGATTCGGATTCGCTGTCGTTCCCGTGGACGCCACGAACGGCGATCCCGTGGAGGCCGATGAGGCAATCGTATTAGCGACGGTTCCGTTGGGAAAGACACGGTAGGCACCATTCGTGGTGCCCAGGAAGGTACTTCCCCCGAACACCGACAGCGAGCCTGGTTCGCCTGTTGTCGGTCCGAGGTCCATCGTCGTGATAACCCCTGTCGTATCGCGCTTCACAAGCCAGGTCTTTACCCCGTCCCACACGGCTACCCACAACACGTCGTCCTGCACCATCGGCACGGCCGTAACAGACGAGAGGCTGAGCGGAATCAGGTCGAAGAACGTTGTTGAACTGTCCAAACCGAAGCTTCCCAGGTAGCCGTCATCGGTGACGCAGAAAACCTTTTCCACACCCTGCCACAAGCGTCGGATCGGCCGGCCCAACAGCGTCCGATTGGGATTCGGAGTACCCAGTGGCTTGGTGTCAACGCTGAAGACCGATGCGCCCGTGGCGGCGGAAACGCCGTACAGAACACCGTCTGTCGAGCCGAAGTACACCGTTCCATCCGATGAGGCGGACGGTGATGTAACAGTCTGACCCGGCGCACCCGAAAACGCAATGTTGAACGGAGCCGTATCCGCCGGTGTCAAGGCACCCGAGGTTGCGTGCAAAACGTAGCCGGTCCCTTGCCTGTCGATGCCGAGGTTCGTGAAAGCCGCCACCCCGTTGACTGCATTGACAGTCTTTGTTCCGCCAAGCACGGCGCCGGTCGTTCCGCTTCCGGATTTGATGGCTATGGTAACCGGGCCGGTGAAAGTCGTAACCGTAGATCCGATGGCAGACTGGGCGGCGACAGTCGGTTGAGGCGCCAGAGGAGCACCTGCTGTGCTGTTGAGGGGTTGATTGCCAATTCCAAGCCTCGTTGGCGTAAGCACCAGGTTCACGGCGGCCAAGGCGTCGGCGAGGCCGTAGCCGTAGGTGTTATCATAGCCCGTTGCTCCCCGATCAAGCGCCGTTGTTGTGATGGCCGTCTTGATTTGCGCGGGTGTCAGCGACGGTTGCGCGCTCTTTACGAGGGCGGCTATCGCGGCAATCGTCGGCGCGGCGGCCGAAGTTCCGTAAAACAACCGGTACTTTTTGCCCTTGATTCTCTCACCGAAGTTGTCTGCTCCGCTGACATATAGACCGTCAATTCCGGTGATATCCGGCTTGTTCCACGTTTCAGATGACGGCCAGGTGACGGTCGATGGGCCGCAACTGCTGTAGAATTCAATATCGTCGTTCCCGGGATCGGCGGCATCGATCGCGCCGACCGTAAGAGCGTCCTTCGCCTTGTTGTTGCCGATAATCGTGCCTGCAGAGGTGATATAGTTGGCATCGAAAGAACCCGTGAGAACGAGAATCTTGAAGTTGCGGTTGATTCCGCTCTTCCGGGCGACAGCCAGGTAAGCCCAACCGTCACCCCCGCTATTGGTCATGATCAGGTCTTCAACCGGATAAGGATTCTGTCCCGTGCCCGTGCCCTGAACTGTCTCAGCGGCGCCGTAGACGGTAGCGCCCGTGGAATTACAGAGGTACAGGTCGTAGTTGTCGGTCGGATTGCCCCATTTGCTGTCGAATTGCATGATCAAGCGCGTCTGCGCCCCGCCGCCCGGCAGAAAGACCGGGAGCAGATACGGCTGAACAATGGGATTCAGGCTGGCGAAGTTGTGCACCGTCATGCTTGTGCCGCCGATGGACGCTGTTGTCGGATTGAAGGCTGTTACGTGCATACTCCGCGCCATGTTGCCGGCGCTCGTTGCATACACGACTCCCGCGGCCGTGTTGCTTGTGATTGACGCCTCGATGGTGCCTTCTTCATACCACGGTTGATCGAGGTAAGTCAGGTCGTCCACGATGACCTGGCATCCGTTGGTGCGAAGGTCGGTGATTCCGTTGGCCATGTCAATGCTTGTGTCGGGGCCGTAGAAACCGAGAAGCGCACCGGGCGCCATGTCGTACACGATCTCCATCATCGCCGTGCCTTCGTCGGAGCCTGTGTTGACCTTGCCCAGGTAGATGCTGGCATCGGAGGGAAGATCACCCGTCGCCTGCGCTTCCGAGCGCTGGTCCGCGCTGTCCGAAATAACACCCACGCGTACGCCGGCGCCGGTAATTCCCAAAGTACTGCGGACGTTGGATGTCTTCAGAATCGTATCGCTCTGGGCTGTGATACTCCCGGAGTGGACGACCGGGTACCCCGGAGGCGTGATCCACTGCACAAACTCCAGGTCCTCAACGCTCGCAACACTGCTCAAAGGAAGCCAGCCCTGCAGGACGATGGTGGGTGTTGTGGTGGACATCACGTACTCGAACCCGGCGTTGCGGAGAGTGTTCAACGAGTTCTCGTCAAATGCGGAAACCGTGATGTAAACTTCAACAGCCCCGTCCCGACGAATCCGCACGATGTTGTCGGAAAAGGCGCGTCCGTCGGACAGCTCGCCCTTGGCCAGCGATTGCCTCAGTTGATTCACCTTTCCACGCAGGTATGGACTGAGTTTGCTGTTGGACGCCTTTTCCGTGGCTACCGATGGAAGCATCGCCTGCGGGGAACCTGGAGTCAAGAAGAGGGGCGTCTGGGGAATCGCCGGGATTACGGTTACGTGCCTTGGTGGGACGTCCCTTGGGCCTCCGGGCTCACCCGGAAGTGCGCCTGCGCCCGGCAATGCGATGAGGGAAAACAGCCCAAGGCCGAACAGCCGGAACAGGATATCGAAATACTTCATGATGAGGTTACTCCCGTTTCGTGGTCGCGAAGATTCGCTTCGCCATCCATCCTGCCGCCGGAGGGTCCAGTGACCGGCGACACGCGGAATCTCTAACAACCGGAGACGCAAGGATAATAGACATCATAGCACATCGCAACGGTCCCGGCTTCCCCACAGACGGATGACACTGTGTCGCCATCCCGGATGGCAGACGCTTGAGATGGTCACCATGGCCGGGCGATTCAATCCCCACGGTCCAGAGGACCCCCGATTACGGAGTTCCGAACCCGGCACGGGTCTTAGCCATATGATACGATTCCTGCCGATTCGTCGAACTTTGGGATTTACCGGGAGAAACTTCGTAACCGCAAATGGAACTCAACGAAAATGTCCCTTGTTCTTTCGTTGGTAGCGAATTGCTTCTGCGCTTTGAGGCGGAGGTATCGCCACTCACAATGAAAATCGACGGTAACTAACCAGGAGGATTAAGATAAATGTCTAGATTCAGTTCCACCATCGCCATTGGTGCGGTTTGTCTCGCTATGGTTGCTACTCCGCGCGCTTTCGCGAAGGACATAGTCGATACTGCCGCTTCGGCTGGCCAGTTCAAAACTCTCCTCGCCGCCGCGAAGGCCGCGGGCCTTGTCAATACTCTCAAGGGACCTGGTCCATTCACGGTCTTCGCCCCGACAGATGAGGCATTCGCCAAACTGCCCAAAGGCACCGTGGAAAACCTGCTGAAACCGGAGAACAAGGACAAACTGGTCGCCGTTCTTACCTATCACGTGGTCGGTTCGAAAGTTGTTTCCGCTGACGTCTTGAAGTTGAAAAACGGCACGAAAGTGTCCACCGTCAATGGCGCGAAAATCAAGGTTTACAACAAGGGCGGCGTTCGCATCAACAATTCGAAGGTAATCAAGGCCGATATCAAGGCCGACAACGGCGTAATCCACGTGATTGACCGTGTCTTGCTACCTCCCGCGACCAAGTAGCTCCGGGGAATTATCGGACCCGCGTGTCGATATATGGACAGGCAGTGACTCGCCACTTGGAGATTCACTGCCTGTCTTCTCTTCTCAAGGGAGATGCTCTGCGTTTGCAAGGCTGAACTGGCCTTTGATCCGGATCGCGAAACGTTGATTTTGCCGGCCCACCGAACCAATCCGAACCTCTCTGTGCGGAACCGGAGCCGTCCTTGCCGGGTGACATCAGCAGATACCTGCCGTGCTGATCCAACCGGTGCGCGTTGAGAGTACCAGCCTCAATCCAACCACCGGGAATGACTACGTTTATTCCTTCAGCCTGAGTCGATTGCGTATCCATTCGGCATAATCGGCTTCGTTCCATTCACCGGACGCCAGGCGCATCAACGCCTGATACTTCTCCGCTTGCGAGGTCTCCAACTCAGAGCCGTTCATCGTCGCGAACAGACGAGTCACAACCAGCGCAATCCGCTTGTTTCCGTCGAGAAAAGGGTGATTTTGACACAAGCCAAAGGCGTAGGCGGCGCACAAAGCCGCGACGTCCGGCGGTTGCGACGAGTATGCCAACAGGTTACGCGGCCGGGCGAGAGCCGACGAAAGAAGGGCAGAATCACGGAGCCCTTCCAGACCGCCGTGTTCAGCAATCAGACGCGCGTGAATTGCCAGAACCACGTCTTCCCTTATCCAGACCGGCTCCACGGCCCACATGCCCTACTCCGCCAATTTCCGCAAGGCGTCCCGATCCTCGCGCATTATCCGCTCCGCCGTGTCCATCTGGACTCCGAACTCCGGATCGTATGGCGAGAGTTCAATGCCGCGAGGAGTTTCAAGCACGAAAAGACTGTCACCCTTTTGAACGCGAAGCCTGTCCAGTATCTCCTTCGGAAGGATTACGCCCGTCGAGTTTCCGATTGTCGTGACCTTGATGGTTGTCATCTCAACCTCCTAGTTTAGTTATAACATATGTTATAACGCACGACAAGAGGCTGTGTTAGCGCACGAACCACGAATCCGTGCTTTGGTAATCCGGTTGCTTGGTCCATGAAGCCAGTTCAGCCGGCAGGTTTTGCGTCCACCACACATCGAAAGCCGATGGCGCCGGAGCGGTCCTTGCCGGGCGACATCAGCAGGTACTTGCCGTGCTGATCCAGACGGTGCGCCTGCGGGAAATACCAGCCGGAACCCTGCGGCCGGTAGTAACTTCCTCCGCGCAGGATTGCCGAACGCGTGTGGGCGTCGGTGTATTCGTCGGTCCACTGCCACACATTTCCCACCATGTCCAGCACGCCGAACGGGCTGGCGCCAGAGGGGTAGGCTGACACATCGGTCGGCGCCCGCATCGTCCGGCCCGTGTCTTTCGGCGGGATAGCGTTCGCGTCCGGTAGATTCCCCCAAGGGTAGAGACGACCATCGGTTCCTTGCGCGGCATACTGCCACTCCCATTCGCGAGGGAGGCGCTTGCCGGTCCAGCGGGCGTAAGCGCGCGCATCTTCCAGCGAGACCCACGTGACAGGCTTGTTCGCCCAACCGTCGGGGAACATTCCGTCCGACCAGTGTCGCAGGAAGTTGTGCTCATCACGCGGCTTGTATCGGGATGAGTCCAAAAACCTTTTGAACTCCGCGTTCGTGATCGGCGTGCGGTCGATGAAGAACGGCGGCATCTCGAGCGTCTGGTGATGGTCTCGGCGCGGCGCAAGCTCCCAAGGGTACTGGACGTCGATTCCGAACTCGTCCGAGCCCTCAATCTCAACGCCCGAAACGCGAAACTCGAAGGCTCCACCGGGAATAAGGATCATCCCTTCCGGCGCGGACGGGGCCGGTTTCGTTGGCTTGATGGGCGTACAGCGCTGAGGCAGGACCTTCCACTCCCCCGATTCGGGCGCTGTGGGCAGAGCGGCCATCTTGCGGAGGAATCGCTGAAGGGTTCCCGCTCTCCGTGACTCTGACCCGTGAACCGCCAGCACCGCCCCAAAGCCGTGCGCGGGGACGCCGAACTCCAGCGAAGCCTCGCCCTGGCTGATATCCGGCTTGATTTCGATGCCGTTCCAGAGGTCGAAGTACCGCACGCCTTCGATGTGCGTGATCCTCAGAGATGGACCGGTCGCGGCTTTATCCGACCGGTTCACGAGCGTCCACAATGTCCGGCCCTCGCCGGGGAAACGGCTCGCGAAAACGCCTGCCTGCCGGGTGACAGCATATGGTTCCCAGTCGGGGCTTGTCTGCAAATCGGCAAACTCGCGCCCGATTGCGGCAATACGGCGCAGATTCCCAGCGTCCTTCTCCGTGATACCGTTCCACAGGCCCCAGATGTTCTCCCAACTCTGGTATCCCGTACCGTTCAGAAAGGCTCGCTGGAGGTCACCGGTCCGGTTCTTTGCCCACCGCGACGTGACGTGGACCATGTGCCTCGGCTCCAGCCATTTGTACGCGCTGATGCCTGGCGCAAAAGGTTCGTCCCAGAACTGCCCCCAGGTCATCGTGTTCCAACCCGGCATTTCGTCGCTCCCCAGGTTGAGTTCGGGTTCGAGGACGAGGGGAATATCGGCGTCATCGGCGGCTGTCAGGAAGGCCCGGTCGATGCCGTTCAGCGTGTCGCCAAAGATGCCGTCAGCGCCGATTTGAGCCATATCGCGGGCCGTGGCTTGGGCGAGCGTAAGGTCTTCCACACGGGTGCCGCTGTCCCACGGCATAATCGGGAAGAACACGCGCACGCCGCGCTTGTGGAATTTCGCGACCATTTTTCGCAGGCCCGGAAGTCCGCCCGGCATATCGCGCAAGTGGTCGTGCTGGTTTCGGTCATCGATTCCGATGTTCGGGTACGTGTGCCAGATGATGACGCTGTCTACTCCGCCGTAACGCTTTGTCACATCATCGAGATATCGGTCGACGGTATACCGACCGGTTTTTGGGTCGAAGAGGGTCCGCTCCTGGACGATGACTAGCGCTTGCACGAAATTGCGCTGGGTCCAGGCCCGTCGTGGATCCTCGTAGAGGGCGCCATCGATTATTGCCGACGCGCGCCACTGCTTCAAGCCGGCCAGCCACGAGGGCTGTTGATCGGGAGAGGATGGAGCGGTTATCAACTGGCCACCGGCCGTTCGTACCGGCGTCGCATCACCAAAAGCCACCGCCGGGACGGCGATCAGTGCAATCAACAGGACCGTGAGGAAGGGAATGCTCATTTGTGACATTGTGGTGCGGGCCGAGAATCGAGGGACAAACGGGTGCGAATCTGGCAATCGATCTACTGCCAGTTTTCATTCTACCATCTAGAACGCACGTTCTCTATAACCTGACAACCCCCGCCTCGTGCTCTCGTGAGTATGACTTAGCATAGCGTGTTCTGCTGAAACACGTTATGCCAACCTCTTCCCCGGCGTGCACGGCTGGTGTTATCCACGCCGGGGTGACGCTATTTGCCTCTGCTCTTCGGCTCTCGCGGGATCATGATGACCTCTTCTTCGCAATCCTGATCTATTCTCTTCTTCGACATTTCCCGCAACTCGCAGAACTCGTTGTATGTGGCAACAGCCAGCCAGCCCCGGTAATGGCTCAAGGTGCGTAATCGGGCGATCTGCGTTGGCGTCATGCCACGCCGACGACAACCAGCTAACCACTCCAACGCCTCAATTCGCGGTAGTATTGCGCTCATTCTTCATCCTCCCTCTCGGCCTCAAGGACCGCAATGCGATCCGATAGTTCGTAGGTTCCCCTGGCCTGCAACATCAGGCGAACGACGTTAACCGATGCCGAAATTCGGTCCTTACTGTCCTCCTGGCTGGAGTTCATAACGCCTGCCAGCGTCTCCAGCGCATCGGAGACCAAGCCGTCCATTCGGGCGATGGACTGGGTAAAGGCCTGATTCCGGCGACGCTGAAGAAGAGCCCGAAACTGTCTGTCGCGCATATATCGATAAGCTGTTGCTTCGGAGATTCCGACCTTCTGTGCTGCCGCGGACACCGACTTCTCGGTCATTAGAGCGACGATAAAGTCCTCGGCGTTAACAGCCATCTTTGAACCATGCCCTTTGCCTGATAGCAGTTGATCGCTGCTGACAGGATTTTCAGAATCCTCTACGCTCTTTTTTGTTCCACTCATCGAATTTCCCTCTTTCTTCTTCCCTGAGATGGGTTTTCTCGTCTTCCTACTTGCTTCGCATATGATTGCAGTTCCACATCGTTTGCATTAAGCCTAGCCTGGATCTCTAGTGGAAACACCTTCAATGGTCCATCTTCCTCGATCCGTAATCGATATCACAGCTCCTCTATTAGACGCTCCGTACATTCCAAATAGTTCTTGATGCGAGTTTTATCAATGCGGCGTCGTATTATGTCTCCTCTACTATCGAGTCGCACCTGAAATAGACTGTCCCAGCTAACAAATGAATAGTATATGCACAGCGCCAGCTCTGGATTTCTATCGACCTGACCACCGGACTCACTCAGTTCCAAGAAGCGCGAGAACAGGTCGTCACCAGGCATATGATATATCATTGACCATCCATCATCGGAATACAAAACAGGATTACGGTTAACGAAAAAGGGCATGAATTCTGGCAGGGTGTAATCGTATATTCAGGATTCCAGTCGATAGGCGTAAGGTATTCGTCCACGGAAAATAGTCACACAATATCCAGAAGCTCAGCCGCTATTCGCTTGACCTCTTCACCTCGTCGGTCATACTTGGCTGTCGTCTGAACCTGAGAATGTCCGGCCAGTTTTTGAACGGTCACGATATCTACACCAGCGTCCAACAGGTCGGATATCATCGTACGCCGTAAGTCGTGCGGCGTGAACGGGGCTACTCCGGCCTGCTTCGCCCGCCGGCGGAGCGCCATCATCACGGACTGGTAAGTCATTTCATGCGTCGCGATCACACCGTACCGAGTGACCGGGAAGAACAACGGACCCGGCTCATCACCACGAACGGCGATCCAGGCATCCAAGGCTGTGATGGCTCCGTTGGCGACGTATACAATGCGGGTCCTGTTGCCCTTCGCTTTCCGGATCGTGAGCGCGCCAATCTCCCGCTGATAGTCCGCTAGAGTCAGGTGAACGGCTTCGGAGCGCCGGAGACCGGCGTTGTAGAGAAGCGCGATCATCGCGGCGTCGCGAATTCCGGACGGCCTAGAATCCTTCGCGCATACCGCGATCAAGGCGGAGAGATCGCCGTGCGACAGCGCGCGCCCGCGCGGCAGGCTGTTTCCACTCACTACGCCGACATCGGCGGCACGTTGGTACGCCTCGGCACTCATATAACCCAATCGCCAGGCTTCCTTCAAGACGCCGCGAAGGGCGGCCAGGGTTTTGTTGGCCGTGGACGATGCGTAGCGGTCGGCAAGCTCGGCACGCAGGGCGGCAGTATGCTGATAGCGCAACTGGTGCCACGGCATCGTCACAGCATTGCAGGCGCCGGAGGTCAGGATACTCGCAGTCGTTTCCAGCGCTCCCCGCATCGTTCTTCGACTGCCCGGAGCCAGCCGCGCCAGATAGACCAGCACAGGGTGTCGGTCAGCCGACTCCGGCGTAACCGGCGCCAGGCTGGTTGCCTGCACGGTCTCTGCGCTTCCCGTATCAACCATCGTTATCTCGTTTTGTGCCATACGTGCCACCTCGGCCGGGATCCACATCAGCAATCATCTCGGAAACCACCTGTGTTCAGTCGATGGCCACCCAATTCATGGTATCGTTCGCCAGTCATCAAAGTAAATAGTTGACGAGTAATCTAAAGTATTATTCCGGCATCAAATTTCTTGACATAGCACACCTGTGCTACCATTGATCAGGCGGATCACAACCCGAGGGGGACAAGAATGGAATGTAACAACCTAAACGAGATGCGCGCGCAATGGCGCCGCCAGCAGGATGAGCTGGAGAGGCATCGGCACCGGGAGTTGACCATCCAGCGTCGGTTGCAGGCTATTCGCGACCAGATGGCCAACGAGGGAACGGCGGACACGCCGACCGCCAATCTGCAGAAAGAATTGAACTCACTGCGTGAGGAAAGGGCCGAAATCCAGCAGGAAGTGCTGACCCTATCCCAGATTGCCGCCAGGACAACACGGGTACTCGCCGTAATGAGCCTGGCCGATGCGATGGAAGCGATTGAAGCGGCGAAAAACGACACAGGTCCGGACAGCCGCCACAAGTGGGAGGTGGCCCGGAACCGGTTGCTCGATGGACTGCCTGAGCGGTTGGCGGTCTTGATTGACGACGAAGGGCTTCGGCGCCTGGCGAAAAGGACCGGGATCAGCCACACATACGTGTCACGCCTGTTGCGAGGGCAAAGGCCGACCGACGCTCCACTCGAAGCGTTGTTCACAGGCTACCCGGACGCGTTTCCGGACATTCCCCGGATGCTCAAGGCATTTCCGCAGACGGCGCCCCATGCGGGACGGCCGTTGAAGAAACTCAACGAAATCGATGAGTCGTTGGGCGCGATGGATATGGCAACGCTTGCGAAAAGGCCGCAGTACCGATTGGATGACTCGGGAAAGACCAAACGCATTGCCGGCGCGCTGGACGCTTTGGTCGCGCCGTTCTCCGGAGCCGGCGTTGATTACCTGCTTCGCATCGAGGCTGATTGGTTGGCTCCGGAAATCCGCCCGGGCGACGTGGTTCTAGTCAGCGTGAACGCGCTTCCCCACCCTGACAGCATCCTTCTAGTAGAAGACGGTAAGAACGGTTCGTCCCTCCGCCGCCTGATCACCGACGCGGAAGGGCGCACGATCTATGCAAGCAACTGTCCTGACCGATATCCGGCCCTGTCTCCCTCCGACGCCCGAATGACCGGCGTTGTTGTGGGGATGCTTCGGGCGGTGAAATGAGCGTGAGCGGAGGGGCGGTTGTGGGTCCTGTACAACGCCGTACCCGACTCAAACGTATAGTGACGTTCCGACGGGCTACAATGCCGACCGCTTGGTCCTCGGGACATCAATCAGAACATCCTAACACTCAGCCGTTGGGACCGGAAGTTGAGAACTGACCCGCGCATGGCGGATTATCGCGTAAAATCTCCCTAGCCCGCGTCATCTCTGGCGGTTCCGGAAAAAACCTGCGGCCGCAGATGATCTGTGCGATGGTGGAGGCCGTGCGGATAACGAGTTTCAAATCGCCCACGAAACTATGGTTCTCAACGTAAACCACCTCCAAAGCCAGCATCGTCGGCAGCAATCGGTTCACATAATCCTCCTCGGTTGAACCGTCACCGAGATACGAGGACCCGTGAGTGTAGTCGAATAGACTGCCTGGACTGGCCAGTCCCGGAATTACGTTGAGTGTTTTGCGGCCGCATTCGGTGTAGTGCTGTTCTACGAAATGCGGATCCTCAGGGCGTGGCCCAATGACCGACATCGTACCAAGCAGTACATTCACAAGCTGGGGAAGCTCGTCGATCTTCGTCTTTCGGATAAAAGCGCCGAAGGGATATATCCTGTCGTCACCGGACACCGTGAAACGCCGTCCTTGTTCGCGCCTCATCGATCGGAACTTGAACATCGTGAATAGTTTTCCACGATATCCGATCCGGTTTGCCCGATAGATGACAGGTCCGGGGTCTGACACGAATACGCCTAGCGCGGCCAACAGGAAGACCGGTGAGAGTACGACCAGCGCCAGGGACGAAGAGACGATGTCAAACAGGCGCTTGGCCATCGCGGTAGATACGCCGTATTGTGACGAAGGCTTCCATAGGGCCAAGGCAATTGGCGACACCGGTATGGACGGCCTTCGCTCGGAGCCCTTCAATACTTCGCGGGTGGGGATAATCCCGCAACTCGTCGGAATACAATTCCATCGCCCGCGTTTTCATCTCAAGAACATCGCCGATATCGACGAACGTGTCCGGATTGAAGGAACGGGGGTACCCCCATTCCGTACTGCTCGCCGTTTCGTAGGCGTAAACAACGTTGATATGGTCACGGGTCGGTCGAGTCGCGACCATGGCGGCTTCGTGGATCACACGATGATCCCTGTTCACATCCCCGTGGTGGTGCACATAAATGACGGTCGGGAGGACGCGTTCGACTTCGCGTTCCAGCAACTGGACAATCTGCAGAATCGGAAGTGTATCCAACTTTTGGTCTGGAAGGCCAAGTTGAGCGATGTCCTTGACGCCCAGTTCAGCGAGTGCTTGTTGCGTCATAGAAGACTGACTGCGTCCCGTCCCGCTTTCCTCGGCCGACCGCCCTGCCGCGATGACAACCGAGACATCGTGACCGGCGCGAATGTGGAGCGCCATCACGCCACCACAACCCAGTACCTCATCGTCCGGGTGGGCGGCTATTACCATCACACGATTGGGATTCAACATCGTTTACAGCTCAGGATTGCGCGCGTCGCCTCGATGACGCGTAAAACGTCGTTATCGTTCATCTTGGTATATATCGGCAGACTGACTGCCCCGCGGTAGGCTTCCGTTGCACAGGGATAGTCTTCTTCGCGGAGGTTGTATGTGGTTCTCCAATAGGGTTGCATATGCAACGGAATGAAGTGCACACTCGTACCGATTCCTTGCTCCGCCATTAGTTCGATGAAGCGGTCTCTCGGTACGGTAGCGTCTCGATGAAGGGACATCGCGTACAGGTGCCAGGCGTGGAGGTCTCCGTCCGGCGCGCGCGCCGGGAGGTCGACCGGGAGGTCCGAAAATGCCTCGAAGTAGCGTTCGGCGATCGCCTGCCGCTTCTGCTGGAAGGCCCTGGCTTTTCGGAGTTGATGAATGCCGATGGAAGCGGCGATGTCGGTCATGTTGTACTTGAATCCGGGAGCGATAACCTCGTAATACCACTTGGGTTTGTCTGACGTATACCGATCGAAGGCGTCCCGGTCGATACCGTGGAGGCGCATGACCGAGCATCGTTTGGCGATATCAGCGTTCCGTGTCACGACCATACCGCCCTCGCCGGTTGCGATGGTCTTCGTGACGTAGAAACTGAAGACCGTTGCGTCCGTATCCAGTGTTCCAACCAGTTCACCTTTGTAGGTCGTCGGTAGTGCGTGCGCCGCGTCTTCCACGATACGAAGGTTGTTGTTCCGGGCGACGTCAATGATGGGAGCCATATCACACGCCAGTCCGCCGATATGGACGGGTATGACCGCCTTCGTCCTCGCGGTGACAGCCTGCTGCAGGCTTGCCGGATTCATATTGCGCGTCTTCGGATCGATGTCGATAAACACGGGATCGGCGCCCAGGTAGCGTATCACCTCGGCCGTAGCCGTGAAGGTGTAGGGTGTCGTGATGACCTCGTTACCCGGACCCACTCCGACCGCTTCAAGAGCTAGGTGAAGCCCTGACGTGGCAGAATTTACGGCGAGAGCAGTCAGACCCTTGCCCATAAATCCCGCAAAGTCCGTTTCAAACTGCTTTGTCTTTGGACCTGTCGTCAGCCAGCCACTGCGAAGGGAATCAACAACCTCATCGATCTCTTCCTCTCCTATGTCCGGCAAAGCGAAAGGCAACTTGCTCTTCACGGATTAGTCTCCTCGGTGTCGATGATATATTCGTATCGGTGCATCTGTCGGGTCGGACCAGAAAGAAAAGTGTCTATGATGTGGAATCCCATTCTCTGGTAGAAGGCGTTAACGCTGTCATTTCCAACGGCGTCGGTAGTCAGGTCGATCCGATTTACACCTCTAGATCTCGCGACAGCGGCAAAATCCTCAACCAACTTGCGCCCGATACCTCCACCCTGCGCCGACGGATGCACGGCAAGCATACCGATACGCGCATCTTCGTCCGTTGTAGCGTGCGTGCTTGACTCCGACTGAACCCGTCGCCGATTGAACAATGCCCTGCGGACAGCGGTTGGGCGCCTCCACAGCACCGCAAGTGCCGCCAGCCCCAGTGTAAAGCGGTTATCTTTCATCTTTGCGTAGTATGAGGCAGGATCCTGAAACCCGGCTATGAATCCCAGCAATTGCCCTTCAGACTCCGCCACGAGAACAATCCCCTTAGCGTAATCCAGGTAAATCTCGTAGTACCTCCGCAGAAATCGGGGCCCCATGTTGGACAGGAAGAATCCGGGAAAAGCCTCAAGATGGCACATGACAATTGCGGACAGGTCCGATTTGACTGCTGTACGTATGGTTGATTCCATGTTCTACCGGCTATCCATTGAGTGCATCGAATGAGACCAGCGTCGTATTCTCCTATATCGCGTCCCAGTCGCCAAGAGTAAGATTCCAACGGTCGACGGTTTCAACCAACGCTGATTCTGTCTCCCTCGCCGGATTGACCACGTGCACCGTGTGGAACCTTTTCAGCGGCATAAACTCCGGCACCTTGGCAAATCCGGCGGTTTCCAGAGATGTTTTCTGCAAAGGGCTGGATACGACCGCACAGGCGGCAGCCACCCCCTGACTCGCGAGTGCGTCTACAGCCGCGCGAACAAGGGTAGTGCGTGCGTCAACGTTCCCTGCGACAACGTCCATTACGTATCCTACACGCAGACCGGCGCGCCACTCGACCGCTGACGCCGCCCAACCGGCGATCCGGCCTTCTTTATTTGCACACTTTAGAAGGCTGTAATCCCGGATAGGGCAATCGGCGTATCTCCAGCGCAACCAGTTGCCGTCCCGCGAAATGCTGATACGTTCATCTTCATCAACGGATTCAAGGTTCCCTGTATCAATGGTGTCTTCAATGGTCGACGTAAAGTAGTGCACTGAACTCCGTCTAGACCATCGAGCACGCGCTTCAGGAGCCCAAAGGACCGCGGCACACGCGGCCACCCACGAGAAGAACACACCCGCTGGAGTATTCCACTTGCCCCGGCGCAATGGCCGGACGAAAAATGGTCTGTCTCCGGAGTTCGTCCAGCCCTTCCGCATGAACAACGGGAAAGATCTTTCGTTAGGCATGGTGGTGACAGCGATGGCTTTGCTCTTCCAAGCCTCCTGCACACACGCGTCAACCATCCCTCCGAAGAGCCCGTGGCCACGATGATCCGGGTGAACCTGGACGCCGGTCAAGACACCCAGGTACTCCTGCCGACCACCGAGCACAGCGGGAAATATATTCATCGGTTGCATGCCGACGATTTTGTTTCCCGACCTCGCTACGATGATCGCCGACTGCGTCGGGTATTCACTTCGGTATCTCCAACGCCAGTATTCGAGTGGTTCCCCGGCTTCGCCGTAACAAGCCCTGGCTAGGTTGACAATCGGCTCCAGTTCCTCGGAATCGTACACCTCTATTGAGTACATCACGTTGCCCTAATCTTCGAACCTTGACAGGATGGTTGTTTCCCCCGACGCTCGCAGTCCAAAGCCCGTGACAATCGTTGAGTCCATCCGTCCGTGCGGGAAGTGCAGTACGCCGAATTGAACCAGTGATGGCCATCGATCCTTACGCCAGGAAGCAACGTCGGACCAGTTGGTACCGTCGCGGCTGACCCAGAGATGGGCGCGATCGTCTGTCTCGTTCTTCCCTCCTTCGACTCCCGTCGAAACCATCAGGGTACCGTCGGCCAGTGTACCGATACCGTGACACGGCCCGTGTACTTGAACCAGTTTCTCGATATCACGAGATGACCGGCCCATGCGCACAATCCAGTTGGGCGTCGCTCCTGCGTCACTTCCGGCGTCAGTGCCCCAATATACGTAATCCTCGGTGAAAGCCAGGCCGATGGTCCGCCAAGTTTGTGTCCCCTGCCCGACAAGGTCCCACGTTGCTCCTTGGTTGTCGCTTCGATACAACCGGCACTCCCTGTCTGCGTCGCCGGTTCCCAACCAGAGGCACCCCGCAAACGGATCCCACTGGACAAAATGGATGTGCCGTACGTCGCCCGGGTGGAATTCGTGCACCCTATGGAAGGACTCGGCTGAATCTTCACTTCTGTATACGGCAATCGGTAGCGAACGTTCCAGGTTCATGGCGTACTCGCCGTACAGAACCGTTCCGTCCGGACATACCGCGAGCCCGTGAAACGCCGGTTTGTTTCCTCTCTTGATGCGCTCCACCACTCGGAACCTTCCACCCGAAGCCGAACGCTTCATGATACGGCGCTTGCAGACGATTACCCAGTCTCCGTTTGGAAGAACGATCCAGTTGTGGACTCCCACACGAAACGCCTGTCTTGTCACGCGCCATCGGGCCAACAGTCGTTC
>Ga0302252_1000177_pt1 | contig 77657 bp, 77 predicted proteins | sample AAG_RA_Leu_MG_FD_193511 | JGI IMG/M metagenome (GOLD analysis project Ga0302252, IMG submission 193511) | Enriched activated sludge microbial communities from anaerobic digester in WTTP, New Holstein, Wisconsin, United States - AAG_RA_Leu | ecosystem: Engineered > Bioreactor > Anaerobic >... | reverse complement strand
CATTGATTTCATCTCTTGAGGGGATTGATATCCTCTTCACTCGAACGGGGTTCATAAATAACCCGGCAAAGCGATCCTTCTTTTTCTTAACGGGTCGCACGACAACCTTAAGCTCCGCTTCCCGGAACTCATCAGGAATTTTCAAAAACTTACTCATCTCTTTTCCTGAGACGACCGTAGAGTAGCTTTTCATAGACTTCACCTCCCTTTGATATCTCTTATATCATTCATGTTTGGTGTTTTCATTATAAAGAACGGAGTACGAGACATTCTTGACGGGATCGCCGCTCATGAAACCATGGCCTCCAGATAGGGGGTGATGAGTATTTTAATTTTGCAGAGCTTCGCATATCTGGGGAGGATGGTACAAATACATCGGCAGACTTAATTGTTTGCCGACGTTATTTGACCATGGCTATGTCACCCATCGAGTCATGTTCGCGGCGTGTGGCTGCATACAAGCCGAACTGAACCGTGAAATCCGTTGCTTCGACGACCGGCCTTATATTTCGATGCACCTTCTCCATCTTCACGATGCCGTAGCGGGCCATTGTCTTCAAGGTTCGTGACAGGTTACTGCTGCTTCGTCCCGTCGCCGCTTCCAGTTCTTTCAAAGATTCCGGTTTCCGTTCCAGAATGGTCTTCAGCAGCAACTGGTTTTCATTGCTGAGGACCTGCGCCATGGATTGCAGCGATTCAAACCAGATCTTGGGCTCGTCGGGCTGAGGTTGGTATTCTCCCCGGGCGATGGCCAACGATCGCTTTTTATAACCCTCATAGGATATGATGCCGATATGGAGCACTTTCCGATTCATTTTTCTACCATTCATGTGCAACAGGGTGGCAGTGGTCTCATCTTCCCTGGAATATCGGGTATCCGTCATGGTCAAGTAAATTATCACCAGATGATACTTTACGCAAGGGCTTTATATAATAAGGTCGGCAGATTCACTTCCAAAGCATAGAAAAAGCATATCGAGAAATTCTTGAGAGAAATTTCATTGACAAAGAATTATATTTAACTTATAAGATAAGCCATATACGAGATTGAATGGCAGCCCAAAGCCTACCGGCAGCTAAAGAAAATCAAAGAGCGGGAAACACTCGCTGCAATCAAGGCTGCCGTTTTTGACCTTGCCAATTGGCCGGAATGCCGGAACGTTAAGGCTATGAAGAATCATGAATCCGGTTATCGGTTGCGGGTTGGCAAGTGGCGCATCCTGTTCGAAGCACAGGATCGCATCCGGGTTATCATGATTCAGGAGGTGAAAAAACGCGATGAACAAACCTACTAATGTCCAGATTATCAATCAGGATGGGCGCCCCGCCTTTGCCGTCATTCCCTATGAGGAATACGTGCGCACCTTCCGCAAAGCGCCGAGGATTCCCGAAAGCGGCAACATCCCAAATGATGTCGTCTGGCTTTCCGTTGACAAGGGATATACCCTCGCACGGGCCTGGCGGGAGTATTTGGGATTGACCCAGTCGGAAGTAGCCTCAAGGATGGGAATCAGCCAGGCTGCACTTTCGCAGATGGAATCGGGAGAAAAGAAGCTCCGTAAGGCTTCGCTGGAGAAATTGGCCAGGGCTTTAGACGTCATGGTCGAACAGTTGCGCGGATAAGTCCTTTCCTACGAAAAACGATCTGAAAGGCATCCCGGTCAATTCCGGCGATGCCTTTTTTTATTTCCGGTTATGTCATATTCATCCTTTGTAAAATCAAGCAAATAGTGGTATTTAACGGCGCGAATATCATCGCGTCAGCATATCCGCTAACATTGCGAACAGGGAATCCGGCCTTATGAGAAAATAATACGACGCCCCTCTGTCGTAAGGGTGATCCGCCGCCGTTACAATTGGCCGCTACGATCACCGGAAAAGATGAACGACGGCTTTGTAAAAAGCTTCGCAGGCAAGGCGCGCAAATCGTGAGGAGCGAGGCGTCGGGGACAAGTTCCGGAAGCCCGAAGGGAACGGAACGTGTCCCCGGAAAAAGCCGCAACGACGAGGGATGCAACGCAACGCAGCATCCAGACTTTTTACGGAGCCGTCAGGACTGACCAGGACTTATTGACGAATGCGCATCGACCTCTTGGAAGCCTTCGGGCTGGACCCGAAGGTCATCGCCATCCTGAAAGAGAAATACGGCGCGCAGCTCCTCCCCATCCAGGAGCGGGCCTTCAAGGAATACCAGATCCTCAACGGCGGCAACTTCCTCATCTCCGCGGTCACCTCCTCCGGCAAGACCCTCGTCGGCGAGATCCTCGCCCTCCATTACGGCAGCAAGGGTAAGCGTGTCTTCTACCTTGTCCCCACCAAGGCACTGGCGGAAGAAAAATTCGAGCAGCTCCACGAAGACTACGAAAAGGCCGGCATCCAGACCGTTATCTCCACCCACGACCGCCGGGAGTACGACGAGCGCATCGAGGGCCGCCGGTTTCACATCGCGATCATCGTTTATGAGAAGCTCCATTCGCTCCTGGTCGGCAATCCCAAGCTCCTGGGCGACATCGGCCTCGTCCTGGTGGACGAGCTGCAATACCTGACCGACGAGGAGCGGGGGCCCGTCCTGGAGGTCCTCCTCACGCGGATCCTCCTGAATTTGAAGCAGCCCCAGCTCGTGGGGCTTTCCGCCGTCCTGGGGAAGAGCGAGGCCCTGGCCCAGTGGCTCCGGGCCAAAATGATCCGGGAGGAAAAGCGCCCCGTTGAACTCCGCCAGGGCGTCTTTTTCGACGGCAAGTTTCGCTACCGGGAATTCAACAGTAGCATCGTCGGCGAAGAGGTGTGGTTTCCCCTCAAGTCCGAAAGGGAAGCGGGCCAGTACGTGGAGACGGCCAAGTTCCTTGCCGAGGACAAAGGCGAGCAGACGATTATCTTCCTGCCCGACAAGCCCACGACGGAGGCCCTGGCCCATCACCTCTGCCATAGCCTGAGCCTTCCTCCCGCCACCAGCGCCATCGCCGAGATGAATGCTTTGGAAGAGAGCGTCTCCAAGGACATGCTCCTCACCTTTCTGAACGCCGGCGTCGCCGTCCACAACGCCGACCTCTCCTGGGAGGAGCGGGACATCGTCGAGCGTTACACCCGCAAGGGCGAGATCCGCGTCCTCTGCACGACCACCACCCTCGCCGTCGGCCTCAATCTCCCCATGAAGAATGCCATCGTCGCGCCGCTGCGCTGGAAGTATTTCCGGGACACGCGCAGCCTCTCCAAGGAGCGCATCCTCGTTTCCGATTACGAGAACATGGGCGGCCGGGTGGCCCGCTACGGCTTCGTCTCCGACTTTGGCCGGTCCGTCTTCGTGACCGCCTCCTACGTAGATCACAAGTTCTACACCGATCACTACGTCAACGGCCGCCTGGAGGAGATGACGCCCTCCCTGAACCGCAAGGAGATGGACCGGCACATCCTGAACCTCGTGGCCTCGGAGATCTGCCGCGACGCCGGGGAAATCAAGACCTTCCTGAAGAACACCTTCACGGGCCGGACCCTCTGGAACACCGAGATGACCGACGCCGACTACGACAAGGTCATCGAGGAGACCATCACCCTTTCCGTCAAATGGGGCCTCATCGAGAAGACCGCCAAGGACCGGCTCATCCCCACGCCCCTGGGAAAGAACACCGCCGCCAAGGGGATCGCCCTGGAGACCGCCGTCTTCTTCCTCGAATTCCTCAACAACGCCGATCCCCGCAACGTCTCCGACTTTGAGATCCTGATGCTCCTGGCCATGTCCCACGATGCGATCCCCGTCTATATCCCCCTCAAGCGAAACGAGCGCGGGCAGGGCGGCTACCTCTATGAGCTGAAGCAGGCGATCCACGACAGCAGGGCGTCGCAGGGAAAGTCGCCGTCGATCCGGGGGAATTGGAAACCCTCATTTTCACCAGGCCGAAGGTGGGGTACATGCTGAACGTGGGGAAGGAAGATGTGCTGATCTTTCCTTACCAAGGGTGGGCAGGACGAACTCAACGGGATCACTCAGGCGTATAACAAGCGCGACGTGCAAATATTTTTGAAAAGAATTGGATTCGTTTACTCTGCCATTCCGTTTGTAGGTGATCCATTTCCGAGGGAGAAAACTCAACAACTTTTTGCTCCTTTATACTATATCCGGCCTTCAACAAATCATTTCTCATAGAAATTTTCTTATCTGTCTTACTGTATTTTTCAAATGCAATATCAAATGCTTCCTTACTAAATGATTTCAACATCTTCAGATATTCAACCTTTTCTTCAAGCAAGTCCGTTGGAAATAATATCTTACCGCCTTCAAACTGCTCATATATTTTCACGGACGCTTGCGCATTATGCTGAAACTTATAGATGTTTAATAACTTTTGCTTGTTCAGGCATTGCTTGCGGCCTAAGCGATAAGAAAATGCACTCTGCTCACCTGGTCGCGGCAATGGTTGCAGACCGATTACTCTTGAACCAAATTCTGAATTCTTCTTTTGACCAAAAGCGATCATGGTCGACATGAGGAAGTTGAATTTATAAAACACCCCATATCCATCGGGGTGCATAATGGGTTCATGTCTGCATGTTTCTTTGTTGAAACGGCAGCATGCAAAAAAGGCAGCAACTCGGGGATCGCTTGTAAAATCAATCAAATCAGTCTTAAAGCCATAATGTTGTGCCAACCCGTTATAATCGATCTTAATCAAATGATCATAGATATATGCGCGGGATACATCACGAACGGCGGGATGTTTTTTCAATAACAGTTTAAATTCGGCATTTCTGACCCGCTCGGCAAATCTTTGAATGGCTGACAGATTCTCCCGGTAGAGTGATGCAAGACATGGATCATGAAATCGATCCTGACCGCGGAATAGAAAGATAGCAAACTCAGGGAATGGTAACAGCTTACAATACTTGTCATCAATGGCGACGGCTGAAAAAATACCTTTCGGCGGCAAGCCAAGCTTTTGTTCAACCCATTCTGTGTTTCGTCTTAGCTCTAACTCGACGTTATTTAGTAAGGCAAAGATATTGGGGACTTCTTCGATTTTAATCATCGCAGCGGCAGACTTTTTCTCAGATCACATATGACGATAATAAACATTTATTTTGCAAGTATTTAGCTTAAATCTGAAGTTATCGCAATGATCTTAGACTCGCTATCCTATGAGATGCTGGAAGACAAATACGGGCGAAGCCTGGGGATCAGTAACCGTACTGCAAGCCTGCTGTCGGTCCGTCCGTGCTCAGTAGATTTATCTTGTAGAGAACAATGATTTAAGAATTCCAGCGTTCGACGTGCAGCTGCAAGGAAGGGCGGAGTGATACCTACATAACAGCGGTGAACAAAGCCGATGAGAAGCAAAGGCACTGCGCGACGTGACCACCGCTGTCCTTTTATAACTAAATATGACGCCCTCGTAAAAACTCACGCGGCGATGCTGAAAGCGTAAGGCATATATTCAGCCACCGGGTCAAAAATATTCCTGAGTTGGCGCCACGGACTCAGGAAAAGCTCTTTGACAACAAAAATACTGAAACGGGTGCCTAATAACGCCGCTCCAGGGGTGGGTCTGAGGGCGCCTAGCACCCTTTTCACCTTGGCTGCCCTGAAGAGGTTGACGCCGATGGCCTTTAAACGCGCACAGTAGCCCACAGCGGACAAACCTCGAACTCTGAGTCGTTTGACCTCTGTCTTTTTGTCCATTTCCGAAAAGGTCGATTCGATTCCCGAGCGCCAGCGGTACTTGTCCTTGAACTCCGGGGTGTGCTCCCTGGCCCGGCGCCCGGCGATTCGCAGGGCCTTGAGGTTGAAGCGAAGATAATGGCGCGCCTTCCCGGGTTTGACAGGGCAGAGTTCCCGCTGGGGCAAACGCAGCAATGCTCCGAATCAAAGACAACGCTCATGGCGTTCTGCTTCCCTACCTTGATTTTGATCGGTGCATACCCCTGGGGACAGGAAGCGATCTTTCCCTTATCCGTCTGCGGAAAATCAGCCAAACCAAGGGCTTCTTCCTTCGGCGTTCCCATGACCGGGGAAAATACTAAGTCGCATATACGGCCGCGGGAAGGGTTGCGTCGTTACCCCAGGTGACTTTTTGGACCTCGGGAGCCGCCAGGCCGTGGACCTGGCGCTGCACCGCCTGGCAAAGAAAGGGACACTGCGCCGTCTGGCCCGTGGACTGTACGACTACCCGCGCATCGATCCGGAGCTCGGCCTTCTTTCCCCGACCATAGAGGCCACTGTCAAAGCGCTCAAGGGGCGGGACAAGATCCTTCTGCAACCGTCCGGGGGCTATGCCGCCAATCTGCTGGGGCTTTCCGATCAGGTGCCTATGAAGATTGTGTTTCTCACCGACGGACCGGCGCGCCGCGTTCAGATCGGCAAGCAGGTCATCATGCTCAAGCACACGACGCCTCGGGCCATGGCCACCGCCGGGCGGATCTCCGGGCTGGTCATCCAGGCCCTGCGCCATCTCGGGCAAAGGCAGGTGGATGATGCCGTTGTGGCCAATCTGCAAAAGCGGCTCTCCGCCAGCGACAAAAAGGTGCTGCTTCGAGATCTCCGCTACACGCCGGCCTGGATCGCCGCCATCCTGCGGCAGGTTGCCGGACTGGAGGAGAGATGACCGGAACTATACCGATTTCGCTTGGCCATATACTTCTTCAGGCCGCTCATTTCAGGCGCTTCGCTAAGCAGAGCGCTGCAAAACATCAATTCGCAGGCCTATAAGAACAGCCTCTCTTCGGTGGTTTAATAATATTCATATTTGATGATCAATGGTCAACATTAACGGACATATTTAAACTAATTCTTGACAATGGTTTAATTTTGTGATTTTTTGACGACCATGGCTACGAAAAGCAAAACAAAAATAAACCGCCTGATCAGCCAGTGGTCTGCCGGCACTTCCGGGGCTACGTCCTATCTTGTCGATTCCGGATTCAGTCGGGATCTGCTTATAAAATATAAGAACAGCGGCTGGCTGGAATCGTTTGGCCGGGGCGCTTACATACGCGCCGGTGACAAGGTGGAATGGCCGGGTGCTCTTTATACCCTTCAGAATCAGCTTTCTCTGCCTGTTCATGCGGGCGGGAAAACGGCCCTGCAATTGAAAGGGTATGCCCATTATCTGCCGGCAAGACAGAATAAAGTATTTCTTTACGGTCCGCGGGGATTGATATTGCCGGCCTGGTTCAAGCAAGATCGTTTCGGCGTCCAGTTTGTGGTGACGCGGACGAATCTCTTTCCCACGGATTGTCGGGAGGGATTTACTGATTTCAGGGAACGTGATTTTTCGGTCAGGATAGCGGCCCCGGAAAGGGCGGCCATGGAGATGCTTCATCTGGTGCCCAGGGAAGTCGGATTCGACGAGGCCCAATTGATCATGGAAAACCTGGTTGCCCTTCGTACCGATGTTGTCCAGAGGCTGCTGGCGGCATGCCGGTCCATAAAGGTGAAAAGGCTCTTCCTCTATATGGCGGAGAAAAAGGAACACACCTGGTTATTGAAGCTCGATTTATCGAAAGTCGATCTCGGAAAAGGAAAGCGGATGATCGTACCACATGGCCGGTTTGATGCGAAATATCAGATAACCGTTCCTGCGACTCGTGAAGGGACGCCTTTATGATCGATAACGTTTACTTCAAACAAGCCGAATTGCTCCTGCGGATACTTCCATTGATTGACAGAGAAGCGACATTCGCCATTAAAGGCGGGACGGCGATCAATTTCTTTGCCAGGGATCTTCCCCGTATCTCCGTAGATATTGACCTCGTATATCTTCCCGTTGGTGAAAGGGATGAATCCCTCCGGCAGATAAGCGCTGCGCTTGTCAGGTTATCTCAGGACATCGAAAACAGGATTCCGGGAACGAAGGTTACTCCCAGGAAAGCCGGAGGGTCCGAGTTCCTGAGCGGATTGTTTGTGCGGCGGCAGGATACGATTGTCAAAATCGAACCGAATCTGGTCATACGGGGCTCTATATATCCGCCTGCGAGAAGACTCATCTCTCCCAAAGCAATTGATCTTTTTAAGGTTTCCGTAGAGAGTCAAATCTTGTCTGACGATGAATTATATGCCGGGAAAATCTGTGCCGCCCTGGATCGCCAGCACCCGCGAGACCTCTTCGATATCATGATGCTTCTGAGATATGGCAACTTCAGCGTCACCATGCGACGGGCGTTTATCGTTTACCTGATCAGCCATGATCGGCCTATGATTGAGCTTCTTGATCCGGGCCTTGTTGATATCCGGCCTGTTTTTGAAACTGAATTTCAAGGCATGACTTTGGAAGAGGTTGGCTGCGAAGACCTGGAAAAGACCAGAGAGCAACTGGTTGCCATGATCGCAGATGGGTTGACTGTCGCGGAAAAGCAATTCATTGTCTCCGTGAAAGAAGGGACGCCCCAGTGGGAATTGATCGGTGTTGAAGGGATTGAGAACCTGCCCGCCGTCCGGTGGAAGCTTTTAAACATCGGTCGTATGAACCAGTCAAAACACAAAAAGGCAGTTCGCAAATTGAGAGACTACCTGGGAGTGTAGGCCCGCTTTAATGGGACTATCACTTTTCAATGAATAGTTTTTGCAAATAAGGCCACCGAAGAGCCCTTTTTACGAAAAAGTTGACCCTGTTGATTGCATAGTGGTTTCGCTGGGGTATCATTATGTCCTCACTATGACATCCGATCTGCGGCAGGCGCTGCTGCAATGGTGCGAGGCAAGGCTGAAGCAGCCTGCGGATGACAAAGAGCACGTGTTTGTCTGCCTGGAGGAAACCTACTTTTGCAGGGAGTATTACGGAAAGCCCTTCCTCCATCGGCAACATCTGATGGAGAATCTCTGTCGCCGGGCTAAAGTCAAACCCTTCGGGTTCCACGGCATCAGGCATCTGACGGCGTCGATCCTGTATAAGAAAGGATACCCGCTGGCGGTCATTCAGGCGATCCTGAGACATGCAAATCCGAATACGACGGCGCGCTATATCCGCAGCCTCGGATTGGAAGAAACAAGGGGAGCGCTTGAGGAAGGTCTGAAGGGACCGGATCAGGTGATCGAATTCCAGAAGGTCAAAGCAGTATGAAAAAACCCCCAGAGAAAGGAGCTCTGAGGGCATTTTGTGTCCGGACTTGTGTCCGGAGGTATATGGCGATAGTTGGTATTTGTAAGCTGTCGAATTTATTGGTAGTCCCACGGGGACTTGAACCCCGGTTTCCGGCGTGAGAGGGCTTCCATGCCACCCCGATATTATTGATATTTTTAGCTTTTCTCTTTCATGAGGGTCATTAAAAGCATCAAAATACACCACGTTTTGTGTCCGCGTTTGTGTCCGTTAGCTTCATAATATCTCCCCAAATAGGTTTCCAGGAGTCTATTTCAGTACCTACTTTTTAAGGTAGCCAGCGGATTAGTGTGGTCAGATCATTCCTCCCCAACATCGTCCATAAAGCCAAAACACCATATCAAAAAATACCGAAAATGAAAGTTCTTTGACTGTGGGTAACTACAAGTGCCTACCTTCTTTGATTTTTCCTACTCGTAGCCTTTACCATCTGCCCTAAAATTTAACCCCGAAACGACGGGGTGAAAGGGGGCACGATGGCGTACAAGGCAAAGATTCAGCAGAGCGGCAAGGCCAAATGGACGGTCATGGTTTACATGGCCGGGGACAACAACCTCGACGGGGCGGCCCTCCGGGACATCGAGGAAATGGCCAGGGTGGGTTCCACCAAGGACGTCAACGTCTTGGTCCAGCTTGACCGTCTGGAGGACAAGAAGACCCGGCGATTCCTGATCACGAAAGGTGGCGGGTACGAACGGGATTGCCTGGAGATATTCGGCGAGACGAACACCGGAGATCCCAAGGTCCTGGAGGATTTCCTCACATGGTCCACGGAACGGTATCCCGCCGAGCGGTATTGCCTGATCCTCTGGAATCATGGCAGCGGCTGGTGGGAGGATGCCAGAAGCCGGGCAGCAGCCCTGAAAACTTCTGATACTCGATACAGACCCTCTGCCCTCCGTGGCTCTCTTTTCCACCACAAGACTGACACCCCCGCAAATACCGTCCACCGAAGCATCTGCTATGACGACACCTCCGGCGGCGATGCTCTGGACAACCGGGAACTGAAGGACGTCCTCGCCAACGCCTGCACCGCTATCGGCAAGAAGATCGACATCCTCGGCATGGACGCCTGTCTCATGACGATGGTGGAGGTCGCCTGGCAGCTCCGGGATTCCGTGGAAATCCTCGTCGGTTCCGAGATCGAAGAGCCCAACGACGGCTGGCCCTATGCGGAGATTCTCCAATTCCTGACGGCGAAGCCGAAGAGCAAGACCCATGTCGTCGCCAAGGAGGTCGTCAAGCAGTATGTCGTCTCCTACCGGGACCAGGGCGAGACCGTTACCCAGTCGGCCATCAATACGGCTGCCACTGTCGAGATCATCCAGGCGCTGATCCCCCTGGCGGCAGAACTTCTTTCCGATCTCGATAAAAACCAGAAGCTGATCCAACGGGCCTGGGAGCGAGCCCCAAAGTTTTACGACGACAACTACCTGGACCTGTACGCCTTTGCACGAAAACTTAGGAGCAAAGACCGAGGCCAGATCAGAGTGAAAGCTGACGCCCTCATCGCTGCACTCAAGATAGGCATAACGAAATCCATCCTCTGTCAGGGCAAGCTGGGGAAGGAAGTAGCGGGGACAAAGGGGATCTCCATCTACTTTCCCGCGGACTATATCAATCCGGCCTACCGCCGCCTGGACTTTGCCATCGATGCCCAATGGGCCATCTTCCTGGAGAGGTATCTGACATGAACGCCGCTGACCGCTGGGATAGCCTGATCCAATACTGGACGGAGAAGAATTGGCCGGATGTGGACTGGCGACTGATCAAATGCCAAGTCCGCCGGGAAAGCGCCTTCAATCCCCAGGCCGTTTCTCCCTGCGGGGCCATTGGCCTGATGCAGATCATGCCGGCAACGGGTCAGTATCTCGGCGTCTCCCGGGAGAAGCTCTTCAATCCGGAAACAAACCTCAAGGCCGGGATCGCCTACCTGAGGCAGCAGTACGACCGTTTTCCGGAGATCACCGAACAGCAGGAGCGGCTTAAATTCGCCCTCGCCTCCTACAACGGCGGACGGGGTTACATCAACCGCGCCATCGCCCTGGCCAGAAAGGAAGACGCCCCATGGAAGACCTGGGAGGGGGTAAAGCAATATCTCGGCAGTGATGACTGTTCCGTAAGTGGAAAAAGACCGGACTACCGGCAGATCATCACCTATGTGGACAGGATCTGGGCGGATTATCAGGACGGAGTGAATGAACCATGACCGACAGCCCCGAAGGCGGATTCTCCATGTACGCCCAGCTCCTTCTGGAGAGCATCACAAAGCTCTCCTGCCAGACGGAGGAACTGAAGAAGCAGTATGCCGCCCTGGACAAGTCCATCTGTCTCTTGAAGCAGGCCTATGAGGTGAATCTGCTGGCTGATCGCCATGCCATGAATGACCTGATCACCCAGGTAAAGCGAATCTCCGACATTGTCGAGGAGCTTTCCTGCCGGGAACATGCGGAGAAGATCGGGAATTTTCAGGAACGGATCGGCGCCCTGGAGGCCAACATTACGCCATCCATGTGGGCCTCCCGCTTCATCGGCCAGTTCTTCCAAAAGACCGGCTGGATGTTCGGGGCCATGATTGTCGGGGCAATCGGCTACATCCTCTACATCGTCGCCGTAACGGTGCTTCGGTATCGGTAAGTGAAATGCACACGATTGCATGAAAAAGATTTTACCCGTTCTTCTCCCGCCAGGCGAGGAACGGCATTTTAAGAAGAAAGGAGGTGAAAGCGAATGACGAAGAAGGGAAGATTTGCAGGTGCTCGGAAGCAGGAACTCGTTGATTCCGTTGCCGAGAAGGCTGGCATCACCAAGGAGAACGCCAAGATGGCCATCAAGTCTGTTCAGGACAGTCTCCTTGATCTTCTGGAGCAAAGTGGGCGGATTCAGCTCGCGAAATTCGGTATTTTCACGATGAAGAAAACCGCGGCGCGCATGGGACGCAACCCGGCAACGGGGCAGCCTATCAAGATCCCGGCAGGCTACCGGATCGGCTTCAAGGTCTCCAAGACCTGGAAGGACAGCATGATGTTGCGGAAACGGGCTCAGGAAGAAAAGGCGGCTAAACCTGCCGTGACTGACGCTCGGGCGACCAGGCCTGTCGCGAAGTCCAAGGCGAAACCGGCGGCCAGGAAGAACTGGAAGAAACGTTGATGAAAGAAAAAACGATGGATACCGCAGCCAGGGGAAAAGGAAAGACCTCGACAGTACCGTTTTCGGAATCGACCAATTCGATACGGGTCTCCAAAGTCCTCTTTTCTCCGAAGGGCGGGATCTCCAAAGAACTGGTCAGGCTGACGCAGGCGGCTGCGCAAGAAATCTCCGTGGCCGCCTACGCCTTTTCCTCGAAGTATCTTGGCAATGCCCTGGTCAAGGCAATCAAACGAGGCGTCGAGGTCCGTCTGATCCTGGACATGGACAACGCGCGGAAATCCTATTCCATCGACGAATGGCTGATCGAAAACAGTATCGACGTCCGGTTCATCAAGCTGAAGAGGGGCTGCATGCACCACAAGATTCTGATCGTTGACAGTCTCCGCCTCATGACCGGCAGCTACAACTTCACCAACGATTCAGAGTTCCGCAACCACGAGGCTGCCATCTTCACGGACGACGGCAATCTCATCGCCTCTTTCATCGCCGAGTTTGAGCGCCTCTGGTCTCTTGCCGTACCCGTCGCCGTTTCCGGGGGGAAGGGGTAGGGGATAGGGGGAACAAACTTTTTCGATTGAGGCCGATTTTGAGGCAATTTTCATCAAAAACCCACATTTTTTGAGGTCTTTTTATGGTTCATGCCATTCCGAAAAGCGGTTTCGCCAATACGTATATTATTGAGGAGGACGACGGTCTGATTGCTGTGGACGTGGGCAGCATCGGAGCGGCTCAGGAGGTTGCAACATACTGTACTGGGATCTTGAAGCGGTCTCTTGAGGACATCCGTTTCATTTTCGCCACGCATTTTCACATCGATCATATCGGTGGGATCGGCACGCTCCTGAAAGGGTGTTCGCCGGAAACGCGGGTGCTGTTTGATCTTCGCGCGAAAGGATACATCGAGGAGCGGGAAAACCTTGCTCCCATGAAAAACTGGTTGAGCGGTCTTGTTCCCACGATCCGTGAAAATTATACCCGCATAGGAAACCTGTCGCACATCACCTTTGAATCTGTTGCCGGTGTTCCCCTGCCCGTGTTCGGGCACATCGGGTGTTTCCCTTATGCGGACCGGATAGCCTACATCGACATGCAGGGCGCCTTGCTGAGCCGAATCGGGTTTGCTGGCTGGGAGGCAGTTCCCACGCCTGGCCATACGCCGGATTCCATTTCGCTGTATAACGAAAAAAAACAGGAACTCATTTGTGGTGATCTCATTTTGGGGAGAAGCGATGGCACCGGTTATCTTAACCGGTTCTGCTGGGACGAGAGACTGGCGAACGATTGCTTTGCCATCCTGAACAATGCGCTCTGTGTCAGGACGATTTATCCGGGCCACGGCGAGACAATACAGGCCGATGAAAATGCCTTCTTGAAGGTTGTTTCTTTTCCGAAGAAAGGAGGCAAATAAGCGCATGGGCAATCTTCCCGAATTTGAACGGATCAAACACATCACCCTCACCCCCGGCATGAAGTTGATCGTCATGTCCGACATGCACCGGGGTGACGGATCAGGAGCCGACGATTTCGCGCAGAACTCTCTGATCTACCGCTGTGCCTTGGAGTATTATCTTGAAAACGGCTTTACCTACATCGAACTGGGCGACGCCGAGGAACTCTGGGAGAATGACAATTTCGACCAGATCTACATTACCCACACGCCGGTCTATGACCTGTTGGCGAAATTCCATGACCCTGATCCCGAAAAGACTCGTTACATCAAGGTATGGGGAAATCATGACCTCTACTGGAAAGATCACCAGGACATCTATCAGGCCCTCTTTCCGAAAATGCAGATATATGAGGCCGTCATCCTGAATGACTCCATCCTCATGATCCACGGTCATCAGGCCGACCCCATGTGCAGCGGCCCCGTCGCCGCCGTAAGCCAGTTTTTCGTCAACCATATCTGGGCGGATTTGCAACGGACCGGTGTGAAAGATCCCACCCGCGCCGCTACCAATCCCGGCTTATGCAACGAAGTGGACGAACGCCTTCACAAATGGGCGACTAACAATGACCGAGGCATCACTGCAATCATCGCCGGGCACACCCACCGGGCGGTCTTCGAGAATCTTTCATTGACGGAGATGCGACTGCAGGCACTCAGACTCAAGGCTGAGCAAGCGGCACCTTTCCAGGACCGTCGTGATCGTCGGTATTACAATACTGGTTCTTGTGTTCATCCTCTCGGCATTACTGGGATCGAGATTATCCTTGAGAACTTTCCACACCTCCGGCTGATCGAATGGAACCAGGCAACGGAAAGCAACAAGGTGACCATTAAAAGGGATGCCTTGAGAGAAGATGTTATGATATAGATACAAGATAGACAAGCACACGGGTGATTCTGGATACGTAGTTGAAGATTGGGAAATGATGGCAGGGGGACAGAGGGCGGCATTGCAAAAAACGGGAATGCTGTCCTGTCTGATCGGAAAAAATATGAAGATAAAAAGAAATCGAGAAACGGATGAAGTTATCAGCCGTGCGATTCAGTTTGGCTTTGTTCGACTTCGCTCGCACAACATTGAGCGCGGCGGTATTATCGGCTTGGAAAAGCAAGAGTATGATACGCTTATACAGAAAGGAGAGTTGTCAGGCGATATCTTCGATAAAGAGCTATACAACGACGAGCCCCTGATAGAAGGGTTGCATTTTACCTGCTGGGATGAAGCGCAGGAAAATGAACCTCTCGTTGATTGGGAGCCGCCATCAACAATTCTGCCATTTCTGAAGCACTCTCACCTTTGTTATTATCGAGAATCTCCGACACCGGAATTGAAACTTGTTGTCAAAGAAAGCATTTTTGATATTCTCTGGGGGATGATCGAAGCTGTTGATCGTCAATGTTTGCCATTATTGTCTGATATTAATGTACGCAAATCTCCCCTTGATTTATCCCGAAGGGCTAAAGATCAGTTGATGGATGTCAATTCCATCTGTGGCCAAATTGCCACATGTGATTGGCCTGGATGTGGCGATCCGTTTTGCGGTTCAGAATTTGCGTGGGTGGAAAACGGCATCTGCCTTGTGTATATGTTTGCCAGTGGTGCCGGACTTGGCAGCGTATTTCTTTTCCCTTTTAGGACGTTATAGTATTACACAAGGCTCAGGATAGGGTAGCGCCGGCCATTTCTATTTACTCATGGACTATCAATGCCCTTGCTGTTCTTCAAGCGGTGATTAGTTCACTCCAAATTTCTCATCCCTCACCCGTATGCCCGTTTTGCCGCAACATACCAGGAATTGATGTAACCGTCTGCCAACGCCCCCGGGTTCCCAGCAACGTATTCCATGAAACATGCAAGCAATCCGTCCCAGTCTTTCAAATCTCCGGCTTTATGGAGCTGCCAACCGAGTTCCTCAAGAAGCCAGTTTGATTTGGCGCTGTTACGGAGCTGGGAAGTGCAAACCCAATTTGATTCTTCATCCAGTCCACCGCGAGATATGGGAATGATGTGGTCAATAGTGGGTAGCAAGTGCCAGTACGCCAAATGGCACTCCGACATTTTCCAATTCTTATGAAATGGAAGCTCCTCCGGCATAACTGAAGACATAATTCTAAGGACAGGAGGAAATACCAATCTTTCTCCCGAGTAACGATCAACGAAACCATCTCGAAGGAATATTTTGATCTTTTCGCACTCTCGATAAGCTCTACCTTTTTTCTCCATTGGTTTGAAGGGGTAATTCTCGGAAATTATCGCCTTCGCCTCTGAGATCATTCCTGCTCTCAGCGTATTAAAAGCCTCGGCGATGATTTCGGTTTTGGTTGTCATTGTTTCATTTTCCATAAAAAGGTTTATCCGGAGATTGGTGCGTCTGTGATCGGAACGCCGTTATTGTCAAACTGCATTTGATTAAGCACTTCGGCAATCCGAACAACCTCTCCGATGATTCGGTTCACTAAAGGTGATTCTCCTTTCTTTGCTGCATTGAGAATCTCGATCCATGGTTCATGAGAGATGCTCCAATCATAATATGGCGGTTCAAAATCCCGATACCAGGGCCACCACAAACTCTTTTCTCCATGTCCCAGCTTATCATTCATCCCTCTAATATCAGATATATTTTTTGCTTCCTCATCGTCTCTGGCATTCTTCGATACGCCGTACGCAAAAACACGACCCTGAGCGCCATCAAATTCAAAAGTGATTTTATACTTTTTCCATGTGTCCCTTTTAAAAGAAAAGCTTTGGTATCTTGCGCCTCCAAAGTTATCGATACGCCAGTCCAGCGTGATATTTGCTGGACATTTTTGATGGAGAATATCCCTTAAATCATTCAAGAGTTTCTCCTTGATATCGGTTTGGACTTGAGAAACCGACAGCGCTATCTCCAGGTTCTTCTGATCTTCGAGGATATATGCCTTAATCATATCCTTTTCATACATTGCCATGCCCCCCTCAAATTGTATCCTCAGATAGTCTTCAAAATCCTGTAAGAAACAGCGTACCCGTTCCGAACGACAGTCCTTTTTGAATCTATTCACGCAAGTAATGAATTCGCGGTAGGAAAGGATTTTCAGATGCCCGCTGCTTGTAAGCGCCTCTCGTTCTTTTTCCGCAACACTTTCTTCTGATGGGGGCTCGCCTGTACCGGATAGATAAATGAGAAGATATCGGCTTTCCCCATATCGTTTCAACAATTGTTTGTTGTAATCTGAAACTTGATCGATCTGATCACACGCCCACGGTTTGTTTTCAATGGCGAGGCCAATATCCCCAATATTCAGTTCGATATCGATCCGGCGCTGCGATGTTTCGATCAAATCCGTGGCTTTTTCAAGCGTCAAAGTGGCCTTTACCGTACCATTCAAGTTATTCTCAAAGGCTTCCAGAAACTTTCGCAGGGGTTTGTCATCTTGGTCTTTGCCCTCAGTTCGGCCGATCATATCCAAAAAGATACGCAAGAACACATCCCCTTGCCCATGCGATGCCTTTGGGTCCAGGAAGAAAGCGATGATCTCGGACAATTTATTCTCATTGGGACCGATGAAATCAAACAAGTTGAAACGCGGCGCCAGCGAAGATTCATACAGCCTCATAAAATGAGCATAACTATCGCATTTTGTCTGTATCGTAGAAAAGAAATGATCAATTTCTGATTTCCTGTTTATCACCTCATCCATAACCGCTTTCCCCTCAAGTTATCGTCTTAACTTGCACCGTTAGATTAGCATATGATCTATCGAATGAAAACCAAATACCCATCTATGTCATATTCTTTCGGTATCCTACTCTGCCCACGAATTCATATGGACTTCGATGGTCTGAACCTCCTTGAGGACATTTGCATCCATCCTTACCGGCAGATCAATATTGAAAACGCCGTCCGTGACGATCAGCAGCCGCCGGTTCCTCAGATCTCGCCACAGGATATTCGGCGGTTTGAAACCTTCGCCGGAGAGGACAAAACGTAGCGTGGAACTCCTGGGATTGCCTCGCTCATAGGCAATTCCTTGTTTATCACAGCCATCACTATCTTGTCGGTTAAAAGTGTAGGAAACGGTTTGAATCACGTTGCCTGCTATATCTTTAAAAGTCAGGGTGAGCGACATTGCGTTGGCTGATGCAGGCAGATTGATCAGAGACCTCCGCCTGTCGCCATCACGGGTGAGAAAATCAGGATGTTGATTATCCAGGATCATGCAGTTTTCCGCTATGCCCGCCCTGATCCGGCTTTGAGGAGAAAAACAAATAACATTGCGATTTCTGAGATGCTTTTTATTGATTCCTTGGCTGAATGGGAGAATATCGGCCAATTTGAGTTCTTGCCTCGCCACTTGCTCCATTACAGAGCGCAACTCATGTAGAAAAGCTTGGTCCCAGCGGATCTTCAGGGATATGCCCAGGGTTGCCTTGCCCAAGGCCGGATCAACGGATTTGATCTGTGGGGCACCGACCTCAATATTATAGGCTGCCTGTGGATATTTAGAGATGATTTTATTCAGCAGGGCGACGCCGGAGCGCTTTTCCTCCATCCTGCCGGACGCCTCATTAAAAAGTGTTTCCCCTTCTACATTACGGACGGCAATGTTCAGGAATTCGAGTTTTCGCTTCAATTTCGAGGCGACAACATCCGCCTCTATGGTGACGGCAATAAGCCCGTCACGGTCATGTTCTTCAGAAAGGATCCGGGTGTCTCTGACATAACCGCCGCTGTAACCGAGAATCTCGTCTTTCAGAATTGCTTGATTCTTCACAAGCGTATCTGCCGAGACATAAACCCCGATGATCTGTTCCACGGCATTTCTGATGGCGTTCAGCCTGGCTGCATCCGCATCGGCACCAATTCCCGTGACAATGACCTTCATCGTCTTTTCCGGTTCCTCAGCATCAGCCGAGAAGGGTGAAAAACAGAAGGACATACCGGCAAGCACACAAAGGACAATCTTACCGGCCATCGCGACGGCGCCGAACCTATCTATCCGGCGGTCATTCATCCAATATCTCCCGGTATCTTTTCAACTCCAAGGCCCTCTTCCTGATGAGCTCCATCCGGTCGCTGTCGCCGACAATCAGCCACATCGTACCCTCTCAGCTGTTGACGATCAGGTCCGACAATTTTGACTCCGCATCCCGGAACTTCAACCAGGACGATTGCGATGCTTTCAACACCTTCTGCCCGTTCGCATCCAGACGCTTCATGAGATTTTTGTATTGTAGATTCAATTCTTTATCCCACAGGCCGTAAGCATTCCCATAACAATTTCGCTGGCCCGCCGTGGAGTCGTCCTGCGCGACGCAGTTCGCAAACCAAACATCAATGGGATGCTTGGACTCCTGTGCCGGTGCATGTCCCAGAAGAATCGTGAAAAACATGACCGCTGCAAATGAGATAGCGGATATCATACGGATCATTGACCATGCCTCCTTTTTTTGTCAAAGGTAAGGTTCATTCGGATAAAGCACCTTGCCTCTACTTCATAAATGTTTTAAATTCATTGCATATCTCAGCCATGATTCCTGATCGCGTTTATAAAACCCATCAGAAAGGGAAAGAGCCGTCTGCTGCATGAGATTGACGCCGAGATCGTATGCTTCCCGAATGCTAATGGTTTTCTGCCTGCTCGGAATCATTTGTTCCAACGAATGCACAACCACCCTGTCGGCATATTTCCTGAGTTCAGAAATTCCGAATGCTGCATTTTCAGCAGGCAATTTCCCTTCCCAGGCAAAGGGCGCGGTTACGGCGGCCATGACGGGCGCGTTGCTGCCACGGCATATTTGGGCCGTCAATGGCGCCGCCATCGTGCCTGTAATCCAGCCCATCCCGGCCATGATAATGATCAGATCTGCATCCCGGAGCGCGGTGACGATGGTTTTTTCATATGACTGGAAGATTTGGGTAAACATCAAGGCAAGTTCTTCATCTATACAGGATGAGCATGAAGACACCTGTTCAATTTCCTGGAGGAATATCCTGTTTGCGCCTTCAGCCCTTTCCATGTCGGACCTTTCGCGGCTGATCAACAGGCAGTCGGACGCATTGAAATGCTTGCCAATCAATCCCTCGACGGCACGGCAGCCCGCACTACCCGCACCAACCAGCTTGATTGCCGGCAATGATTCGTGTTTCTTGACAAGATCATGCAGATAGCGGACGCCGGCAATGGCTGAAGATCCGGCAAAGAGAACGGCGCCCATCCCGATGATGCCTTTTGTGAAAGTCCTGCGATCCATTTTTTCACCATGATTGTTTCAAATCAGTAACAACGCCTCGATCATCCACACCCGAGGCGCACCACAAGCCGGAAACCAGCTCGTTATTCCCACTCAAACTTTGTACTGACGCTGCCGTCGCCCCGTATCGCCTTTTTCTGAATGGACGGCAGACTCTGTCCCCGAAAGGCCAAAGGGAGATTTTTATTCATCCGGTCCTTCATTTCATGGATGATCCTGATGATGCGGTCGATTGCATCGCGTTGAGCAAGATCAAGCTGAAGGACAATTTTTGTCTTTGGCAGGGGCAGCTTGGACATGTCATCAATCAGAATGCAGGGAATGTCGTCATAACAACCGTCGCAGCATTGTACATAGTAAAGCCATGTTTCCGCACCGAGAAGGCGGCGATCCACAATATGGATGAAGCTGCCGACGGCCAGAATATCAGGCGCGGTATCGCCGTTGTACCAGATGCGGCAACCCAGGTCTTTTGCGCATCGATCCAGGGCTGTCTTCAACTGATCGTTTTCGGATTCGCAAAAGATGGTGTTGCGCCAGGCCAGGCCCGTCTCTCCTGGAGCGGTCGGAGACATCTTCTCAATGTTTGATGATGCTTGCGCCGATGCCAAATCTTTCCCTAAACCCATGCCAACGCCTGTGATCAAGGCTGATCTCAGAAAGTCGCGTCTCGATTTCATACCATTAGTCCTCTTTTACAAGTTGTGGGGTTCCTCTTTTGGCCATAGATTATCATGGCGTGTTGTTCCATACAACCATCGAACGACAACTGTCTGTCGCGAAAAAAAGAAAAAGATGCTATAAACGCCTCGGATTGGTTTTCAGGAGGGATAAATTATGGCGCAGGCAATGGAAACCCCGGGGAGTATGCAGAAAAAACTAGCCCGGCTTGGTAGGATGCTGCGGGCCTTCATGGAACGGGAGAAGGTTTCTTCGTCGGCCTTGGCGGAATCATTGCAAACGACGGTCCGCACGATCCAGCGTGACATCCTGTTTCTCAAGGCCGCGGGATTCCCGGTCAAGGAAACGGCCAGGGGGATGTATTCCCTGGACAAAAGCCTGCTCAAGCACTTTGAGGTCTGCGACGACACGGAACTGGCCCTGGTGGTCGCCCTGAAAAACCTTGTCCTCCAGCTTGGCCGGCCTTTTCAAAATGCCGCCGACGGTCTTTTCAATCGCCTCTACGATGTGGTCATGGCGGAACCGGTCTTTGTCAAGATCGATGAATCCGTCCCCCTGGACGGCCACCTCTTGAGTCGGGTCGTCAAGGCCATCTGCATGAAGAAACAGGGCCGTTTTCAGTATACGGTCTTTTCGCCCTACGAAGTCATCGCTGAACCTTTCAAGGTCGTTTACTTTGATGGCTTCTGGTATCTGATAGGCAGGGACGTCCATGACGGGGCGCTGAAACGCTATGCCCTGGACAAGATCAAGGATTTCAAGGCTACAAAGACCTGTTTCAAATGCATTCCCGCTACGCTGGACGGCGACTTGAAAAACAGCGCCAATATCTGGTTCGCTGGGGAAAGAACCATTGAGATTCTCATCCTGGTCGATCAATCCTGCGCCGACTATTTCAAACGGCGTAAAATATTCCCTACCCAGGAGATAAGAGAAGAAAAATCGGACGGTTCATTGATCGTCTCTTTCTTGGTCGGTAATTACGGAGAAATCAGGAACATTCTGAAGGCTTGGCTGCCTAATGTGAACATTCTGGCGCCGGAGGAGTTGAAACAAGAGTTCATTGCAGATATGAAGGGCTGGCTGGCATGGCAGGTAGAAATGTAGGCAGTCAGCAGCATCATGAATTATCGCCACCAGGCTGAATTCTTATCTATCCATAGTTTGCTTCCTGGAATTGCATAGGATTCGAACCTTGAGGGCCTGCACAGTTTTGCCGAAAAATCCTCCGCCAAGTGAAGAATAGGGCCGGGAAACGGCATTGGAATCTTCAATGTTTTTGTTTCTCGATAAAAGCCGCCCTCCTGTCTGTGTTCTCCATTGTCCTCATACCATTCAGACTCCTCAACCCATGTGCTGAAGGTCTTGAAGTGATAGGGTATGACATATGCCTCTTTCTGCCAGTAGTAAAGGCGATCGAAGTACATTTCATGGAGGCATGCTTCCCATTTTTTTATTCGGTAAATGTCTTCCTGTTCTCTTTCATGCAAGAATGTCTTCGGTTTGTCGTCTGTTAATATCCAGACAACATAGATGCCGAGATTTGCATGTCGTTCCGTTCTCTGAATAATGTAATCAATATCAATTCGGTTTTTCTGAATTTCTATCGCTACGGGGGTTTTGCCGATATATAGACTCACGTCGGGTCGGACCCCTTTCAACATTCTTTCGATTTCACATTTTGAGCAATTGGAGTGAGCGGCCAAGGCTAAATAAATTTCTCTTTTGATCCTGTAATGGATTTGTGATTCACCCGAGCCGTATTGACAATCGTATGGGGGTTTATGGGCAAAGTGATGTTCTCGAATATCCCCCTTTTTAAGAATTGCTTCGCCCGCGCAGTAGGGGCAATGGAATGGGCCTTCCCCTTTCTTTGTTTCAAACGCTATGCATCTTGATTGATCTGGTCTGAGTGCAACAAGCATTGGCGTCTCGACTTTATTCGCTGGATTTCAGAAATACTTGCAAATCACAACATAAATCTTACTGTTCCGAGCTGGTAAAAAGCTAATTCTTATGGCAGTTTGCTAAGTTCTGCCAATATGGCCCACAAACCGCTGCCGGCAGCACCCTGAATTATTGTGGTCATAGTTTCTATTGCGCCGGAGATGATCCCTTTGTTTTTCCTGGTCGATTTTACCTGATTTTCCAAAGTTATAATTTGAAAGTCAAGATCCTTCCGGTCTTCTGGACTTAAAGAAATGGTAGCCGCTTCCTCTCTTAGCCTTTGTACCAATTTTTCAAATGTGGCATTCTCATCACTCTTGAGCGTGAATATTTGGGAACTATTTTGGGTCCCTTGCTGAATCTGGGAGTTTATCATTTTCTCAATCGTTATTTTATTTTCAATCGTTGGATTTTTCGAATCAGAGGAATATTCATTCTGCCACATGCTTATTCTCGGACCGGGCTTGAATCTTGCCCTTACGCCGGGGCCTGGATCAAAGTCAGCATATCCGGATTTTGCAAGCTCATTGACCACCGCTTCAAACTCATCATTGGTGAGTTCTTTCGGTATTCTTTGTGAAATGTCCATAAGCAACGTGAGCTTTCCTTCCGCATGCTTTTGGGTTATTACTTCAAAAAGCAATATCTTGAGATCCTCCATTCTGCTCTGGTTCAATGCGCTCTCGTTCATGTTTCCCCCCTGTGAATTGTAAAGATATTGATTTAGATGGCTATTCTAAGCTCGTAAGATCGCCCCTTCTTGGTTCTCGTTATTCGGCTGAACTTCTCGGCGAAATAGAGGGCGTAATAGACATCTTCCCGCGCTATGGGCCGATTGTAATCGTAAAGTGTCGCCCAATCCACGGACTCGGCTTGTTTGGCGATTTCTGATTGTAAGATGCCGGGATTGGAATCAATGATGGGTAACAAAATGGCGAGGAGTTTTTCAAATACGGGATCTCGTCTTACAAAGTCCTCGTATTCTCTAGTCGCTTTCTCCAATTCAGTGATGTCGCCAGACTGTTTCCAAGACTCCACGCACTTGAGATATTCCATCCTGGCAGCTAAAAAGTCTCCCTGTTTTTCAGCCTGTTTAGCCCAGTTCAAATGCAACATCGCGTCTTCGTTTCTTGACATGTCCGCCTCCTTCTAATTTTTCATCGGAAAAGAAAAGATCACCGCATCTTTAATTCAACCCTGCAAGAACAGTCAGGCCACTCGCAGGGCGGATAATGGGTTTCCCAAAATGGATCGTCATATCTGAATATTTTGCCGTTCAATTTGCGGCATTGTTCCGGCATCCCATCACGATGGTCAACGATAAGTCGCCAAAGGGGATACATATCCTTCAATTCCAGCATTTGATTTCGATGTCCGATGCCATAGGCTGTCATGGTGACTTTTCTTGCAAATGCCGCGCACATTTCCCCGTAATCTGCCTCATTTGATGTTTCTTTCTCTTTGATAAGACGGGATCTTAATGTATCTGCAAGCGTTTTCGCATCGGCGTCACCAACGGACGCCATAAGGCTCGTTATGATGTCCGACTTCTTCCTGCCGGGCGACCTCTTGTTTTCTCCGTAATGCTGCTTATAAAGAACTCTGATTTCTGAGATTGTCAAACGATTCAGAAGATCTGGAAGGCCGCTGCATTTGATCAGCTCCGTCTCTTTTTTAATCCTGTCTCCGTCACGCTTGAACACATAATCTTCATATGTGGGCCAGCGCCACGTTCCTTCCGGGAGATGCCGCATCACTGCTTGCGTCTCCCGTCGCGGATCTCCCGACGTGAATGCAATCAATAATTCAGGCAGCAAGGTTTTGAGAGAATCCTCGCGGGCCTTAATGCTCTTGACGACTTTCCAAAAGGCCGGCTCGAAATAAGTGCGTTCCTCTTCTGCTTGTTCCCTTATTTCCTCCTCCGAAAATTCCCTGACCTCGATAGATGCTTTCAAGGTCATCCCTTGTGCTTCTATGGTTCCGGATTCTTCCCTGTGAATTATCCTGCCGCGCCGGCCATCTGCGATGTCGCTCTCTTGTTTACGTTGCGGAGGCATTCGATTGTTGTTTTGGTCTTTCCGACTATCACGCTTGAATAGAGAGAATATATGATCCAGAATGCCCATAATATGTGCCTCAGGTGGATTTGTTGAGCATCATATCTTCCGACCACCGCCCCCTGGAAGAAGCTGCCTTTTCTCCCATGCCTTGCACAGCGCCCGGTAGATCTTCATAAATTCCCGTCGGCCCTCCCGGTCGTAAGCGCCGCTTTCCGCCCACCGGATGCTCCGCTGATAGGCAAAGAGGCAGCAGCGCAGGTCTTCAAAGGAGCCCTGCCACCGGCCCCGCTTTTTGAAGGATTGAACCTTCGCCCAATGATCTTGGGTGTCGTCGAGTCCCCAGACCTTTTCGGCGTATTCATAACCATCGATCGTCAGGGCGTATTCGATGAGATCATCATAATCGTTCAATGCCGGGTTTGGCGGCGTGTACATCTCGGCCACAAAATCATCCGTCATAAGTTATTTCCCGTTTCATTGTTGGTATCTTGTGATAAGTTAAACTCGTACGGGTGACAGCAGGAAATTGCGGTGCGCCTGCGGCGGGTTCCCGAAGGGGTTCCTGGTATGGAGAGACAGCCGGCCTCCCACCCGCATCTATTTTGATCATGGCTCCCATCCGATTTTTACCGCTCGCGCTCTTCTGAATATCCCCATGCCTTTGCCAAGGTCACGCGGAAAAGTTTGTCCAGTTTGTCGCTGTTGATTGAGCGCTTTTGATGAATGGTGCTGTTATTTTCCCAACGATCAAGTTCCTCCTCAATAAAGCGGCTGAGAACCTCGATTCGGGGTCCACGGTCCAGTTCCATCCCGGCGCGCTTGGCCTCCAAGAGATTGGCGATCTCCTTTGCTACTGAGGGTTTTAACGGTAGTTTCTCCACCAGAATATTGAAATCCGTGGGAACGACTCCCCAACCTCGTTCAATCCAGTTCATCGCCAGGATGGGGCGCAGGACATAGAAGTATTTCTTTATCCAAACAACATCACCCTTAAGATATTCCCGGTAATTTCCCCGTGCCATATGAAGATAATGATAGAGACAGGAGGCAGGGGAATAGTAATCAGGCAGTAGGCCACGCATGCCTTCCGCTGCACCGTATTGCTCCAAATAGACGATGGGCGAGCCAAGCCACTCCAGAAGCGGTGGATTGGATTTGCGAAACAACGGCAAGGCTTTTTTCATATCCCAGCCGCTGATATCCAATCCGTCCTGAACCGGTCGTTCGATGACGTCGCGCTTGACGTCGATAGACAGATACCATTCCACAGGGCGGAGATATAAAAAGCGGACATCATAGTCGCTGTCGGCGGATGGGAAACCCCAGGCCCGGCTTCCGGATTCGCAGGCGTAGACAATCCGGACCTTTTCCATTGTCTCTATCTCACAAAGGCGGCTGAGGATATGCGATTTTTTCCCATGCCCGGTCATGCTCGATGACCTCTTAAACAGGCTTGCCTTTTGCCCCGGCTTTGCCACATTTCAGGCATGTCCCGTTGTAGAAGAGTTGATTGCTGCACTCTCCTTTCTTACTGCGGTCGCACCCAACGCTGCCGCAATGCTTGCATTGGAAGACGATACGACCGCACTTACTGCTGCCGCGAGTAGTTTGACCTGGACAAGACATAAATGATCCTCCTTATGAATTGATATGCCTGCTTCACGCAGAAAATTTCCCCCCTTCTTTCTTCGCGAGCCCGAGCTTCACCAGATCCTCCAACAGCACCGTCACCTTGGCAGGACGCGCTTTGACGAAGCATTGGGCCAGCTCGCGGGGGGCGATGGGGCTTTTGAAAGCGGCAAGGGCTGTCCGGACGGCCTGGAGTTGCCCCGTATGGTCTTTGGGTAAGGGGACCTTCAGGGGCAGGGGCGAGTCTTCACGGATTAGAGTCATCTCCGTCTGCACCGCCGCCGCCGTTCCATAGGGATTCTGGAACTCCGGCCTCAACCAGCGGATGACGCCCTCCTTTTCCTCTTGGACCCGTTCCCGGTTCAGAGCGGTGAGGCGTGTCAGGATTTCCTGATCCGTCAGCGTCGTCGGCCAGCCGTAAGCGGCAAAGACGGCGGCGTCCAGATCGTCGTGTAGCTGCTTCAGAACGGCAACCAGTCCCTGGTCGTGGATGGTTCGTTCTTTGGCCGTCAAAGTCTCTCTTGCCCGCAGCTTTTCCAGAACATTGTACATGTCCGTCAGCCCCAGGTTCGGGTGCAGGGCCTGTTGCCGTTTGCGGTGGGCGTCCAGTGCTTCGGCGCGCGTGCGGATGAGGGCGGTTTGGACCTCGTCGCAGGCCGGAAAGGGAAAGGGCTCGAAGCAACGGGTCTTGTTATAGACAGGATCATTGCCGACGCCAAGGCGGCCGCCTGCCGCCAGGGCCCAGACGCGGTGAATCGGGCTGGAAAGGACGCCGAGGTGAAAGGCGTCGGCGCTGGCAATATTGACCAGTTTGTTATCAGGTAGTATTTCTTCATCGAGAAAGACGAAGACCCGGTGCTTGGCCGTCTCCACGGTGGCGATGTAACGGGTCAGTCCTTCCAAGGCGCGGCGCATGACCTTGCGCGGTTCACCGAAGATCCACCAGTTATCCCGGTAGGAAGCCCGGTTGTTCTGATCCCGTTCCGGCTTGACACGCTCCAGGAGCCACTGGTAAACCTCGGGAAACCGGTTTTTGACCTCCTCCAAGGCAAGGCCGAAGAGATCGATCGCCAGGACGCCGCGGGGGGACTGGGCGATGTCGCGACCGTTACGGTAGGGACGGATATGCCTTTCCAGTCCTTCGATTCGGCCCAACCCCAGTATTTTCGCTTCCTCCGGCGTCACGATGAAACCCGCGCCAAAGAGTTGCATCCCGCGATTCGCCAATTCTTTGCCTGCTTGCAGCGGTTGAACGCCGGCCACATCCGCGCCGATCGTCAGGTCGGCCAGGATCTTTCCCTCCTGTTCCGAAAGGGCCACCTTCAACCCTTCGCCGCTGCCGGTTTCTTCGGACAGCACCCGGCAGAGAAGGCCTTCGTGGTCGCCCCCGCGTCCGACGGTCATGCTGATCCGGACCGCCGCACCGTCGGCGGCATCCACCCAGGGGTGATCGGGAACGGCAAAGACCACGGAAAGCGGCGGGTCAGCGCCGAGCTGATGCTGCAAGATTTTGCGGTTGTTGATCATGGGCAGGCTGTTCGTCGTGATGAAGCCGAAGCTTTTGATTTTCTCCGCTCGGGCCAGCTCTCCGGCCAGATGCCACCAGTACATGACATAATCGGCGCTTTCGGAAACGTCGGGATAGGCGCCCCGCAGGGCCTCGGCATAGCCGTCTCCCAAGGCCTGACGCATGCGCCAGTTGCCGATGAAGGGCGGGTTCCCGACGACGTAGTCGGCCTCCGGCCAGGAGGCGGGACGGGGGTTGATGTAGCGGATAAGAGGGGTGCGGGCATCCTCGTCGGGGATGTCCTCGCCCGTAGCGGGGTGCTTCTTGAAGGTAGCGCCGTCCCAGCGGGTGATCGGCTCGCCGTCGCCGTCCAGGAGAGGCTCCGTGGCGTCCCAGGACAACACGGCGTCCCGGCATTCCACATTGCGAAATTTCCGGATGACCGGCGTCGGCGGCATGATGTTGCCGTGGGTACGGAAATGCCATTGGAGATATCCGATCCAGAGCACCATGTCGGAAATGACGGCGGCCTGAGGATTGACCTCGATTCCCAGGAGTTGATGAGGATCGACGGTGACGCCCTCCAGTTCCAGACGGGAGTGTTCGCCGAGATCGCCGAGAAAGGTCAACACTTCTCCCTCCAGCCGTTTGAGGTGCTCGAAGGCGACATAGAGAAAGTTGCCGCTGCCGCAGGCCGGGTCTAGGATTCTGGTGGTGCAGAGCTGATGATGAAAAGCTTTGAGGAGCTTCCTGGCCGCTTCTGTCTGACCTCTTTCCAGATGGGTCATGGCCTTGGCCTTGACCGTTTCCCATGCGGCAGTCAGCGGCGCGATAATGGTGGGGAGGACCAACCGCTCCACATATTCCCGGGGGGTGTAATGGGCGCCCAGCTTGTGGCGGTCCCGGGGATTCAGGGCGCGCTCCAGCAAGGTGCCGAAGATGGCCGGCTCCACGTGGCGCCAGTCCGCCTTCCCCGCTTCGATGAGCAGTTCAAGCTGCGCTTCCGTCACCGGGAGGGCGTCGGCCTTTTCAAACAGGCCGCCGTTGAAGTGGAGGAGTTGCCGTTTTAGGGCGACGGATTTCCCCCCGTCGCGCATGGCCTCCCAGACATCCTGCACGGTTTCGGGAAACATCTCCGTGTTTTCGCGCAATCCGTCAAGCAGGACGGAAAAGCTTTCCTTCGGCAGGAGCCCGATATCTTCGGCAAAGAAGGTGAAGAGACAGCGCATCAGGAATTCGCCGACCTGATCCGGTGCGTGGCCGGTAAATTCCAGGGACTTGGCCAGATCCGCCAGTTTGACGGCCAGCTCCCGCGTCACCCGGGCGCGATGACGGGAGGGATCGAGGCTGAGGGGATCGGTCCAAACCAGGCGCAGACGTTCGCGGCTGGCGGCGTCGGCCAGATCCTTCAGCGGGATGCGATGGGAACTGGAATCGGGAAAAGGTCGATAAATGCCGCCGGTGCAGGAAAACTCGCTGTAGAGTTCGATGCAGTGCCCCACATCCACCACCACCAGAAACGGCGGGCGGCCTTCGTCGGCAGGCAGACCGCGGGCATAGCCCTCAGCCTGCTCCTTGGCCTTGTACATGGCGACATCCCAGCCGCCGGTGCCGCGCACGGCGTGGCCCTTCCGGGTGGATTTCGGAGTTTTCAGGTAAGGATCGGAGGAGATATGGCGGTCAACGCCCTGCTTGGTTTCCAGAACAAAACAGCCCCGTTTGTAAAGGTCAATCCTGCCCGTGCCGCTCCCGGCGTCGCCATGCAGCCAGGGGACGGCTCGCTCGAAGACATAGGCGTTTTGCCGGTCGTCCGTTGTTGTCGGGTCCGGCGGCGTAACGTCCAGCAAGGCGCACAATTCAATGAGGAAGGATTGATAGTTCGCCAATTCCTTGCCGCCGGAGGGCTCCCAGCGGGCGATGAAGGCGGCGGCGTTTGCGTCGGTAGTCTGTCTGTCATTCATGTCGTGGCTGTTGATATAACCTCCCGACCCTGTAAATGTCCATTTCGTGCAACTTCATACAATGATTTCAGAATCGGAGCAATGAAATTCAATTCCCTTCAACGATGTTGCCCGTCATATTGATCCAGGCATGAATGATGGCAGAATGGTAAATTGTTATTCTTCATCATGAATCCTTAAACATTTTCATTGATTCTGTAAGGTCGATTCTGATAGTTCAAAATCTATGACTACAGACCGAGACACCTTGCTCATTATCTTGTCGAGTTTATCAATGTCCAGAGATAAGGATGTTAATGGCATCTTTATGAACAGAGAATTATGGAGTTCCTGAAATGTCAAAGCAACGAAAAGACATTCCACGCATGACGCAAAAGCGTATTTACCAAGAGGCGGATTCGCGTTGCGCCTTTTGCCGGGAAGAAGAAGTAACTTCTCTGACAATCCATCACATCGACTCCAATCCTGGAAATAACCATGAAGAGAATCTGATTCTTGTATGCAGCAATTGCCATGGAAAGATAACTCATGCGATTTTATCGCAAGCAGACGTCGCACTCAAAAAACGTGAGATATTTTGGACTAGAAAAATGACAGTAAACAAGGCCGGAAAGACCTTTTCCGTTGTCGTCGATAACTCTGTCATCACGGGAGACGTTGCCAATACCATAACAAACATATCCATGAAGAAGAATTCATTGAAGGCGCCGCCACACCCTCAAGGTTCTATCGGGGCCAATCTATCGATGAAGGCTTACACGGACTACCTGATCGGATGTTACTTTGATCTCAAAAAGGCAGATTCAAGCTATGGAAGGAATACTAAGTTTTCTCATGCCGTCATCCATCGAAACATCCAGAAGACTATGGGCGGAAGGACCTTTTATCTCCCGGAAAGCAAGTTTCAAGACCTCATGGAATTCCTTCAAAATCATATCGATCAAACGATTCAGGGAAAGGTGAATCGAAAAAGGGGCGTGAAAAATTATCATTCTTTTCAAGAACACATTGAAAAGTTCCAACTCTGAAACCTTTGATTCTTCACGTTTACTTCAGAGAAACAGTTGCACTGATGGTTTCGAGCCCATTCGATTACATGACTTTCAATGAATGAATGGACCATAAGCCGTTTAAGAGATGCAATATGTGAAGATGAGGGGAAAGGATGTTGGTAGGCAAGGGGACGCGCCAGCCACCTGACGGATGTCTGTCACGCCCCTTGCTTGCTGCCTTTATCCCCCCTTGCATCCCCCGGCGGGGGAATTCCCGACCGCCCACCCCTCGGAGGTAAGCAGGGGTTCGCGCCATAGTGGCGCATCCGCTATGTCACGCCCCCTGCATTTTCTCCATTCATTCGATAGACCTGCCTCTTTCAGTTTTGTCCGCCCTTTGTCTTCCTTATATCGCGCTTCGGTTATCGGCCGGTTCTTTAAGGACGCCCCACCCACCCGCCCTCTATAAGGTACCTCCTCTCGCTAACTCTTTCCATTGTAGCGCAGGCTAAAGGCTCCGGCCGTCAAGGGTAATACAGAGCTCCGGCATGGCCTTCGGCTAAAGCCTTGCAGCCCACCGGAAAAGAGTATTTTTTTCCGTCACGGTCCGTAAAAGGCTTCAGCGGAAAATTCCGCTCACGTTCTGTGCCGGAAAAAATTCTTCCTTTTCCTTGCCTCCGCCCTTGACTGCCTTCGCGCTCACTCGCTGTTGCGACGACGGCTCGCTCACGCCGCTCCAGGTCTTTCCTTCCTTCGCCGCCCTCTGGTTGCTCCGGTCGTCATTCCCCTCCGCTCTGCTCGCTGCGCCTGTCTCCGCCACGCTCGTTCGTCCCTGCGCTTATCTATCAAATAAAATCAGGAGGTGTCTTATGTCTATCTGGTCCGTCATCGGTTCCCGCTATCTTCCGTCTTCCTGGGCGTCGCGGGTTGATGCCGTCGTGGATATGCTTCTGTCCCGGGGCCATCGGATCTGTTCCGGCGGCGCCGTCGGGACCGATCTCTTTGTCCTGCGTTCCCTCGTTTCTCGCGGGGCTTCGGCTTGTCAGGGTTCTTCCGTGTTTCTCCCTGGTGATCTCTCCCTGGTTCCTGCTTCTTGTGTCCCCTGGCTGGAGCGCTTCGTGGCATTGGGCGGTCAGGTTGTTGATGGCTCCGCATCAGAATCATCGGCCCGCCGGGAATATGTCCGGGCGCTTCTCATCCGGAATTGTTCCATTGTCCGTGCCTCTGCCGGGGTGGTCGCTTTCGTTTCCGGTTGTTCTGAAGGTTCCTGGTTCACCGTTTGTCAGGCCGTCCGTCGTGATCGGCCTGTGGTTGTTTTCCCCGTCGATGTTCCGGAATGTCTCCGCCACTTTGCCGGAGGTCATTGGGTTCCCTGCCGTTCCCTGGCCGGGGCTTATGTCTTCACCTATTTCACTAAAGATTAAGGAGGTGCATCATGAAAACCACGTCGTCTGAAATCGATCTCTTCGATCATGAGGAGTTCGGGGAAGGGTATCTGGCCATGGCTTATCATGTCCGGGATATGAATCAACTGGATCGAATCATTTTCGAAGATTGCACGGTGGCTGATGGGGCAGTGGTTGCGCCGCATCTCAACGTCAAGTCGCGCTGTCCCGTCCATCTCCGGCCGGAGATCCTTCAAAGGCGCATCGGCTGCACGTTCCATCAGGCCGTCTCCCTCGCCGATGCCTGGTCTATCATCGAAGCCACGGCGAAGATGGTGAATGAGTTCATCGTCGGGATCAAGGCCAAGGGGATCGAGGAGAGCATCGCCTATTTCGATCGTCTCGCCATGGAACTGGCGGAAGTGGAGGTCTCCTGGGAGCCCGAAGCTGTTGAGTCGCTCCCTGATGATAGTGATGATGATCATGGCGGCATTAATGATGGCGCTGGTGATGATTTCGAGCTTTCCGGGGATGGCGATGATGCCTATCGGGAAGATATCCCCGATCTCTATGCCTACCATGTAATCGGCCACGATGAACTTACCGAGGCCATGGAATTGACTTGGGAAGAAAGGCAATCACGATCATATCGTTCCATGCTCACCAAAGTTCGCGGTATGAATGATCTCGATGTTCTCCGGGATCTTGGCAAGAAGGTTTATGCCCTCGGTCTCTCCCGTGATCAGGCCGGGGTGTTCTGGTATGAGTACCGGAAATCGGAACGGCAAATTATGGAGGAAATCGGAAAATCTTTGAGTGTCTCCGCCCGGAGGCTTCTGCATCAGGTCCGGAATGCCAACGGCAATCTGGCCACCTTGGGCGCCAGGCTCTTCAAGATTCAGCGGGGCGCCGTCAAGATGGCCGATCCTCCCCGGAAGCATGAATGGATTGTCATCTGGGCTGCCTATCATGATCGCCAGGCAGCTTTGCGGCCATGAAGGCCGTCGCGCCCTGGGTTCCTATCCGGCTCATTGCCAATCCGGATGGAGGCTCAGGGTTTTTTTAGGTCGATGGGACGCAAACGCCGCGCCAGGCAAATACGCTTTCACGCCGTTTGCATTCTGCGTTTCCCACCCGCCCAAGCCCTTTTCCGGCTGTCATGCCGCCTGCATACCTTGCACCAAACATAACGACGTTGCCGTCATGCCAGGTGCTGCGGTGGCAGGCGTCCCGCCAGCCTCATCCCCCGCCCACCCAGCGGTCTCCGTTGCCCGAAGCGGTCATGCTGCGCATCACCCCATCGGGCTTGCCGGGCCCGCTCCCTTCCGCCCCCAGGGGCTCCCTCTTGATTCGTTGTGCCCCAGAGCCGTCACAGTCCCTCGCTTCGCGACAGGACTGTCACAGCTCTGGGATTCGGGTTTCTTTCTTCGTTCACTCCGGCTGCCGGGCGACCTCGCTTTGCTCGGACGCTCCGAAGCCGGGCTCACTTCCCATCGCCTCCGGGGCGTCGCAGACGACCGCTACGCGGCGACTGCCTTGCCCCTGCGGCTTGTCGTACCTTTTCTATATTCCCGCCCCGTGCCGGCAGACTTCGCTTCGCTCAGACTGCCTTGGCCGGGCGTTATCGCAGCGGTCACCGTGATCCGCCCGACGCTTCGCTCTGGACGGGACACGGCTCCGCGCTGCTGCTTCTTCTGATGGTGCTCCGGGAGGCAACAGACACGAGCTGCGCCGTGACTGCCGCCTCCCTCCGTTCTTCATTCTTCCCCACCCCGCCTCTGGGCGACCTCGCTTCCCTCGGACGCCCGGAAGCAGGGTTTTTCTGAGCAGTATTGCCCTATCGCCTCCTGTCACCTCCTAAAGTCGGAGACAGGAGGCTGCGGGCATTTCTTTCTCACCTCGTCGGGGCGACACATGCGTGACGCCCCTCCTCAGCGGTTGCCGTGACCCGTGCTCCACTTCGCTCCGGACGGGACACGGCTTCCCTTGCGCCCTCGCCCTCGAGACCGCTTACGCGGACTCCAGGGCGCAGGACCGTCTCTCCCTGCGGTCGGACGGCCCGGACGGTCGCTCCCCCACGGCCCTACTTCTTTCTTCCTCGTGTCATGCCTCTTACCGCAAGGAAAGATATTCCCTGAATAAATTTCATCATAGCTGTCACAGGGCAAAATTCATTTTGAGGAGGTGTCCTATGAATCCCGCGTATCTCAACCAGTTCCTGGCTTGTCTTCGTTTCCTCTCTGATTTCGAGCGCGCCTTCGGGATCATCGCCCGGCAGGATGTACAGAGAGATCAGATCGAAGCTGTAAATCAAGTGAAAGGAGGTGAAATCAATGAAACTCACGCGGATCAACAGTCAGAGGCTGAGGGAATTGAAACCGGCCCTCCGTCTCCCCATGAACAGGATCGTCAATGACATCCTGGAGAAGTACTTCAACCATCAACTCAAGGAGGTAGCAGCCATGAAGGTCACGGAAGTCGAGGTCATGGTTTCCAAGAAAAAAAGCGTCAACTTCAATTCCTGCTGCGTTGCCTATACGGCGAAGGCCACCCTGGATGAAAATGATCAGAGCCACCTGGAGGCTTTATCCGCCCTGAAGGATCAGCTCGTCTCCAAGGTCCAGGAAGCCTTGAATGGAAAACGAAACGGCAATGGCAACGGTCAGCATCAGGAAAGTCAAATCGGTCCTGACAATCATTGCGAGCAGGAAGGAGCCAACAGACGGGAGGACGGCCATGAATAAACTGTCGCCCTATATCGAACATTGCCTCAAATGCTCCATTGTGGGCAGAGATCCGAATCCCGATGCGAAACGGTATGAAAAAATGTCGCTCTGGGATGAGATCATCGATGCTCATATCAACGGAATGAATACAGCTTTGAGGCTATCTCAGGAGGCGGAGGCGGCGATGAGAGCCCGAGCGAGGGAAAACAATTAAAATAACAACACTAATCAAGACAGAAAGGAGAAAGAATCATGATCAACACAGTCACCATTGTCGGCAATCTGGGGCAGGATCCGGAAATCCGGTACACCGCGAGCGGCATCCCCGTCGCCAGTTTCACCGTCGCGGTCAACGAAGTTTACAAGGGCAAGGACGGCCAGAAGGTCAAAAAGGTCCACTGGTTTCGGGTGTCAGCGTTCCAGCGCTTGGCGGAGGTCGTCGGCGAATACTGCACCAAGGGTTCCAAGGTCGGCGTCCGTGGTCAGTTGCAGCAGCGTTCCTGGCAGGACAGTGAGGGCTTGAACCACAGCCTCGTGGAGATCCGGGCGCGGGAGCTTGAACTCCTGAGCGGCAAAAATGGCAATCCCGCCACGACGGAAGAAGATATCCCCGCCGCGGAAGACGACGACATTCCCTTCTGATCCCTCAAGCAGCCCACCCATGAAAGGCATCCCGGTCAATTCCGGCGATGCCTTTTTTGTTTTCACTTATGCTACATTTATCTTTTGTAATATCAATCAAATAGTGGTATTTAACGACGCGAATATCATCGTGTCAGCATATCCGCTAACATTGCGAACAGGGAACCCGGCCTTATGAGAAAATAATACGACGCCCCTCTGTCGTTTGGGCCTTGAAAGGGTGATCCGCCGCCGTTAAGATCGGCAGGAATGATCACTCTTAATAATTTGAGTACAACCCCATGCGCATCGACCTCTTGGAAGCCTTCGGGCTGGACCCGAACGTCATCGCCATCCTGAAAGAGAAATACGGCGCAGAGCTCCTCCCCATCCAGGAGCGTGCCTTCAAGGAATACCAGATCCTCAACGGCGGAAACTTTCTGATCTCCGCCGTCACCTCCTCCGGCAAGACCCTCGTCGGCGAGATCCTCGCCCTCCATAACGGCAGCAAGGGCAAGCGGGTCTTCTACCTCGTTCCCACCAAGGCCCTGGCCGAAGAAAAGTTCGAGCAGTTTCACGAAGACTACGAAAAAGCCGGCATCCAGACCGTCATCTCCACCCACGACCGCCGGGAGTACGACGAGCGCATCGAGGGCCGCCGCTTTCACATCGCCATCATCGTCTACGAGAAGCTCCATTCCCTCCTGGTCGGCAATCCCAAGCTCCTGGGCGACATCGGCCTCGTCCTGGTGGACGAGCTGCAATACCTCACCGACGAGGAGCGGGGACCCGTTCTGGAAGTCCTCCTCACGCGCATCCTCCTGAATCCTAAGCAGCCCCAGCTCGTGGGACTCTCCGCCGTCCTGGGGAAGAGCGAGGCCCTGGCCCAATGGCTCCGGGCGAAGATGATCCAGGAGGACAAGCGGCCCGTCGAGCTCCGCCAGGGCGTTTTTTTCGACGGCAAATTCCGCTACCGAGAGTTCAACAGCGGTCTCGAAGGCGAAGAGGAGTGGTTTCCCCTCAAGTCCGAAAGGGAAGCAGGGCAGTATGTCGAGACGGCCAAGTTTCTTGTGGAAGACAAGGGCGAGCAGACGATCATCTTCCTCCCCGACAAGCCCACGACGGAGGCCCTGGCCCATCACCTCTGCCATGCACTGAATCTTCCGCCCGCCACCGGCGCCATTGCCGAGATGAATGCTTTGGAAGAGAGCGTCTCCCGAGACATGCTCCTCACCTTCCTCAATGCCGGCGTCGCCGTCCACAACGCCGACCTCTCCTGGGAAGAGCGGGACATCGTCGAGCGATACACCCGCAAGGGCGAGATCCGCGCCCTCTGCACGACCACGACCCTCGCCGTAGGGCTCAACCTCCCCATGAAGAACGCCATCGTCGCCCCCCTCCGCTGGAAGTATTTCCGGGATACGCGCAGCCTCTCCAAGGAACGTATTCTCGTTTCCGACTACGAAAACATGGGCGGCCGGGTGGCCCGCTACGGCTTCGTCTCCGACTTCGGTCGGGCGCTTTTCGTCACCGCCTCCTACGTGGATCACAAGTTCTACACCGACCACTACGTCAAAGGCCCCATCGAGGAGATGACCCCCGCGCTGAACCGCAGGGAGATGGACCGGCACATCCTGAACCTCGTCGCCTCGGAGATCTGCCGCGACGCCGGGGAAATCAAGACCTTCCTGAAGAGCACCTTCACGGGCCGGACCCTCTGGAATACCGAGATGACCGACGCCGACTACGACAAGGTCATCGAGGAAACCATCGCTCTTTCCGTCAAATGGGGCCTCATCGAGAAGACCGCCAAAGACCAGCTCATCCCCACGCCCCTGGGGAAGAACACCGCCGCCAAGGGCATCGCCCTGGAGACCGCCGTCTTCTTCCTCGAATTCCTCAACAACGCCGATCCCCGGAACGTCTCCGACTTTGAGATCCTGATGCTCCTGGCTATGTCCCACGATGCGATTCCCGTCTATATCCCCCTCAAGCGAAACGAACGGGGGCAGGGCGGCTACCTCTATGAACTGAAGCAGGCGATCCACGACAGCATGGAGGAGACCAAGCCCGTCTTTCAATCCGTCTGGAAGATCTCGGGCATGCTTTCCCAGGAGAAGGAGCGGGCAGTCAAGAAGGCCCTCATGATGAACCGATGGATCTCGAATGCGGAGACCAAGGAGATCGAGAACAGCTACGAGGTATTCAGCGGCGCCATCAAGCGGGTGGGGGAGGACTTCAGTTGGCTGGCCGAGACCCTGGCGTCCCTGGCCAAAGAGATCCGCTGGGACCCGCGGGCCATCGCCAGGATCGAAAGACTTTCTCAGCGGCTGATCTATGGCGTCACGGAAAAGGGCCTGGCCCTCTCCAAGATCCGCCTCCGGGGCCTGGGCCGGACCTACATCAACACCCTGCTCGCTGAAGGTTACGACACACCCGATGCCGTGGCCGAGCTGCCGCTCACGGAACTGGAGAGGCTCCTTCCAAAACGCCTCGCGGGACGTCTGTATCGGCATTTTCATCGGGAATATCAGGTACGGGAGGAAGCGACCGGACGGGAAGGGGAGGGGCAGAAAGCGGCAAGTGAAATCCGCGAGGCTGGCGATACCGGTCACACAGGGGAGGCAGCCGGCCAAGCCAACACGGAATCGGAAGGCACGCCGTCGGCAGCGGGACCCTTACCGACTGTGCCGCTGTCACCCGAGTCCCTGGCGGACACACCGGCATCCGCGGTCCAAGATGCAAAAAACTCATTTCCTCGCACCCTCGCCGAACTCTTCCAGGATAACGCCATCCTTGCCGCCCTGCGCACCCGCCTGGCAGATGCCAAAGACCTTCGGGAATTGATCGCCGATCCGCCGGTCATCTTCATGGACGAAGGCCAGCAGCTCTTTTTCTACCGGGGCTGTCCGATCAAGCTGCAGCCGGCGAGCTTCCATTACCTTGCGATCCTGGCCGAAAAGCCGAAGCAGATCGTGGCGCGCGACGAAATCTACCACCGCCTCTGGCCCGGTCCCATGAAGTACGACGGGTCCAACAAACCTTACGAGCGCCAGATCTCCGACCACAAGCGCCGCTGCATCGCCCAGATCAGGAAGGGCGTCGCGGGGAAAGTTACCGTCGATCCCGGGGAACTGGAAACACTGATCTTCACCAGGTCGAAGGTGGGGTATATGCTGAATGTGGGGAAGGAAGATGTGCTGATCTTTCCTTACCAAGGGTGGGCAGGACGAACTCAACGGGATCACTCGGGCGGATAACAAGCGCGACGTGCAAATATTTTTGAAAAGAATTCAATTCGTTTACTCTGCCATTCCGTCTGTAGGTGATCCATTTCCGAGGTAGAAAACTCAACAACTTTTTGCTCCTTTATACTATATCCGGCCTTCAACAAATCATTTCTCATAGAAATTTTCTTATCTGTCTTACTGTATTTTTCAAATGCAATATCAAATGCTTCCTTACTAAATGATTTCAACATCTTCAGATATTCAACCTTTTCTTCAAGCAAGTCCGGTGGAAATAATATCTTACCGCCTTCAAACTGCTCATATATTTTCACGGACGCTTGAGCATTATGCTGAAACTTATAGATGTTTAATAACTTTTGCTTGTTCAGGCATTGCTTGCGGCCTAAGCGATAAGAAAATGCACTCTGCTCACCGGGTCGCGGCAACGGTTGCAGACCGATTACTCTTGAACCAAATTCTGAATCCTTCTTTTGACCAAAAGCGATCATGGTCGACATGAGGAAGTTGAATTTATAAAACACCCCATATCCATCGGGGTGCATAATGGGTTCATATCTGCCTGTTTCTTTGTTGAAACGGCAACATGCAAAAAAGGCAGCGACACGGGGATCGCTTGTAAAATCAATCAAATCAGACTTGAAGCCATAATGTTGTGCCAGCCCGTTATAATCGATCTTAATCAAATGATCATAGATAGATGCGCGGGACACATCACGAACGGCGGGATGTTTTTTCAACAACAGTTCAAATTCGGCATTTCGGACCCGCTCGGCAAATCTTTGAACGGCTGACAGGTTCTCCCGGTAGAGTGATGCAAGACATGGATCATGAAATCGATCCTGACCGCGGAATAGAAAGATGGCAAACTCAGGGAATGGTAACAGCTTACAATACTTGTCATCAATGGCGACGGCTGAAAAAATACCTTTCGGCGGCAAGCCAAGTTTTTGCTCAAACCATTCCGTGTTTCGTCTTAGCTCAAACTCGACATTATTTAGTAAGGTAACGATATTGGGAATTATTTCAATTTTAATCATTGCATCGGCAAACTTTCTTTTTATCAGAGCACATATGACGAAAATAGACATTTGTTTCCCACGTATTTAACTAAAATCTGAAGTTATCGCAATGATTTTAGACTCGCTATCCCATGGGATGCTGGAAGACAAATACGGGCGAAGCCGGGATATCATAATCCGCAGAGAAAGCGGGCAATGATTTGAGAATACAGGAAGGTGGGCAAGGAAATACAAGGGTGGCAGCGAGGCAAAGAGATGGCGACGCGCGATTCCGGCAACTGTAATGCCGGGCGAATTGGAAACACTGATCTTCACCAGCCCTCTCAGAAACAGGCTGTGCTATGAACATATTTCAAGAGCAGTTGCCGACTTCTAAATCCCCGACTCATGCCCTAAGGCATAGACTAGCAAACAGAAAATCATTGATTTCATGCGAGTGTTGACATAAGATTGGAATATGATGCGCGAAAAGAGAAATAGATAGTGGCTGCCCACAATAGCGGCAATCTTCACAGTTTTTGTCACAAATTAAGGCGGAGTATGGTCTTTCGGATTGAAATGGGAGGTTTAGAGAATGGAAAAGAGTAGCCCGGCATCCTATCCCAATTCAGGTTCAAGCGGTGCTTCTAAGACTAACGGATGTTCTGAGCTATCCGGCTATAGTGGCTGTTCTAATGCAGGTGGATATTCTGGGTCATCTGGCTACGGCCCCAATCCTCAGTGGCAGCTTGACCGCGAGGAAGCAGTGGTCAGTGAAATAAAAAAGCGCCTAGATAATCGGTTGCTGGCTAAGAGAAAGTTTGCCCAAGATGAGGATGATCACATTTTCGAACCTCATACCTCCTATTTTTATTCATGTGTAGAACGTAAAACATGTGTGAAGGCGGCTGAAATTTGGAGGGATAAAATTGAACCAGCAGTAAAGGATATCGATGAAGAATGTCAAAAGGTCTCTCCAGAGTTTCGCATTCATAAGGGAGCGCCTTATTATAATGTGGGTCTATCTTTTTTCATGGTGGGCGATCTGGATAAGGCTTTTCAATACATATCTGCATCAGGCGAAGAAGATGAGATACTTGGTCTTCGCGAACGCTGGCGGGTAATGATAGGAGATCATCCTCTATCTGAATTGCTTTTGATTGATCCAGTCATTAAATGGCTTGATAAACATATAGAAGCAAAAGACTTATATAGAAGTATTACGAAGGTTATTTTAAGCCGATCAGAGTTAAAAGAAATTCTTATTTGGTTAGCCAGGAAGCATTTGGATGCCATTCAAGCGATCATAGCATTGCAGAGACTTTCAAGAATAGATGAAGGACCGCAAAGCAAATCAACTATGCACATAAGGATGCAAGCCATAGCTGATCTAATTCTTGTTGTTGAAAGTAGTATCCGAGGTTTGCAAGGTTCTGCCGGATTTGAAAAAAAGCAATTACATCAACGTATGGAGGGCCTGCTCCATCAAAACGGTCTCGCTTTATCTTCATTTACTTCAGCCCATAATCGATTCTGTGATGAATTTAGAAATAAAGATAAGGAAGCACCTGAAGCTTTAGATTGGGCTTTTTCAGATTGCCTGCGCCACTTGCAAATATCGCCTACCGCAGATGCGAAAGCAGGCCTCGCATGCTATTTAATTGTCCGTACCAGAAATCGGCTAATGCATATAATTGATGAATCTTCTGACCTTCATGACCTTAACAATCAGATGAAGCTAATCGGCATTACACTGAGTGTCATCAGATTGCTCAAGGCTGCGCAGGAGAACTCTTTATAAGGACTAAAACAGATCCCGGCTATATCTTGTAAGGAGGGGGGCAAGACCAGATGCCGACCATAGAAAATGCTAAAAATGAAGCGTAAATATCGGGGAGACAAAAAATAATATGAAGATGAAAGAAAATAAAGCCCATTGGGAAAAGTGGGCAAAAGAGCACAAAGACAGCTTGCGTGCTACGACAAAAGGGAAAACCCAGAAAGATTTAGAGTTGTTTCACTTGATATCGGTGCTTTTAGATGGGCCGAATTCACAATTTCCTAAGAGAGTCTTGGAGTGCGGATGTGGCAACGGGTACAATTTGTTAAAGGTGGCCGAAGTTTTCCCTCATTATATTTGTAATGGGTTTGATTTTATTGAAGAGATGGTTAAAAATGCTCAGAAGAATTTGTCTAAGCTTCAGAAAAAGAATCGTGGTTATGCAAATGTAGAGTTTAAAATCGGCGATTTACGAAAAGTCCAGGATTTTGGGTTTGACTGGGATGTGATTTTTACAGTGAGATCTCTGATTAATTTGGCCTCATTACAAGAACAGCTTCTTGCTGTTTCAAGCATGTCAGGCATGCTTGCTCCCCAAGGGAAATTAATTTTTCTAGAGAATTGCGTGGGCAGCTATGATTTTCAGAACCACCTCAGGGAAGTTCTTGGCCTGAAACCAAGGATTCCTGCCGCATTTAATATATTCGTTCAAGAGAAGGAATTGATCGAACATGCAGAGGGTATTGGGTTAAAAACACGAATTTTTAAGAATGTCGGAAGCCTGCATGATATTTTACTCTATGTTTTGCTACCGATAATCCAGGGAGATATTGATTACCAGCATCCTTTAGTGGAAGAGGCAAAGAATTTAGAGTTGAATCTTAAAAACCACAGCGAAAGTCTTTTTGGTAATTTTGGACAAGTCAATTTGTTTGTTTTTCAGAAGGATGTTTAGGGTGAGTGTATGAATAAAAATAAGGTCTTTATAATAGCCGAAGCAGGCTCCAACTGGCGTTGTGGTACCCTTGCCAGAGATATAAACATGGCCAAATCACTTATTGACGTAGCCTCTGAAGCTGGGGCAGACGCAGTCAAATTTCAAACCTATAAACCAGAAACTGTTTATGTCCCCAATGCTGGCGATTCCGATTATTTATCAGAAGCGGGGATAAAAGAGTCAATTGCCGAAATATTTAAAGACCTTTCGATGCCGTATGAGATGATTCCGCAGCTTGCCGAATACTGTGTAAAACGAAACATTCAATTCATGTCCACTCCATTTTCTATTGCTGATGCCAAGGCAGTAGATCCGTATGTTACAATGCACAAAATAGCCTCTTATGAAATAAGTCACTCACGTTTAATTGAATTCGTGGCAAAAACTGGTAAGCCGCTAATCCTCTCTACAGGAGGCGCCACCTATGAGGATATTGAATGGGCTATTAACCATTTTTATAAAAATGGAGGTAAGACCATTTCTCTTATGCAGTGCACGGCTAAATATCCCGCACCGTTATCAACTCTAAATCTTAAAGTTATCCCCGATTTTATTAATCGTTTCAATGTCCCTGTTGGTCTTTCCGATCATAGCAGGGATCCTATTATTGGGCCAATCGGAGCAGTAGCTTTGGGCGCAACAATGATTGAAAAACATTTTACGCTTCACAACAAACTTCCCGGCCCCGACCATTCTTTTGCTATCACGCCTGATGAACTCAAGCAAATGGTCAAAGCTATAAGAAATATTGAGCAGGCATTGGGCTCTGGGTCAAAAGGAATCCAGGCAGAAGAAAGAGAATTGAGGGAATATGCGCAACGATCTATCCAAGCGATCAAAGAAATAAACAAAGGTGCCATTTTATGCGAAGGGGTAAATATTGATATCTTAAGACCCGGCAAACAAAATCAAGGTCTTCATCCTAAATACTTATTCGAAATCGAAGGCAAAAAGACAACTCGTGACATCTGTGCAGGTGACGGTATTCAAAAGGGCGACTATGAATAGGAAGTTCGATTGGATATTCTTTGATCTTGATGGAACTCTTGCCGACAGTATAGCCGAAATGTTTCATGTCTATTTTGATTTCTTAGGTGAGTTTGGCACAAAGGGCACCAGAAAAGAATTTGAGGAATTGAATGGTCCCTCTCTTTTAGAAATTGTAGCAGTCTTAAAATCTCGTCACAATTTAACGCAAGATAAAGGTTCACTCGCTAAATTTTATAAAAATAAGATTTCCGTCGCCTACAAGAACCACGTTAAACCCATGGATGGATCGGGGGCCGTTTTGCAAGAACTAAAAAAAATGGATTACAAAGTGATGCTCGTGACTTCTTCGGATCAGGACATCGCCCTTGAATTTATTAGAAGCCAAAAGTGGGAGCAATATTTCCAGAATTATGTTTTTGGAAATGAGATAAATAAAGCAAAGCCAGCTTCGGAAATTTACGATCTTGCTTTAAAAAGGGCCAATACTTCTTCATATTCAGTAGCTGTAATAGAAGATTCGTGCAATGGAATCAAATCAGCCAAGGCAACAGGCGCATTTGTTATTGGGTTTGTAAATAATCAGACAAAAGAAGAGTTGTTAAATGCCGGGGCCAATATTACGATTTCTCATCTGAAAGAAATTATACCGATTATTGAGGTTAAAGCATGAGCAATCTTAAAACGAATTACGAAATAGTAGCTGTCGGTAATATTCAACTGCAAACGACAAAGGACCCACAGATTGATGGGATACTTGCTCAGAATCGTGACGCCATCGAGGAAATATGGCAGAATACTCAAATAGAAAAAGGCGGGAAGCTTTTTAACGGGACACTTCCAAATTTTGTTGGAGTTGATAAGAAAAGTCTTTCAAATCATCTTATTATAAAAAGTCATTTCGTTGAATATAAATCATTCCTTGCTCAAAGAAAACGGCCAGATTTAAATCTCGGGATTAGACCCATCGGCGTAAGCGGTGTCATCGTTTTAAAAGAAGCCGGCAAGGAATACGTTGTTTTTGCCAAGAGAGCCAATGACGTTACTGAATATCCAGCGTTTTTAGAGTTGGTCCCTTCCGGGAGTATTGATAAAGAGTGTTCTGATGTCAGCGGAAACATAGACTATAAAGCCAAATTATTATCTGAATTCTCAGAGGAAACGGGATTGCCCAAGGAGTATGTTAAAGAGATTTCTTCCTTCGCCTTTGTTTTAGATACCAATCATAATGTTTATGATATTTGCTGTAAGATCTTGGTGGAGTCTGCCAAAGAACTATTCTTTTCCGAGTTTAAAAGATCGAAAGAGTACCAATCACCCGTGGCCATAGCAGTAGCGGAGTTGGCAGATTTTATAAAGGAAAATCATGAGTCAATCGTTCCAACCTCAATGGCGTTAATTGATGCCTACATGCGAGGCGCATATAACTGATGGCCATACGTTCCTACGTAGAGGCGATATTGCAATCTGATGTTGAAATGAAGACGTTAAGGATCAAGTGCTTTTAAGATGGCGCTCTTGCGCTTCCATGTAGCGGCGGAGGGCGGCGTTGATGCTGCTCTGGTAGCCCCGGCCCTTTGTTTTGAAGAAATCCACCACGTCAGGATCAAGTCGGAGGGTGATCTGTTTCTTCTTGCCGGGCCAGAGGGTCGCTCCCGCAAAGAAATCGTCATCGAGCTCGGGCGCATTGGAAAGGTCGATGTCCCGGTCCTTCATGGCCTCAATCTTTGCCCAGTCTGTTCTTGATTGCTTTTTCATATCTTGTGCGCTCATTTTTCGTTGCCTTTCTCATGGAAATGATCCGGATCGTTTCTTGATCTCTTTCTGTGAAAACAAAGACGATGACGATTCCGTTGGACATCATGCCGATACCCGTCCACCGATCTTCTCCGTAATCCGTACGGTCGTCCAATTTCACTAACAGCGGATTTTCGAAAACCTGCCACGCATCAGCAAAATCAAACCCGTGTTTCCGGATATTTTCGCCGTTCTTGTTTTCGTTCCATTCGAATTCCATTGTAGCTACAATAATAACTACAATTCGGAGAAAGTCAATGACTTTTTATCCCTGATTGCGATGGCCGCTTTTTGACCCTTTTTTTCCGACAATACGCACTTTTGACTGAAGTTTGGCCGATACGCGGACGATCGTCGGCCAAAAGTCGGACGGATCGGTCATCCGATCTTCCCCACGGCCGCTTGTTGTCCGCATAAAAACCGCTTTTTTGCATTTTCCCCAACCCAAGAGACAAGACCGGCCGCAATTCGGCCATAAACTCCCTATTCGCCCTTCCCGACGGCCGCAAAAAAACCGCAAAAAGACCGCTTTTTGTCCGAAACTTTTCCGATCCTTTTGGGGTAGTGCTTTGGCGAAGAGTTTTCCCCAGGCAATGAAAAGAAAATTATCAGACCATGTACGAATGCCGCTGCCCTCACGATGGAAAGAAACTCGCCGAATTGGCCCGGCCGCCCCTGGCCCTGGGTCACTATGGCTACCCCTGCGAATGCGGGAGGTGGATCCGGGGACAGATCATCCTGGAGGAGGGGACGGACAGTATCCTGGCCGTCGATTCGTGTCCCTGCGGGCGTATGACCAGACGGGTCGTCGGTCATCTGGTCGCCATCCAGTGTTCCAAGTGCAGAAGAATCATTAGCTTTTAGAGGCCCCCGAGGCCCGGAATATCAAATAATTTCAAAGGAGGAGGCTCCGAGGCTCCCGAAGCCCATGCCGCTGTCGACGCATGGGCTTATCTTTTTCCAGCTACCGGAAAGAGCTTTCCTCCCAGGGATTCAAACGGGCCTATGAGGGCCTGCGGGCGGAATGCCCAGAGTTGTTCCCCTTTGCCGATCCCAGCGATCTGATCACCTTCTTCCATGACCAGGCGGCGGACCTGGATCGGAAGGACGCCATCCTCTTCGATCTCGTTACCCGCTACCGGAACGACAACCGGCATCGCGACATCGCCCCTCTCTTCATTGTCCTTTTCACACCGGCGCTGGCGAGCATCTACACCCATACAAGGTGGAGGCATCCCGGCATCGACCGGGAGGACCTCATCCAGGACCTCTGCCTTTTCCTCATCCAGATCATCAGGGAAAGCGCCATCACCCCATACAAAGTGGCCGGCCGGATCATCGGGGAGCTGAGAAACCGGGTTCGGGGATTGTTGTCCCCGATCCTCGACGCGGCATTCGTTGCCCTCAAAGGGGACGGCACAGACGAATGTGAGTCGAACCGTACCTATGCCGCCGGTGACGGTGAAGACGACCAGATGGAGCAGATCGTGACGGAGACCGCCGCCTTCCTGGATCGCCTGATCCGCGCAAGGAAGATCACGAAGCAGGACAAGCGAATGATCGTGGAAACGCTCATCAAGGGAAAATCTCTCAAGGACATTGTGGCTCCGGGCGACTACGACCGCCTCAAGCGCCGGCGGCTCAGGATCATGGGGCTCATAAAAAAACATTTTCCCAAGTAGCTGATTTTATATGGGCAATAAAGATTTTTTGTCCCCTGGAGCCCTTTTTTTGACGTATCCAAATAGGAGGCATTTTTTCAGGAGGATGGTCATGACCAACCCGGAACCGACAAACACGACCCGCATCGTCAGGGATGCGTTCATCGACATGGCCCTGTACCTGGAGTGCCTGTTTCTCCTCCACGGCGTGAACGACATTCTGGTCGAAGACATCGTCCACTGCATGGAGGAAGGCTACGCCAAGGCCATGAAAAATCTCAAGAGAATCAATAAGCCGCAACCGAAGGCGAAAAGGACGACCGCCGTGGATCGCTTTCTCAAGAAGCTGGAGGAGGAAAGAATCTGATCGGGGGCTGTCCAGGGGGTGAATCTCAATGAAAGGAGGATCGGTTATGAACGTTCAGCAATATCCAGTTGTCCCGGAAGCGGCAGCGGAGAGGATGGTTCTGGGAAGGATGGTTTTGAAGATCGAGGATTCCGGGATGGCGGTTTCCGAAGGCCGGGTTCCATATGGCGCGGTTTCAGGGTGCGCGGCGCACCCGCCTGTTGCCCCGGATGAAAATCCTTTTCAAAGTGGCGACGGCTCCAATGGTTTCTATCTCTCCAAGAGCCGCCTGAACCGTTACATTGCCTGCCCCCGCAGTTACCAACTCCACTACGATCTGGGGATTGTGCCCCTCCGGCCGGACAGGGATCTCCTCATCGGCCGGTCCACCCACCGGCTTATTGCCGCTCATCACCTGGCCCGGAAGAAGGAAGAATTTGTCGATGCGCAGGGCGTGCTCGATGGTTTCTGGTCTAAGTACACGCAGGAAGATGAGGCCGCGGATGGGACTGTTCGTCAAGAGATGGAAGCGGCGCGGACGGAATCCCTCCGGTATGCGCAATTGTTCATCCGGGACGTCCCCCTCGATCCCCTGGAGATCGAACGGGCATTCACCGTGCCGCTGGTCAACCTCGATAACGGCGACACCCTGCCCGTTCCCCTGGTCGGCATCGTCGATCTGGTGGATCAACCGAACGGCATCCCACGCCCCCTGGAGATCAAGACCCGCGCCCGCAAGGCCGATGACTGGCAGATCCGCGTGGCCTTGGAACTGACCTGCTACGCCTACTGGGTCCGGCAGGAGATGATGGCCGCCTCGCGCGAGGAGCCGGACGAGATCCCCGTCGGCTACATCCACATCATCAAGACCAAAACCCCATCGATCCAGTGGCAGACGGACACCCGCACCGTCGAGGATTTCATCGAACTGTACCGGACCGCCGAGGCCGTCCATGACAGCATCCGGGAGGGGCGGTTCTACCGGAATCCCGGAACGCACTGCAACTGGTGCGATTTCCCCGCCATCTGCGGAAAGAACAAAGACGAGGTTGTGAAGATCTTCGGCGACGCGGCCCGGCTCAGCCTGTGGGAAGCAGATCTGATCTGAGGCTGTCAGGGGGTGAAAGGAGGATGAGATAAAAGAGCTGCCTTCAGTCGTGCAAAAGGTCAACGCGGAGAGGTCAAGGATGTCCATCGTGGAATTTTTCAGAAACCGATTCCCCGTCCTTTTCGGGATGCCCCGCATCCGAAAGGTCGTTCCCTTGGCGGATGTTGCCAGGGAACCGTCAAAACCGAGGATTCTTTGCATCGGCCGGATCCACCGGGGGCGGATGACGATGGTCACCGCGTTCCCCCGGAAAGGGACCGGAAGGGACGGAAAGCAGATCCGAAGGGATCAAGGAGGTCAGGATCATGTCACAGTTTCACAAGGCAGAGAGGAAGAAAGGAAAACTTAGGCTGGGGATCGCAGGTCCCGCGGGGTCGGGGAAGACCTATTCGGCCCTGCTCATCGCCTTCGGTCTGGGTGGCCGGGTCGCGATGATCGACACGGAAAGAGGTTCCGGCGAACTCTACGACCACCTGGGCGCATACGATGTCTGCACCATCGAGGCCCCCTTCGAGCCGCGCAAGTATGTCGAGGCCATCCATACCGCTGAGGATCTCGGTTACGAGACCATCATCATCGATTCCCTCTCCCACGCCTGGGTCGGTCAGGGGGGACTCCTGGACGTCCACGGCCACATCGCCGACAAGACGGGCAACTCCTGGAGCGCCTGGCGGCAGGTTACGCCCAAGCACAACGAGCTGGTGGACGCGATGCTCCAGTCGCGCTGCCACGTCATCGCCGCGATGCGCAGCAAGATGGAATACACCCAGGTGGAGGAGAACGGGAAGAAGCAGGTCAAGAAGCTCGGGATGAGTCCCATACAGCGGGACGGCATGGAGTACGAGTTCACGGTCCTCATCGATCTCGATCACCACCACACCGCTACGGCCACCAAGGACCGGACGACCCTCTTCGACGGCCAGTACTTCGTCCCCACCGTCGAGACGGGGAAGACTCTCCTGGCATGGCTGGAGAACGACGGCAAGACGGAGCCGGAGTTTGCGCGGCGGGAGAAAACGGGGAACGCGCAGGCCAGTGCACAGACTGGCGCGCGGACCGAAGGGAAGCCGGGGCGGAAGGCCGCTGCGTCGGAGGCCGAAACGAAAGCCCCCGTGAACGAATCCGGGTCGAAAATGAAGGAAGGAACCACCTCGCCGGCGGGTGTGCCTGCGCAACCGGAGACGGGGCCTGCGACGAACCAGCCTGGTGCGAATCAAGCCGCTGCAGAAACGAAGCCGGAACCCGCGCCTCGGAAGCCTGCTCCCGAGCAGGCAGAAACCAAGGTCGCTCCTGAAACCACCCCGACCGGATCTACCGGGCACTCCGGTCTGAAGCCGCTTTTCGCCCGGATCGGCAGCCTCGATCTGCCGGGGGATGCCTACAAACGCTACTGCTACAAACGCTACGGCGTCGCCTCCATGACGGAGCTCTCCCCTGAGCAGATCACGGAGCAGGTGAAGATCCTCGATTCGCTCAAGCGGCCCGCGCGGCTCAAGGAGTTCAGGGCCGTCCTGGAGGGGTTCGGCGGGAATGGCCAGGGCGCGGGAGGGTCAGCATCCATGAGCGCTCCCTCCTTGAACGCCGCCGGTACGGCGGCGGCACCGGTTTCAGTACAAGGTACTACTGGACCGATCCCGATCGCATCCCATGCAGCCGCGGGAACTGCCACGGCCGCCGGTGGGTTTGACCTGTTTTAACAATATTTAAACCCCTCGTCTCTCCTTTGCCAAAAGGGATTCAGCATAAAGCCCCCTCTTGGAAAGGGGAGACGGGGACTCTGATGGAAGGAGAATCACCATGAAGATTGAAAGGATCGCCTTACAGGATTTCAAGTGTTTCGAGGATCTGAACATCCGGTTCACGAAACCCGTCAATCTGATCTTCGGCGAGAACGCCTCGGGCAAAACCACGATTGCCCAGGCCATCGCCCTGGCCCTGACCGGCCGGGTTAATGGCCAGAACGGCGGCAGCGACAGGCGTCCCCTGGTGCGCCATGACGCGGAGGAGTTCTCCGTCTCTGTCTCACTATCCCAAAACGGCCTCCCCGGTCGTTTAGAACATTACGATCTGACCCAATATGCCGGCGCCAAAGAGAGCACCGATCCCGAGACATTGTTCCAGGGACTGAAGACGAACCGGGAGACCCTCGGGGCCCTCCTGGAGACAACCGGCTTTCTGAGCCTCCACCCCGACGAGAAGAAACGGATCCTCTTCGAGCTGTTGCCGGACCTGAAGGTGGACGGGAGCAACATGGCCCGTTACCTTGGCGCCTGGCTGAAGGCACGACCGGAGATGCTCGCGAAGCACGACATCACCCCGGATGAGGACCTCCTGGGGATGCTTGCCTCGCCGGCCACGCTGGAAGAGGCCTACGACCAGGCCTACGAGGAACGACGCATCGCCCGGCGGGAGCTGAAGATCATGGGCGATTCTCCCCGGTTTCCCAGGGGACTGACCAGGGAACAACTGGAGACAAGCCTCACCCGAAAACGCGAGGAACTGTCCTCACTCCATGTCGCTATCGGCGAGACGAAGGGCATGGCGGAGGGGGAGCGCAGGCAGATCGAGCGGGAACTGGCAAACATCGCCCAGGAATTGGAACGTCTGGAGACGCTCCTGAGAGATGCCGATCCGGAGGAAATCGAAACCCGGCTTGACGATCTGGAAAAAGAGCGCCTTGCCGTCGGCAAAGAAATCCAGAGCCTGAAGGAAGACTACGCCGCCCTCCAGCGGGAGACGGGGAAACTCCTGGCCCGGCAGGAACAGGAAGAAAAGAGCAGGGCAAAGGCTAAGACCTTCACCGGCCACTGCCCGGTGTTTCCCGAGGTGATCTGCAAGACCAAAGCAGTGACCTCCAGAGTCATGGCTGTCGTTGCCGATCAAGCCGGAATCAATGCCGCCATCGAAGCGCAGACCGGAAAGACGAACGACGTTGTGCGCCGTCTCAGGGAAAAGGAAGAGACATTGAATCAGACGAACGGCGGGATCGCCGCTGTCAAAAACGCCCTGGCCCGACTGGCCGAGGCGCGGCGGAAAGAGGGCGACCTACGGGAGAAACGGCGGGAGCTGGAGGCGGTCCTGGCTGCCGTGGGCGAAGACAAGGCGGCTGAAACGGAACGGCTGAAGGAGCGGATCGCCCTTCTGCAAGGTCAGATCCGGGAGGAGTCGGAACTCCTGGCCGCCCTGGAGAAGGCGGAGCGCATCCGGACCCTGGAGGTGCGGGCCAGCAAGCTGGAAGTTCTTACCCAGGCATTCTCTCCCAAGGGGATCATGTCCGAACTCATGCAGAGCGCCGCCTCCTCCCTCATGACCCTGGCCAACGGCCTAATGGGGGAGCTGACCGGCAACCGTTACGCCCTGGACATCGATTTTGAGGAAGGCTTCCGGATCTTCCTCTGCGATTACGAGAAGAGCGCCCGGACGGAGGTCAATCTGATTTCCGCCAGCGAGCGGTTCCGGGTGGGCATCGTTCTGCAGGCGGTCTTGAGCGAACTGGCGGGGCTCCGCTTCATGGTCATCGACGGCATCGACATCCTGGACCAGACGAACCGGGGCTTCTTTTTCCAGTTCCTCCGGAAGGCGCTGCCGCGCTTCGACCAGATCATCGGCTTCTGCACCACCGGTCAGCAGGCGCCGAAGAATCCGGGGCTGCCCGAGGTGGATTTCTTTCTTCTGGCCGACCGGCAATTGAGGCAGATCGCGGCGTAAGATGAAACGGACGGGGCACCCGAAGAGAGAAGACGGCTATACCATGATCTTCAACGAACTCCTGGAAGCCTTGATGTGCGCCGACATTCCCAAGCGGGCGCGGCGGCTCATCGATGTGCAGATGCGCTTCTCATTCGGGTGCGGCCCGAAGACGTTTACCAGCTTGACCAAGAGTGAATATGCAACTTTGGCCAACCTGGACTGGTCGGACGTTCACCGCGCCTTGCAGTGGCTGTTGGAGAAAAAGATTTTCGAGCAGGACAAAAGGGACATGAAACGATACCGGCTGAACAAATATTACCGCGATTGGATGGTCCAGGTGGGATTGCGGGATCTCCCGGACTACAAGAACCACCTCAGCAGGATGGTCAAGAAGCACCTGAGGCTCTCTGGTGAAACGCCAGAGCAACCTGGTGAAACACCAGACCCCCAACCTGGCAAAACACCAGAGGCAGTAGCGTCCCCGATCTGGCGAAACACCAGACGCCCATCTGGTGAAACGCCAGACGGCGATCTGGCAAAACGCCAGACGGAACGCGGTGATTATTCTTTACAATCGGGCGGTTGCGATCTCCTAAAGAAAAAGAAAAGAAAAGGTAAAGAAAATAAAGATCATGAAGAAGTATATTCATACTTCTTCTGTCGTGACCTCGCCGATTTGTTGGAGGGTCACCCCTTCTTTGCCGGTCTGAAATCGGACGCGGCTTTCTGGAACGCCCTGGCCGCAGCTTACCCCGACCAGGACATCCCCATGCAGATCAACCGCATGACCGCCTGGCTGATCGCCAATCCCAACAAGAGATACAAGAATTACAAACGCTTCATTCAAGGCTGGCTCTCCAGAGCCGAGCGAAAGGAGAACGATCATGGAAAAACAGGTCCTGAGCAACGTCGAGGCGATCGGGACGATCCTCAAGAAAGGCCCGCTCCCTTTTCCGATATCCCCCCGGAACTCATCGCCTGAGCCGGAAAAGAGATGCCCGGAGTGCGGCGCGCCGCTTCATTCCATCTTCATGGATCATCCATCCTACCTGAAGGTCACCGGGAAGGAGCCCCACTGGACGGAGCTTCCCTGTGAAGCTTGCGAGCGGGAGCGGTTTCTCCGCGAGATGGAAGAGAGGGCCAAAGACGCCGTCCAGCAGAGGTTGAACACCCTGCTTGCGAACAGCATGCTCCGGGAACGGTTCATCGACAAGACCTTTGAGAATTTTTTCCCGTTTGGGAAGGACAGGGAAAAGCAGCTCCGCGTCCTGTCCATCGCGCGCGATTTTGCCGGCGCATTTCATCGCCATCGCCAGTCGGGGACGTGGCTTCTGTTCATGGGCAACGTAGGCACGGGCAAGAGTCATCTCTGCGCCGCCATCATCAACGAGGTCATTCGTTCCGGCTGCACGGCCTTATTCACCAAAGCCCCCCGACTCCTCAGGGAGGTCAAGGACACCTTCCACCGGGATTCGGAGATCACCCAGAGCGAGATCATCTCCCGGATGGGCGACATCGACCTGCTGGTGATTGATGAGGTGGGCATCCAGTTCGGCACGGACACGGAACGGATGATCCTCTACGAGATCCTCGACCTGCGCTACGAGGCCATGCTGCCAGTGATCCTCACAACGAACATCACCGACTTGAAGAGCCTGGAGAAACTTCTCGGGGAGCGGATCATTGACCGCCTTTTTGAGGGGGAATCGAAGATCGTCGTCTTTGAATGGGAGAGCCACCGGAGATATCAGAAATCTGTTTCCGGGGCTGCGCCGCCGCGCAGGGCAGAACCTGTAACTCCGCCGTCCGGGCGAACGGGAAAGGGATTTACGGCAGCGGGACCGGCGGTGCCGAGGCTTCCGGAGAAGAGAATAGCCACATCGCTCAGGGCGGATGCTGGCGCCCCTGTGCCGGGAGGGCGGCGCCGATGAAACCCCTGACGTTTTCCCTGCCTTTCCTGCCGCCGTCCCTGAACGTCTATCGGAACGATCATTGGCGGAAGCAGCGGGGTGAGGAAAAGACGTGGAAGGATTATATCGCCGTGAAATGGGCGGAGCTGGGCAGGCCGAAATTGCAGGCGATCCGGATCGCCATGATCTTCTCCTTCCCCGACCGGCGGACCCGCGACTTGGACAACTACCTGGCCACGGGGAGCAAGCTGGTGGGAGACGCCGTCAAGGGGCTTTTTATTAACGATGACAGCCCGGAACACCTGACAGCCTGGAGTTTCCGGTTTGAATTCGGCAACGAGGCCCGAACGATCGTCGTGATTGAGGATGCGGACAGGAATGCAGATGGCTGCTTTATTGGAGAGCAGGCGACGTTCTGGGAAGATATACCTGCGCAGTCAAAGAAGACGCCTGTCGGAGGGCAGGTTTTATCAGGACGGCTTTCAGGTAGGCAGGAAATGGAGGTCGTGCCTACCTCCGGACGTTCCGTTTGCACGCTTTACGAAAACTGCATCGCCCCGCTATGCCCGCTGGATCGAAGCAGCCTCAACGGCATCTGGTATCCCGGAGAAGAAATCTGCCGGTCCCGGACCCAGGGGAACCCTCCCTGGCTGAAGGCGCAGAGAAAACTCTCCCGGGTCGTCGCCAGTGGTTACTTCACCGTCGAGATGCTGAACCGTCTGGTCGTCATCCGGAAGGGAATCACCGGTCTCGATCCAAACGTTCCTGAGGAGGCGCAGTTGCGGACCTGGTTTCAGAAGCGGGCGGATAAACAGGATGCGCCGCCCGAAGCGAAGGCCGACCGGACCCGGCACCTGAAGAAATACAGTTTCAAAAATCAGGACGTCCGGGAGGGTTAGGGGGCATTTTTAAAACGGTCGAGAAGGCGGGGTCTGAGCAAAATTTAGGGTCGAGACGGCGCGTCCTACGACCTGAAACTTTTGGAGAGGGGTAAACCACGCACTCAGGGTTTTTGAGGATGATCGAACAGGACAGAAAAAACCAATCACCAGCGGAAGAAAAAGGAGAAAGCATGTCCTCCGCTGCCACGCCCTTCACGAAACGGTACTACCGGGTCGATGAAGTCGCTCACTATTTTTCCGTCTCTGACCGTACGATCTACCGCCTCATCGACACCGGCGACATCAAGGCGATCCGCCTCCGGGACTGCATCCGGGTCTCCGCAGAAGAGATCCGGGCCTTTGAGGAGCGGGGGATTGTGGATGCATATTAGGCAAAGATTCATAGAAAAGCCACAGGTAACCGGCAAATAAAAAACGTAAACTCGAAATAGCTGCTGAATGTATTTAACGCCATGAAATCAACAGACTTCGAATCCATCTACGGGCGGTCCGTCAATCCCCAGGAACTGGCTGTTTTCCTGGGCCTTGACCGCCGTACTGTTATTAAGTATGCTTACATATGGGGTGGCGTGGAAGTCGCACCCGGTACGTGGCGGTTCTTTGAAAAGAGAATAGTGGAGGTCCTCAATGCCGAGCAAGGTAATGAAAAGAGGAATAGTGCGATATCGGGCCAGCGTGACCATCCAGGGTCAGACCGTGCAAAAGATGTATCCGGACGAGAGCAAAAAGTCATACCAGGCGGCTCTCATCTGGGAAAAAGAAACAAAAAAAGAACTGGAACGGAAGCTATCCCAGACAAATACGGCATCTTTGGCAATCGGAACGTGGTCCAATGAATATCTGACGGAAGGCGAAAACAGATTCGCCAAAGACACCTTTCAGGAAAAGAAGGCGGCCTTTGCCAGATTTTACAAAGATACGGAGATTCAGCGTGAATTTCCGGTTCACGAATTGACCATAACAATTTGCAGAAATTATCTTCTGAAGCAGGTGAAGGAAAGATCCGGTTACGCGGCAAACAAGGACAGGAAAAATCTCGGTACCGCATGGAGATGGGGATTCGACAACATGGAAGGCTGGCCCAAAGGGGTCAATCCTTTTCTGTCGGTAAAGAAATTCCCGGAAGTACGGCAACCAAGATATGTCCCGTCCGAGGAGGATTTTTGGAAAGTCTATGAGGCGGCAACCGGTCAGGACCGGGTTATGCTCCTGACTTTTCTTCATCTGGCGGCGCGGAGATCGGAAGTCTTTCGCATCAAATGGTCAGACGTGGATTTTAAAGAAAACAGGATCTGCCTGTGGACAAAGAAACGCGAAGGCGGCCATAAGGAATATGACTGGCTCCCTATGACATCCGATCTGCGGCAGGCGCTGCTGCAATGGTGTGAGGAAAGGCTGAAACAGCCTACGGATGACAAAGAACACGTGTTTGTCTGCCTGGAGGAAACCTACTTTTGCCGGGAGTATTACGGGAAGCCCTTTCTCCATCGGCAACATCTGATGGAGAATCTCTGTCGCCGGGCCAAAGTCAAACCCTTCGGGTTCCACGGCATCAGGCATCTGACGGCGTCGATCCTGTACAAGAAGGGGTACCCGCTGGCGGTCATTCAGGCGATCCTGAGACATGCAAATCCGAATACGACGGCGCGTTATATCCGCAGCCTCGGATTGGAAGAAACAAGGGGAGCGCTTGAGGAAGGTCTGAAGGGACCGGCTCGGGTGATCGAATTCCAGAAGGTCAAGGCAGTATGAAAGAACCCCCAGAGAAAGGAGCTCTGAGGGCATTTTGTGTCCGGACTTGTGTCCGGGCGTATATGGCGATAGTTGGTATTTGTAAACTATCGAATTTATTGGTAGTCCCACGGGGACTTGAACCCCGGTTTCCGGCGTGAGAGGCCAGCGTCCTAACCACTAGACGATGGGACCACGATCGTGAATTGTCTTCCGGGGATAAAGATTCGGAATTCGGCCATCAGGATCGCGAGCCTGTTTTCTTAGCAACAACACTCCCCCAGGTGCTTTTTAAGCAGGAGCGAGTATCTATTCGATAATCCACCAAAAGTCAAGGTGAAAATGGCAACGGGTATTGAACCCATTTTCTGCCGGCCCATCCTCAACGCCGTCAGGCGCCGGCCTCCGCAGCGATTATGGCCAGGGCATCCTCAAGTCTTTTAATGACGCGCTCCTTGCCTAGGGTGACCATCACCTCATCGATGCCGGGGCTCACCGTCTTTCCCGTCAGGGCGACCCGTAGCGGCTGGGCGATGATCTTGAGTTTCACGTTCCGCGCCTCGGTGAACCGGCGCAGGAATCCCTCGATACCCTCCTTCGAATAATCGGCGAGCAGGGCCAGATCCCGGGCTAAGTCGTGAAGATGTCCGGCGATATCAGCCGTCAGGAACTTAGCCTTCGCTTCCGGATCATAGGTCAAGGCCTCGGCAAAATAAAACTGGCCGGCTTCCGTCATTTCCACCAGGGTCTTTGCCCGTCTCCGCAGGTCCCCCACCACCCGGCCGAGGAAATCCTCGTTCGCCACATCACATCCCCTGGCCGCCCAGAAGGGTTTTACGGCGGCCATCAATTTATCCGGATGATACTGTTTGATGTAGTGGGCGTTCAGCCAGAGTAGCTTGTCGGGATTGAAGATCGCCGCCGACTTTCCCACGGCGTCCAGATCAAATAAGTCAATGAGTTCGGTCATGGAAAAAATCTCCTGATCCCCGTGGGACCATCCCAGCCGGACAAGGTAGTTCACCAGGGCCTCAGGAAGAAATCCCATCTCCTGATAGGCCATAACCGACGTCGCGCCGTGGCGCTTGCTCAGCCTCGCCTTGTCGGCGCCTAGGATCATGGGGACATGTCCAAACAGCGGCACTTCAAAGCCCAGGGCCTGGTAAAGGAGTATCTGGCGGGGGGTGTTGTTTACATGATCATCCCCCCGGATGACATGGGTGATGCCCATCTGGGCGTCATCCACCACAACGGCGAAATTGTAGGTCGGATAACCGTCCGCCCTTTCGATAACCAGGTCATCGAGTTCATCGTTGTTGAAGTTTATCGTTCCCTTCACCAGGTCCCTGACCATGGTTGTACCGTAATCGGGGCAACGGAAGCGGACAACTGAGCCAGGCGATTTAGCCAGCCCCCTGTCACGGCAGGTACCGTCATATTTCGGCTTCCGGCCGGTGCGCAGGGCCTCTTTTCTCTTCTCCTCCAGCTCTTCAGGTGTGCAGGTACAATAATAGGCCTTTTTTTCGTCGATGAGCCTCTCAACCATCTCCCGATGAATATCAACCCGTTGGGCCTGATAAAACGGGCCCTCGTCCCAGTTAAGGCCCAGCCAGGTCATGGCGTCAAGGATGGCCCGGGTGGATTCCTCGGTGGAACGCAGCTGATCTGTATCCTCAATGCGCAGGATGAACCGGCCGCCGTGGTGACGGGCATAGAGCCAGTTGAACAGGGCGGTCCTGGCGCCGCCGATATGCAGATACCCCGTCGGCGACGGGGCAAAGCGGGTTCTGATTTTTTTCTTTTTGTCCATGCTGAATCCTGTTTGCGAAATTGGCTCCGTCCCCAGGGGGGTCTCGCCTTCTCCCTCGTGGCCAGCGGCAACATTTCCCGCCCGGTGCGAAGCGATGGTGTCTTATAGGTTCGGCCGTCCAAATTTGTCAAGTTACATTTGGAGAAATTGTCCTTGACATCGCAATCATTTTATAATTTACTTCACCACTTTATTGAAGCCTGCATTTTTACCGGCAAGGACACCTGACCGCAGGGGCGGCCATACGGTAAAGCGTGACGGCGCCTCAAGGTGAGTGAGGCGGAAGGAATCGGCAGCATAGATCATCTTTCCGATGCAGAAAATAAAAAAGGTGGCATTTTTCAATGAAAATCAACATTCACACCATACCCGACGAAGGGTTGGAACTTCAGGAGATCAAGGACCGCCGCTGGTTGCCTACGGTCCTCGCCGGAGAAGCCGATGTTGATTTTTCTCTGGAAGAAGTAAAAATATCTTGTAAAATAAGGAAGGTGGATAAAACGTTTTTTTTGCATGGTACCGTGGAAACAACAATCCATATACCCTGTTCGCGCTGCCTGGAGACGGCCACCCTGCCCGTGAACGTCCCTTTCCGCTATACCCTTGTACCGGCGGCTACAGAGAGCCGGGAAGAAATCGAATTGACAGAGGAGGACCTGGAGTACAGCTTCTACGAAGGAGAGACAGTGGATTGCGATCCCCTGATCTATGAGCAGATTGTCCTGCAAATCCCCATGAAGGCCCTCTGCCGGGAAGACTGCCGGGGACTTTGCCCCCGGTGCGGCGCCAATCTCAATCTGAGCAGCTGCTCCTGCCCGGATCGGGATGTGGACGAACGCCTGGCGGTCCTGAAAAAACTCAAGCAGAAGTAATATCAAATATAAATAAAGAGGATTAGAATCATGCCAAACCCAGTAAAGAGACATTCCCGGACGAGAAGAAACAAACGGAGATCCCATGATTTCCTTAGCGCACCGGCCATTTCCCTGTGCCCCCAGTGCGGGGAGAAGAAAATGCCCCACCGCGCCTGCCCCAACTGCGGCACTTACAAGGGCCGGGAGGTAATTCCCCTCGAAAAGACCGCATAACCGTCCGGCAGATAATCAACCGGGCCATCCCGTTTTGTTACTAACGGGACAATTGGGGTAGGATCATGGTTCCGGAAACGGAAAGCTTTTCCCGCCGGTCGGGCAGCAACGGACAGCGACACCGAATAGGTAATCCGCTCACAAAGCGGCTTGCATATTAACACGCAGTATAAACACTACATTCAGGAGGAGCAAGATATGACGCTTGAGGAAAAGGTCATAGATATCATCATGGAACAACTGGAGGTCACCAAGGAGGAATGCGTTCCCGAGGCGTCCTTTATCGATGATCTCGGAGCGGACTCCCTGGACATTGTCGAGCTAATCATGGAAATGGAAGAAAATTTCGGCATTCAGATTGCCGATGAAGAGTTGGAGAAGATCCGCACCATCCAGGACGTCATCGACTTCCTGAAAGCCAAAGGCGTGAAGTAACACCGCAACCACGCCCGGAGTAGGTCATTGCAGAGACGCGTATTGATCACTGGCCTCGGAGCCGTCAGCCCGGTGGGGAACTCAGTCCGGGAAGCTTGGAAAAGTGTGTGCGAGGGACGTTCCGGCGTGGGCCCCATCACCAGATTCGATTGTTCCACCTTCGATACGAAGATCGCCGGGGAATTGAAGGGTTTCGATCCGCTGGCGCATGTAAATAAAAAGGAACTGCGACGGTATGACGATTTTATCGTCTATGCCTTGGCCGCCGCCGACATGGCCATGGAGGACGCCGCCCTCGGCACCCGGGGCGCCGCCCCTGATGAACGGGCCGGCGTCATCATCGGATCGGCTATCGGCGGCCTTGCCACCATCGAGAAGGAAAAGGAGAACGTGCTCCGCGCCGGTCCCCGAAGAATTTCGCCTTTCTCCATTCCCGCCGTACTGGCCAACCTTGCCGCCGGTCATGTCTCCATACGCTATGGATTGAAAGGCCCCATCAACTGTCCCGTCACGGCCTGCGCGTCAGGGACATACGCCATCGGCGACGCCTTCCGTATGATCGCCTGGAATCACGCCGATGTCATGGTGGCCGGCGGCGCGGAAGCCGCGGTGTGTTCCCTGGCCATCGGTGGATTCAACGCCATGCGGGCTCTTTCCACCCGCAACGACCAGCCGGAAAAAGCCAGCCGTCCCTTCGACCTGGAAAGGGACGGGTTTATTCTTTCCGAGGGATGCGGCTTGCTGATCCTGGAAGAGTATCACCACGCTTTGAAGCGCGGGGCAAGGATCTACGCCGAGGTCGCCGGATACGGCGTCACCAGCGACGCCTTTCACATGGCGGCCCCCCCTCCGGGACATGAAGGCGCGGTTCGGTGCATGACCGTGGCCCTGGATGACGCGGCCATGAAGCCGTCCGACATCGACTACATAAACACCCACGGTACCTCCACCCCGCTCAACGACATCTATGAAGCCGAGGCCATCAACACCATCTTCGGAACCCACACCGAACGTCTGCTCGTCTCTTCCACCAAATCCATGACGGGGCACATGCTTGGCGCCGCCGGGGGGATGGAGGCTATCTTTGCCGTAAAAGCTATCGTGGAGGGAATCGTTCCCCCCACGATCAATCTCGATAATCCCGATCCAGCCGCCGGGGCCCTGGATTTCGTTCCCCACGCGGCCAGGAAAGCGGATATCCGGACGGCAATGTCCAACACCTTCGGCTTCGGCGGGGCCAATGCCGTACTGATCTTCAAGAAATTTGTGAATATTAATCAGCACCGCTGATTTTGGAATGATTAAAGAGATTGCCATAGGCGCTGATCATGCCGGATTCCCGCTCAAGGAAGCAGTCAAAGCATTCCTGACTGACCAGGGCTGGAGGGTAGCCGACAAAGGAACGGACAGTGAACAGGCGGCGGACTATGCCGATTACGCCGCGGCGGTGGCCCGGGAGATCGTCGGCGGCGGCTGTGAACGGGGAATCTTGATCTGCGGTTCCGGCGCCGGGATGGTCATCGCCGCCAACAAGTTTCCGCACATCCGGGCAACCCTCTGTCTGAATGAAGAGATGGCGCGCCTGTGCCGCCTGCACAATGACAGCAACATCCTCGTGCTGGCCGGACGGATGACGGATGCCGCCACCGCCGGAAAGATCGTGGCGATGTGGCTGCAGACCCAGTTCGAGGGAGGACGGCACCAGCGCCGTATCGACAAGATCAGGGCCATAGAAGCGTCCCTCACCGAATCCTGCTGCCGGAACGGTAAAAGATGAGGAGTTAAAAATAACGATATGAAAAGACCAGCGGAAAGCACCCAAGGCAAGGCGCGCCAATTCTGAGGAATGAGAAGTACCTGTAGGGACGCCTCCGGGACGAACGAGGAAGCACAGCGCCAAGGCAAAAACGGTTGCGATGCCGTCAAAGATACCGTTTGAAAAATGCCTTGGTTAAGGTTATGTAAACGCACAAAAAGCGGGGGATGAAGAGATATCACCCGCCCTGCCTTTTCCGGCGGCGGCCGCGCCGGGTCGGCGGGTGATAAGGGCACATCAACGACAGGAGGGAAGGAAAATTAATGACATCATTACTCAAGACTGATCCGGAAGTGGCCCGGGCTATCTGGGATGAAACACGGCGCCAGGCCGGCAAGCTGGAGATGATTGCCTCGGAAAACTTTGTGAGCGAAGCGGTCCTCGCGGCGCAGGGATCCATCATGACCAACAAGTATGCCGAAGGATACCCGGCCAAGCGCTACTACGGCGGCTGCGAATATGTGGATGTCGTGGAGTCCCTGGCCATCGAGCGCTGCAAGCGGCTCTTCGGCGCCGACCATGTGAACGTTCAGCCCCATTCAGGAACTCAGGCCAACATGGGGGTCTATTTCGCCGTCCTTCAGCCTGGAGACACGATTCTCGGTATGAACCTGTCCCACGGCGGTCACCTCTCCCACGGCAGCCCCGCCAACTTTTCCGGGCGGTTGTATAACGTGGTGGCCTATGGCGTCTCCCGGGACACCGAAACCATCGACTTCAACGAGGTGGAAGACCAGGCAAAGAAACATCGCCCCAAACTGATCGTCGTGGGGGCCAGCGCTTACCCCCGCACCATTGATTTTCAGATGTTTCGGGAAATAGCTGACCGCACCGGCGCCGCCGTTATGGCCGACATCGCCCACATCGCCGGCCTCGTCGCCACCGGGCTGCATCCTTCCCCCGTACCGGTTTGCGAGTTTGTCACCTCCACCACCCACAAGACACTCCGGGGTCCCCGGGGAGGACTCATCATGTGCAAGCAGGACCGTGCTGCCATTATCAACAGCCGGGTCTTTCCGGGGATGCAGGGCGGACCGCTGATGCATATCATCGCCGCCAAAGCGGTGGCCTTCCAGGAAGCCCTGTCGGTGGAATTCAAGACCTATCAGGCCCAGATCATCAAGAACGCCCAGGCCCTGGCCGCGGCCCTGGCCGCCGAGGGCTTCCGCCTCGTTTCCGGCGGCACGGACAACCATCTGATGCTCGTGGATCTCACCGGGCAGGGTATCACGGGCAAAGAGGCCCAGGAGGTCCTCGATCAGGCGGGAATCACCGTCAACAAGAACGGCATCCCTTTTGACACTCTGGGTCCCCAGATCACCAGCGGCATCCGGCTGGGCACCCCGGCGCTGACCACCCGGGGCATGAAGGAGGAGGAGATGCGGATTGTCGCCGGCTTCATCGCCCGGATACTCAAGGATACAAAGAACCAGGCCAAGGTGGCGGATGTCCGCGGGAATGTGGCGGAACTCTGCCAGCGGTTTCCCCTCTATCTGGAACGTTTAAAAAATTCCGGGTTCGAGGATTGAGGTACGGAGGTTGCATCTCACAAGCACAAATCAGCACTAACGACTTGATTTTAAAGGCATATTTGATGAAGGGGGAAAACGCCGGGGAGCAGAGACCCTCCTGGGACGAATACTTCATGGACATCGCCGGCCTCGTCGCCCGGCGCTCCACCTGTCTCCGCCGGCAGGTCGGGGCCGTCCTGGTGGGCGACCGCCGGGTCCTGGCGACCGGATACAACGGCGCCCCCAAGGGGCTTCGCCACTGTCTCGAACTGGGATGTCTCCGGGAGCAGCAGCGCATCCCCTCCGGGGAACGCCACGAGCTCTGCCGGGGGCTACATGCGGAGCAGAACGCCATCATCCAGGCCGCCCTCTACGGGGTAAGCGTGAAGGACGCCGTACTTTACTGCACCAATCATCCCTGTGTGATCTGCGCCAAGATGATCATCAATGCCGGGATCAGCGCAGTGATTATTCGCGATCCATACCGGGATGCCCTGGCGGAGGAAATCCTCCAGGAGGCCGGCATCGGGGTAAGACTGATATGAAGTGCCCCTTCTGCCATCACGCAGAAAACCGGGTCATCGATTCCCGGATCAGCAAGGACGGCAACGCCATCCGGCGGCGTCGGGAATGCCTGGGATGCGGCAAGCGCTTCACCACTTACGAGGTCGTCGAGGACGTCCTGCCCATGGTGGTGAAGAAAGACGGCCGCCGGGAACCTTTCGACCGTCTGAAGATCCGCAACGGTCTCATCAAGGCCCTGGAAAAGAGGCCGGTAAGCATCGACGAGATCGATGCAGTAGTGGACAAGGTGGAGCGGGCATGCCAGGAAAACCTGGGGAAGGAAATCCCCACGGCGATCATCGGGGAGAAGGTTATGGAGGAGCTCCACCGCCTCGATACCGTGGCCTATGTCCGCTTCGCCTCGGTTTACCGGCAGTTCCGGGACGTCAATGACTTTCTGGCCGAGTTGAAAGACCTGCTGAACGTAAAGAAGGAAGGTTGAACTATTCATGTTTACCGGCATCATCCAGGCGCTGGGAACGATGTCTCGGTTGGTCCGGCAGGGGGATGAAGGCCTGCTGTCCATTACAACGGACCTGCCTTTGGAAGATGTACTGATCGGTGACAGCATCGCGGTAAACGGCGTCTGCCTCACCGTAACCGCCAAGGGATCGCAGACCTTCACCGCCGATGTCTCGGCGGAGACCCTCGCTAGAACCAATCTGGGAAACCTGCATCCCGGCGTGTCCGTCAACTTGGAGAAGTCCCTGCGTCTCCAGGATTTTCTCGGCGGGCATCTCGTGCTGGGCCATGTGGACGGTCTGGGAAGAATCTCGGAGAAGACGGTGCGGACCAAATCGTTGCTTTTTGTCTTCGAGGTTCCGGACGGTCTGAGTAAATATATCGTGGAAAAGGGTTCCGTGGCGGTGGACGGCATCAGTCTCACCGTCAACCGTTGCGTACGGAATCAATTCCATGTCAACATGATCCCTCACACGGCCCATAAAACTACCTTGGGGTCGAAAAGGGTATCCGACTTGGTGAATATCGAAACGGATATCATCGGCAAGTATGTAGAGCGGCTGATGCAACACAGGGGCGGCGCCGGCCCCGGCGTGGATTGGAAATTATTATCGGAAAAAGGTTTTTTGAGGTGAACCATGGGAGTCAGTTCAATCAAGGAAGCCATTGAGGATATCCGCAATGGCAAAATGATCATCCTCGTGGACGACGAGGACCGAGAAAACGAGGGCGACCTGTGCATGGCCGCCGAGTTCGTCACCCCCGAAGCCATCAATTTCATGGCGATGCACGGCCGGGGTCTGATCTGCCTTACCCTTACGGAGGAACATGCCGACCGCCTCCGGCTGATGCCCATGGCTCGGGACAACCGTTCCCGTTTCGGGACGGCCTTCACCGTGTCCATTGAGGCCAAGAAGGGGGTTACAACGGGCATCTCCGCTTACGACCGCGCCACGACCATTCGCACCGCCGTCGCCGAGGGTGCAAAGGCGGAAGATCTGGTGAGTCCGGGGCATGTCTTTCCTATTCGGGCCAAAAAGGGCGGAGTTTTGGTCCGGACCGGCCAGACGGAAGGTTCCGTCGATCTGGCCCGCCTGGCGGGGCTGAAACCGACCGGAGTCATCTGCGAGGTGATGAAGGACGACGGCACGATGGCCCGAATGCCTGATCTGGAGGTCTTCGCCGCCCAACACGATCTGAAGATCGTGACCATCGCCGACCTCATCGATTTCCGCATGGCGCACGAATCGCTGATCAGGCGCGTCGCCAGCGCCGACATCCCCACCCATTACGGCGGGATGTTCAAGGTGACGGTTTATGAGAACGATGTGGACGATCTCCAGCATGTCGCCTTGGTAAAGGGCGAAATCCGGCCGGATGACGAGGTGCTGGTTCGCGTCCATTCTGAGTGCGCCACCGGCGATATCTTCGGATCGGCGCGATGTGACTGCGGCGATCAGCTTCACCGGGCCATGCAGATGGTGGACCAGGAGGGAAAGGGCGTAATCGTTTACATGCGCCAGGAAGGCCGGGGCATCGGCTTCGTCAACAAGATCCGTGCCTACGCCCTTCAAGACGAGGGCAAAGACACTGTCGAAGCCAACATCGAGCTGGGGTTCAAGGCCGACCTCCGGGATTACGGCATCGGCGCCCAGATCCTGGTTGACCAGGGCGTGCGGAAGATGCGGCTCATGACCAACAACCCCAAAAAGATCGTGGGACTGGAGGGCTACGGCATCACCATCACGGGAAGGGTGCCGATTGTCATCGAACCCAATGAAAACAACATTCGCTACCTGACGACCAAAAAGACAAAAATGGGTCACTTGATATAAATTACCGATACGGAGGGCGAAGATGCCAAAAATCATCGAAGGAAAGATAGTCGCCAAGGGAATGAAGTTTGCCGTGGTGGCCAGCAGGTTCAACGATTTCATCTCCAGCAGGCTCACGGACGGAGCGGTGGACGGATTGACAAGGGCGGGCGCCGACGAAAAGGACATCCAGCTTTTCAAGGTCCCCGGGGCTTTCGAACTGCCTCTGGCCGCGAAGAAACTCGCCCAGAGCGGCCGCTATGACGCCGTGATCTGTCTCGGCGCCGTGATCCGCGGGGCGACCCCCCATTTCGAATACGTCAGCGCCGAGGTATCCAAGGGCATCGCCAACGTAGGCCTCGATACCGGCGTCCCCATCGCCTTCGGAGTCCTGACGACGGACACCATCGAGCAGGCCATCGAGCGGGCCGGCACCAAGGCGGGCAACAAGGGCTGGGACGCCGCCATGACCGCCATCGAAATGGTAGATCTGTTCAAAAAGATCTGAAACCAGCCATGCAACAGCGAAGAAGGGCGCGGGAGTATGCCTTGCAAGTGCTTTACACCCTGGATCTCCAGGAGCGGGAGGTAAACGAGGCGTTGGATCTCTTTTGGTCGATACTGAATAATCCCGAATATCTGGGAAATCACCCCCCCCGGGATGAGGGGGCGAAAAAATTCGCCGTCCAGCTCGTCCGGGGAACCTGGGAAAACCACGCTCAAATAGACGACATCATCCGCATCTACTCGGAGCACTGGTCGCTCGGCCGGATGTCCCGGGTGGATCGGAGCATCCTCAGGATGGCGACTTACGAGCTGTTGTTCTGTGAAGGAATCCCCCCGAAGGTCTCACTGAACGAGGCCATCGATCTGGGAAAGATATACGGCTCGGAGAATTCCGGGGCCTTTATCAACGGCATCCTCGACGCCCTCTACACGGACCGGCTGGTAAAAAAACCCTTGACATAATGTATCCATATGGTAGAAGGGCGCCAAAGCGGTGATTTAAAGGTAAATTGCTCCGCTCTATAAATGTGCTAAAGCACCGCAGGTGTCTGGATTGAACCCGTGCTTGAGCGCGGGTTTTTTTTTGGCCGGAAATCAATTCAACAAAAGGAGATAAAATTATGCAGATTTCTTCGGAAAGCATCAAGATTGGACATCCCGACGTGGTGGCGGACATCATCGCCGCTAACGTCATCGCCGAGATCATGGATGAGGAAAAGAAGCTCGGCATGGACCTCAGCAATATGCCTCACTGTGGCATCGAGGTGTTTCTGGGAAAAGGCATCTGCCTGGTGGGCGGCGAAGTGAGAACCAGGGTTTTTGTGGATATCGACAAGATCACCCGGGATTCCGTCCTGGGCATCGGTTACAATCACGCGGCCGTTGGGCTCAACGGTCATCTCATGGGCGTCTTGAACGCCATTATCCCCCAATCTCCGGACATCAATATCGGCACGAGCATGGAGCTCAACAAGAACAAGGAAATCGGCGCCGGGGATCAGGGGATTATGTACGGTTTCGCCTGCGATGAAACGCCGGAACTTCTCCCCCTGCCCTACGTCCTCGTGAGCAGGCTAATGCGGGCCTTCGAAGACTGTCAGGACCCAATATTCGCCCCGGACGGCAAGGGGCAGGTATCTGTCGACTATGACGACAAGACGGGGAAACCCAAACGCCTGGCCAAGGTCCTCATGTCCAACGCCGTCGATTACCGTCACGTCAAGGGGAAAAGGAGCGGCGTCAAGGACGAGGCGAAAAAGCTCGCCTTCGCCTGTCTGTCCGACTGGGTGGATAAAAAGACGGAGTTCCTCTTCAACCCCACCGGGGAATGGAACGCCCTAAATTCTTGCAGCGCCGCCGACTCCGGCGTGACGGGCCGTAAACTTGTCGTCCAGTTCTACGGCGGCTATCCCGGCGCCCAGTTGGGCGGCGGTTCGGTGGTCAATAAGTCCCCGGAAAAGGTGGATTGCTCCGCCGCTTTCGGCGCCCGTTACGTGGCCAAAAACCTCGTCGCTGCTGGTCTGGCGACCAAATGCTCCGTGCAGTTGGCCTACGCCATCGGAATCGCCAAACCGTTCTCCATCTATGTGAACAGCTTCGGCACCGGCGCCGTTCCCGACAGCAAACTGGAAACAATCATCGCCGACAACTTCGATCTGACCCCGGGCGGGATGATCACCAGGTTCGGCCTCCTCAGCGGCAGCGTTTACCGGCGCATCCCAAAGACCTTCTTCATGGACGACTACAAATGGGAGAAGACGGACATGGTCAAGCAATTAAAGCAAGCGGCGGCAAAATAACGGGCGGAGAGCCGACGAATCCGTAAAAGTCGCGATCATGAACATTGAGCTTCGCTTTATGTTCGCTTAAGCTTAACGCTACCCATAGTAAGTCCGGAGGCAGCGCCTTCGTCGCCTCCGGACTTACTATGAAAGTGCCATCATCATGCTTCGTGGTGCTTTACGGGGCATGAGGGTTTTTTACGAAGCCGTCAAGGCCGGAATGGAAAAACTGATGTAGGATCGGCGTGGTTGGTTAAACCGCGCCGAGCTTCTTTTAAAGGAATTCTCTTGCCCGGAAAAAATTTCTGAGCCCCTTTCATTAAGCTCCTTCGAGACGATTGGCTTCGGCCCGCCGCCAAGGCGGGGTGACGCCTTTATTATTGAAATCATTCCTTCCCTGTGTTACGAAAGGAAATAACTGACGCCGAACGGCAAAACCGTCGGGTTTTTCTCCGGCGTCCAAAACAATCCCGGGAGCGATCTATGAACGTCAAATACAACCCCCAGCAGATTGAAGAGAAATGGCAGCATTACTGGGAAGAGCAAAAGACCTTTTCGGCAAAGGAAGATCCTCGCAAGAAAAAGTATTATCTCCTGGAAATGTTCCCCTACCCTTCCGGGAAGATTCATATCGGTCATGTCCGCAACTATACCATCGGGGACGTCGTTGCCCGCTACAAGCGGATGCAGGGTCTAAACGTCCTCCATCCCATGGGTTGGGACGCCTTCGGGATGCCGGCGGAAAACGCCGCCATCGCCCATGGGATTCATCCCTCCGTCTGGACCAATGAAAATATCGGCCACATGAAAAAACAGCTCAAGCGCATGGGCTTCAGCTATGACTGGGACCGGGAGGTTTCTACCTGCGAGCCTGACTACTATCGCTGGGAACAGCTCTTCTTTCTGTGGATGTATGAAAAGGGCCTCGCCTATAAGAAGACCTCCATGGTCAACTGGTGCCCGGACTGCCGGACCGTCCTGGCCAACGAACAGGTGGAGGCGGGGCTCTGCTGGCGTTGCGCCAGCGAGGTGACGCCCCGGGAACTGGACCAGTGGTTCTTCCGGATCACCGCCTATGTGGAGGAGTTACTGGCATACTGTGACCGTCTCCCCGGCTGGCCGGAGCGGGTCCTCACCATGCAGAAGAACTGGATCGGCAAGAGCCACGGCTGCGAACTTTCCTTTCCCATGGCGGACGGCAACGGCGACATCAAGGTATTTACCACCCGCCAGGACACCATCTTCGGGGCCACCTTCATGCTCATTGCCGCCGAGCACCCCCTGGTGCTGGAACTGGTCAAAGGCAAGGAGCGGGAGGGGAAGGTTCGGCAGTGGGTGGACAAGATCAAGAAGCATGACAAGGTCCTGCGCACCTCGGACTACTACGAGAAGGAGGGTATCTTCCTCGACGCCTACTGCCTGAACCCAGTAACGAAACAGAGGATGCCGATCTACGCCGCCAATTTCGTCCTCGCCGATTACGGCACGGGTTGCGTCATGGCGGTGCCGACTCACGACCAGCGGGACTTCGAATTCGCCAGAAAATATGATCTCCCCCTCATCGTGGTCATTCAGCCGCCCAACAAGGCCCTCAATGTCCAGACCATGACGGAGGCGTATGTGGAGGAAGGCGTCCTGGTCAATTCCGGTCCTTTCGACGGCATGGAAAACATGAAGGCCCTGGACAAGATCGCCGAGTATCTGGAATCCATCGGCCGGGGCAAAAAGACGATCCAGTACCGCCTCCGCGACTGGGGCATCTCCCGGCAGCGCTACTGGGGGGCTCCCATCCCCATCGTTTACTGTGAGAAATGCGGCGCCCAACCGGTTTCAGAAGCAGATCTCCCCGTGATTCTGCCCAGGGATGTGGAACTCACCGGCGGGGGCGGATCGCCTCTGGCCAGACACGAGGCCTTCGTGACGGCCGCCTGTCCCCACTGCGGGGGGCTAGCCCGCCGGGAAACGGACACCATGGATACCTTCGTTGAATCTTCATGGTATTTTGACAAGTTCTGCTGTGCCACCTACAACGAGAAGCCGGGATTGGACCGGAAGGCCCTTGACTACTGGATGCCCGTCGATCAGTACATCGGCGGCATCGAACATGCCATTCTCCATCTCCTCTACTCGCGATTTTACACCAAGGTCCTCCGGGATTTCGGGGTCCTCGGCGCCGACGAGCCCTTCACCAATCTCCTCACCCAGGGCATGGTTTGCAAGGAAACGATGAAATGCCGGACCCACGGCTTTCTCTATCCCGACGAGGTAAAGGAAGGACGGTGCGTCCACTGCCGGGAGGAGATCATCGTCGGCAAGACGGAGAAGATGTCCAAATCCCTGAAGAATGTGGTGGATCCCGACTATCTGATCGAACGCTACGGCGCCGACACCGCCCGGCTCTTCTGTCTGTTCGCCTCCCCACCGGAAAAAGATCTGGAGTGGAGCGACCAGGGGGTGGAGGGATCGTTCCGTTTCCTGAACCGCACCTGGCGCATCGTCATGGACTACCTGGAAGACATAAGGGAAATCAAGCCCTTCGCCGGCGAGGTCATTCTCGATGGAGACTTGAAGAACCTGCGGCGCAAGACCCATCAGACCATCCGGAAGGTCTCCCGGGACATCGAGGATCGTTTCCATTTCAACACCGCCATCAGCGCCGTCATGGAACTGGTGAACGCCCTTTATGCCCTGCCCCGGCCGGCGAAGGATGACCGCACCGCCCTGGCGGTGGTCCGGGAGACCGTGGACTCCGTGCTCCTCCTTTTGGGACCTACCGTCCCCCATTTTGCCGAAGAACTATGGGAGTCGATGGGCAACGGAACCCGGATAACCGATTCTTCCTGGCCGATCTTCGATCCGACCGTGGCTGCCGAGGAAGAAATCGTCATTGTCATCCAGATCAACGGCAAGGTGCGAAGCAGGATCTCCGTCCCCATTGACGAGGAGGAGGCGTCCATCAAGGCCCAGGCCCATGCCGACGAGAAGATCGCCGGGATGCTGGCGGGCAAGAAGATCGTCAAGGAGATCTATGTCCCGAAGAAACTACTCAATATCGTCGTCCAGGGTTAATCGTAAAATTAGGGTACGCTTCTCATATTTTCTCTCGGGGCATTTTGCACTACTCGAGATAGACGGTCTGTAAACGACGAAACAAATGTTTTTGCCCTTCGCGAGGGGGGATTAAGATTCCATAAGCAGGTACAACGATATGCAGGTGTGTGAGAAGCTAAAAAGGCACCTAATAGACAGCAAGGCCATTTCTCGATGGTTTCTCCGTTCTCTCCCGGCGTGGCTTCCCATCCTGATGGCGACACTGCTGATTCTGACGGGCTGCGGTTACCATTTTTCCCCCGGCGGGGAACATATCGATCCCGGCATCAAGAAGGTGTTCATCGAACCCTTCGGGAACCGGACCAGTCAGGCGAACCTGGAAGACACCTTCCGCCTGGCCGTCGCCGATCAATTCATCAAGGGCAAGCGCTTCGTCATCGTGGACGGCGGGAACGAGGCGGATGCCTTGATCCGGGGCAGCATCAAGGCCCTTTCGACCACCCCCCTCTCCTACCGGACCACGAACCTGGCCGCTGAGGAGCGCATGACCCTCACCGTCGAGATGGCCTTCGAAGAACGTCGCAGCGGGAATGTCATCTGGCAGGACGACAATTTTACCGGCACCCAGGACTACCCCGTTGCCAGTCTGGGCGATACGGAAGCCAGTCGCAAAAACGCCCTTTCCAAACTGGCCAATGACACAGCCGAAAGGGCGTACCGGATGCTGATGTCGGGTTTTTGATCGGGATCAGGACGTAAGGGCGTTTACCTTCAGGGTAAGGCGGGAAATCTTCCGGGCCGCGTTCTTCTTGTGAAAAACACCTTTGGCGGCCGCTTTGCTTATCTTGGGAATCGCACCGGCCAAGGCGGCTTTGGCATTATCGCTTTCCTTTTTCTCGACGGCTTGGAGAATGGTTTTTATTTCCGTTTTGATACTTGAATGTATGGATGTATTGCGTAGACGGCGTTCGTCGTTCTGCTTCGCTCTCTTGATCGCGGACTTGTGGTTGGCCAAAAAGAATTCCTCCTTGTTACTTATTCAATTGGAGGGAATCCTTTATATAAATTGCCGCCGGCTGTCAAGAATTAATTGCTCTTTTCCAGAGGTTTCATGAAAGCGAAGCTTAATGTTCATAAAGCGAAGCTTAATGTTCATAAAAGGTAAAACCCATCCCCGCCTTAATCCGCCCCTTGAAGCGGAGACAATTTATTAGTGAATGAATTCATACAGATGTGATTGCATATACAGTCAACAAGGAGAATTTTATGCTGAAGCGGGAAGAGACGGTATTGGCGGTAATCGACATCCAGGGAAACCTCTATCTGGCCATGGATGACCGGGAGTTCCTCCTGGCCAACACAATCAAGCTGATCCAGGGGATCAGGATCCTGGAGATCCCCATCATCCTCACCGAGCAGGTCAAGATCGGGCCGACCATAGCCGACCTTTCCTTCCTGATGCCGGACGTGGAACCGCTGATCAAGAATAGTTTCAGTTGCTGCGGCGATCCCCGGTTCATGACCGCCCTGGCCGCCACAGGGAAAAGGCAGGTCCTTATCTGTGGCATCGAGGCGCACGTCTGCGCCTATCAGACATCCATGGACCTCATGGCCGCGGGCTACGAGGTCCACCTGGCGGCCGACGCCGTTTCCTCCCGGACGGCCCGGAATAGGGAGATCGGGATACGGAAGCTGCTGTCCGCGGGAGCCATCCTCACCAGCACCGAGATGGCCCTTTTCGAATTGTTGAAGACAGCCACCGATCCCCGGGCCCGGGACATCTTCCGCATCATCAAATAACGGGGATAGTGAAGCTTGATATTTACTTTATATTTGCAAAAGGATCGGAAAGGCGGTTATGGAAGCGAAGCTTGATGTTCATAAAACGGAAACCATCTATCTGGATCACAGTGCCACCACCCCCGTGGATCCGGAAGTCCTGGGGGCGATGATGCGCTACTTCGCCAATCATTTCGGTAACCCCGGAAGCATCCACCAGTTCGGCCGTCTGGCCAGGGCAGCCATTGACAATGCCCGGGAGCAGACCGCCGCCCTGATCGGCGCCGCCCCCGGAGAGATCGTCTTCACCGGCGGCGGGACAGAGGCGGACAACCTGGCCCTCCTGGGGGCCGCCGCGGCTGCAAAGCCGGGGAAAAACCATCTTATAACCTCCGCCGTCGAGCACTATGCCGTTCTTAACACCTGCAAATACTTGGAGAGCAAAGGCTTTTCCGTAAATTATCTGCCCGTGGACGGAACGGGAACGGTGGATCCCGACAAAGTCCGCCGGGCCATCACCGACAGGACCCTGCTGATCAGCATCATGCACGCCAACAATGAGATCGGGACGGTGGCGCCCCTGGCGGAAATCGCCGGCGCGGCCCGACAGCGGGGAATCCTGATCCACACCGACGCCGTGCAGTCCGCGGGCAAGCTCCCCGTGGGCGTGGATGATCTGGCGGTGGATCTCCTCTCCCTCTCCGGACACAAGTTCTACGGTCCCAAAGGGACAGGGGCCCTCTACGTGCGCCGCGGCACCCCCCTCGCCCCGATCATGTTCGGCGGCCATCAGGAAAGCGGACTGCGGACCGGAACGGAAAACGTCCCCGGCATCGTGGGCCTGGGCAAGGCCTGTGAGCTTGCCGCCCGGGAGCTGCCGTGGCAGATGGACCGGCTGCTGGAATTGCGTAATCGACTGGAGAAGCTGATCGTCGAAAAGATTGATGCCGTCCGGATCAACGGCCATCCTTTCCGGAGGCTCCCCCATGTCCTCAGCGTGTCCTTCCGGGGCGTCTCCGGCGATGCCGTCGTCCGGGAGCTGGACCGGCAGGGAATCGCCGCCTCCGCCGGCGCCGCCTGCACCTCCGGGACCCTACAAATCTCTCATGTCCTGGCGGCATTGAGAATCCCGGAAGACTATGCGCCGGGTACGGTGCGGTTCAGTCTGGGTAAGGGGAACACAGAAGAACAGTTGGCCGGCACCGCCAACATCTTGGCGGAAATCATTCGGCGACTCCGGAACAAGTAAAAAAAGAATGACGCCCCGGGATATTGACCCGCCGCTCCCTCCAAGGGGAGGATCGGGGTGGACAATATGCAGTTCCCTCCCCTTCAGCGGGAGGGACAGGGAGGGCAATATTTTTTGCTGTGGTTCCCTGTAGCTCCCTGTAGCTCCCTACCCCTCAAGGGGAGAGCCGAGCCATCCGGCGGTGGACCGTTCAGACTCGGGAAGCGTCTGTGCCATCTTCGTCGCCGGTCTTGAACCGGGACAGGGTTTGGTTCATTGCCCGGACATCCGCTTCCAAAAGCGCCACCCCCTGGGCAACCCCTTCCCCGGTCACGCCTTTTCCGGCCAGATCGGCAAGCCGGGCGGCATCACCGGCCAGTCGCTGCTGAATCTTCTTGGCTTCCGTGACCATGAGCGACAGATCCCTGATCATGTCGTTGATCCGATCACACTCCTTTTTAAGGTAATCCCCTTGGCGTAATCTGATCCGCTGCCGTAAATCGCCCTCGCCGATCCGGCGGAAGGCATGGGTGAAATTGACGAGGGGCCCGCAGACACGATGGGTGATCAGAATGAGGTGAAGAACGTACAGGACGACGATCAACGTGGCGGCGGGAATGATCCACTTCGTGAGGATCAGAAAGGTCTGGGCGGCATGATAGCGGACCTCCAGGTTGTCCGACCAGACCATCTCCCGGATCGTGGGAGAGATAACGACTGCCACCGTGATCATCACCACCACCGTCATATAGATCATCCCATAGGCCACCAGGCGGATCTGCAGATCCCGAACGACGAAATAGTTCTTCAGTTTCCTTTTGTTGTCGGACTTCATAACTATTTTCCCCTCTCCGTATATTCATGGGTGGAAAAATTATAACCATAGACAAGGGAGGCCATGTCATGGGTGGCTTCCGCCCGGAAGGCCGGTGGACCGTCCGGACTGGCGCCGTCTCCGGAGATGATATCGATGCGGACACCGGGCGAGGGAGAATATTTCAGTTCTTCCCGGTTCAAGGTCCCCGTCACGGAACCGCCTTTTAGATAATCGCCCTGCGTTCCGAGATAGCGCGCCTTTTCGGCCAGATAAATCTCCTGGGCCTTGACGAAGCTTAGCAGATCATGCTTGACGGTTATATTGTAGGCCTTGGCGGTATAGGCGCGGACGCCAAGAAAACCCATGGCGACGAGAATTCCGAGGATCACGATGACGATAAGTAGTTCGACCAGGGTAAATCCGTCGCGGCGCATTTATTTCCCCCTTCTCTTCAATCGAAATGAAGCATCGCTAAATAAAACGCTAATGAGTCAAACATGCCGTATTTTGTTGATAATCTCCGAAAATAAGAACGAGCGCGGGATTGATTTTATTTCGTAAATAATTATAACAGGCACCAAACCATATCATGCGATACAGATGGAAACAATCCTACGGGAGTTTCTCCAGTTCCCGGACGATCCCTTCCAGCGGCGGCCGTTCGTTGATGTTATGCACGTCGATGTAGCGGATGATCCCCTTTTTATCGATGATGAAGATGGCCCGCTCCGCCGTGCCGTCGCTCCGAAGAATCCCAAACTGCTTCGCCACCTTGCCGTGGGGCCAAAAATCCGACAGGACGGGGAACCATAGCCGGCCCATCTGGTTGGTCCAGGAAAACAGGGTGGGAAGGCTGTCCACGCTAAGGCCCAGGATGATCGTGTCGTGAGCGGCAAAGAGATCCTCCACGATATTGTAGCCCGGCCACTGATCGGAACATACGGGGGTCCAGGCCGCGGGAATGAACGTCAGCATAACGTTTTTCTTCCCCCGGTATTGACTGAGGGTGATCTTTTCCCCTCCGATCGCCGGGAGGGTAAAATCCGGCGCCCGCTGTCCCACCTTGACCTTCAATTTGCTGTCCCGGGGTTTCAGGACGCCGGTATTGTAGATATTCTCCTTGTAGGCATCGGAGATGGCCCAGGCGGACAAAGGAGCACCGGCCAGAAACGCAACCATGGTGCAGAAGGTGATTAACTGCTGGACATGCTTTTTTTGTTTCATTGTTTTCCTCCCAAATCGATGCCCCGGAAAAATCTGAGACGACCATCAAAAGGTGATGCCGCCGAAAACTACAGCCATTATTTTCGCGGCCTTTCAAAACCGACGGAGCCCGGATCTTGCCGGGATTCATTTTGATGACATCGAAAAAGGTCAAAAAATGTCCCATTTGGGGCGGGTTTTATCTACTTGCCTCCCGACAAGCGGATCATCTCCGCCAGGAAGTCGTCCGCGCTGCGGATCTCGCCCAAGTGGGAGTAAAAGATCCGGTGCGATCCGTCAGGGTTGATCTTCACGCCGATGAAATAAGGCGTCCGCGGCTCACCCAGCTTTTTGTGGGTCTTGAAATCCGGATCGGCATACAGAGGAAATCGGACATTGAACTTGGTGCGAAAGACATTCACCTCATAGGGAGAATTCCCCACACCGATGCCGACGAGGCGCATCTTGTCCTTCAAGTTGCGATCGGCAGCGATTTTTTCATACAGCTTGTTCACATGGGGGGCGTCCTTCTGGCAGTAAGGACAGTACATGCTGAATATCTGAATGATTACGACTCCGTCCTTGGGCTTGGGCAGGCTGAAACCGGGGCTCAGATCGGGCAGGACGCCGCCCACGGCCGGCAACGAAGCGGCGGCGGCCCCCGTAAGACCTTCCAGGCTAAGCAGCAGCATTAAAACAATCACCGTGAGAAATTTTATCTTTTTCATTTTGCGATCTCCCTAATTGATTATTTAGGTGAATATAACCATAGCTTAAGTAATTGTCCATAAAAAACCACCGACGACGGCCGCGGCACCCCGGTGTCCAAGACTGCGCCGGTGACGAAAAAATGTCCACCGGTGCTTGATTAGCGATCCGATTGGCCATAAAAAAGGGCCTGCCCATTTTGAGCAGGCCCCCGTTTATATTACCGTAATTGCTTACGGGTCCGCTGGCGCTTGGCGGTTCATCGCCGCCGGTATGTTTCCGACCGCGTCTCCCTTTTCCTCCCGCTGAAAATCAACCTTGGAAAAGGCCCGGACAAAGCACCCTCAGATCATCAGTGGCCGTGGCCACCGGAAGGCTTCTCCTCGCCATAGACCACCAGCTTCCCTTCGTGCTCCATCTCCTTCAACCACTTGGGGTGCTGCTTCTTCAACCACTCCCGGGTCACCCAGCCCGTCAGCATCGCCGGCAACGATC
>Ga0302252_1000176_pt1 | contig 78343 bp, 75 predicted proteins | sample AAG_RA_Leu_MG_FD_193511 | JGI IMG/M metagenome (GOLD analysis project Ga0302252, IMG submission 193511) | Enriched activated sludge microbial communities from anaerobic digester in WTTP, New Holstein, Wisconsin, United States - AAG_RA_Leu | ecosystem: Engineered > Bioreactor > Anaerobic >... | reverse complement strand
GATCTCTCCACCTCGTTTTACACTATTGCTAAGCTGCGCTATTTGATTTTCGCAAAGGAGGCGTTTTATGGATTTTTATGAAGCAGTCCGCCAACGCCGATCCGTCCGCCGTTATCGGCCTGATCCGGTTCCCCGGGAAACTCTATTACGCATACTGCAAGCCGCCAATTGGGCGCCCTCCGGCATGAATCTCCAGCAATGGGAGTTCATCGTCGTTCTCGACCCTGAAAAACGCAGGCAATTGGGGGCCAGCTTCGCCGACTATCTGGAAAAATCGCTGGCAGGAGCAGATGCCGAGCGCCGGCAGCAATTACTCCTCTTTATCCAGTTTGCCCGGAACTATGGCAATGCACCGATAATTATCGTCGCCCTGACCAAGTCCACCGAGAATCGGGCAGAACAAAAAATGCATTTGGAAAGCGTGAGCGCCGCTTTCCAAAACCTACTCCTGGCGGCCCGGAGCGAAGGTCTCGGTTCCTGCTGGATGACCGGTCCCCTCCATGACGAATCCCGCCTCAGGGAGATCCTGAATATCGGAAGCGACCGTGAAATTGTAGCCTTGACGCCGATCGGCTTCCCCGAGGAATGGCCGGATCCGCCGCCGCGCAAAGACCCTGAGCTCCAACACCGGGTGCTCTGGGTGGAATAGCAGGGAGGATTGACCAGCAATAATTCAGCGCTTTGCCAACGGCAAGAGCTTTGAAAACGAAAAGGGTAACTGCTGCTCACCTCGGCGACAGCAGTTACCCTTTTGTTGTCTGAATTGCTATTCCTCAACCGGAACCGGAGCTTCTTCAACTTCCACCACCGGTTCGGGCGGCTTGGGCAGGATTATTCCTTGGACATGGACATCCACCCGGGTTACTGTCCAACCGGTTTTGGTTTCAACTGCCGCTTTGACTTTGCGCTGCAAATCGTTGACCACTTCCGGAATTCGTCGCTCATAATCGACATTGATAAACGCATTGATGCCGATCAGCTGCTCTTTTTCCTTCAATTCAACTTTGATCCCTTTGGCCACATCCTTGCGTCCCAGCTTTTCGGCCAGGCCACCCATCAGACCGGCACTGAGGCTGATTCCGGCTACATCCATCGCCGCCATGCCGGCAATAGTGGCAACAACATCATCAGAAAGGTGCATGGCTCCGATTTCGGGGTTATAGTCCTGGTTCGGCTCGCTCATGAGAATCCTCCTTCCTGTTTTTTACCAGTATCCCACAAACTTTGGCAGCTGTCAACTTATAGGCAACTTCATTATATTAATAGGGTTGTCATCAGCAGATGCGGGGTAAGATTTCTCCCTCCAGCATCCCCATCACTCGATCGACTCCCAGCGGGGTTCGTCGAAGGATTATGCCCTGACTCACTTCCGTCACTTCCCCGATCAGTGCCGCGGCCCGGCCGGCTTCGGTTTTGCGCAGGCAGGCCAAGCATTCTTCAGCCGCTTCGGCCGCCACAATCGCGATCAGCTTGCCCTCATTGGCCAGATACAGGGGATCCAGTCCCAGCATAGCGCAGGCACCCCGCACCTGCGACCGGACCGGAATCGCGTTTTCCTCGATTCGGATCGTTCGGCCCGCTTGCTGAGCCAACTCGTTCAAGGTCGTCGCCAGCCCTCCTCGGGTTGGATCCCGCATGCAGCGCACCGCTCCCGGCCCCACCGCAAGCAACGCTTGGGCCATTTCCAACAGCGGTCCACAGTCACTGCTGACCGGGGTCAAGAAAGAAAGCCCCTCGCGCTGGGCCATGATTGCCAAGCCATGATCGCCCATGGTTCCGCTGACCAGCACTCGGTCGCCGGAGCTTATCCGGCGGGGGGAAAGCATCACTTCCGCATCAACCAGCCCAATTCCGGCGGTATTGATGTAGAGCTTATCCGCCTGCCCTCGGCCGACCACCTTAGTGTCGCCGGTTACCACCAGCATCCCCAGCCGATCCGCCGCCTGGCGCATCGAACCGACAATCCGCCGCAGTTCGGCCAGCGGGAAACCCTCTTCAATGATAAAGCCGGCGCTCAGCCAACGCGGCACCGCTCCGCTTACCGTCAGATCATTGGCAGTGCCGAAAACCGCAAGACAGCCAATGTCGCCGCCGGGAAAAAACAAGGGATCAATGACAAAGGAATCGGTGCTGAACGCCACTCGCTTGTCCCTGGGCAGCTCCAGCACAGCTGCATCCAGCATTTGATCCAACGCATGATTCCCGAGCTGCTGGACAAACACTGACTGGATCAACTCATGATGTAATCGACCGCCGCTGCCGTGCGCCAGGATAATCCGTTCCATATATTTCACCTCGTTTCCAGCTGCGCCGGCTGATAACGGTAATAGGCGGCACAGGCTCCCTCCTGAGAGACCATGCACGGCCCCACCGGTCGCAGTGGAGTGCAGTTTCGCCCGAAGGACGGGCACTCCAGCGGGGTCTTCAAGCCTTTTAGAATTGCTCCGCACAGACAGGGCGGACGCGACTCCGAGGGCCGTCGGCGGGTCGAAAGAGGCGAGACAAACCGCATCCGGGCATTCCAATCGGCATAAGCCGGAGCAATCTCCAAACCGCTGCCCGGGATTATTCCCAATCCCCGCCAGTTGGCATCCTGAACAACGAAAAAGTTTTGCAAATAGCTGATTGCCACTGGATTGCCAGCCGCTTGGACAGCTCGCCGGTATTGGATCGCAACCGCCCATTGGCGGAGCCGATGCTGCTCCAAAATCATCCAGATCGCTTCTAAAATGTCATTGGCTTCAAAGCCGGTGACAACACATGGTTTCTGATACTCTCCGGCAATAAATTGAAAAGGTTCGGTTCCTAGAATGGTGCAGACATGCCCGGGATTGATAAACGCATCGATCTGCACCTCTGGATCTTCGAGCAAGACTCGCAGTGCCGGGGGCACGGTCTTATGCAGTGACCACACGGAATAATTGCGCAAGCCCTGCCGGGCGGCCATTTCGATCGATACCGCCACAGTCGGAGCCGTGGTTTCAAATCCGATTCCGGCAAAGACCACCTGCTGCTCGGGCTGAGCCTGCGCCAGAGCAACTGCATCCAGGGTCGAATACACTACTTTAATGTTAGCCCCCCCGGCTTTTGCCTCCTGCAGACTCCCTTCCTCGCCCGGTACCCGCATCAGATCGCCGAAGGTGGCCAGGGTAATCCCCGGCTGCTGTGCCAGCCTGATCAGCGCGTCAATATCTGCTTCATCGGTTACGCAAACCGGACAACCTGGTCCGGATAGCAGCCGGAGGGAGGCTGGCAGCAATTCCCGCAATCCGTTCTGGGCGATTGCCACTGTATGCGTCCCGCAGACCTCCATAATGTTGACCGGATGATCCAATTCTGCCGCCAGCTGCTCGATTTTTTGCAGCCATTCCCGAGCCTTATCGGTATCCTGCGCGTTAAGCACTGTTCCCCTCCTGCTGCCAGCCTTCGGTTTCCGCTTCCAACAGCGCCATTTCCTCCAGCAGCATCATCGTCGCTTGGGCTTCCGCTTCATCTATTACCTGAATCGCAAATCCGGCATGCACCAAAACGTAATCCCCCGGTTGAACTTCGGGAGTAAGACTTATCCCAATGGCACGGGTATTGCCCACAATATCGACGGTCGCCAAATCCCCGTTAATTTCGACCACCCGGGCCGGAACTGCCAGACACATCGCCTTGTCTCCTCCTTTATTTGCCTTCGGCAACGGCGCATAGCGCCACGGCCGCCTGCCCCAGCGCAAGTCCCCCGTCATTGGTCGGAACTGCATGATGGCTGTATACCAGACATCCCTCCTGCTCCAATAACCACCGGACCGCGCCGCTCAGGATTTGATTATGAAAACTCCCGCCGCTGAGACAGATCTGATTGATTCCGGTCTGTTCCCGCAGTCGGAGAACCGTTTCCATTATACCGCGGGCAATCGAGAGGTGGAACCGCAGGGCGATTTCTTCCCGCCGAGTTCCCCTTGCCCAATCCGTCGTCAAATCCCGCCAAAGGTCTTGCCAGCCGAGCTCCCAGACTCCATCGGTTCTTGCTGCGGGCGAGAATTGATAGCCGGCCCCCTCCATTTGCCATGCCTCCGCCAGATCCCGCGCCAAGGGCGGGAGTGCTCCCGGCCAGGCTGCCAGCGCATAGCTTTCCAGCTCAATCGCCGCCTGTCCTTCATAGCCGGGCTCCCGGCAAATCCCGAGGAACGCCGATACCCCATCGAACAGTCGGCCGCAGCTGGACGTCAGCGGGCAATTAAGGTTTTGGGCGATCATCTGCCGGAGCAGTTGCTGTTCCTCAGCCGACAATCCCAGTCCGGCCGGGGATGCCACGTCCGCGCCCACCGCCAAGGAGAGAAAAGTCGCTGCCATCCGTTCCGGCCGGCGAATGCTGGCCTCCCCTCCCGGCAGGGGAAACGGCGTCAAATGACCTGCCCGCCGAAAACCGTTGTAGCCACCGATCAGGAATTCGAATCCCCAGATGGTGCTATCGGTTCCAAATCCGGTACCGTCACAAATGACTCCCACTACCGGCCCCGACAATCCATGTTCGGCCATACAGCTGGCCATATGGGCGTGATGGTGCTGCACCGCTACCTGGATCAGATCGCTCCGGCTGCGGCCGTACTGGGAAGCCGCGTAGCCGGGATGAAGATCAAAGGCGACGATTTCCGGTTCCACCTGCAGCAGCCGTTGCATATGCGGCACTGTCTGCAGAAACTGCTGGTAATTGCCGAAATGATTGAGATCCCCTACATGCTGACTCAGATATGCCTCCCGACGCCGGGTGAGGCAGATTGTGTTTTTCATCTCGCCGCCGCAGGCCAGCACCACCGGCCCGGACCACGGCAGTTCAATCGGCAGCGGTACGTAGCCCCGCGCTCTCCGCAGAAAATGATTTCGCCCACTGTCGACTCGGAGCACCGAATCGTCACAGCGGCTGAAGATATCCCGGTCGTGCAGTAAGAAATAATCAGCGATCCCCTCCAGCCGTTGCCGCGCTTCTTGATTGTCGGTTACCAGCGGATCATCACTGATGTTGGCGCTGGTCATCACCAGCAGCGGCGGCCCTTCCCAGCAGAGCAGGTGATGGAGCGGGGTGTAGGGAAGCATGACCCCCAGGCTTTTCACCCCCGGACAGAGTTCGGCGATCGGTAAATCTGTCTCTGCTTCCGGGCGGCGGGCTAAAAGCACGATCGGAGCTGCCGGACTGCTCAGGGCATTCCTTTCTGCCGCTGATACCTGGCAAAACCGCTCCACCGTCGCCAGATCCCGGGCCATCACCGCGAACGGCTTGTGCTCTCGTTGCTTCCGCCGCCGCAGCTGCTCCACTGCTCCGGGATCCTCGGCATTGCAGGCTAAGTGAAATCCGCCCAAGCCCTTGATCGCCAAAATCCAACCGGCTTGCAGCAGTCGCCCTGACTCGGCAATCGGATCTCCGTTCACCGCCTCCCCCCGGGCGGTTGCCAACTCCAGCCGGGGACCGCAGACCGGACAGGCATTTGGTTGCGCATGAAAGCGACGATGCCCCGGATCTTCGTATTCCATTCTGCACTGCGGACACATTGGAAAGACCCGCATGGTTGTGTTCTCGCGATCATACGGCAAATCCTGGACAATCGTATATCGCGGTCCGCAATTGGTGCAATTGGTAAACGGATATCGATAACGCCGGTCAGCCGGATCCAAAATTTCCCGTTGGCAGTCTTCACAGCTGGCCACATCCGGTGCGATCAGAGCTACCTTTGCTCCGCGCTCATCACTGTGCCGGATCTCAAAGTCGCGATATCCCAGTGGTTCCGCCGGCGTGACCGTACAGCTGATGATCCGAGCCAGTCGAGGTGGCTGCTCCCGGATCTCCCGGCAAAATTCCGCCACCGCAGCCGGCTGCCCTTCCACCCAGACATCCAGTCCGCTAGTGGAATTGAGGACCCAGCCCTGCAAACACAGTGCCAGAGCCAGTCGGTAAACATACGGCCGAAAGCCCACCCCCTGGACGATACCCTCAAGATGGAGTTGACAGGCTGCCAACCGATGTCGATCTCCAGCATATTCCACTCTGTTTATAGCTCCTCCTCCGCCACCGCCGCAAAAGCGCTGAGATCCCCGCTCAGAATCCGATGAATTTCTGCTTTAACCAGTTCCAGGAGGCGCGGCAGGACCGCTGCTACCGCCGGGGTCAGCTCTAATCCCCAGTCAATCACCGCCGGCTCAACCCCATAAATAATCGCCGGCGGCCGCGGCCCCAGCCAGGAAGACATTTCCAGCGCCTCGAGAAAGCTCACCTGATGAAGCGACAATGCCCGGTCCCTGGTCTCCTGCAGCACTTCCGGCCGCAACCGGTAGATCGCTCCCGGTTCGCATCCGCCTTTTACGGCATCGAGGACGATTAAATGGGCGGCGGCACTGACGGTCGGCAGCAGGTCATAGCCCGAGGTCGCCCCATCGATAAATTCCACTTCCGGCGGCCAGGACTCCTTTTCCAATTGTTGCAGGGCATGAATTCCGACTCCGTCATCCTGGAGCATCAAATTGCCGACTCCCAACACTGTAACCCTATATTCGTTCACGGTCGTTCCTCCTGCCACCTATACTGGAATCATTGTAACCTGAAAAAGAACTGCTCCGGAAACAAAGAAGACACCTTGCCCGGAAATCCTGGAAGGCGTCTTCGATTGTCGTCGGCTTGCCGAATACATTCTGGTTATTACTTGAGACTACGCTTCCGCTTCCACCGGGCGGGGATCCGGTTCGATCACATCAGAATGGAAATCGGCCGGAATCTTGCCGGTAAACATGGAATACAGAACAGGAAGTCCTTCCGCCAAATCGAGGTAAACATGCACCGCTACGGAATAGACAAACAGCCAAGTAATCGCGTAATGGATCATCCTCACTATCGTCGGTCCGCCCAGAGCATAAGCCCAGGTTCCCAGCCCGGTTGGATAGTAGAGAATGAAGCCGGTGATGACCTGAATGATCGCCATAAACAAAACGCCGGTATACATCAGCTTTTGGCCAGGATTGTACTTGCCGTAATTGGGATGGGTCTTCTTGATAAACGTATAGTATAGGATCAGACTCCAGAATTTTCTGATGTCCGACAGCCGGAACCAGATATTCTTGTAATCCTTGGTGTACAGTCCATACCATACCCGGGCAATCACGCCCCAGATCAACGCCCACATCATAATGAAATGAATCGTTCGGGCAGTATCCATGCTGGAAAAGAGCTTAAATTGCAGGGGCGCATGAATGTAAAAACCGGTCAGCACCAACATTGTAATGGCGATCATGTTCCACCAGTGGAGAACCCGAATTGCCAGAGGGTGCCGGAGTATCATTTTTACGTGGTGACTCATTGTCCTCCCCCCTCACTACACCCGGAATTTTGCCAACACCTTCTGATCCGGAGTTATCAGGTGAATAGCACAGGCCAGACAAGGGTCAAAGGCACGCACAACCCGAACGACTTCAATCGGATTTTTGGGATCCTTCACCGGAGTTCCGATCAGGGCCTGCTCGACCGGACCCATGACTCCCCGCTCATCACGCGGCGAAAAGTTCCAGGTGCTAGGAACAATCGCGTTGTATTTGGCGGTTTTTTGCTTTTCAATCTTGATCCAATGGCCGAGAGCTCCCCGCGGGCCTTCCGCCAGTCCCATCCCGGTGCTCTCCTCAGGAATCACGTGCGGCACGCAAGTCGGGGCGCCCGGAACTAATTCGCCTAACCATTTATCCATGGCATGGGCTACCATCGAACACTCCACCGCCCGGGCGAAATGCCGGCCCATAACCGAATACGCCTTCTCGCCCAAAGCCCCGGTCTGCGGCTCCTTGGAAATTACCATCCGTGCCAGCGGGCCCACTTCCATCGGCTGTTTTTCATAACGAGGGGCCTTCAGCCAGGAATAGGCGCCCGGTTTATGCGGATACGGGGTAATCACGCTTTCGGTCGGATGCTGGCTGCCCGCAGTGTCGTCATTGTACCAGGAATACTTGACTTCTTCGGTGATATACTGCGGAGTCATGGCACTGGCTTTCCCCTGGATGGAAATGCCCCGTTTGAAGAAGCCGTTCGCTCCCAGCGGATCGGCTGAGTTCTGCGGGAATCCGCCGTAACTGAGGAAATTCTTGCAACCGACGCCAATGTCCAAGTAATCGGCGTATACCGTCGCCACGGCTTTAACCGTCGGAACATAGACGTTGTCGATGAAAGCGGTCAGTTCCGCCAATCGCGACTTGGTCTCGAATACCTTCTCGGCATCGACTCGGGCGGCACTGCCGCCGGGAACCATGGTCTGGATGTGCGGTTGCCGGCCGCCCCAGATGGCTAGCATTTCATGGGCTCGCCGCCGCATTTCCAGGGCTTGCACATATTGATCGACCGCTGCTTTGTTGATATCGTCGGGCAGACGATAATCCCCTTCGTAGCGGGGAGCAAACGGCGCTACATTCAGTCCGGCCCGGACCGGATCAACATAGTCGAGAGCCGCTAAATGATAGAAATGGAGGATGTGCGACTGAATGAAATTTGACCCAAGCATCAAGTTGCGGATGATCCGGCCGTTGTCCGGCGGGGTCAGGTCAAAGGCATCGTCCAACGCCAGAGTGGCCCCGGTGCCATGAATCAGGGGGCAGACCCCACAGATGCGAAGCACATATTGCTGAGCGTCACGCGGGTCGCGGCCCTGCAAGATCAGTTCCAATCCTCGGAACAACATCCCCGAGCTGTGAGCGCTTACCACCTTGCCGCCGTCAACCTCGACTTCAATTTTGAGGTGACCTTCAATTCTGCTGACCGGATCGATTACAATTTTCTGCGCCATTAATGGTCACCTTCCTTCTTCTCGTGCTTGCCGGGAATCCGTCCAGTGGCCACGTTGCCGATCAGGTGCCCGCCGATGCCGGCCACAGTGAGCGCACCCAGAGCGATCCCCGCGGTGTCGGCTGAAACCTTGGTCTGCGGCCCCAGATCCATATCGGGCATGCGGCTGTAAATGGAACCATCGGGGAATCCCGGCTCCGTGCAGCCGATGCAGGTTCCGCCGGACTGGATGCACCAGTTCACCCCACCGTTCCACAATCGGTAGGTGGAGTCACAGTGAGCGATTGGTCCTTTACAACCGAGTTCCAGCATGCAGTAGGGCTCGCTGAAGTTCTGAGCAAAAATGCCATTGTCAAAATACTGCCGGCGCTGACAATTGTCATGGATAATTCCGCCGAAAAACATCGTCGGCCGCTTGAATTTATCGAGCTTGGGCATTTCTTTGTACAGTAAAATATGGGCCAGAGTGCCCACGATCCAGTCCGGATGCGGAGGGCAACCGGCAATATTGATCATCGGTTTGTCAGGCAGAACTTCGGAAACCGCGACACAGCCGGTGGGATTGGGCGAAGCCGCCGGAATCCCGCCAAAACTGGAGCAGGTGCCGACATTGATGATTGCCGCCGCCTTGGAGCCGATCTCCCGGACCAGATATTCAAAAGTATAGGGCTTGCCATTAGCATCTTCGCCGATTTCGCAATAAGCTCCTCCGTCTTTCAACGGTACCGAGCCCTCGACCATTACGTAGAAGTTGCCCTTTTTCTCCTCAGCGGTTTTGAACAACTGTTCCATCGCCAGATCGCCGGCGGCGTTCATGACTGTCGGATGGAAACGCAGATCAATAACATTTAATAAGACCTCTTTGATATCGGGATGAACTGTGTTAAGCAAAGAAATCGCACACCCAGTGCACGCTGCTCCTGGCAGCCATACCACTGCCGGTTTATCCGCCGCTACCGCTTCCTTTAAGAACGGAGCCAGAAAACCGGTCATACTGATGGCGGCCGCCGAACCAGCGCACAGTTTCAGAAAATCCCTGCGACTCAGTGGGGCCATACTTCTCCCTCCCTGAAAATGACTTGCAACATTGGCCGAAGCATTCAAAATTCCTTACTGCGACTACTGCGACGATTGAGCCGCTGTCACCCCCTCTCGTTACTCCAGTGACAGATTCGTCACTTGAAATAGTGTAAGAAAAGAGCTCCTCGGGCAGAAAAAGACTGGGATTGGGTCTTGAATTCGAGGAGCAAAATAATTGCACCAAAAAAACAGGGCACTCGCCTGGGGAATACCCGGGCGCGATCGCTTCCGCCTCTCCTCAGATTCAGTGCCAATGACGAATGATGAACCAGACCCCTTGCTCAGTGCTGCCCGGTGCTGTCTTCGTCACTTCTCCTTGCCAAACAGAGGGAGGCATAGCCGTTTCCAGATACACCCTATCGGCCCCGGAACCATGGCTGCCAGCGGTAGGTTCGGGGGCTCGGAGATCGTGATGCTATTCGATTTGGCTGCTAAAACGCGAACAGATTAAACGGTTCCCGGTAACACCTGCTTGCGGCTGTTGCTCGGGTTGAGCCGCTGCCACCTTCCTCATCCGTCGGCGACCGACCCGCTGCCTGAAATAATAATTAAAATATAAGAAAAGAGCTCCTCGGGCAGAAAAAGACTGGGATTGGGTCTTGAACACGAGGAGCAAAGCTATTGCTAGTCCTGCAGTTCCACGATTCTCCGCCCAGTTCCCCCCGAGCACCATTTTGTCGACGATATTACATCGGGCTAAAAACAACTTTGGCACTCGCCTGGGGCGTTTTGGACGGAAAAACTCCGCCTCTCCTCAGATCAAGTGCCGCGACAAACAGCTAATGCTAAACAAGCCTAATGGCAATGCTGCCCAGTGCTGTCTTCGTCACTTCTCCTTTCCGAACAGAGGGAGGCGTAACCGTTTCCAGATACACCCTATCGGCCCCGGAACCGTGGCTGCCAGCGGTAGGTTCGGGGGCTCGGAGATCGTGATGGGTATTCAGTTCAACTTCTCTTATTCTACACGAATCAACAATTTCCTCCCGGTCATCTCCAATTAATAAATATTAGTCAGCAGCAGTTGTGCTCTGTTTGTTCTTCACCGCCGCCGCCAGCCAGTCAGCCCACGCTTCCAGCCCTTCCCCGGTTCGAGCCGAAACCGGGAACAGCGGCGCCTCGGGATTTAATTCGTCCAGGTCCCGGCGCAAGACCGCCAGGTCGAAATTGGTGTAAGGTAAGAGGTCGATTTTATTGGCCAGTATCGCCCGGGCTTCATGAAACATCAGCGGATACTTGGCCGGTTTATCGTTGCCTTCGGTGACGCTGATCACCATTGCTTTCAGGTCTTCCCCCAAATCAAACTCAGCCGGGCAGACCAGATTGCCTACATTTTCAATGATCAATAGATCCAGGAGATCCAAGGGCAATGTCTCCAATGCCCGGGCGATCATATGGGCATCCAAGTGGCAGGCTCCTTCGGTATTGATCTGGACCGCCGGTACACCTTGCCGGGCGATTCTCTCGGCATCGATAGTGGTGCAGATATCTCCCTCGATTACCGCAATTCGCAACCGTTCCCGGAGTAATTCCACAGTCCGCTCCAAAATGGTGGTTTTCCCCGCTCCCGGCGCGCTCATCAGATTCAGAACAAAAATCCCCCGGCGGCTGAATCCCTGCCGCAGATCATGGGCGATTGCACTGTTAGCGTCCAGTAGATTGCTTACTAATTGCACTTTCATTGCCGCTCTCTCCTTTCCTTCTCCCCACCGCTCCGGTCATTCTCCCTCATAGTAATCGACATACAACTCCCGTCCCGCCACCAGCTGCAAACCGGGCTGCCCGCAATTTGGACAATGGCTTCGATAATCCGCTAAAACCGACCTTGTCTGACAATGCCCGCACTCCCCCACCATCGGTCGTTCTTCAATTTCCATAACCGCCGCATGCAACCAGGGTTCCGTCCGGGCCAGTACCGAAAACGCAAACTGCAAGGCATCCGGTTGGGCAGCCGTCAGCTTCCCCACCACCAGATGAATCCGCTTTACCTGCTTGATTCCCTGGGCTTCCCGGCTGCTCCGGATAATATCTATGACTTCCTGCATCAGACCAACTTCGTGCATAGATTCTCTCCTTCTCCAGGATGGGTCGAGATCAGGCGACTGGCCTCAACCGATTCCGCCTGCCGCCAAATCAAGGCATGCAGTAAATCGCTTTCAGCGACAATTATCGCCGCCTGCTTAGTCCAATCCATCAACGCCAACAGCAACTCGATTCCCGCTAGAATTATATCGGCTCGTTCCGGCTGCAATCCCGGAACCTGCCGCCGTTCTGGCAACGGCATTTCTGCCAAACAGTTTGCAATCGCCCTGATCCGCTCCCGAGTGAGCCGGTGCCCCTGCACCAACTCCGGTTGATACTTCGCCAGCCCCAGATCGATCGCCGCCAGGGTGGTAGCGGTTCCTCCCACCACCACCAAATCCTGCGCCGACCGGCTGTGCAATTGCGTCCAGAGCTCGGACCATTCCTCCAATTCCCGTAATCGGGCGGCATCTTCAGCTATTTTCACGGCTCCGAGCGGAATGCTGAAGGCCCGAATCACTCGATTTTCTTCCCAAATCAATTCGGAACTCCCACCCCCGATATCCAACACGAGCGGGCAGTAGATCGCCGGCAGGCCGCTGACCACGCCCTGATAGCTGAGCTCCGCTTCTTCTTGGCCGGAAATAATCTCGATCTGCCGCCCCAAGGCGGCACTCGCCATTCGAATGAACTCGCCGCCGTCGGCGGCTTCCCGAACAGCTGCGGTCGCCACCGCCCGACACTGGTTCACTTTCAGCGAATCCAGGATTTGCCGATACTGTTTCAGCACCTGCAGACTACGGGCTCGGCCGTCGGCACTGAGCCGGCCGCTGCTTTTCAGCCCCGCTCCCAAGCGGGTTGATTCCATCCCATAATAGTGGCAACAGAGACGACCCTCCTCAATCCGCCCAATCAAAATCCGAATTGAGTTGCTGCCGATATCCAATGCTCCGAAATTCATCACCGCAATCTTACTCCTGCAATGATAAAACGGACATCCCGAGGAAGGGATGCCCGTTTTAATTCGTAAGGCAATATTAGCGGCTCGACCCCCGACCGCCGCGTTTGGAATCGGTGTTCCGACGCAACGAAGCCAGCCGCTCTTCACTCTCTTTCATGAACTTGGATAATTTATCCTCGAAGGAAACTTGATGGACTCGGGGGCTTCGTTCCCGATTTACTCCAGGCGGGCGAGCCGTTAATTGCTTGATCGACAAGCCGATTTTGCCGCGGGGATCAACACTGATCACCTTGACTTTGATCCGGTCATGCTGTTTCAAAAAGTCATTGACATCCCGGACGTAGGTATCCGCCACCTCGGAAATGTGGATCAACCCCACTTGTCCCCCCGTCAATTCGACAAACGCACCAAAATTAGTGATTCCGGTCACGACACCTTCTATGATAGTGCCCACAGCAATGGAGCTCAAACTTTGGAGACCCCCTACACAATATTCCACTCATTAATGTTATTGAGCGGCCGGCGATTTGTCAAGCGGATTCATTGCTCCTTTATAACCTCGTCCAGCCGATACTCCCCGGCTTTGAGCAGACCCAACTCTTCCCGGGCAATTTTTTCTACTGCCGCCGGAGTCTGCAGCCACTGCAATTCAGCTTCATACTCCTGCTTTTGCTGTTGCAGGCTTTGCTTGCGCGCCTCCAGTTCCGCAATTTGCCGGTCCAGGTCGAGAACCCGTTGATAATGCCGATATCCCCAATTGGCTCCCGCCACCAAAACCAGCAGACCCAGGACTAAAACCGCCCGGCGCAGCAGGCTTGGTCCGCTTTTCCTGCGCTGCGGGGGTTTCCGATGAATCCGCTTAGTCGGCATTCGTCTCCTCGTTCTCATCGGCTTCCCATTCCTCTCCCATACCCCACTGTGCATCCGGCACTACCAACACCACCTCATAACCCTTGGTTCTAGCCCGATTAAACAATGTGGCTACGGTGCTGACCCCAATTCCCAGCCGGCGGGCAATTTCTTCCGCGCTTTTTCCCGTCTCCTTCAGTGCCACAACTTGACGCTCCCGAAAACTGAGTTTCTCCAACCCCCGGATTTCCAGCCGCACGAATAACTCCTCTTGTCCACAATGTTATCCACCGGATGTGGACAAACTATCTACATTCTGTGTACATTCATTTGATCATTATTCTCCGTCTACAGGCAAATTCCTGCTCCCAGATCCTGTTAGTCGGGTTTCTTCCAGAATCGTATACAGGGTAGCAGCTTGCGCCGCGGGCAAATTGTCGGCTAGTCGAAGCACTTCCAGAACCATGGTCCGATTCCAGAAATGCAGAACAAGTCGGTCTCCCGGCGTAATCTCAGTGCTGGCTTTAGCCGCCCGCCCATTGACAGTTGCTTTGCCGGCATCGCAAAACTCCTTAGCTAAAGTTCTTCGTTTAATCAGGCGGGCGCTTTTGAGGTATTTATCCAATCGCATTTCCATTCTCCTCCGCAGACAAAAAAATCAGATTCCGCAATGCGGAATCTGATATATATCGATTTTACCCGGGGATGCCGCCTACTTGCTTACCGTGTCTTTGAGAGCCTTGCCCGCCTTAAAGGCCGGAACCTTGGTGGCTGGAATACTGATCTCGTCTCCGGTTTGCGGATTCCGTCCCTTGCGGGCTTCTCGTTCCCGCACCTCGAAGGTACCGAATCCTACCAGCTGTACTTTGTCTCCCGCAGCCAAGGCTTCTTCGATCGAAGCAAATACTGCATTAACGACCTTTTCCGCTTCGCGTTTGGTCAGATCGGCCTTTTCGGCCACGGCGCTCACCAAATCGGCTTTATTCACTCAGCTATCCCTCCCGAAACTTGGATTTGCTCTGGTCTGTAAGCAATTATTCGTCGTGCTACTGGAAATTCCTGCAGAACCCGGAAAAAAAACCGGCTCAGCCAATTTTTTCTTTCGCTTCTTCCCACCATTTATCAAGTTCGGCCAATGTCGACTGATTCATCGGCCGTCCTTCTTCCCGACTCTTTTGCTCCATGTATTGAAATCGGGCGACGAATTTAGCGGTCGTTTGCAGCAACGCGATCTCGGGATCTACTTTCAGAAAACGAGCTAAATTGACGGTGGCAAACAGCAGGTCCCCCAGTTCCCCGGCAATCTGCTCCGCGGTTCCGGAAGCCTGGGCCCGGCGCAATTCTTCCGCTTCTTCCTCCACTTTAGCCCAGGGGCCCTCGATTGTAGGCCAGTCGAAACCGACTCGAGCCGCTTTGGCTTGGATTTTCGAAGCCTTCAGCAGCGCCGGCAGAACCGTCGGGATGTCTTCCATAAACGACAGCAACGGTCTTTTGCTCCGCTCTTTCTTAATCTGTTCCCAGTTGGCCAGCACTTCCCGCGAGGTTTTCGCCGTCACCGCGGCAAATACATGGGGATGCCGCTCAATCATTTTCTCGGTGATCGTCCGGACCACCCGATCGATCCCGAATATCCCGTCCCGCTCGGCGAGAGCGGCATGGAAAACAATCTGCAGCAACAAATCACCCAGTTCTTCTTCCAACTTTTCCATGTCTTGCTGGTTCAGCGCTTCCAGCACTTCATATGCTTCTTCCAATAAGTACGGTCGAATCGAAAGGTGGGTTTGCTCCCGGTCCCAGGGGCAGCCCTGCGGGGAAAGGAGCGTGTTCATCACCGAAATCAAGGGATCGAGCGCATGCTGACAGAGCTGTCGGCGGGGGTGTTCCGCCGGCGGAATGTAGACACTGGTCAAATGATCCACCCAGAGCAGCCGATCCAATTCAAACAAGGCCACTGTTTCCGCTTGTTCCTGACCAGGAATTCCCGCCGCCCGAATAACCGTGATCGGCTGTTCATCCGGATATGACTCCATCAGCTGAATCTTGGCATCGGCTGCAACCAGCTGGCTGTAAACCTGCAGCAAGATCGTTCCCTTGCTCGGATCAGGCGGCTGCTCCGCCAACTGGAGAGCGTCGAGCACGCACAATCCCTGTCCGGGATCCAGGCCGAGCGCTGCGCAGATGGCATCAACCGCACTCATCCCCGGAACGATTTCGATTTGTTCCCGGCCGACCTCGGCCAGCAGCAATTGGACAACTCGTTCCGCCAAGAGCGGGTGGCCGGGGACAGCGAAAACCAGCGGCGGAACCGGCTCCCGCCGTTCCGCCAGTTTGTCCATAATGACCCGGGCCATCGTGGCATATGCGCTTTCGAAATCCGGAGTGCTTTCATAAACCGCATCGAATGACTCGAAAACGACTCCCCGCTGCTCCAGATCGACCACCACCGGATGCCGGGCGGTCCGCAGATAGATCCGATCAGCCGCACGCAAACATTCCCAGGCCCGCAAGGAGAGATCCCCCGCTCCTCCCGGACCCAGTCCCACGATAATCAGCGGTTTAGTTCCTGCTTTCATCGCCGCCGATTACGCTGCAAACCGTTCAATCTGGCCTTTGCTCCGCAACTCCTCCAAAAACTTCTGGAAAGCAGCGCTTTGCTTTTGGCGCTGAACTTCCTTCGCAGCCTGTTCCAATGCTTGGTCCTGGGGCAGGTCAGTCGGCTCCTGTCGTTTTTCGACCTTGATTACATGATAGCCGTACTGCGTCTTCACCGGAGTCTGGGTGATTTCACCGGTTTTCAGGGCAAACGCCCCTTCAATGAATTCCGGGACCAAATTGGCGCTGCGGTCAAAGAATCCCAGATCGCCCTGATTGGACTTGGCCGAGGGATCGGTCGATTTTTCCACTGCCAGCTTGGCGAAATCGGCGCCTTTATTGAGCTGCTCGATAATTGCCTTGGCTTCTTCTTCGGTTGCCAGCAGAATGTGCCGGGCCTGCACTTTTTCCTGAGTCTTCATATTGACCTTGTTGGCATCGTAATAAGCCTGCGCTTCTTCCGGGGTGGCCTCGATGCCGACGATCACCTGCTGATACAAACCGCGGACCAGTTCCTGCTTCTCCACTTCCTTGCGGTAGGTGGCTTCGTCCATCTGCAGCTGATCTTTCAAGATTTGGCGGAACCGCTCCTCACCTCCGACCGAAGCCTTCTCGCTGCTGATCCGGGATTCCACCTGTTCGGCGGCTACGGTTACGCCCCGTTTCTTGGCTTCCTGAATAACCAGCCGCTCATCGATCATGTCATCCAACACCATTTTGGGCAGATTTGACTCATAGCTTTTCTTTTGTTCGGCATCCATATTCGCCGACTGTGATTCGGCATAGGACCGAGCCTTGGTCAGCATGTCCTGATATTCGACTTCGGTTATGACCTCCCCGTTCACCACTGCAGCTTTCTTTTCCGTTTCCTCTTGCTGTCCGCACCCGGACAGGAGCAGCGCCATCCCCGTCAGCACAAGTGCCAAGACGAGCAGCATTGCCGTTCCCCGGCTTGAGCTCCGTTTTTTGATCACCGGATTCCCTCCTTCATTGATGCAATCTTTTCCCATTATACCGGAAGCGGATCGGACGGTACAAGCGCGGCGGCCGCTTCCAGAATCGTGCGCAACAGCCAAAATTGCTCTGCCCGAGTCAGCGACCGGGATCGGACCTGAATATCTCCGTTGTCGAGGAACCGCACCAGCCCCGCTCTTCTCCCCAAGGCTCGGCTCAGCGCCGCCAGTTGTTCCGCCGGCCATTCCCGGCGCTGTGCGAATCGCAGCCGGACTCCATCTGCCTGACCCTGCAGAGTCTGCAAATAAGAATGACGGGCTAACGCCCGCAATGCGGCCAGCTCCAGCAGCCCTTGCACCGCCTCCGGCACCGGACCGAAGCGATCCCGCAACTCCCGGGCAATCCGGTCGCAATCGGCCGCCGCCTCGACCACCATCAGGCGGCGATAGATGTCGATCTTGGTCCGCGGATCAGCAATGTATTCGTCAGGAATATAGGCGTCGATCGGCAGATCAAGGCTGGGCGCCAGCTCAACCGCCGGGAGCTCTTCTCCCTTCAATTCCCGGATTGTTTCCTCCAGCAATCGCGTGTACATATCAAATCCGACTGCCGCCATATGTCCGTGCTGCTCCGCTCCCAACAGATTTCCCGCTCCCCGGATCTCCAGATCCCGCAGCGCAATCTTGAATCCCGCCCCAAACTCCGTGAATTCGCTGATCGTCTGCAGCCGTTTCTCAGCAGATTCGGTCATCACCCGGCTGCGTCGATAGGTAAGATAGGCATAGGCGATACGATTGGATCGGCCCACCCGGCCGCGCAGCTGATAAAGCTGGGCTAAGCCCAGATGATCGGCGTCCTCCACGATCAGCGTGTTGACATTGGGGATGTCGAGTCCGGATTCGATGATCGACGTGCAGAGAAGGATGTCCGCCCGCTTTTCGACAAAGGCCAACATCGCTTGCTCCAGTGCTTCTTCCGGTAATTGGCCATGAGCTATCGCCAACCGCGCCCCGGCCACCAGCTTCTCGATCCGGCGGGCAGCCTGCGCCAAATCCTTGACCCGATTGTGAACATAGAAAACCTGGCCCTCCCGGTCCAATTCCCGCCGAATGGCCTCTTGCACCAATTCCGGGCTGTATTCAACAACATAGGTTTGGACTGGATGACGATCTTCCGGCGGAGTTTCAATCACGCTCATGTCCCGGACCCCCACCATCGCCATATGCAGCGTCCGGGGAATGGGGGTCGCGGTCAAGGTCAGCACATCGACTGAACTCCGCAATTCCTTCAGCCGTTCTTTATGCATCACTCCGAATCGCTGTTCTTCATCGACGATCATCAGTCCCAGGTCGCGAAAACCCACGTCTCCCGAGAGCAGCCGGTGGGTGCCGATCAGAATGTCGACCTTGCCTTGCCGAGTTCGTTCAATCACCGCTTTTTGTTCCCGGGAAGTCCGAAACCGGCTGAGCACTTCAACCGTAACCGGATAATTGGCGAGGCGTTCCTGAAAGGTCTGATAATGCTGTTGGGCAAGCACTGTGGTCGGCACCAGCACCGCCACCTGCTTGCTGTCCTGAACCGCTTTGAATGCCGCCCGGATGGCGACTTCCGTCTTGCCGTAGCCGACATCCCCGCAGAGCAGCCGATCCATCGGCCGCTCCCGCTCCATGTCCTGCTTGATTTCGATCAAAGCCTGCAACTGGTCCCTGGTCTCCTCATACGGAAAGCTGTCCTCAAATTCTTTCTGCCAGACTGTGTCCGGCGAGAACCGAAAACCAGGCCGGCTCTGACGAGAAGCATATAGGGCAAGCAGTTTTTCAGCCACTTCTCGGACCGAAGCCTTGACCCGGGCCTTCACCCGGGCCCAGTCATTGCCGCCGAGCCGATTCAACCGAGGTGCAGCACCCTCCACGCCCAGATACTTTTGCAGCAGTTCCACCTGCTCAGTCGGCACATACAGCTTGTCTTCGCCGGCATAGTGGATGACCAGATAGTCCCGCTGCACCATCGCCATCGTGATCCGTTCCACGCCCTGATAGCGGCCGATACCATGATTAATATGGACAACATAGTCGCCCACCCGCAAATCCGCCATGGTCAGCAGCCGAGCTCCCGGCGAAGTCTTGTCCTGCCGCCGGACTCGCCGCTCCCGACCGGCTAATTCGGTTTCAGTCAGCACCACCAAACGGGCTCCGACCGCTTCAAAACCCTGACTCAGTCCCCCCCGGCGAAAAACCAGCTCTCCTTCGGACAGACTAGGCTGCCGCTCCCGAGCGGGGCTGATGCCATAACTGCGGAGATTTTCCTGCCAAGTCGCTTCCCGCTCCTCGCTCCTGACCAGCAAAACCACTCGAAAACCCTCCGCTTGCCAACGACGGATATCCGCCGCCAACGATTCCAGCATGCCGCTATAGCGCGGCAGTTCCCGCCCCGCAAAGTTGCACTCCACCTGAATCGGCAGCGGAAAATGTTGGGCCGGCAATCGCGAAATATTCAAAGTCTGGCAACGGTTGCTGGCTTGAATTAATTCCTGCCAGGTAACCAGTCCGGAGATTCGCTGCAGGAACTCCCGCCCTTCTTCCACCATGCCCTCCCAATGGGCAGCCTGCTCCTGCTCCCGTTTTTCCATTTCCTTTTGAATAGACTGGTATTCATCGAAGCAAATCAACGTATCCGGCGGAAGATAATCGAAGATCAGCTCCGCCTCCGGATAGATCGCCCCCAGCACCTGATCGAGCATGCCGCCGGCCGCGGCCAGCTGCGTCTGTCCGGCGTTCAACTGCCGCTGCAGATGCGCCGCCGCCCGGGGCCGATCTTCGCGCTGGAGCCGCAGCAGCCACTCACGTCCCCAGCTGTGCAGCCGCTCCCGCGCCGGCGCCAGTAAATCAGTAACCGCCACGATTTCACGGGCTGGGACAATCAACGCTTGCTCCACCGCGGATTCCGAAGTTTGGCTGACCGGATCGAAGGAGCGGAGCGATTGTATACGGTCCTCCCATATTTCAATCCGCAGCGGCCGAGCTTCAGTCAGCGGAAAGACATCGACGATCCCGCCGCGGGCGGCGAACTGCCCGGGCGCTTCCGCCATTTCTTCCCGTTCGTAGCTCATCTCGGTCAGCCGTTGCAGCAGTTGCTGCCGATCCAGCTCATCGCCTTCCCGCAGTTCCAGGACCAATTGTTCCCACACCGCCCGCGGCATCAATCGCCGATTGAGTGCCGGACCGGTCGCAACCATTATCCGCGGCTGGGTGGTGCGCAATTGCTGGAGGACACGCAGTCGTTGGCCGGTCATCTCCGGGCCGCGAGCCTTCACCTCAAAGGGCAGCAGTCCCTCGCCGCTGAAGCCCAGTACCGCTTCCTCGCCCAGCAACCCCCGCAAATCTTGAAGCAGCCGGTCTGCTGCCTCTTCTTGAGCGGTTATGACCAGCCAGGAGCGGTTCAAACGACGGAAGCCGGCTGCCAAATAAAAAGCCTTAATCGATCCGCTCAGGCTGTGCACCGACTGCACCTGCAGTCCCTGCTGCCAGCCGCTGAGGATTTGATTAAAGCCGGGATCGGTTTGGAGGGCTTCCAGTACCTGTTCAGTCTCCACCGGTTTCCTCCCCACCTGGGTCCGGAGGTTTCCAGGTGTTGACTTCATTCATCGCCGTGGGCAGACCCCGCTTCGCCCAGATCAGCACGCCGCGGGCGGACTGTTCCTCCGCCCAGGCGACGAATGGCAGCTCTTCTTCAGTAAAAGTATCCAGAACAAAATCCCGGACTTCTTTTTTCCCACCCGCAGGCTTCCCCACTCCAATCCGAAGTCGGGCGAACTGCTTGCTCTGAAGCATCTCGATAATCGACTCCAGACCCCGGTGTCCGCCTGCTCCACCCTGGCCGCGCAAGCGAAGGCTACCCAACGGCAGGTCGATATCATCACAGACGACCAGCAGCTGTTCCAGCGGCAGACGATACGCCGCCAGCAGCCCCGCCACCGCTTTGCCACTGAGATTCATATAGGTTAGGGGCTGGGCTAGCACCAGCTTCATGCCCGCCCACTGAACTTCCGCCACCAACGATTGCTGGATCCGCCGGGGGGGTCGGGAGCGCAACTGCTCGCCCAGCCGGGCGATCACTGCAAAGCCCATATTATGCCGGGTCCGGCTGTATTCCTGGCCCGGATTGCCCAGTCCGACCACTAGTCTCATCGTCATCCCCGATTCCTGCTCACATGTCAAACAGTCTGCTTACGGACAAATCCTCATGGATGCGGATTATCGCTTCCCCCAGGAGCGGAGCCACCGAAAGCACAGTCATTTTATCCAGTTTCTTTTCCGGAGGCAGTGGAATCGTATTGGTTATCACCAATTCCTTGATCGGCGCCGCTGCCAGTCGCTCAACCGCCGGTCCGGAGAGCAGGGCATGAGTGGCGCAGGCGTAGACTTCACAGGCCCCCCGTTCCAGCATGACTTCCGCGCCTTGGGTAAGCGTTCCTCCGGTGTCAATAATGTCGTCAACTAAAATCACAGATTTGTTCTTTACTTCCCCAATGACATTCATGACTTCCGAAACGTTCGGTTCCGGCCGCCGCTTGTCGATAATGGCGATGGACGCCCCTACCCCCAGCCGCTCAGCCATTTCCCGAGCACGAGTTACTCCACCCATGTCAGGCGATACGACTACAATATTTTCCAGCTCTTTTTCCTTAAAATAATCGGCTAAAATCGGCACCCCCGGCAAATGGTCGACCGGAATGTCATAGAAGCCTTGGATCTGTCCGGCATGAAGATCCATGGTGATGACCCGGTGGGCACCGGCGATCGTCAGCAGATTGGCTATCATTTTGGCAGTGATGGGATCGCGGGCCCGGGTCTTGCGGTCCTGTCGAGCATAACCGTAATACGGAATGACGGCATTGATGCGAAATGCCGAAGCCCGATGCACCGCATCCATCATGATCAGCAATTCCATGAGATTGTCGTTCACCGGAGGGCAGGTCGGCTGAATGATGAAGATGTCAACACCCCGCACACTTTCGTTGATGGCCACACAAATTTCACCATCGGCAAAGCGGCTGACCCGAGCGGAAGCCACATACAGACCGAGGTACTCGGCGATTTCCTGGGCCAGCGGCAGATTGGCGTTCCCCGATAATATTTTTAGTCGTTTATTATATACTGACATCATTCACCCTCCTAATTGTCTGACTGCCGGCGCAAAATCCTACGCCCCCGGGGAATTATCTTCTGTGAACTCCGTTCCACCGCCAGTGCTCCCGGCGGCACATCTTTGGTTATGGTCGAACCAGCACCGGTGACCGCTTCCGCTCCAATCGACACCGGGGCCACTAAGTTGGTGTTGCTGCCGATGAAAGCCCGGTCTCCGATTTCGGTCTGATATTTGGCGGTTCCGTCATAATTACAGGTGATGGTCCCGGCCCCGACGTTGACTCCCTCGCCCAGTACCGCATCCCCGACGTAGGCCAGATGGGGTATTTTACTGCCTCGTCCGACTCGCGATTTCTTCACTTCCACAAAATCACCGACTTTAACATCCGCTGCCAGGCATGTTCCGGGACGAATATAGGCGAACGGACCGATGTCGCAATTGTCGCCAATCTCGCTGTCCAGAATCAGGGAGTTCTGAATTTTTATGCCTGAGCCGAGCCGAGAACCGGCGATTCTGGTCCCCGGGCCCAGATCACAGGCCTCCCCCACCACTGTCCCCCGTTCCAGCAATGTGCCCGGACGGATGACAGTGTCCCGGCCGACCCGCACCCCCGCCTCAATATAGGTAGTGGTCGGATCAACAATCGTGACCCCGTCCTCCCATAGTTGACTGAGTACCCGCTGCCGCAAAACCATCTCGACTTCGGCCAGCTGCTGCCGGCTGTTGACTCCCAAGGCTTCTTCCGGCAGGGCCAACGGCACCGCCTGGATTATTTCCCCCCGCTCCCGAGCGATAGTCAATACGTCCGTCAGGTAGTACTCCCCCTGAGCATTGTCGGGCCGCACCTGGTGCAGAGCCGAAAAAAGCAGATCCGCCTGGAAACAATAGGTACCGGTATTGCCTTCGGTGATCTGCCGTTCGGAAGCGGTGGCGTCTCGCTCTTCAACAATCCCCCGGATCTCCCCGCCAGCTTCCCGAATTATCCGCCCATAGCCACTGGGATCTCGAAAATAACTGGAAAGCACGGTCACCGCTGCATGCTGCCGCTGATGCCGGTCGAGCAACTCACGGACCGTTTCCGGCCGCAGCAACGGGGTATCCCCGCACACCACCAGCACGTCTCGGTATTTCCCGGCCACAGCCGCTTCCGCTTGCATGACCGCATGACCGGTACCCAACTGCTGCTCCTGCATAACATAATTGAAGCCGCTCCCCAGAGCAGCCAAAACCTCTTCGGCGCCGTTCCCCAACACCAACAGGATCTCTTCGATTCCCGCCAGTCGCACCGTCTCACATACATGCTGAATCAATGGTTTCCCCGCCGCATTATGTACCACTTTCGGCAGCCGGGACTTCATCCGTTTGCCTAACCCGGCCGCCAGGACGATGGCTATCGTTTCCGGCATCCCTGGATCTTCCTCCTTACTCCGTGTTATCTATCCGCTTATTGCTGACCCGCCAAGATCCGCCGCACGAGCAGGAGATCGCTTGGTTTATCAACGTCAACGCCGATTTCCGGATAACCGGAAACCACCGCCACCCCTCGAATTCCCAGCAGACGGGAGGCTTTGCTCTCCACTTCAGCAATCGACAGCCGCCGCAGCAGGAATCGAATCACAAAGCCCAGCCCCAGCAGCCAGCTTAAGGCCAGCGGGTTTTTCCGCCGGGCCACAATCTGCTCCGCCAGCTGGGCGCAGGGAGCGATTACCCGGCCGTCCACCAAGACCAGATTGCCTCCGGTAAACGCGCCTTCCCGCAGCATGACATACGTCCGTTTCACTCCCGGATAATGGGTTTCGTTTTGTTCCCGGCTCACGATCGGATAGTAGAGATCACCGGCTCGTTTCCGGCAAAGCTCGAGAAAATTCTGCACCGCGGCCACCGTGAGCAAAGGAATATCCGCTGTTGCTACCAGCACCCATTGCGGAGTGTGCGGCTGGATGCCTTCCGGAAACAGCCGACGCAGACCCAGTTGCAGGGTCTGAATCGCGGTCGCTCCTCCTTCCGCCAGCAACAAACCCGGCTGCTCGCCCAGCACCCGGTTCAGTTCTGCTATCGGCCCGGCCACTACGATCCGGTCTATTGCAGCTGTCTGCCGCAAGGCGGCAACGACATAATCTATCATCGGCCGAGAGCCGATCGGAATCAACGCCTCATTCGGCCATTCCGCGGCTTCCTCCTCCAGCCCATTGCTTAATCCTCCCGCCAGTACGATTGCATCCACCCTCGGTTGTTCCCCCTCAATCCTAGTCACTGGCGGAATCTGTTCCGGGCAAGGTCGCCAGCAGCGCTGTTTCCGCATTTTCCACATGCTGCTGGCCCAGGCTCAAAGCTTCCTCGGCATTGCGACCGGCAATCGCCTCGGCAATTTTCTGGTGCTCGGCCATGGCCTCCCGGCCTCGCCCCGGAGTCGCCAGCGAGATCGCACGAAAACGGTCCACCTGTTCCTGCAGGTTGCTGAGGATGTTGACCAGCCGCTCATTACGGCTGGCCTGGTAGATCAGGGTATGAAACTGATTGTCTCGGCGAATCAGCTCTTCGACATCCCCGGCTTCCTCCCCGGAAGCCAGAGCCAAAACGCGTTCCATTTCATCCAATTCCTTCTCCGAAATCCGTTCCGCTGCCAGGGAAGCGGCCAGTCCTTCCAGGGCCGCCCGGATTTCAAAGACATTACTGATGTCCTTGATCGAGATGTCCGATACATAGGCTCCCCGCCGGGCAGCGATTACGACCAGTCCCTCTAATTCCAGCTTGCGGATGGCTTCCCGCACCGGGGTACGGCTTACACCCATCTCTTCCGCCAGTTGAATTTCCATCAGCCGTTCGCCCGGGCGCAAGGTCCCGGAGATGATGGCCTCCCGGAGACAGTCGAAGACTACGTCCCGCAAAGGCCGATAGCTGTCCAGCCGCACCCGGATCAAACCCCGTTCCGCCATAACCGTCCCCCCTCGCCGTTTCCCCGCCTTACTTCGCTCCCAGACTCTCGACAATAAACACGTCCGAATATTTCGCCTGGAATCGCTGCGCCGTCCGTCGAGCCCGGTCCAGGTCCGGGAAGAGTCCAAACACGCTGGGGCCGCTGCCGGACATCAACACCCCGCCGGCTCCATTCTGCAGCATCTCCTGCTTGATATCCACAATCTCGGGAAACCACTTCAACGTAACTTGTTCCAGGTCATTGTACAACTTCCCCGCCGTCTCCCGCCAATCATTCTCCCACAAGGCCTGCAGCAAGGTTTGCAGCCGTTGCCGGGTTCCCGAATTTTTCACTCGAAAAGCATGGTACACTTCCGCCGTCGAAACTGCAAGGGGCGGACGAACCAATACCACCCAGCGGCCGTCCCAATCCGGCAACTGACTCACGATTTCTCCCCGGCCTCGAGCCAACGCCGTTCCCCCATGCAAGCAAAACACCACATCCGAACCCAGCTCCTGGGCCAGCGCCTGCTGTTCCTCCTCCCCCAAGCCCAATTCCCATAATCGGTTCAAACCGCGAATAGCGCCGGCGGCATCGGTACTCCCCCCAGCCAGGCCGGCGGCCAAGGGAATTCTCTTTTCCAAGACAATAGTCGCACCCGCTTCCGGGCAATAGCGCTCTTGTATCAGCCGGGCCGCCCGATACACCAGATTCCGATCTCCGTCCGGAACCTCGGGGTGGGTGCTGATCACATTGATTACACTGGTTTCCGGAGAAAAAAATAGGCAGTCATACAGGCTCACACTCTGCATAACGGTTTCAATTTCATGATAACCGTCAGCCCGCTCGCCCAGAACCGCAAGCCCTAAATTGATTTTGGCAGGGCAAAGCTCCCAGATCAGAGCCGTCATACGCACTTGTACCTCCCTGGAATTTCCATTATTATATCATAAACAAGACAGGCGGCGGGTACTTTGCCCGCCGCCTGTCTGTAATGCTGCTGCTGTTGCGGTTGGCGACTATCTGGCCCCCGCAATCTTCACTTCTCCGTCTTCATGGCAGACCACCAGTTCCACCGTTTCCGTCAGTACATCGGAGTAACTGTAGGAAACCCTCCGTTCCGAACGGATCTCATCTATCCTGATTACAAAAATGTTGGGATACGTCTTTTCCAGTACTCCTACCCGTTCCACGACTTTGTTCCGGCCCCTGTTGGCTTTCAGTCGAACAGACTTGCCAACGCACAAATCCAAATCTTGCTTGATCTCGGCCAGCACTTTTTTGGGAGCCAAACCATCACCTTCTTTCGTGGTCTTGCTCCTATTTTAGTCTGGCAGAGTGATTTTGTCAAGAGTGAGATTATACCGAAAAGCGGCGAGAGCGTCAAGTCCAATCGTCCGCCAAGTTTCGTCATGCTTGCACTATTTGCGACTTTACTTGGTATGTTTATCCGCCACTTTAGAGGCTCCGCTGGCATCCGGCTTGATTTTCGCGTCAAAACCACTCCCGGTCACCATCCCCACCAATTCCCGAATCATTTCCTTGGTATCTCCCCGCGTCCCGACATCGAGATGGATCTCGATATTCAGATGCTGGAAGCCGGATTCCCGGAAATAATCGGCCACCCGCCCCGCCAGCTCCAAACTCAAAGCCGCTTCATAAAAAATCCGCTGCCGCAGGCTGAGAATCTTTCGCTGGTATTTCTTCTGATAATAGTAACGGGCTCCCTTGCCCTGGCGATGCACCACGACCGCCGTCACCAGGCAGGTTTGCTCCCGGACTTGCGAGTCAGTCCCGACAATCACGGTATGCGGATAATCGGCGGCTTCGGTCACATAAGAAATGATGTCGGCCAGCAGCTCTTCCCAGCTTAATCGGCCTTTGGTCGGGCTGATAAACATACTTCACCCCTCGCCAAAACACAAAAGCGCCGCAGCGCGACGCTCATTCCAGATAGATCGAATTGGTCAGTAAAGCGATTTCCGGCAAGCTCAAGGTTTCTCCCCGCCGGCCGGGGTCAATCCCGGTCCTTCGGATCCGACGATCCAGCTCTCTCCGCTCCAAAGCAACTCCCTTCAGGCTCTGCAAAGCATTCCCCATTATTTTTCTTCTCTGCCCGAACAGGGCTCGCGCTACTTCAAAAAAAGCCTCTCGGCTGCACACCTCCACCGCCTCCTGCTGCCCCGGCAGCAGTTTCAGCAAAGCCGACTCCACCTCCGGTTGCGGCCAAAAACAGCCTGGTGAAACCACTCCGCCCGGAAGCACCCGGGCATAATACTGCACCGCCACCGTCAGCAGCCCATAATCCTTACCGCCGGGCGACGCTGCCAGCCGTTGTGCCACTTCTTTTTGCATCATTAAGGTCAGACTCTGCAGTGGCAATGCCGATTCCAGAAATTTCTTTAATATTGGACTGGTTATGTAATAGGGAAGGTTGCCGACGACTTTCCAGCGGCCACCGGTAATAATTTCCGCCAGATCCACCGCCAGCACATCGGCTTCGATCACCTGCAGCCGGGGATCGTCACCCAGCCGCTGCCGCAACAGCGCCGCCAGCCGAGCATCGATTTCCACCGCCACCACTCGTTCCGCCAGTTGCAGCAGACGCTCCGTCAATGCGCCCAGCCCCGGTCCAATTTCAAGCACCCGGTCTTCGGCAGTTATGTCCGCCAGTTGCAGCACTCGTTCCACCACCGGCGGAGAAATCAGAAAGTGCTGGCCCCATCGCTTCTTAGCCCGGATATTGTGTTCCCGCACCAGTTGTTTAACAATCGAGGGATTTGCCACCGAAGCCATTCTTTCTTCCTCCGTTATCATTATACTGGAGATCACGATCCGAACCAATAACAAAGAGCTGCCGCCGGCGATACCCTCCGGCGGCAGCTCTGTCAGTCGTTTATCTTTTCTTTGGTCTCTTTTCCTTAATCCAGTACATAGACTTTCAGCCGGCGCACTCCCCAGCGGCGGCATTCCTGTTCGCTCTCCAGGAAAACGTCGATGCGATTCCCTTTAATCGCCCCGCCGCAGTCGATGGCAGTCGCGTATCCGTAATTTTCGACGTACAATCGGGTTCCGTAGGGAATCACCCGGGGATCGACCGCGATTCCCCCCACCCTTACCCGTTCGCCGGTGGAGGTGTACGCCCCGGCATTATAGCTGTATGCGGTTGCCACCATTTCCATCGCCCGGGTGAAGTCTATCCTCTCCCCGCCACGGGAAACGCTGGCCAGCCCGCCCATCGCCACAATTTGAGTCACCGGCGGTCGAATCACAGCCGTCTCCAGAACCTGCCGTCCCACTTCTTGCCCATCCTCCAGTATAACCCGGATTTTTTCTCGGATTTGCCCGGATTTGCCCACTTGCACAGTACGCTGAATGCCCCGTTCCAGAGAATAATCCACCTGCTGTTCTATCGGCGCCGGTACGATTCTTGTTTCCTCGGCAATCTGCTCGGTAATCCGCACCACTCGAACCGTCATGCCCGGAGCAACCGGCATTTCCGCTCCTGGCTCCAGCCGGTCCTGGGGTCCCAGCGCAATATCGGCTCCAGCCAGTAATTGCCGCACCGATTCCGCTGCCGCCGGCAGCGTGATCTCTTGCCCGTCCACCGCTACCGTCACCGGAAACGACCGGATCACCTCAATCCGCCCGCCTTCAGTCACCGGGCTCTCTAGCTCCGGCACCACCCGGTCGTTCTCAGCCAGCATAATCCCCGCCTCAAGCAGAACCTCGCCCACCGTTTCGGCCTTTGTAAGCATTTGCCATTCGGCTTGGTCGGCCGCCAGGAATACGGTTCGGTTCCCGATAGATGCTGCCGCCGCCGGAATGATCACCGCCAGCAACAGAGCAACCAAGATGAGTGTGCTTGTCCGCCTGCCCGGCGACCCCTGCAGCAGGATTTCCCGCGCTCTCTGTGTCATGTTTGTAGTGCAACGCAATCTGCAATTTCCTCCTTTCACGCGAGACCGACAACCGGCTCAAAGCGGCAACCTGCAACCTTGAACCGGTCTGTCAGTTTTCTTATTCGCTATTGGGAGAAAATTTTCCTGCTTTTTCGGCTTAAATTTTTTTTGTCAAACGGGGCAGCCGGAAAATCCGCTCGGTCACCGCCGTAGTTGCCGCTGCCACCGCCTCCAAGGTAATCCCCCGCAAATCGGCGATTTTTTGAGCCACCAGCCGAACATGCGCCGGTTCATTCCGCCGCCCCCGCAGCGGCTCCGGAGTCAGATAGGGAGCATCGGTCTCCACCATCAACCAGTCCAGGGAGACTTTGCGAGCTACCTCCTGCGGCCGTCGGGCATTGTGATAGGTAACCGGGCCAGCCAATGAAACTGCGCAATTGAGCTCCACACATTCCCTCACCATTTCCCAGCTGCCGGAATAGCAATGGAGGACGCCGCCCACTTCCTGGACCTGTTCTTCTCGCATAATCTGTAAAACCTCGGCATGGGCATCCCGGTCATGCACCACCACCGGCAACCCGACTTCCCGAGCCAGACGGAGATGGCGGCGAAACACTTCCTGCTGAACTGCCCGGGGAGAAAGATCCCGGTAATAATCAAGTCCGCTCTCGCCAATAGCAACTACTTTCGGCTGCCGGCTCAACTGCCGCAGCTGATTATAGGTTTCTTCGTCCACCGTCCGAGCATCATGGGGATGGACGCCGACCACCGCATAGACCTCGGGAAATTGTTTCGCCAATTCCACGGCGGCCTGGGAAGATGCCAAATCATACCCCACACAGACAACCCGGTCGACTCCCTGCGCCGCGGCCTGCTGCAGCAAAGCCGCCTGCTCCCGCTTAAACTTGCGATCATTAAGATGACAGTGACTATCAATTAACATGGTTCCCCCCGCTTATTTCACTCGGCTGCCGAGAGCAATGTCGGAATCGAGACTCAACACTTCCAACCCCTGCTCATCGGAAGCTGCCAGCAGCATTCCTTCCGAGCGGATGCCCCGAATCCGGGCCGGTTCCAGATTCGCCAGCAACACCAGCTTTTTCCCCAGCAACTGCTCCGGCGCATAGTGCTGGGCAATGCCCGCCACGATCGTCCGCTGCTCGCTGCCCAAATCAACCGTCAGCTGCAGCAAGCGGTCGGCTTTCTCCACCCGTTTGGCCTCCAGCACCCGGACCACCCGCAGATCCAAACGCGAAAAATCATCATAACTGATCTGGGCTTTGGCTGCACTCACCACCGGTTCGGGCTTGGCCGGGAGCACCACCGGCACCGGCACGGCCGGGGCTTCCGCCGGACCCTCCTCCTCAGCTTTGATCTCGATCCGGGGAAACAATCCCGGCCCCCGCTTGATTTCAGTTCCCGCCGGCAGCCGCCCCCACTGTAGGCTGTTCCAGCTTTGCAATGCCGGCTGCTGGTCGATTCCCAGCTGCACCCATGCCCGAGGAGCCAGGGAAGGCATGAACGGACTGCACAACACCGTGATCTGGCGCAGACATTCGGCCAGCACATAGAGCACCGTATGCAGCGCCGGCTGATTCTCCGGATCCCGCACCAAATTCCAGGGCGCGCTCTCGTCGACATATTTGTTGCAGCGGGCCACCAACTTCCAGATCGCCCCCAGGGCATTGGCAAAATCCAGCCGTTCCAGGTGGTTTTCGGTTTCGATTACGATATTCGCCGCCAGCCCCGCCACCTCCTGATCCGCTACCGAAAGCACGCCGCAGGCCGGTATCCGACCCTGACAATAGCGTTCAACCATCGCCAGACTGCGGCTGAACAAGTTGCCCAGATCATTGGCCAAATCAACATTCATCCGATTGACCAATGCCTCCTCGGAGTAATGCCCATCCAATCCCGAGAGCAGCTCTTTGAGCAAATAATAGCGGACAGCATCCACTCCGTATTTTTCGATCAAGACCAGCGGATCGATCACATTGCCTTTTGATTTTGACATTTTTCCGCCCTCCAGCAAGAGCCAGCCGTGGCCGAAAATTTGCCGGGGTAATTCCAGACCGGCCGCCATCAGGATCGTCGGCCAGATAATGGTATGGAACCGCACGATGTCCTTCCCTACCAGATGAACATCCGCCGGCCAAAAATGATCGAATTTTTCCTGATCCCTGAGGTATCCGATCCCGGTCAGATAATTGGCGAGGGCGTCAAACCAGACGTAAATGACATGCCCTTCCTGCTTCGGTACCGGGATCCCCCATTGAAAAGTGGTACGGGAAATACAGAGGTCTTCCAGCCCCTGTTTTATAAAATTGACCATTTCGTTCCGCCGGGAAACCGGCTGAATAAACTCCGGATGCTGTTCAATATGCTGCAGCAGCCGATCCTGGTATTTCCCCATCCGGAAGAAAAAGCTTTCTTCCCGCAACAATTCCACCGGCCGCCCGCAGTCCGGGCAATTCCCTTCCGCCGCCTGCCGCTCCGTCCATAAGGTTTCGCAGGGGGTGCAATACCAGCCTTCATAATGTGCTTTGTAGATGTCGCCCTGGGCGGCGATCCGTTCAAACAACGCCTGTACTACTTCTTTATGCCGTTGCTCAGACGTGCGGAGAAAATCATTATTGCTGATGCCCAGCGCCGACCACAATCGCTTGAAACCGGCTACAATTTCGTCCACATATGCCCCCGGCTCCTGACCCTGACTGTGAGCAGTCCGCTCGATTTTCTGCCCATGCTCATCGGAGCCGGTCAAAAAGAACACATCAAATCCCCGCATCCGTTTGTAACGGGCCATAGTGTCCGCCGCTACGGTGGTATAGGCATGCCCGATATGTAATGCGCTGCTCGGATAATAAATCGGGGTGGTAATGTAATAGCTCTGCTTTTCGGCTGGCATGATACTCCTCCTGTCAAATATAAGTAATCATAATAAAAATCGTGTCGATATGTGTAGAACCTTACTTGACTTTATATGGAATCTTTGGTATATTTAACTCCTATAATCTGTCGGCAATGGGGATACCAAAGGGGGGAGTTATCATGAAATCCACAGGTATTGTTAGAAAGGTCGATGAATTAGGCCGGGTGGTCATCCCTATCGAGCTGCGGCGCACGCTTGGCATCGAGGAAAAGGACGCTTTGGAAATTTACGTCGACGGAGAAAAAATCATCCTCAAAAAATACGAACCTGCTTGCATTTTCTGCGGAAATGCCGACGACATCCGTCACTTCCGGGGAAAGAACATCTGTCGCGAATGTTCGGCGACAATCAATCAGCAAGTCGGTTAATACCTCCTCGCCCGATGTCATGCTCGGGATCCGGCTGGTCAGTATTGGCCGGCCGTTTTTTTGTTCCCCTTACTCCTCGTGCTTCCGCAGCCATTGCTGATAGATAGTCCGTGGACGCAACTGATATTGAGCCCCGGCCTGGCGGGCCGCTTCCCGGGGGGAGATTGCCGACTGCAGCAGCCGCTCCATCTCCGCTTCGGCGGCAGCCAGCATTTCCCCGCTCGCTGCTTCCGCTTCAACCGCCCCTTCGATTACCAGCGTGAATTCCCCCCGGGGCGGATTTTCCCGAAAGTGAGCGATCACTTCTTCCAATGGCCCCCGCACCACTTCTTCAAATCGCTTGGTAAGTTCTCGGGCTGCTGCTATCTGTCGATCTCCCCAGACCGCAAGCATCGCTTCCAGCGTCGCCAGCAGTCGATGCGGGGCTTCGAAACAGACCAAGGTCCGAGTCTCGCTGCGCAACGAAAGCAGGTGCCGTTCCCGCTCCCCCCGCCGGCGGGGAAGAAACCCTTCAAAAACGAACCGCCGGGTATTCAAACCTGAAACCGTCAGCGCCACCACGACTGCCGAGGCTCCGGGCAATGCCACTACCGGCACCTGCGCCGCCAGCGCCCGCCGCACCAATTCTTCCCCCGGATCGGAAAGGCCCGGAGTGCCGGCATCCGAAACCAGGGCCACAGATTCCCCAGCCAGCATTCGGTTTACCAACTCTTCTTCCCGCTGCTCCCGGCTATGGAGATGATAGCTGATCATCGGGGTCTGGACCTGGAGATGATTAAGCAGCTGCCGGGTATGCCGGGTGTCTTCGGCGGCGATCAAGTCCACTTCCCCCAGCACCCGGGCCGCCCGATAAGTGATGTCCTCCAAGTTGCCGATCGGAGTAGCGCATAGATATAAAGTCCCGCTCATGAGCCAAAATTCTCAGCCGATTCCAAGCGGCGGAGGAATTCAGCACAAAACAGGCACCCCTCGGTTCGAGACTGCCCGAAATTATACGGGCAGACATGAAATTCCTCCCGATAGAGGCGTTCCAAAACAGCCCGGCCGCTGTTGCCAGGGACAACGGCGGCGGCTTCGATCCCGGCTGATACCATCGCCTCGGTGCCCGCCTGAAGCAACGCGCTCCGCAGCCGCAGATTCTCTGCTTCCAATTCCCGGGTCCATCCTCGCAGGCGCCGGACATCCTCCAGCAACGCTTGCAGACGATCCTCCAGTTCCGCCGCCCAGCGTTCGCTGCTCACTCCCGCCGCCTCCCGGCCGAACGGCCGCCGTTTCTGCTATTGGGACGGCTTTTCCCTTCCGGCTTGGATTCCCGGGGCTCCGGTTTCGGGACCGCTCCTTCTTCCGAAGGCGGAATTTCAGCCGCTGCCTTGGCAGCCTTAGCCGCCCGATGCTCCCGCTTCATCGCCTCATACTGCTCGGATTCGTACTTAAGACAACACATCAGCCGACCGCAAATCCCGGAAATTTTCACGGGATTGAGGGGCAGATTCTGATCTTTGGCCATCCGAATCGAAACCGGCTCAAAATCGCCCAGGAAGGTATGGCAGCACAAGTTGCGGCCGCACCCCCCAAGCCCCCCCAGCATTTTCGCTTCATCCCGGACCCCGATTTGGCGCAGTTCGATCCGGGTCCGGAAAATCGCCGCCAGACTCTTGACCAGCTCTCGAAAATCAACCCGCCCTTCGGCCGTAAAATAGAAAATAATTTTAGCGGCATCGAAGGTGCTTTCGACCTCGATCAGCTTCATCGGCAAATGGTGTTCAATTATTTTTTCCTTGCAGATGGCAAACGCTTCGGCTTCCCGCCGGTGGTTTTCCTCCACCGCCTGGGCATCCTCTTCGGTCCCCAGGCGGATCACTGTTTTCAGCGGCAGCACCAGTTCCGACTCGGCCACCTCACGCGGCGGGAGCACGACTTCCCCGTACTCAATCCCCCGGGCGGTTTCAACAATAACCTTATCCAAGGCTTTCAGCTCATATTCTCCAGGATCAAAATAATATATCTTACCGGCCCGTTTAAAGCGGACCCCTGCTACTATCGGCATACTTACCTCCCCGGTGTTCGGACATTTCGATCCATAACACCTCCAGCAACAACCCGATGTGGACATTGTGCGCCAGCCAGCGGTTGGCGCGCTCTATAGTCATCAGGCAGGCGACGGGATCTGCCCAGGCTGCCGCCTGTTCCCGGATAAAGGGGATCTGATCCTGATTGATAATCCCCTCGCTCTGCCCGGTCTTTTTCCATACCATAATATCACGCATATAAGCAGCTAGCATACGCAGCCGCAGTTCCAACGCGTCCCGTTCCATTTCCAGCGGAGGGCTCTCCGCCTCCCGCCCGACCCAGGCTTTCAGCCAGGCTCCGACATCAGCCCGTATTTGCTGCATTCCGTTGTCCGCAGCCGCAGCCGCCATTCCTGGACTGCCGCCGGCCAGGGCTACGGTCACCGCCCGCTCTTCCGAGACCGCCCAGCCGTGTTCTCCAACCAGCGCGTCCACCTGCCGATCGGTGAGTCGGGCAAAGGCAACTTGCAGGCATCGGGACCGGATCGTCGGCAGCACATCTTCCAGGGCAGTGGCGGTGAGGATGAATACTGTTTCCGGCGGCGGTTCTTCCAGCACCTTGAGCAGGCGGTTGGCCGCTTCGGCCGTCATTCGGTCTGCTCCCCGGACCACAAAGACCCGGCCACCCAGCTCCAGGGGGGCGGTCAGGACCCGCGCCACCATTTCCCGGACTTCCTCCAGCCGGACTGATCCACCGCCGCCGATCATGGTCAGCCCCGGGAACAGCTCCTCCCCGATCAGGCGGCAGGTCCGGCACTGGCCGCAGCCGCCTTCCGCCGACTTCACCCGACAATGCCAGGCCTGGGTCAAGATCCGGGCTGCGGTTCTTTTCCCCACTCCCGTCGGGCCGTGAAACAGATAGGCATGATGGAGCCGGTTCCGATTCAGCGCCGCCTGCAATTGTTCTACTGCGCCGGTTTGACCGATCAGCTCAGTCCAGGGCATCGCCGGCATCCCCTCCCGGCAGCACTGGCCGGATGATTTCCCAGGCTCGCACCCCGAGCTCCAGCGGCGACAAAATGGCGGATAAGAGCTTTATCCGCTCCGGCTCCTGCTCCGCCAATTCCAGATATACCGAGCGGATCCGCCGGTAAAAATCGAAGTCCTCGGCCTCGAGCCGGTCTTCTTGCGCCCGCTCCTCCGCCAGACGGCGCTCTCTGCCCAGTTCCGGCTCAATATCCAGCAGCACTGTAATTCGGGGCACCAGACCGCCGGTGGCCAGAAGGTTCATTTGCTCCAGCGTCGGCCGGTCAAGCCCCCGCCCTCCGCCCTGATAGGCCAGGGTGGAATCGATAAACCGGTCGCAGACTATAACTTCTCCGCGTTCCAGCGCCGGCCGGATGACCGTTGCCACCAACTGCGCCCGGGCCGCCAAATAGAGAAACGCCTCCGTCGCCGCCGCCACCGGACTATTCTCCGGATCCAGCACCAGGGTGCGGATCTTTTCGGAAAGCCTGGTCCCTCCCGGTTCCCGCAGCAGCTGCACTGGCAATCCCTGCCTCCGGATTCGGTCCACCAGCTCCCGGGCCAGGCTTGACTTACCGGCTCCATCCAGTCCTTCTATGCTGATCAATACTCCCGGCACCCTGTTCTCCCCTTTCCCGGAGCGGCGGCGACCACCCGCAGGCCCGCCAGATCCGGATCCGACGACCCCTGAAAGCATATGTTCCGGCGCTTCGCAGCTCTGATAAACTCAATCTGTTCCGGCCGGATGAGCTCTCCCGGAGCCAACACCGGAATGCCCGGCGGGAACGGGCAAATCAGGTCGGCGCTGATCTCCCCGGCAGCCTGTTCCAGATCGACCATTCGGCCGGTTTGGAAAAAAGCATCCCGCGGCCGCATCTTTACTTCCGGCGTTAAGCGCAGCAGGGGATCCCAGGTGCTGATCCAATCTCGGTCGGGCGGCCGGCGCTGTCCTCCGGCCCGCTCAGCCAGGCAGCGCAGCGCATTGACCAGCACTTCGGCGTCTTCCCGGCTGCTGCCCGGTCCGACCAGGCAGAGCATACAATCGTGCTCCGCCATTTCCACCTGCAGCCGGCAGTGCTGGGCCAACCAGCGGCTAGCGTTCTCAGCGCCTCCGGCCAGCCCCGCCAGGTCAATTACCAGCCGAGTGGGATCCCATCCCCCCACCCCGGCCCGACCCCGGATCTCCTCTCCCAGACACCGCAACCCGGGGATCGCCCCCACTTTGCGGCGGATGAGTTCGGCCAATTCCACCGCCCGTGCCCAGAGCTCCCCACCCTGCTCCTCCATCTGCTGCCGGGTCAGGTCCAATGAAAGCAATAAAAGGTAAGAAGGGCTGCTGGTTTGCAGTAATTGGAGACAGCGGCTCAAATCGGCCGATCGTACCAACTCTCCCTGACAGTGTAGCACAGCGGTTTGGGTCAAGGAAGTCAGGGTCTTGTGCCAGCTTTGAACCACCACATCGGCTGCCAGCTGCAAAGCGGACGGAGGCAAATGCGGCGAAAAACGGAATCCGGCCCCATGCGCCTCGTCCACCACCACCGCCTGATCACGCTGCCGGGCCAGCTCGATCACCGCCGGCAAGTCGCCGCAAATTCCGAAATAATTGGGATGCAGCGCTGCTACCGCCCTCGCTCCGGGGGCTTGGGCCCAGGTCTGCCGCCAAGCCTCCGCGGTCGCAGCCAGTGGAATCCCGAATTCCGGTTCCCACTCGACCGGGACATACACCGGCCAAGCTCCGCTGAAAATCAGCCCCGCCCACAGCGATCGATGCATACAGCGCGGCACCAGCAGCTCTTCCCCCGGCCGCAGACAGGCCATGGCCGCAGCCTGCAGTCCGACGGTGGAACCATTGACCAGGAAGAAGCTCGCCTCAGCCCCGAACAACCGGGCCGTTTTTTCCTGGGCCCGGGCGATAATCCCCTGGGGAGCGGCCAGATTATCCAGCCCGGGCAGTTCGGTCAGGTCAAACCGGAAAACATCCGCTCCCCAGTGCCGAAGCAGCTCCGGTGGTGCCGCCGCTCCCCCTCCGTGGCCGGGCATATGCAAGCGGACTTGATCCTCCGCCAGGCATTTGAGCAGCGCCTGCAGCATCACCCGTCTCCTCCCGGCCGAACCGCCCCAACCAGAACTGGTCGGGGATCACATAAATGGCGGTCCAGGCCCAGTTCCTCCACTGAAAGGCCGAGCGCCCACCCCAGCAGCTGGGTTAAATACAGGGCCGGCAGCGGCCCGCCTACCGCCGCTCCCCCGGCTCCGGACTGCCGCATTTCCAGGTTGAGCTGACAGAGCGGGCAAGCCGTGACCAGGGCCTGGGCTCCTTCCGCCGCCGCTGCCGCGGCCAGCCGGCCGACCATAGCGGTTACCAGATCGGGTCGGGGCAACCCCAATCCGGCCCCGCAGCAGCTGGTCTTGAAGGGCCAGTCGACCATCTCGGCACCCAGCGCTTGGAGCAGTGCTTCCATGCTTTTCGGGTTTTCGGGATCACCCAGCTCCGGTCGCACCAACAGACAACCGTAGTAGGCCGCCAGCCTCAGCCCGGCCAGGCTCCGCTGCTGCTGCCGGCAAATCTGCTCTGATCCGATTGTTGCCAACAGCTGCAGCAGACTCAACACCCGGACCCGGCCCTGCCAGCACCCTCCCCCCAGTTGCTCCCAATACTCCCGGTGCGCAGGCTCGGTCAAAGCCCGCCGGGCGGCCTGCAAACGGCTGAAACAGCCGGCGCAGGGGACCAGCAGATCCCGGCCGCTGCTCTCTGCTTGCAACAGCACTCGCACCGGCAGCGCCAAGCTCAGGGTCGGGCTGAGACTATGGGCCGCGGAAGCGCCGCAGCAATTCCAATCCGGCAGTTCTTCCAGGCCGATGTCCAGCCGGGCCGCCACCGCCCGGAGCGACAGGTCGTATTCCCGCCCGGTCGAGCTCAACGAGCAGCCGGGATAATAGGCCAGCCTCATCGCCGCTCATCCTCCTCCCGGCATCGTCGGAACCAGCGCCGCCAGTTCTGGGGATCGCTGACCCGATGCGGCCGGAATCGCAGTTTACCCCGACGCAACAAAGCCGGTCCCAGCCGGAGGTCGGGGCTCAGACGTTTGGAGCGCAGACCGTAGCCCAAAGCCAGGCCCAATTCCCAGACTCGCCCGTGCCGGTCCAGGCTCTGCAAAAACTGTCGGTGAAATTGATAAACTTCATCGTTTTCAGCCACGCCCGCTCTGACCGCCTCCCAGCGCAGCCATTCCAGCAAACCGGCCGGATTGGCAACTGCCGGGCAACGAGCAGAGCAGCTGTAGCAAGCGGTACATAGCCAGATGCCGCGACTGGCAATCGCCATCGGAATCAATCCCAGCTTCGCCAACAGCATCAGCTGGCGGGGTCCCCGCTCCATTGCCGCTGCTGCCGGGCAGCCGGCTGAGCACTTGCCGCATTGGAGACACTCCGCCGCCACAACTTCCGCTGCCTCCAGTTCCTGCCGCCAGCGCTGCTGTTGCTGACCATCGGGATCAGGAAGAACTATCTTCTCGGCCATGTTCCATCCCCTTAAAGCAAGAGAGCCTTCCCGTAAGGAAAGGCTGCAACAGTGTTCGAATGGCAAGGCCGCCTACGCAGTCGCCCGTTTTTTGTCCAGTCGAATTGCGCAATCGGGGCAGACCGTCTGGCAGATACCGCAGGCAATACAGTTGTTCGGGTCTTTGATACTGATTGCCGGAGTGCCGAAAAAGCCCAGTCGGTCAGACCAATCCATCACATCTTTGGGACACTTTTCTTTGCACAGCCCGCACCCTTTGCACAGAGTGGGGAAAACATACCATTCGCCCTTGGGCACTTCAATTTTAATGACTCCGCTGGACTTCACGCCAACTACCCCCTGTTCACTGAGCAGCTTGCTCAACCATTTCCATGCCGCGGTGCAAAGCCCGGAAATTCAGGTCCCGCAATGCCGGATTCTGGCTGAACTTGTACCCCAATTTTTTATCCAGGACCTTTTGAATATCCTCCAAGGTCACTACTCCAGTTAAAGCCAGGATCGCTCCCAGGACGATCATGTTGAAGACCCGGGGATCGAGCTCCTCTTTCGAGGCCTGCAACGCTTTGATGCAGAGAACGCGCTTGACATTGGTCGGCAGGTCTCCGGCTTCCAGTTCGTCGGCGATCGAGCAATCGTAGACAAAAACAGTTTCCGGACCCACATGCATATGCATCCGGCGAACCGCCCGGGCACTCAGAGCGACCACGACATCCGCAACTTTAAATTTGGGGGATCCGATCTCATCTTCCCCGATCTGCACGAACGCAATCGAAACTCCGCCCCGCTGTTCCAGTCCGAAATTGGGCAGATAACTGCTCTCCTTGCCTTCGTCATACGCCACTTCGGCCAGGGTATCCCCGATTACCTGTACTCCTTGGCCCCCTTCGCCAGCAATGGCGACGCGCCATACTTTGCCTGCCATAGCTGTCACTCCCCCTCCTTGGCCGGCACCTTGATTTCGCCAACCGGAAAGTATTGGGTCATGTCTTTTTCCAGAAATGCCCATGTACTTTTGGCGTTTGTCCGCCAGTTGGTGGGGCAGGTGGACAAAGCTTCCACGAAAGAAATCCCTCGGCCTGCGATTTGATTTTCCAATGCTCTTTTAATGAAGGTTTTCAACTGCCGCATATTGGCGACCGTCCCCCGGGCCACGTATGCTCCCTCCGGCGTGATTGCCGCCACCATTTCCGGTCCCCGAGTAGGATTTCCGGTCTCCTGGACATCCCGACCGTAAGGCGTAGTTTCGGTTTTCTGCCCCGGCAGGGTGGTCGGAGCCATCTGTCCCCCGGTCATCCCATAATTGGTATTATTGACCACAATCATGGTGATTCGTTCATTGCGGGCCGCTGCGTTGACGGTGTGCTGGGAGCCGATCGCATAACCACCGCCGTCGCCCATGTACGCCACGCAAACCAAATCCGGATTGCTGCGCTTGATTCCAGTCATCACCGGAGTCGTTCGGCCATGATGAGTCTGGGTGGAATCGACATCTAAAAAATCCCAGGCCAAAAGCGAGCAGCCGATATCACAGCCGAAAACCACCTTGCTTTTGATCCCCAATTCATCTATCGCTTCCCCCAAGGCCTTCAAGACCAAGCCGTGACCACAACCCGGACAGAATTTATGGGGTTTATTCTTCTTGTTCCAGGAGTCGGGCATGTGCGGTTGGAGAACCGCCTGTACCTGAGAACACATGCAACTTTTCTCCCTTCGTCTCTATATCTCTTCAGATCATGGTCCGCAGTTTTGCGACCACCTCGTCTGCCATGATTCCCACGGCCGGTCGGTACAAGCCCTGAATCGGTCGGCACTGCATGAACAATTCTTCCTTCACCAGTCGGGCCAGTTGCCCCATCGCCGATTCCACTACCAGCAATTGCGAAGCTCGGGCCGCCGCTTTTTCCAGTGCCGCATGCGGGAACGGCCGCAGCGTAATCGGTCGGAACCAACCGACTTTCTTGCCTTCCGCCTGCAAAATCTCGACTGCATCCAATGCCGCTCGAGAAACCACCCCATGGGCGATCACCAACACCTCGGCATCTTCGCAGTGCAATTGCTGATGCTCTTCTATCATCGGCGCCATCTGCCGGTATTCGGCATCGAAACGCTGGACCACATCATAGAGCTCTTCTTCTAAGCTATATATATTGCACAAATGCTGGGCTTCCCGGTCTTTCCCGATCTGCCCCGGCAGTCCGATCAGCGGCTGGGGCGCAACCATCTCGATCCCCCGTTCAGCCGGATCATACATGGTCATGGGTTCACGCATTTTCGCTTGGTAGCCGTCTCCCAGCACAAATGTCGGAAAGCGGTATTTCCAGGCGGTGTTGAATCCTTTGATCACATAATCATAGAGTTCCTGGTGGTTGGCGGTCGAATACACTATGCGATGACCCTCCCCGTTGCCGCCATAGGTGGTCAGGGTCACTTCCTGCTGCGAATACACCACCGTGCCCGAAGAGGGACCGCCCCGTTGCTGGATTATCGCCAGCATCGGCAACCGCATCGCTTCCGCCATTCCAAACGGCTCCTGCATCAGCACATTGCCCGGCCCGGCGGTTGCGGTAAACGCTTTGCGCCCGGCTTGGATTGCTCCACAGGTGGTAAAGCCAGCCGAAATCTCGTCCTCGGTCTGAAGAAATTTTCGGTTATATTTGGGCGCCAGCCGGGTCCAGTAGTGCATGATCTCGTTCTGGGGGGTAATCGGGTAGCCGAACATGATCTCTGCCCCGGCAGCCAAAGCCGCCCAAGCCACTACCTCGTTTCCGGTCATGAATGCCCGTTTTTGTCCTTCGACAACACTGGCCAATTGACTGAGCACCTCCTTTGATCAGGGTATCTTGTCGTTACCAAATAGCAGATTTCATATAGCGCTTGATGTACCACACCGGATTGCCCATAATATCAGTCGCTCCCAAGGATTCCCGCCACTTTTCTTCGGCCGTAGTCGCCGCTACCGGCAGTCCCAGCAGGCGAGCCGCTTCGGTAATCCGTCGGGCTCCCTCCTGAATAATCTCCAGATCAGTTTCATCTCCCAGATGGGAATTGTTCAGGAGCGCATGCACTGGGTTCAGCGCCCGTACATATTCAACAATGTCCGGGATCGATTCGGTCATCGGCCGGGCGATGTTCAGCACCACCACAATCCGCAAGTCCCGGTTCTCCCGTGCGCCTTCCACCAAATTGAGCGTCAGCGCCCCCCCTACACCGTATCCAACATCAAGAATAATGTCGCCTTGGCGGCGAAGCACGCCCGGAATTTCCCGATGCAGGATCATTCCGGTTTCCCCAAGGCCCACCAGCTCCTTGGTTTCCCAGGCCACCACCTGCAGGCCCATTTCTTCCAGCAGGCGCTTGATCGGGCGCAATGTGTAGAACGGCTCCACCGTGTCCAGATCGACCAGCGTAACCGTCCTGCCCTGACGCTGCAAATCGAGAGCGCGGTTGATCGCAACCTCACTCTTGCCGCTGGCGTATTCGCCTACAAAAGCTTCTAAAATTCGGGCCGTTTCAGTGATCAGCAAGCTCATCCTTTTTTTGATAACTTCTTTCTACTATACCGAAGCCGACAAGATTCGTCAATAAATCCCCCGGCAATCGCTGTTCCCGGCGCGAACCGGCGGCTACAATTCCCGGCGGCCTTCCAGGGCCCGACTCAACGTGATTTCATCCGCGTATTCCAGATCGCTGCCCATGGGCAAACCCTGGGCCAGGCGGGTCACCTTCACCCCCAGCGGCTTGAGCAGCCGGGCCAAATAGAGCGCGGTTACCTCTCCTTCAGTGCTGGGATTGGTCGCCACCACCACTTCCGCTATCCCTTCTCCAGCGATCCGCTGCAGCAACTCCTTGATCCGCAGCGAATCCGGTCCGATCCCGGCAACCGGGGAGATCACTCCCTGGAGCACATGATAGCGGCCGCGAAATCCCCGGGTGCGCTCGAAGGCGACCACATCCCGGGGCTGCTCGACCACACAGAGCAACTGCGAATCCCGCTCCGGGTCCCGGCAAATAGCGCAGGGCTCCTGATCCGTCAAATTGAAGCAGGTGGAGCAACTGCCGATCAGCCGGCGGGCGTCCAGGATCGCCGCCGCCAGGTTCTGACTTTCCTCCGGCGGCCGCTGCACCAGGTAATAGGCCAGCCGCTGGGCGCTCTTGGGCCCGACTCCCGGCAGGCGGTTGAATTCGCTGATCAGCCGCGCCAATGCGCCGGCGACAAGCGTGGACATGACTAAAACAGACCAGGAACTTTAATGCCGCCGGTGATCTTGTTCATTTCTTCGGTTTGTTTTTCCTGCGAGCGCCGGAAAGCTTCGTTCACCGCCGCCAAAACCAGGTCTTCGAGCATGCCGATGTCTTCCGGATCAACCGCCTCCGGATTGATCCGAATTTCCCGGATTTCTCCTTTGCCGTCGGCTACGACCCGGACCATGCCGCCGCCGGAACTGGCTTCCACGGTCATCTCTTTCAATTCTTCCTGCAGCTTGGCCATGTCCTGCTGCATTTTCTGGACCTGCTTCATCATTTTCCCCATGTCGCCCATTTTCATTGTCTTTCCTCCTGTTTCTTGATCCGCACCCGTTCTTCCCCGAACTGGGCAATCGCGGACTGGACCAGAGGGTGCTCCGCCACCGGCCGGGCCGACGGTTCGGCTCCGTCCGATCCGGGCCGGGCTTCTCCCTGCATCACACAGTGAATGCTGACCGCTTGTCCCAGAATCTCGCTCAAGACCGCTTCCACTACCCGCCGGCCCTCGCTTTCCTCCAACCGCTGACGGTGGAACGTCCGGCCGGATTTGAAGCTCAGGGTTACGACCCCTTGTTCCCAAGCCGCCGGCTCCGCCTCGACCAGCAGGGCATGGATGCTCACCTGTTGTCTGCGCACCTGGTCCAGAACCTGGGGCCACTGGGCGCGGAGGGCCGAAAGACCGGTTTCGGTCAGGTTCGTATCCCCCTGGGTCGGCGCTGCCGCTGGAACACTTTCGGCACGCCTGCTTCGGGACCGCACCGCCGGCTCCGCTGCTGCCGGCAGCGGTTTCCGGTCAGGCGGCGGAGCCGGCTGGTTCCGCAATTCCGCCACCAGCGACTGCAACCGCTGAACTTCTGTCGTCAGCTCCCGCAACCGGGGGTCAATGCTTGCCGGCTGCTCCCCAATCCGCAGTAAGACCGCTTCCAAGATCCAGCGCGGTTGCAGCGACCACTTCATTTCTCCGTCAACTGCCGCCAGCTGCTGCCACATGTTCATCAACCAACCCCGGCGGTCCAGTTCGCCAGCTGTTACTTCCGCCAGCAGCAGCCCGCGGACATGTCCGATCAGATCCTGCAGCAAGCGCCGCGGCTCTTTCCCCTGGGCCACGATCTGGTCCACCAGCTGCAATACCCGGCCTGCATCCGCCGTCTCCAGCCCCGCAGTCAAGTCCGCCAGGTACTCCTCCGCCACCGTCCCCAGCACCAGTTCAAGATCCTGCCGGGTAATTCGCTCCCCAGCCAGCGCCCGACATTGATCGAGCAAGGCCAGGGCATCCCGGAGACTCCCATCAGCCGCCTGCACCAGTTTGGTCAAGGCCGTCTCCTCAATTTCCACCCCGCTCTCCCCCGCCACCAGGCGGACCCGGTCCCGGATGTCCTCCCGGCTGATTCTCCGAAAATCAAAGCGCTGACAGCGGGAGAGAATCGTTGCCGGCAGCCGATAGAGCTCAGTCGTCGCCAACACGAACAAGACATGGGCAGGCGGTTCTTCCAGCGTTTTCAGCAGGGCATTGAAGGCTTCGGTCGTCAGCATGTGAACTTCGTCGATAATATATACTCGATATCGCCCCTGAACCGGAGCAAACCTGACTTTTTCCCGCAGTTCCCGCATTTCATCGATGCCTCGGTTGGAAGCAGCGTCAATTTCCAGCACGTCCAGCGCCTGTCCCTCCCGGATCGCCTGACAACTGACACAGTTGTCGCAGGGCTCCTGCTCCACCGGCTGACAGCAGTTAACGGCTTTCGCCAAGATCCGAGCCGCGCTGGTTTTGCCGGTCCCCCGGGGTCCGGAAAAGAGATAGGCATGACTGACCCGGCCCCCGGCCAGGGCATTGCGCAAGGTGCGGGCCACATGCTCCTGTCCGATCAGCTCTGCAAACCGCTGCGGACGCCAGACCCGGTATAATGCCTGGTGAGCCACTCTCATCCCTTCTTCCGTCTTTGTACCGATGGGCACCAGCTCCAGCTGTGGAAGAAGCCGCCTTCCGGCGGCTTCTGTTCAAACCAAAAATATAGTCGTGCACCCTTCTTCGAATAACGGCCTTCCGGGCGTTACGGCCGTAGTTAACTCGGCCCAGGCTTCCTTGCGGCACACTGAAAGGTTCCCTTAGTGCTGCTTCCTTCCAGACCTGACACGGTTCAGGAGTTCCAGTTGCGCAAGACCCAGGGTTCATCGCCACTTGCGGACGCCAGACCCCACAAGACCAACCCTCGGTTGGGAATTCAGCCCCGCTGCAGCGGATTGCGGGTACAGGGCACCGCTACCTCCCCACCTAGCACGACTAATTCTGAAATCAATTGACACAAATATAAAATGGCGGAGAGAGAGGGATTCGAACCCTCGAGACAGGTTATAGCCCGTCTACTCGATTTCCAGTCGAGCGCCTTCGACCAGCTCAGCCATCTCTCCGCGTAGTCGCTATGTCTGGCGGAGAGAGTGAGATTCGAACTCACGGGGCCGCTCATCACGGCCCACTCGATTTCGAGTCGAGCGCCTTCGACCTCTCGGCCATCTCTCCGCATTCAGATCTTTGGTATTTATTCTTTGTTTCCCTCAGACACGCCGGCCTTTGCTTGCCGCAGCTCCCGGAAAAAATCCCGGAGCATCGTCCGACACTGCTCTTCACAGATTCCAGCCTGCACCTGAAGGTGATGATTCACTCCCGGAAACTGAACCAGATTGACCAGCGACGCTACTGCTCCCGCCTTGGGATCAGCCGCCCCGTAGACCAGCCGCTCCACTCTGGCCAACACCAGCGCCCCAGCACACATAAAGCAGGGTTCTAGGGTGACGTACATCGTACTCCCCAGCAGCCGCCACCCGTTCCGGGCCGCCGCCGCCTGGCGGATCGCCAGTATTTCGGCATGAGCCAGCGGGTCGCGATCAATCTCCCGGCGATTATGTCCCCGGCCGATGATCTTGCCCTGGTCTACCACTACCGCCCCGATCGGCACCTCGCCCAGCGCGGCCGCCCGGCGGGCTTCCTCCAGAGCCTGCTCCATGAAGTAAATATCGCGTGTCCGTTGCTGCTCATCCGCCATAATAGCACTTACGATTGTAGCCGAAGCCCTTGGGCTTGTCAACGCAACAGTTGCGCCGCCGGCTTGCGGAAATTATTCCCGCAGCGTCGCCACCAGCCGCTGGGGAAAGCGTAGTAAATCCAGGGCTTCGCCAATCCCCGAGACCACGACATCCGCCGCCAGCAGGCTTTTCCCGGCACAGCCTTCCGGTCCGATCACCGCGATTCCCAGCGCCGCCGTCTCCAGCATCCGAAAATCATTATAGCCATTGCCGATTGCTGCCACCCGGGTCGGGCCGATCCGCTCCACCAACCGTTCCTTGGCCCGAAAACCCTCCGGACCGGCAATGATTTCGACCGTCAGCGGCAGCCCCTGGCAGGCGGTCCGCACCCGGCCGAAGGTATCGGCGGTAATCACCACAATATTCAAGCTCAGCGCCAACTCCTGCAGGCGGGAGACCACTCCCGCCAACAGATACCCGTCTTCCGCCAGCGTTCCATTGTAATCGAGGACCAGATCGGTCAGTTCCAACACTGCCCGACCGGGGACTGCAATCTTTAGCATTCTTGACCTCTTTCTTCGCGTTCCTGCCGGTTCTTGTCGTTTTTTCGCCCGGCGACAGCAGGTTTTTCCCGTTCCGCGGGGAATATCTTATGTTGGAGGTGATGTCGATGCACATCAAGACAAAATCGTTGCTGTTGTTCGGGTTGCTGCTCGTCCTGCTGGCAGTCGCCGCCCCGGCCAGTCTTGCACAGGAACCGCTCCTGCTGAAAGTCAATGGCGACCAGGTTCATGATCCCCAGCTGGTTCTGACGGAAGGCATCAGTTTCATTCCCGTAGAAACCTTTGCCCGCTTCTCCGGAGCCGGCCTGGAATGGCATTCTCCTGAGGAGTTCAGCCTTTCCCGAGCAGGAACCAGCCTTCGCCTGACGGTCGGCAAAAACATCGCCGAGGTCGGTTCGGCCACCGTCGCCCTGCCCCGCCCCCCCTTCCGGACCGGCGAAACCGTATTCGTTCCGCTCCGCCTGGTTGCCACCATGCAGGGTTACGACGTCAACTGGGAAGCAGCTTCGCAGACCGCCCTGCTCACCCGGACGGAGACTCGCGACGGGATGAGTCCCAGCGAGCTGCTGGTCAAATCCAACCAGCGGATTCAGGCAGTGAACACCTATGCCATGGACGGATTGATGGACATGCAGATGCGGATGGCTGCCGACGGACAGTCCCTGCCGGAAGGGCCGATGAACATGAAAATTGCGCTCAGCGGTACCGTTCAATATCAGCCGATGCAGGTCCACCTGTTGGAGACCATTTCCGCCGCCGGCATTCCCACCGGCCCGGACGCAATGCAGATTGAACTCTACATGACCGAGGAAAAGATGTATATGAAAGTCCCCGGTCAGGGCTGGGTGGTCCAGCCGGTTCCCTTCCCGGCTGAGTTCTGGAAACAGCAGCAGGATATTCAATCCGATCCCCTCAAGGCTATGAAGCAACTGGAGGAAATGGGGATTCTGCTGAATTTCGGCGACGACACGCAGCTCAATGACCAACAATACTATGTGGTCAACGCTTCTTTGGATAAAGAGAAGTTTCAGAAAGTTTTCGCCGACATGTTCAGTCAATTTACCCCGGGACTTTCCGGCGCCGGCACCGTCCCGGACTTCAGCAGCATCATACAGAAGCTTTTTGAAAAAGCTCAAATGGACTATTATTACACCGTTTACATCAATCAGTCGACGCTCCTGAGCGATCAGATCAATTTTCGGTTGGATCTGGGCTTGGATATAAATCCGGCGGATTTCGAAATGAACGGCAGCAGTCAGCCCGATGTTCCTAAAAATATCGGGCTGGATCTCAAGCTTAACGGCAAGTTTGCAATCAAAGACATCGGCCGGCCGTTTGTGGCGCCGGATGTATCCACCGCCCAACCGGCACCCGCTCCCGCTCTGAGTTAAAGCACTCAGCCAGCGGCAATCAAATATACAGCAAAGAGCAGGGATCTCCACCCTGGTCTTTCTCTCTTCCAGCCTCAGCCGTTCAGACGCTGATCAGCCGTCCGGCTGCCGCCAGAATTTCCACAATTGAATACATGTTGCCCACTTGCCCCACCCGAAGCAGTTCTTTTCGGCCGTAAAAATCAAGGCAGGTTCCGCAGGAAACTACTTCCGTGCCCACCTCCGCCAGTTCGAGGAGATGGGCCAGCACCGGCGACCCCTCAGTCGTAAGGAAAACACCCCGGTTGAGAAACACCATCGCCCGAGGTCGCTCTTCCAACTGTGCTAAGGTGTAGATGAAGGTTTTCATCAGCGCCTCTCCCAGTTGTTCTTCTCCCCTCCCCAACTGATCACCGCCGAACTGCACCACCAGCCCCGGTCGAGCCGCTTCCGCTACCACCGCCACGGATGCCGCCGGAGCGGATAGTTCCCCCGAGAGCTGAGCTGAAGTCGTTTCAGCACTGCCGAACACCCGAACCTGATATTCCCCCGCTCTTTCCTCCACTTCCACCCGCCGGCCTTGGCTTTCGGCAAATCGCTGGACATTCCCTTTGGCGGTGGCATTATCGACCACTACCAGCACCTCGCCGGCCGGATCACCGGCTGCCAGCGCCTGCTTGGTCAGAATCACCGGTTGGGGACAAGCCTTGCCCCGGGCATCGACCACAGTCGTCATCGTGGTTCTCCTTTCTCTTCTCGGCGGCGAAGCGCACCGGTTTCGTCAAACAGGCCGACAAACGTTTCCACTACCCAAGGATCGAACTGCTCCCCGCTGCAGCGACGGATCTCCGCTAATGCGTCCAGAGGGGAGACCGCCTGCCGATAGGGCCGCCCGCCAGTCATCACCTCATACGCCTCCGCCACTGCCAGCAGTCGGCATTCCAGCGGGATTTCTTCGCCCCGCAGGCCGAACGGATAGCCTCCTCCATTCCACCATTCGTGATGCTTCAAAATCCATTCGGCAATCGGCGCCAGGTCCCCCGAAGCCAGCGCAATCCGATGCCCGATCTCACAATGACGCTGCATTTCTTCCTTCTCCCCCGGGCTCAAAGGCTCCTGTTTCAGCAGCAGGGCGCTCTCGATTCCCACCTTGCCCAGATCGTGAAATTGCACCAGCAGCCGCATCTTGGCCGTTCGGGCTTTCTCCAATCCGATCCGGGCGGCTAACGCTTCCACCAGCACACCCAATCGTTGGGCATGCCCCGACTCAAAAAAGTCGCGTTCTTCCAATGTCCGGCGCAGCGTCTGGAGCAGAACACCGCGGGCGTTGGAATTGTGCAGCAGTTTTTCCCGATACATGTTGTTGTCAGCTTTTTTGCGCAGCTCCTGCAGAGAGCCGCCTGCTTCCTGACTCACTGCATAGCCGCAGGAGAGGCTGAGCGGCAATTGGGGATGAGACCGGTTGTATTCCGCCAGCGCCTCCCGAACCTGGTCTAGTGTTCTTTCCAGCAACGATTCGTCCGCTTGTTGCAGCAGGACGATGAATTCATCCCCTCCAATCCGGGCGATATGGTCTCCGTCCCGAAAGCAGGAGCAGATTACTTCCCCCGCCGCCCGCAGCAGGATATCCCCCGCTTCATGACCGAGGGTGTCATTGATCAGTTTCAGGCCGTCCACATCCAGAACCATGATCCCCGGCCGGGAGTCACCGGCGGTCTCCACTCGCTTGACTACTTCCTCAAAGCAGTTGCGATTGGGCAGGCCGGTTAATGGATCGTGCAGGCTGAGAAAGCGAAGTTTTTCCTCCACCGCCGTGCGTTCGGTGATGTCCCGAATTACACATACCACCCGGCTGCTGCCGGCAGCCGGAAAGGCAATCGGTCGCACGAAATGTTCCGTCGGAAAACTCTCCCCGTTCTTGCGCACCATCCAGCTCCTGGTTTCAAAATAGCCGTAACCTTCGAACGCCCGCTGCGCTTCCGCCCCGAAGCGTTTACTGGCTTCCTTGCTGCCATGGAGCCGGGCGACATCCCTCCCGATCAACTCATCCCGGCTATAACCGAACATTTTTTCCGCCGCCGGGTTGCAGTCAAGTACCACCCGGCGCGACGCATCGACCACAAAAATCGCTTCGGCTAGACTGGCCAGAGTCATTTTGAGCAGATCTCGGGACTCCCGCAACTCTGCTTCCATCCGCCAACGCTGGGACAGATCGACATCAATGCAAAACAGCACCGGGTCCTCTCCCTCCCGGCAGACAACAGCATGAAAGGAATTGACCCGGACCCGTTTCCCGTTCTTATGTAACAGCAAGTATTCCCCGCCCGGGGCCAGCTCCCCCGAAACGACCGCCTGAGCTCCTGCCTGCAGACCCTGTTCGAAGGCTGAACGAAGTTCTGATGGAATGATCAGATCCCCCAGATTCCGGCCCAGTGCTTCCTTGGCCGAATAGCCATAGGTTTCTTCACTGGCCGGATTCCAGAAAAAAATAGTGCCGTCAGTCCGATAGCCTTGGACCGCAACTCCCGGCAGGGAGTTGAGCAGATGCCAACAGACCGCTTCTTCGGCCGCATTTGCCGGCCGGTTTCTCTCACTCATGTTCCGCACCTCGGCAATCTCCTGGTCGTTATTGCGCTCCATTCATTGCTATTTATTGCTATATATTGTAATCGATTCTCCCGTTTTGACCAGGGGGGCCGGCATTTTTTTACATGGCCTGCGGCGGCATCCATTTTCTTCGCGGATCCCGCAAGGACCGAGCTTACTCCTCCGCCGACTTGGCCGACGCTTCCCGGCGCGCCGGTTCCAACCGGATCATTTCCCGGCAGTCACTCTCTTCCGACCAGATCTTGAGATCGACGATCGGTGTACCCGCCAGCGCATCCAAGCCCTGAACCAGCAGCCAGTTGTCTCTCCGGCCCAGCAGCCGCACCCGGGTCAGGCCGATCGGGTTCGGCCGCATCGGACTCCGCAGCGAAAACACCCCCTGTTGGGGCAGACTCCGATCTCCCCGAGGATGGGCCTGGAGCATTCCCCGCTCGGCATCCGACAATTGATCCATCCAGTACAGCACCCACAGATAAGCACCCTCCCGCAGCCCCTCCAACCCGGGGATCAATTCCGGCCGGAGGGTGATCTCCGCCCGGACCTGACTAAAAAATCGCTGCCGGTCCTCCCGACTGGTTTTTTGCCGTTCTTCCGGATAGCTGGTATTCGTCACCCAACCAATCGGCTTGATTTCAAAATACGCCACCGCTCTCCCTCCTGCCGTGATCGTTGCGCCTGCCGTTCATGTCCTTCAGGTGGTTGTTTCTCGCCTCCGATCTCGAATTCCTGCCTAATTGCAATTCGTTTCCGCACCACGGCTCGCCGGCAAAACCAATGACTCCGGCCGCTCATCGCGGCCGGAGTCTCTTCCCCGGGCTGTCCCCGATAGTTAGTTGATTGGAGCGCGGTCAGCCGGCGGTCCCTGCGGCGGCTGCGGCATCTCCGCCTTAATCTGGTCCGCCAGTTCCTGACTGATGATCCCCGCGGTTACCAGTTCAGCCAGCAGATCCGGCCGCTCACCCCGGTTCTGCTCAAAATAGGCCCGGCGTTCCGCTTCGGTCATAGCCGCGATTTGGTCCCGCTCCGACTCCCTTTGGGCTTTTCGTTCTTCCGCCTGAGCCTGGCAATAGATCTGGATTTGGTCCGACTGTTCTTGGGTCAAAACTCCCTCGCTCACTAATTGCTCCATCCCCGGAAGCCCGCATTTGCCTCCCCGGAATGGTCTCTCCTCTCCGTTTGGCCCAGGTAGTTCCGCCTGTCCTCGTCCATCCTGCTGGCTGAATCCTGCCCGGCTGCCCTGCATTTGCATTCCTGCTCCCCCGCCATCCTTGGCCAAAACCGTCCCCGCTGAGAACAACAAGCTCCCAATAAGTACTCCGCTCAATAGTGCCGGCATCCATTTCCCTCTGTTCATCTGTCCTTACCACCTTTCTCTTTTTCACGGTTGCTGCTTTATCCGGGGCTTGCACCCCACAGTTTGATTGTAGGCATCGATTGTTACAGTCAGGTTACCGTTTGATTGCCGTTGCTTGCCAGTTGCCGTCTCTTCATCAGTTGGGTTTGGCTCGGGCTGGGGCGGTTTCTCCTTGGGCACCCGGAGATGACGGACTGGCACAGCCGGTCAGCCAGGACAACGCCGCCACCACCATTAACAACATAAGTAGTAATAACCTCGGGACCATCGTTCTCCTCCTCTGCTTGCCGCTTGACAGCCTTGCCCGAATATCACCGATGCCCCGGCCTCCTTAATGACCAGGGCATCGAATTGCATGATTTGCGGCCTTTACTAATTGATCGGGAAACGGTTAGGAATTGTTCTTGTCCGGTCGGACCGGCGGTCCTTGCGGCGGTAGCGGCATCTCCGCCTTCAGCTGGTCCGCCTGCTCCTGGCTGATGATTCCCGCGGTTACCAATTCGGCCAGCAGATCCGACCGCTGCCCCCGCTTCTGCTCAAAGTAGGCTTGACGCTCCGTTTCGGTCATCGCCTGAACTTTTTCTCGGTCGGCCTCCATCTCCGCTTTCCGCTGCTCAGCTTGGTTCTGGCAATAGTTCTTGATCTGATCCGCCTGCTCCTGGGTCAGTACTCCTTTGCTGACCAGCTGGGCCAATCCCGGAAAACCGCCTTTATGGCCGCGTCCTTTGCCGAATCCTTCCCCTGGCTGCGGCATCGCCGCCTTCAGCTGATCCGCCTGTTCCTGACTGATAATTCCCGCGGTTACCAATTCGGCCAGCAGATCCGGCCGCTGCCCCCGTTTCTGCTCAAAGTAGGCTTGGCGCTCCGCTTCGGTCATCGCCTGAACTTTTTCTCGGTCGGCCTCCATCTCCGCTTTCCGCTGCTCAGCTTGGTTCTGGCAGTAGTTCTTGATCTGATCCGCCTGCTCCTGGGTCAGTACTCCTTTGCTGACCAGCTGGGCCAATCCCGGAAAACCGCTGCCTCGAAACTGCTTTGCCTCCCCGCCCAGCCCGGTTTGATCGCCCTGATTTTGTCCACCCCGCTGACTATGTCCGGCCCGGTCGCCGCCTAAGCGCTTGCCGGTCCCAGCTGCATCATCGGCCAGCACGGCCGCCGAGGCAAACAACAGTGTTCCGATCAGCACTCCGCTGACTACCAGCGGCATCCACTTACCCTTTTCCATTTACTCCGCCACCTTTCTGCTTGTGCGCTTTCACTGCTTCATTCGGATTCCCATCTGTCGATGATTATATTCGCTAATTGTTACAGTTTTGTTACCGATTGATTGTCGTTGCTCTTCATATTTCGCGCCGCCAAATCCACTTCACACCAAAATTCCACCCCTTCCAGTTTATTCTCCACCCCATAGCGATTGCCGTGCTGCTCCAAGATACCCCGCACAATCGCCAATCCCAGACCAGTCCCGCCGCCTTCTCGGGTCCGGGCCCGATCCACCTTGAAAAAGCTGCTCCAGATTCGATCCAGATATTCCTCCGGAATCGGCTTTCCGGAATTGAACACGCCCAATCGGGCCTGCTCCGCCTGACTGCTCACGCTGATTTTAATTTTTCGCTTAGCATCCACATGCCGGATAGCATTGCTCAAATAATTGACCAGCACTCGTTCAATCCCGGTCGGATCCGCATCAACCAGGATTGCCGGTTCTGCCTCGACCGATAATTGAATTCCGCTTTCATTTAGCACCGGCCGGAATTTTTCCGCCACTTCTGCCACCAGCAAAGAAAGATCAAACACTTCCCGCTGGATCTGCCCGGGGCCCGATTCCAACCGGCACAAGTTGAGCAGGTCCTTGACCATCGCATCCATCCGCCGGGTTTCATCGATAATCACGTCGCAATAGAGATCCTTGTTCTCCTCATCCTGGTTGACATTGACTTTTAACCCCTCGGCATACCCCTGGATCAGGGCCAGCGGGGTCTTCAATTCATGCGAAACGCTGGTTATGAATTCCTTCCGCATCTCATCGACCCGTTTTTCCCGTTCGATATCCTCCTGCAGCTGCAGGTTCTTCTGCTGCAGTTCCTGGATCGCCCCTTCCAACTGGTTCGATAAATAATTGATGCTCCGACCCAGCTCGCCCACTTCATCCAGCCTTTCCTCCGCGCATTTCTGGCTGAAATCCATCTCCGCCATCCGGCGGGCGATGCCGTTGATCGCCAAAATCGGCCGGGTGAAAGTCCGAGAGAAGAAATAGGAGAGAAACAGGCTGAATCCGATCACTGCGAATCCGGTGAAAAGAAAAAAGCGGTTGGCAATCGCCACGTTTTGAGCGACTGCCGATAAGGGCACGACAAAGGCCAGCTGGTCCTGGTCCGGAAGCCGATACTGCAGAGTTAGAAAATTGGTATTGAATCGCTGGTCATTTTCGACGCTGAACTGATACTGCTCCGCCAAATCATTATTCGGGCGGAGGAACCGGAACGGCATCGGCCGTGGCGGGCGATCCGCGCCCGGCAGCTCAAAAAATGAACTATGCTTCACTCGCCCTTCAGGGTCGATCACCATGATGTACCCCCCCAGAGAGCTTTCCGCCGCTTTCAGTTCCCATTGAATTGCTTCCGGATCGCCCCGGTAGATTTGTGCAATCGTTTGGGCGCTTTCCAGCAGCAATGCCTTTTTCTGACTGATGTAGTAGTGTTCTAAAAAACTGGTGCTGAACACCAGCGAAAGGGAAATGAAGAATATCCCCAGGCCGCTGATCCAGAGAAATAATTTTTTACTGATCGACCGGTTCATGCCTTCACCCCGAATCGATAGCCTACTCCCCGCACCGTCTGAATCAGCTCCCCGCAATCCCGCAGTTTGCTCCGCAGCCGGGTGATATGGGTGTCCACCGTCCGCGTTTCCCCGAAATAATCGTAGCCCCAGACGGCATTGAGAATCTGCTCCCGGCTCAGCGCCTGTCCCCGATTGGTCGCCAGATACTGGAGCAGATCATATTCCGTCGGGCTCAGTTCCACCGCCTGTCCGGCTAAAGTAACCCGCCGACCCGCGGTGTCGATGTCCAGGGAATCAAACTCCAGCACCGGCTCCCGGCCACTAACCCGCCGCAGCAAGGCTTTGACCCGGGCCACCAGAATCTGGGGCGAAAACGGCTTGGCGATATATTCGTCCGCCCCCAGGTCAAAGCCGAACAATTCATCGCTTTCCTGATCCCGGGCGGTGAGCAAAATAATCGGTACTGCCGCAAGCCGGCGGATTTCCCGGCAGGCCGCCCAGCCATCCATTTCCGGCATCATCACATCCAGAATCACCAGATCGACCGCTGGCCTGCTCTGCATCCGCTCCAGCGCCTCCCGGCCATTGGCCGCTTCCTCCACCAGCAGATTCTCCCGTTTCAGGAAATCCGCCACTAGCTTTCTCATCCGCGGTTCATCATCGGTCATCAGCACCCGTTTGGCCGCCATCTCGCAACCTCCCCGCCGGCGGTTCCGCAGCCGGCAGCATCCGGAATCATCTTGCCGCTAATTCTACGCGGCGGATGTTACAGTTTTATGACAAAAGCAGAAACCGGTCAGGAATTATTCATAAACAAAATTCAACTGCTGCTTTTTTGATTTTTTTTGAAATTTTTATCTTTCCCCCTTTACTTTTTTCTTGTTTGGTTGGTATAATCAATTTGCTCGTAAGTGCTTGTGGATAGATGCAGACCTTCTCGAATGCTTGAGGCTATGGGAAGTGAACAGAACGCTTCCCATGCAACGAGTAAATCAAGTAGAGGAGGTGTTTTTATGTTTCAAGACAAGGCTTTGACTTGTAGGGACTGCGGTTACGGATTTACCTTTACGGCATCCGAGCAGGAGTTCTTTGCGGAGAAAGGGTTTACTAATGACCCGGTACGGTGTCCCGAATGCCGCGCCGCACGGAAAGCTCAAACCCGTTCTTCTGGCGGATATAATCGTTCAGAGCGCGAGATGTTCCCTGTTATCTGCGCGACCTGCGGAAAAGAGACCACGGTGCCGTTCCAACCCTCGGGCGACCGGCCGGTGTATTGCCGGGATTGCTTCCAACCCCGTCAACGCAACAACTGGTAACCACTGATCGCAAACAAAAACCCTTCCCGGTTGATTCCCGGGAAGGGTTTTTTATTTAGCGTTTTTTAGCATCGCTCGGGCGATGTTGGTTTTGCCGGCTTCCGCCCGGCCAGGTCACCGAGCAGACCGATTCCGCTCATTGCCACCCCCAACAAGGCCAGCACATAGCCGGCCAGCCCCGCTACCACCATCGCCCAGCGCCAGCCGGACGGTTCGTGCTCGCCCGAAGCCAGGCCGGTGATAACTGCCAGCAGCTGCGACCCGACCAGCAAAACCGCCATCCCCCCGATTCCCCAGCCGATCGCTCGCTGCCGAGAATGCGCCCGGATCGCCGCCCACAACAGCACCCCCCCGCCGGCAAAAGCAAACAGGCCCAACTCCGCCGGCATCAAATAGTCCAGTCGGAACACCCCGGCTTGAATCGATCCGACCACCGAGGTCAAAACCGTTGCTACTATCGGAATCCAGACCAGCACCGTCCCCAGCCCGGCCAGGACTTTGGTCAATGTTTCATTCCTCAGCATCGTTTCCCGCCTCCAAATCTTCGCCCGTACTTAACCCGCCGGATTCAAATAGACGGTCACCGGTTCGGAATCAAGCAAATTTTTCTGGGTCACGGCATTGGCCTTGACCACCACCCCGATGACGGCCGGCTGCGTCAGCGGCTGGGCCAGCGAACCGCTGGCGGTAATTACGATCGAGTTGGATGTCCCCTTGGCGGCTGTGACCTGTATCCCGGAGGGCAAACCGCTCAAAATCAGATTGGATGAACCAACTCCCGCCTTGACCGTTCCGACATTCAATTTGACCACCCAGGTTTGGTCAGTTGTTGCGATCCGAGTATTGCCTGACGCCAGGGTAATCCGGGCGTCGGCTGCCTGGGCGGTGATCCGGCCGCTGCCAACCGGCTCGGACACCGGATCCCGGAAATCAATGCCGAACGGATTGGACGCCAGATCCGCCGCCGCCCCGACCGCGCCGGCTTTGTGAACCGTCAGCCGCAGACCGCCGATATCGTTGCTGTTGGCATGCTGCCGGGCATTGCCGCTGAAATTGATTATCAACTGCTTGGAACTGATCCGCGCCGCCGCGTAGCTCAATCCCGGCGGCAAACCGCTGATCGTCACCAAACCACCGGCATTCTCGGAGAAATCCCCGTCCGTCAGGCTGACGGTCAATGGCTCCGCCAGACTGCCATCATTGGCTGCCGACTCCGAAATTGTCAGCGGCGCAACCGCGATTTCCGGTGCTTTCTCCGCTGGATCGACTTGCAGCAACAAGCTTGTCCGGGATTGCTGCGGAACCGAAGCGCTGTCGGCCACGGTTAATCCTACGTGATATTGTCCCGCTGCCGCCGGAGTGCCGGTCAGCCGGCCTTCCGGAGTCAGGCTCAGCCAGTCGGGCAGATTCTCCGCCTGCCAGTGGTAGGGCGGACTGCCGCCGACCACATGCAGGTCGCAGGAATAGGGCATGCCCACCTGGCTTGCAGCCAGGCCGGAAGTGGTGATCTGCAACTGCTCCGGCCCCATTTCGGTCCGGACCCGGAAACTCAGTCGAGCACTGCCCCGCAGCCCCATGGCATCTGACACCGTCAGCCAGATTGAGAAATCACCAGGCGAAGGGGGAACCCCCATAACCGTTCCCAGATTGTTGACCGCCGCCCAGGCCGGCCCCTCGAGGATGCTCCATTGGTAGGGGGCAGTCCCTCCGTTCACCAGGCAATTGACCGTCAACGCTTCTCCCGGCCGGCCTTCAATCAACGGCGGCACGGTCAAGGTCAACTGGTCGCGAATATGCACCGTCCATTCGCTGACCGCATTTTGATAGACCGCATCCCAGACCGAGAGCTTGACCGGATAATCGCCGGAGAGCAGCGGGACTCCGGTCAGCCGCCCCTGCTGGTCCATCGTCAGCCAGGACGCCCCGGCGACCTTTTCCCAGCGATACGGCGGCACGCCCCCCACCGCCTTAAACCGAGCTGCGTAAGCCGCCCCCGGGGCCCCGTCGGGAACCTCGATCCCGGTGATGGCCACTTGGTGGTCATAAATCCAGAGCGTAAAGTTGCGCTCGGTTCGTGCGGTTTGATCGTAGACCCAGCCGGTTACGGTGTAGCTCCCAGCCGCCCGCGGACTCCCGCTGATCACCCCGCTGCCCGAATCGATTGCCAGCCCCGCCGGCAGGGTCGCACCCCAGCCATAATAGGGCGGGGTCCCGCCGGCAGCCGCAAGCGGGATCGGTCCGTACGGCTGATTCATCACTCCGGCCGGCAAACTTTGACTGGTGATAGAAAAAGCGTCGCCGTCGAGCACGCTGATCGTCCATTCACTGCTGGTTTCCCGGTACACGGCATCCCAAACTGACAGCGTGCACGGGTAATTGCCGGCCGCCGGCGGCGTCCCGGTCAGTCTGCCGCTTTGGTCAATAACCGCCCATGCCGCTCCTTGCGATTTCTGCCAGCGATACGGTGGCACTCCCCCCACTGCCTTGAATTGGGCAGCATAAGCCTGGCCCGCGGTCCCATAGGGAACGCTGGTGCCGCTGATAGCCAGCTGATCGTCATAAATCCACAGCTCAAACTCCCGATCGGTTCGACCCGCTTGATCATAGACCCAGCTGCTCACTGTATAATTGCCGGCCGCCAGCGGAATGCCCCCGATGACCCCACTGCCGGGATTGATCGACAGTCCGGCGGGCAGGGCCGCTCCCCAGCCATGATACGGAGGTGACCCGCCGGCGGCTTCCAGCTGGATCGGCCCATATTGTTTATTCACCACCCCGGTCGGCAACGTGTTGGTTTTGATCTGAAGCGGCTGGCCGGCGAGCACACTGATGGTCCAATTCCTGGTTGCATGCTGATACACGGCGTCCCAAACCGACAGCTCCAGCGGATAGTCGCCGGCAACGGTCGGCACCCCGGTCAAACTGCCATTTTGATCGATTTCCGCCCAATCCGCGCCGTTCCGCTTTTCCCAGCGATAGGGCGGGACGCCTCCCGCCGCTTCAAACTGCGCCCGGTAGGGCAGGTTCACACAAGCGGTAGGTACCCCGGTCCCCTTGATCGTCAATTGTGCTGCGCTGAAGGTCAGCGGCATCTGCCGTTGGGTGTATGAAGTTTGGTCATATACCCAGGCAGTCACGCTGTAACTGCCTGCCGCCGCCGGAATTCCGCTGATCAATCCGCTGCCCGGATCGATCGCCAATCCGGCCGGCAGGGTCGCTCCCCAGCCATGGTAGGGAGGCGTTCCCCCTTCGGCCGTCAATCCGAACGGCCCATACGCCTGATTGACGGTCCCGCCGGGCAGACTCGCGGTGCTGAGCCGCAAATCGGCTGCGGCTGGTCCGACCGCCCGACAGTCTATGGTCGTCACCGCTTTGATCGCGAATGGCTCCGCGGCCGGATCGGTCCGCTCTTTGGCATAGACGACCGCTTGGTAAATTCCGATTTGCTCGGCCTTGAAAGAATACAAGCGGTTGTCTTCGTAATGGCCGCTTTGCCGCCATCTCCCATCCGGACTCCGGTACCAAAACTGGTAGACACCGTCGGTATAGCCGTGACTGGTGGCCGACAGGTTAATCCACTCGCCCACCACCACCCGCGACGCGGAGGTAATATAGAGCGATTTTGTCCCGGCCGAACTGACGATCACATTAGCCACAGCGCTCAATCCGCCGTCCATCGCGGTCACGGTGATCATGGTATTGCCGGGCGCGATCGGGGTCACCACTCCGTTGCTGACGCTGGCCACCGCCGGATTGCCGCTCTGCCAGAACAGGCTCTGGTTGGTGGCATTCGCGGGACTGATCGCAGCCGACAAATTGCCGACTTCTCCTCCCACGGTCAGATTCAGGCTGGTCGGACTAACGCTCACTCCGGCGATATGAACGAATGGAGGAGTACTGGCTCGGACCACCAAGTCTTCTTGAATATCCCCGCTATACCAGATAATTGAGGGGGTACAACTTGCCGGATATTCAATCCCGTTGACTTCAATTTTGAAGGTAACGGGTTTGCCATTGTGGTTTAAATTGCCAGCATTACACGTTATGTAGGCAAAATTCCCGTCTTGCAGTTCTCGTTCCCCACTAAGTGCGCCCTCAATATAAGCCTTGATTTTCCCGCAGCTCACGAGCGATCCGCTTTCGTCTACAACGATCCCGGAATAAAACGCCGGTAGCGGCGGAATTTCCGCCAGAGAGCACACCGGCATCCAGGTTGTCAAGAGCAGGATGATCATGACGGCAATCGCCGTCAGTTTTCGGCAATTCTTCTTATTGTTCATACCTCGCTTCACCGCTCCCTCAATTGTCAATTCGCCATCGATCCACGTCTCCTCTGCCCGCCGGCCCCCTTCCGATAATTATGTATTATTCGTCTTTCGACATCGAACCCGGTTCCCCCTGCCCCAAATTAAAATTCCAGCCGTTCGAAGCCTCGTCCCGGCTAAACCGGCCAAATCAGCAGGATGAGTGGCACCGCAACCGCGATCACCAAAATAGAAAGCGGCAGCCCCATCCGCCAATAGTCCCCGAACTGATATCCACCAGGCACCATCACCATGGCGTTCGACTGATGTCCGACCGGGGTCAGGAAAGCACAGGAAGCCCCCACAGCCACCGCCATCAGGAAGGGATCGATGGCCAGGCTCATTCCCCGGGCCAGATTGATCGCGATCGGTGCCATCAGCACGGCGCACGCCGCGTTGTTGATCACATTGGAGAGCAGCATGGTCGCCAGCATGAGCAGCATCAACGTCCCCGCCGGTGACAGCTGGTCCGCGACCAGCAATAATTGGCCAGCGATCATCCGAGCTCCACCGCTGGATTCCAGGGCATGCCCCAGCGGAAACATCGCCCCCAGCAGCACGATGATCGGCCAGTCGATGCTTTCATACAATTCCCGCAGCGGCACTAAGCCAGCCAGCACCATTGCTCCCGCCGCCGCCAAAAACGAGATTTGCACCGGCACAAGATTGATCGCCGCGATCCCAATGGCTGCCGTGAACAAGCCAACCGCTAATCCGATCCGGGGGCGTCGATCCAACCGTAGCCCCCGGTCTGCCAAAGGCAGGCATTTCAATTCCGAAAGCGCTGCTTCCAGTTCTGATCGGCCTCCTTGCAGGAGCAGAATGTCTCCCGTCAACAACTGAATCCGGCTGAGGCGGGCTCGCAGCTGCTGTCCCTGGCGGGAAACGGCCAGCAGATTGATGCCATAATTGCGGCGGAGCCGAATGTTTCCAGCGGTTTCCCCGACCAGTGGGGAATCGGCTCCAATTATCACCTCGATCAAACTCACCAAACTCGAATCCCCCGCCAAGCTACGACCGCTAGTTTCCCCGGCGATTTTTAAGCCGAGAGTGCCGAGCAGATATTTCAAATCCTCGTGATCAGTTTCGACCATGAACACATCCCCGACTTGGATGGTTTCATAGCCGGACGGCGAGGGGATATATCTCCCGGCCCGGATCAATCCCAGCAGGCTGGCGGTTTTCCGATCCTTGGCTGCTTCCACCACCTGCTGGATCGGCTTGCCGACAATCTGCGAATCTTCCGTCACCGCCAGCTCAATTACATAATCATCGATCTCGAATCCCCCCGCAGCCACAGCTGGGATTTTCCGCTGCGGGGTCAATTTCCAGCCCCATAAAGAAATGAACGCCAATCCGGCCAGCGCCACTCCCGCACCCACCGGGGCAAAATCAAACATCCCGAACGGGACCCCTCCGGTTTCCGCCCGGAAGGAGGCGATGATAATATTCGGCGGAGTCCCGATCAAAGTCACCAACCCGCCCAGCAGCGAGCCGAAGGCCAGCGGCATCAGCAGCAGCGACGGCGGCCGGCCGCTTTGCCGGGACATCCAGATTGCCACCGGCATCAGCAAAGCCAGCGCACCCACATTGTTCATAAATCCGGAACAGAACGTCACGATCCCGGTGAGCATCGCCACTTGGACCGGAAGCCGGGAGTCAACCCTTCCCAGCCTTCGGGCAACGTAATCAACCACCCCGGCATTCATCAACCCCCGGCTGAGGATGAAGACTGCCACCACGGTTATCACTGCCGGATGTCCAAAGCCGGCGAAGGCCTGCTCTGCCGGCACCAATCCGGACAGATAGACCAGCAGCAGCGCGCCCACCGAAACCAGGTCGTAACGCCAGCGACCCCAAATAAACATAATCATGGCTGCCGCCAGGATGCCGAAGACCACGCCTTGTTCAACCGTGATATTCATCGCTGCTCCCTCCTTGCTTCAAGCCGGTGTTTGTGGCAACCGCCACCAGCCTCCGCTTTCCCTGAATAGAAACCGCCTTCACCTTTATTGTGCCACGGCAGGAATCAACTTCTCCATGTCTAATATTAGAATTAGTCAAAATGGATCACTGCCGCCGGCCGCAACGAGGTAATTGCGATGAGCCCCAAGCTTCGCTATGGACAGCTATTGGTGATCGGGTACGGTGGGCTCAGTCTGCTCGGCGCGGTGTTGCTCATGCTCCCCTGGGCCTCGGTTCGGCCCCATTCCACGACCTGGCTGGACGCTTGGTTCACCGCAATTTCCGCCCTGACAGTAACCGGGCTGACGGTGGTTAATACCGGCGGCCATTGGACCACCTTCGGCCAAGCCGTAATTCTGCTCTTGATCCAGATCGGGGGGCTGGGCTTGATGGTGCTGTCCTCGATCGCCCTGGTCCTCTTGGGCCTGCGGATGAATCTCGGCCACCGGGTATTGGCCACCCAGGAACAGGAGCAGTTCCAGCTGACTGGTCTGGCGGGCTTGATCCGCAATATCACCCTCCTGGTTTTGGCCATCGAATCGATCGGCACGGTCCTGCTTTATTTCTTGTTTCCCGCCAGTCTGCTCCCAAACCCGGGCGGCGGCGTATTTTTCGCCTTGTTCCATGCGGTCAGCGCCTTCAACGGCGCCGGCTTCGACATCAGCGGCTCCAGCCTGCTGCCCTTCCGGGAATCGGTCGGGGTCAACCTGGTGGTGATGGTCATGATCTTGCTGGGCAGCCTCGGCTACATGGTGCTGCTGGAACTGCTCGGTCTGACCCGACGCTGGCGGCGGCTGAGCCTGCACAGCCGGCTGGTGCTGATCGTTACCGCCGCGATCACCGTGCTGGGCAGCTGCTTCTATTTCCTGACCGAGCAAGCCGGTTCCTTGCTGGGTCTGAGCTGGAGCCAACAAATCGTCGAAAGCCTTTTCCAGTCGGCGACTCGGACCTGCGGCTTCGTTTCGGTCCCGGTTTCGAGCTGGAGCGAGTCCTTTCAGTTTCTGATGATTATCATCATGTTCATCGGTGCCAGTCCCGGTTCGGTCGGAGGCGGCATCAAGACCACAACCTTCGCCGTCATCATCCTTTCGGTCTGGTCTTTGGCCGCCGGAAAAAAAGAGGTGGTGGTGATGGAGCGGGAAATCGACGCCGAAAGTGTCCGGAAGGCGTTTACCGTGACGTTCTTCGCCCTGATCATGATCTGCGTCGGCACCCTGTCGCTGATGATGACCGATGATATAGCCATGATGCCGGCGTTATTTGAAACGGTGTCGGCCCTGGCCACTGCCGGACTGTCTACCGGCATCACCGAACACCTCTCCCCTTTCAGCAAGATCCTGCTCGGCTTGCTGATGTTCGTGGGCCGAATCGGAATTCTGTCGCTGGTGGTGCTTTTGGCTCAAACCAAACCCACCCGGGTTCACTATATGAAAGAGCCGATTATCATCGGCTGACCAAACCGGTCCCATTGGAAATGAAAAGGAGCGGTTATGAAGAAATCGGTATTGGTACTGGGAGCCGGCCGGTTCGGGCGGGGCCTGATCGAGGGCCTGTCCGAGCTGGGCCACGACATCTTCGTCATCGACAGCGACGAAGAAGCTCTCAATGACGTCCGGGACATGATATTGTCGGGGGCGATCATTGACGTAGCGGAAAACGATGATGAATTGACCCGGATCGTGGAAAAAAAGAGTTTTGATGCCGCGGTGGTAGCCATCACCCGGGATTTTGAGGGAGCCCTGATCGCCACCCACATCATCAAGGAAGCCGGCATCCCGGTCTATGTCAAGGCCGCCAACGCCCGCCGGGGAAGCATCCTGACCAAAATGGGGGTTGACCAAGTCATCTTCCCGGAACATGATTCCGGCCGCCGGCTGGCGAAGTTCATCGACAACAGCAGTGCGATCGACATGCTCGAACTGCCGCATGGCTACGTGGTCGAGCAGGTCATCGTCGGACCTGGCTTTGATCGTAAAACCGTGGCCGAATTGAACCTCAACAATCGGCTGGGGATCTGGATTCTGGTCATCTATCACCAGGGTCTTTCCTCCGTCCCCACCGCCGCCACCAAACTCTTCCGAGGCGACACCCTGATTATCTTCGGCAAGAAAGAAAACATGAAAACCCTGGATCGAGAAAACACCAAAAGCTGATCTCTGCAAAAAAACGTTGACAAAACGAAATTCAGTCGATATTTTTAACTCAACGATAGCAAAACCGATGAGCGAGAGAAGTAGCTTAGGAAAGTGTTTCAGAGAGCCGCCAGCCGGTGTGAATGCGGTAATACGGAACTAAGTGAATGGACTCGCGAGGGCGACTCGAAACCAGCCGGGAGTAGACGTCGACGGGAACCCTGTCCGTTATCAGTGGGGTGCGCATGATGGTGCGTAAAATGAGCGGGTAACATTGTTACCAAATTAGGTGGTACCGCAGAAGCCGCAAGCTTTTGTCCTTTTCAGGACAAAAGCTTTTTTTATTGTCAATCACGATCGCCGGAAAGAGGTTGGAGCCATGATCAGACCCGGGACCGAAACCATTGTCGAGTTGGCGCCGGAATACAAAGTGATTCCGCTCTGCCGAGAAATTTATGCCGATGTCGTCACCCCGATTTCCCTGCTCCGCAAGCTGGCGGACCGGAGCAGCCGCTATTTTCTGCTGGAAAGCGTCGAGGGCGGCGAAAAATGGGGGCGCTACTCCTTTCTCGGCTACGATCCGCTGCTGCGGGTCTCCTGCGCCCAGGGTGTGGTCACCATCGAACGCGACGGGGTCAGCACCCGAATCCCGACCGACTCGCCGCTGACGGTGCTGCGTTCGATTCAGCAGCAATACCGCTCCCCCCGGCTGCCTGATCTGCCGCCCTTTACCGGCGGCTTCGTCGGCTATTTCGGCTACGCCATGATCGCCTACGCCGAACCGACTCTGCAGCTCAAACGAGACGACTGCAATGATTTCGACCTAATGCTGTTCGACAAGGTCATCGCGTTCGATCACCTCCGGCAAAAGATTTGCATTGTGGTCAATATGCCGACCGACCGGATCCTGGAAAATTATGGCCAGGCTGCCGCCGAACTGGAACTGATCGCCGGCCTGATTCGGGACGGGCAGCCCCCGGCCACCCTCAAAAGCGAGAAGAACGTGCAGTTCAGCTGCAATCTCAGCAAAGCAGAATATTGCCGGATGGTTGAAAAAACCAAGGAATATATCCGGGAGGGGGACATTTTCCAGGCGGTCATCTCCCGCCGCTTCTCCGCCCCCTATGCGGGCAGTCTGCTCAATCCCTACCGGGTGCTGCGGACCACCAACCCCTCCCCCTACATGGTTTACCTGCACATCGACGGAGATGAAATTATGAGCACCTCGCCGGAAACTCTGGTCCGGCTCCACAACGGCCGCCTGACTACCTTTCCGGTGGCCGGCTCCCGCCCTCGCGGGAAAACCGAAGCTGAAGATACAGATCTGGAACAGGAACTGCTGGCAGATGAAAAAGAACTGGCCGAGCACAATATGTTGGTGGATCTGGGCCGCAACGACCTGGGCCGGATCTCCCGCTACGATTCGGTCAAGGTAACCGAATACCTGATGATTCACCGCTATTCGACGGTCATGCACATCTGCTCCCAGGTCGACAGCGAGATTCGGCCGGACTGCGACGGCTACAGCGCGATCGCAGCGGTGCTGCCGGCCGGAACCCTGTCCGGCGCCCCCAAGATCCGAGCCTGTGAGATCATCGAGGAAATCGAACCGCAGCCCCGCGGTATCTACGGCGGCGCCCTCGGCTATCTGGATTTCACCGGAAATATGGACACCTGTATCGCCATCCGGATGGCCGTGAAAACAGGCGGTCAGGTCCATGTTCAAGCCGGCGGCGGAATTGTCGCCGACAGTGTCCCGGAAAAGGAATACGAAGAATCCGCCAATAAAGCGCAGGCGGTAATCAACGCCATACGCAACGCGGGAGAGGTGGATAACTAATGATCGTGCTGATCGACAATTACGACAGCTTCAGCTATAACCTGGTGCAACTGGCGGGGAGCATTGATCCCGACATCACCGTGATCCGCAATGACCAGCTGCCAGTGGCCGCGATCCAGGCGCTGCAACCTTCCCATATCATCCTCTCCCCCGGACCCGGCTATCCCCGGGATGCCGGGATCTGCGAGGAGCTGGTCCGGGAGCTGGCGGGCAGCGCCCCGATCCTCGGAGTCTGTCTCGGCCATCAGGGCATCTGCGAAGTCTACGGCGCCGAAATCAGCCATGCCCGCTGCCTGATGCACGGCAAGAAAAGCCTGGTCAGCCTTGACACTACTGTGCCCCTGTTCGAGGGACTGCCGGACCGGATCGAAGCCGCCCGCTACCATTCCCTGGCCGCGAGGAAAGACACCCTGCCTTCCCAACTCCGGATCATCGCTGAGGACGAGACCGGAGAAGTGATGGCGGTAAAACATATTGACTTTGATCTGTACGGAGTGCAGTTTCATCCGGAATCAATCCTGACTCCGCTGGGACCGATGATCATGCGCAATTTTTTAGCATTAACGAGGAGGGAATCACAATGATCCAGAAAGCGATCAAGGATGTACTCAGCCACAAAGATCTCGACCACGAAACCACCAAAGCGGTGATGCGGCAGATGATGGACGGCACCGCCACCCCCGCCCAGATGGGCGCCCTGCTGGCCGGGCTGCGGATGAAGGGCGAAACCGTGGATGAAATCACCGCCTGCGCCGAAGTGATGCGGGAGAAGGGACTCAAGCTCAACCCGGTCCGCAAGGTGATCGACATCGTCGGCACCGGCGGCGACGGCACCAACACCTTCAACATCTCCACTACCTCCGCCTTCGTGGTCGCCGCCGGCGGGGTCCCGGTCGCCAAACACGGCAACCGGGGAGTTTCGAGCAAGAGCGGCGCGGCCGATGTACTGGAGCAGCTGGGGGTTAATCTCAACCTGACCCCGGAGCAGAGTGAGCGAATTCTGGAGCAAAGCAATATCTGTTTTATGTTCGCCCCGGTCTATCACTCCTCGATGAAGCATGCCGCCCCGGTCCGCCGGGACATGGGAGTACGGACTATCTTCAACATCCTCGGCCCGCTGGCCAATCCCGCCGGGGCCAGCATGCAGCTGATGGGGGTGTACGACCGCCAGCTGGTGCAACCGCTGGCCGAAGTTCTCTCCAATCTGGGGGTCAAGCGGGGGGTAGTGGTCAGCGGCAGTGACGGGATGGACGAGGTCACCCTCACCGGCGAAACCCATGTCTGCGAAATCCGGGATGATTCCTTGACCTGCTACGATATCACTCCCGAGCAGTTCGGCTTCCAACGCTGCCAACTCGAGGATCTGGCCGGCGGCTCCCCCGCCGACAACGCCCGAATCACTCGGGAGATTCTCAGCGGCCAGGAGCGGGGGCCGAAACGGGACGAAGTGGTGCTCAACGCCGCCATCGCCCTCTATCTCGGCATCGACGACTGTTCGGTCGCCGACTGCGTCCGGCTGGCCGAGGAGTTGATCGACTCCGGCCGGGCGGCGGCCAAGCTCGAAGAGTTCCGGCGCCTAAGCAACGAGGTGCACTGATGATTCTGGAGCGACTGGCAGCGGCCGCCCGGCAGCGGGTGCGGCGGCAGCAGGAACTGACCCCCCTCCCCGTGCTGCAGGCGGCGGTTCGAAAACAGAGCGCCGTCACCGGCTTCCCGTTTGAAGCCGCGCTGCGGGACCCGGAGCTCAGTTTCATCTGTGAAATCAAACAGGCTTCGCCTTCCCAGGGGATGCTGGCGGCCGAATTCCCCTACCGGGAGATCGCCCGCGAGTACCAGCAGGCGGGAGCCGCCGCCATCTCGGTGCTGACCGAGCCGGACTATTTCCGGGGCCGGGACGAGTATCTGGCTGAAATCCGCCGGGAAGTCACAGTGCCGCTTCTGCGCAAGGATTTCACGATCGACCCCTATCAGTTGTACCAGGCCCGGCTGCTTGGGGCCGACGCCGTTCTCCTGATTTGCGCCCTACTGGACACGGCCGCACTTCGGCACTTCCTCACCGTCTGCGACGAGCTCGGGCTTTCCGCCCTGGTCGAAGCCCACGACGAGCGAGAAATCGAATCCGCGCTGGCGGCAGGAGCCCGGGTCATCGGTGTCAACAACCGCAATCTCCGGGATTTCTCGGTGGACCTCAACACCAGCCTCCGGCTGCGCCGGCTGGTCCCCGAACCGCTGCTGTTCGTCGCCGAAAGCGGCATCCGAACCGCCGCCGACATCAATCAGCTGCGCCAGAGTAAAGTCAACGGCGTATTGATCGGAGAAGCCCTAATGCGCAGCCCGGACAAGCGGAAAATGCTGGCCGAGCTGCGCTCCCCGGGCAGCCCCGTTTAATCAGAGAAAGGATACAGATCATGAAGAAAGGCAGATTCGGTCCCTACGGCGGACAATACATCCCGGAAACACTGATGAACGCGGTGCTGGAACTGGAGCAGGCGTATGCCCGGTTCAGCCCCGACCCCGAATTCCAGCGGGAGCTGGACGAGCTGCTGCAGAATTATGCCGGCCGCCCCTCCCGACTCTACTATGCCGAGAAAATGACCAAGGATCTGGGCGGCGCCAAAATCTATCTCAAGCGGGAGGATCTCAATCACACCGGCTCCCATAAAATCAACAACGTCCTCGGCCAGGCCCTGCTCGCCAAAAAAATGGGCAAGCGGCGATTGATCGCCGAGACCGGCGCCGGCCAGCACGGAGTCGCCACCGCCACCGCCGCCGCCCTGATGGGTATGGCGTGCGAGATCTTCATGGGCCGGGAGGACACCGAACGCCAGGCCCTGAACGTCTACCGGATGGAGCTGCTGGGCGCCACCGTGCATGTCGTCGAAAGCGGCACCCAGACTCTCAAGGATGCGGTCAGCGAAACCATGCGGGAATGGACCAACCGCATGGACGACACTTATTATGTGCTGGGCTCGGTCATGGGCCCCCATCCCTATCCCACAATTGTCCGCGATTTTCAGAAGATCATCGGCCGGGAGATCAAAGCTCAGCTGCAGGAGCGGGAACAGCGGCTGCCGGATGCGGTCATCGCCTGTGTCGGTGGCGGCAGCAATGCCATGGGCGCCTTTTACGAGTTCATCGACGACCCATCGGTGCGGCTGATCGGCTGCGAAGCCGCCGGCCTGGGAGTGGACACCCCCCAGAACGCAGCCACCCTGGCTAACGGCAGCCCGGGGATTTTCCACGGCATGAAGTCGTTTTTCTGCCAGGATCAATTCGGCCAGATCGCCCCCGTTTACTCGATTTCCGCCGGACTGGACTATCCCGGGATCGGTCCCGAACACGCCCTGCTGGCCGACACCGGACGGGCCCAATACGTGCCGGTCACCGATGCCGAAGCGGTGGCGGCCTTCGAGTATCTTTCCCGGACCGAAGGCATCATCCCCGCCGTCGAAAGCGCCCATGCGGTCGCCCATGCCTGCCAATTGGCTCCGACCATGGGCCGGGAGGCAATCATCGTCGTTAATCTTTCCGGCCGCGGAGACAAAGATGTCGCGGCCATAGCTCGTTACCGGGGGGTGAACATCCATGAGTAGAATGAACGAAGTCTTCAGCCGGGGCAAAGCCTTTATCGCCTTTATCACCGCCGGCGATCCCAGCCTCGATGTCACCGAGCAGCTGATCCCAGCCATGGCCGAGGCCGGGGCCGATCTGATCGAAATCGGAATCCCGTTTTCCGATCCCATCGCCGAAGGCGAAGTGATTCTGAGCGCCAGCGCCCGAGCCCTGGCGGCGGGGACGACCACCGATAAAATCTTCGCCATGGTGGAGCGGGTCCGCTCCAAAACCAATGTCCCGCTGGCCTTCATGACCTATGCCAATCCCATCTTTGTCTACGGTTGCGACCGGTTTATGGCGCGGGCGGCCGCCGGCGGCATCAACGCCGTGATCGTTCCCGATCTGCCGTTCGAAGAAAAAGATGAATTTCTGGCCTGCTGCCAGGCCCAGCAGATCGACCTGATCTCCCTGATCGCCCCCACCTCCCGGCAGCGGATCGCCATGATCGCCGCTGAAGCCGAGGGCTTTGTCTATTGTGTTTCCTCCCTGGGCGTGACTGGAGTGCGCAGCGAAATCAGCACTGATATCGCCGAAATGGTCGGCCTGGTCAAGACCGTCCGCAACATTCCCTGTGCGGTCGGGTTCGGCATCTCCACCCCCGAGCAGGCCCGAGCGATGGCGGCTCACGCCGACGGGGTGATCGTAGGCAGCGCGATCGTCAAAATCGCCGCCCAGTACGGCGCCGAATGCGTCCAGCCGATCTGCGATTATGTCCGGATGATGAAAACGGCCATCACGGCCTGAAGGAGGTGGAGGAGATGATTTTTGTGCTGAAACCAGGGGTGCCGCCGGTAGCGATCGAGACCTTTACCCGGCTGATCGAATCCCGCGGCTACAAGACCTTCTTGAGCACCGGCACCGAACATGATGTGGTTTGCTTGATCGGCAACACCGCCAGCATCGATCTCGACGCCGTGGTCCAGACCAATGAGATCGTGGCCTACGGCAAGCGAGTGACCGAGCCCTATAAAGCCGTCAACCGGACTGTTCATCCCGAGGACACGGTCGTGGATGCCGGAGGCGTCCCCATCGGCCACGGCATGTTTCAAGTCATCTCCGGTCCCTGCTCGGTCGAAAGCGAAGCGCAGATCATCGAAGTCGCCCGCTCGGTCAAGGCCAGCGGCGCCACCTTGCTCCGGGGCGGCGCCTTCAAGCCCCGGACTTCCCCTTACGCCTTCATGGGTCTGCAGGCGGAAGGCCTGCAGCTGCTGCTCAAGGCCAAGCAGGAAACCGGCCTGCCGATCGTGTCGGAAGTAATGAATCAGACTCAGCTGCCGCTGTTTGAAGAAATCGACGTCATCCAGATCGGCGCCCGCAATATGCAGAATTTCGATCTGCTCCGGGAAGTCGGCCGGCTGCACAAACCGGTCCTGCTCAAACGGGGACTGGCCAATACCCTGGAAGAACTGCTCATGAGCGCAGAGTACATTCTATCGGAAGGAAACAGCCAGGTCATCCTCTGCGAGCGGGGGATCCGCACCTTCGAAACCGCCACCCGCAACACCCTGGATTTATCGGCAGTGCCGCTCTTGAAACAAAAAACCCACCTGCCGATCATCGTTGATCCCAGCCATGCCGCCGGCCTTCGCGCCCTGGTCGCTCCGTTGGCCCGGGCGGCGGTGGCGGTCGGCGCCGACGGCCTCATGATCGAGACCCACAACGACCCCGCCAAGGCCCTCTGCGACGGCGCCCAGTCATTGAATCTAAACGAGTTCAGGAGCTTGATGGCAGACCTCACGCAACGGATCGCGTTTGAAGGAAAGCAGTTGGGAAAAGCGGATAAAAAAACGGCAACCGCTTGATTGCCGTATCGGAATTACACGGCCGCTCCCGCTTGATCTCTTGCTATGGGGCGGTCGTAAGGTTGATGAATTACTACCGGCTGAAAAAAGTCCAGATCTTGCTCTGTTTTTTGAAGTCGATGTTGAAGAATCGGCTCGCCTTGTCCAAATCCATGACAATATATTCTCGGGATCGACTTGCTCCTAAATCTTCCGGAAGCTCCTTAAAAATGCGCTCGGCCTCCCAAGTCTGGCCAGCATTATAGCTTATTTGGCCTCGTCTTTTATACACCTCAAAAGCCTTCCGATTAACCTCCCAAGCTCTCATAATCGTCTTGATGGCCTGGGATCCAGTCACTTGCTCGCTGAAATAATCCTCCAATGTCAGAAGATGTATATAATCCGGCATGGTCCGCTCGGCATGCTCCCCGATAATGGCTAAGATAACTTGAGAGGAAACCTCTAAAATATCCGGCGGCTCCTCAATGTCATCGTCTTTCATGGTTTCCAGCATTACCGGTACTTCGCCCAACATGCGCCGAAGATACTCGCGATAAAAGGCGGTACCGATATTTTTCTGCACCTTTCTGACCACACTGTTTTTCATGATTTCGGTATTCTTCAGTCCCGCCTGAACATGACAGAGCACCGTCCGCCGGATCACCTCCGGCGAAACCGCTTTGACATCTTCATTGGCACTAATCACCACCGCTGGATAGTTGGTATTATTTTCAGCTATTCCAAACTCCTCATTTTTGATGGTCTCAACCGCATGCTGATTGAAGCGATTCTGGGTGAGATCATCCACAATAATGGGCGCCCCTTTTACTCTATTTTTTAACTCATTGATGTTGGAGCGGGTGAAGTCCGGCGCGGCCATCTTGGTTTTTTGGCCGATCATCATCTGCAGCAATGTTTCCAAGAAACTGGTTTTGCCCGCCTTGCTCTTACCATACATCAACCCAAAGACTGGATATGGCAGCAGCTGCTGATTATATTTCACGGCCATGTTACGCATACTGGCCATAAACGGCGACGTGAAAAACCAGTTGGCGAAAGCATAGTATTTACTTTGCATTCCGTCCACGTCCCCATGAAATTTTTTATAGCCTTCCATGTAGTCCAGAAACAGCTCGACATCGTTTTGGATATCGGCCCGGGATGGCTGCAAATCCAGCAGGCGATCATTGAGATAGACTTCTGCCAGCGGAATGTCGATCACCATCTGAGGGTATTCGCTGCGCCACGCTTTCTCCTCGATATTGGCATCCACCAGCCGTCGCCTGGTCTGCAGGACTGTTTCCAGAGACAACATTACCTTGCCTTTCTTGTCCGCTTTGGGCATAAAGGGGGTGAGTTTATTGGCCAGGTTTTTGACGTCCAGGCCAAATCTGATTTCTTCTTTCAGCTCTGTATCCGGTTCAATCACCATGGCCTTCTTCACTTTGACCGTCCGCAACACCGGTATCTCGTTTAGGTTATCGTCATCATCAGCCAACTGCAGCGCTGATACGGGAATGTCATCTGAACTCATTGCTTTGAGCTGTTCGAAATTCTGTTTATACCAGTTAAAAGCCGGTTCCCCCTCCACATAGCAGACATTCTCCCGCTGCTTACCGGAGAAAGCCGAATGGGACATATTGGCTGAACCCATGACCACCCTTTTGCGGCCATCGTCGGCTTCCAGGAGATAGATCTTCTCATGGGACAACTTCTGCCGAGCCACATACATCTTCAGCGAATTGCTATCAATTCTAGCCAGCAGGTCCGCTTGAGATTGATCGGAGATAGTCCTGAGCCGTTCAATTGTTTTGAGCTGATATGCCATGATCTCCTGGAGGTTATAGGAGATAACCTCGTCAAAGCCGAAAATAATCTCAGCATATGAAAATTTAAGCAGCAGGGCCGAGATGAATCTAATCCCCGAAGAATACGTGATCGCATAGAGGCGGTCAAATCCCTCGAACAAGTCCTCCCAGCTCATTGCGTCTGCCCCAACGAAGTTCATTTGCACCACCTCAATTTTGCCAGCTGGCGCAACCTGTTCCTGGAACAGATCGGGTTGCTTATTGTCCTCCCCATCGAACAGAGACACATTCCGGCGCATATTAGGAATAACCGCCCTTTCTCAAAAAGCTATTATCCTATCGATTTCATTGCCTCGGCGGCCGCCGCGATCATACCCCCACGCTGTTTGTCTTCTGAAAATAGAACGCCGCCGCATGCTTGTTTTCGCTGCTGGCAATAGGCATTGTCCCAACCCCTCATTCGACTTGCATTATTGATCGATAATATGTAATTTATGGTTTGAAATTTTTATCAGTATGTTTGAATGGATTTCTCAACCTGCTCCAGGCGCTTGCATTTCTCAATAGTACTGCCGGATATATCCGAATGCCTTGTCGAACAGATCCTGGTCCTTGACCTGGTACTTAACGTAAATCACCTTGCGCAGAGCCTTCTGGACTTCGCGCTCGCCGGCCTTGGTATTTTGCCAGCCGGGGAATCGGACCAGTCGCACGATCTCGTCGATATCGGTTACGATCCGCTCGACTACCATTGGCGTCACGCTGGTCTTCACTTCAGCAAACAGTTCAGTCAATGCCGCTTTGGCCTTGGCCTGTTCATCGACTGGATCCACCTGCCTCTCGGCCCGGACGACCTCTTTGGCCAGGGTCAGCAGTTCCTTGAGGAAGTCAAGGCTGTGGAGCAGTCCCTGTTCATGCCGCTCCTTGAGCTTTTCGAGACGCTCGCCCAGAGCGATAAACTGCGGATTGTCCTTGTGCTTGCGCAGCCGGGCGATAAGCTTGATCTCGATTTCTCTTGACTTCTTTTCCGGGTCCTTGGCATTGAGCAGCCCTTCGAGTACCTCGGCGTCCATCACCAAGGTGTCCAGATCGTCGCGCACCGTCTCCAGATGTACGTTCTCGTGCACCAGCTCGATGGTCTTGGCCCCCAAAGCGTGCCAGAGCAGTTTACCATTGCCGCTCGGCGGCTTCACCGATTCATAAACCAGAGTCAGCCACTTGTAGTCCTGTTCATAAGGAGCGAGACCGAGATCCGGTGACAACGCCTCCCACAGCCGAGAGAGCACCGAGTATTGCGTCGCGAACTTGTCCCGAGTCTCATTATTGGGCAGACAATCCTGCGCCGCGAGCAACCCCTCATAACCGCCGACAGTGCGGTCCACCCCCGGAAAGAACTCCAGGCATTTCGCCACAACTCTGGGCAGCTCTTGCTTGAGCTCGTCCAGGTTGGTGATGATCTTCTGCACCGCCTTTTCGTCAAAATCGAGGGCAATGGCCACATCATCGAAGATACCCAGGTAATCCACGATCAAGCCGTGAGTTTTGCCGGGGTAGATGCGGTTGGTGCGGCAGATCGCCTGCAGCAAGTTGTGGTCCTTCATCGGCTTGTCCAGATACATTACCTGCAGAATGGGTGCGTCAAAACCAGTCAGGAGTTTGGAAGTGACGATCAGAAACTTGAGCGGGTCGTTGGGATCACGGAAGCGGTCAAGGAGCCTTTCCTCCGCATCCTTGTCCAGTTTCCACCGCCCAAAATTATCCGACTTGCCGCCCTGGGTATGCATGACGATGGCGCTGGCCTCCGGGTCGATCAGCTCATCCATGGCCTTTTTATAGAGAACACAGCATTCCCGATCGAAGGTCACCACCTGGGCCTTGAAGCCGTTCGGCTCCACTTTCTGCTGGAAATGCTCGACGATATGCCGGCAGATGGCGTTCACCCGCGCCGGGGCTTTGATCAGCACCGCCATCTTGGCGGCCCGCTTGGCTAGGTCGTCCCGGTCCTCCTCGCTCAACTGATCGGTAATTTGAGCATAGGCTTCGTCGATAGCCTCCTTGTTGATGTGCAGCTTTACGTCCACCGCCTCGAAATGGAGCGGCAGCGTAGCCTTGTCCCGAATCGAATCCTGGAACGAGTAGCGGCTCATATAGCCCTGCTCGTCCTCATCCGCACCGAAGGCCCAAAAGGTGTTGCGATCCCGCTTATTAATCGGCGTTCCGGTCAGGCCAAAGAGAAAAGCGTTGGGCAAGGCTTGGCGCATCTTGCGACCCAGGTTGAATTCCTGGGTGCGGTGCGCTTCGTCCACCATCACGATGATGTTCGACCGCTTGTTTAGACAACCCTCTGCTTCCCCGAACTTATAAATGGTGGTGATGATAATCTTTCGGGTATCAGCTGCCAGCAGGCTTTGCAGTTCCTGCCGGGTGGCGGCCCCAATCATGTTCGGAATATCGGCGGCGTTGAAGGTGGCGGTGATCTGGGTGTCCAGATCGATCCGGTCCACCACGATCATCACCGTGGGGTTGCCAAGCTGGCGGTGCATCCGCAGCTTCTGCGCCGCAAACACCATCAGCAGCGACTTGCCCGAGCCCTGGAAATGCCAGATCAGGCCCTTCTTGGGATAACCTTTGACCACCCGGGATACCATCAGATTGGCGGTCTCGTACTGCTGATAGCGGCAGATGATCTTGATTCGCCGGTGTTTCTTGTCAGTAGCAAACAAGGTAAAGTTCAACAGAATATCGAGCACCACCTGGGGGCGCAACATGGAGCGGATGGATCGCTGCACATCCGCCAGGGTGCCCTCGGATTTATTCTCGCCTTGGTGCCACGGCCCCCAACTATCAATGGGCATGCGCACCGAGCCGTAGCGATAGCACTTGCCCTCGGTGGCAAAGGTGAGGACATTGGGCACAAACATCTGTGGCACGCTCTGTTCGTAGCCGTTGTGGATATCGCTGGCCCCGTCCACCCAGGTCACCGCCGGGCGCACCGGCGTCTTGGCCTCGCCGATCACCAGTGGAATGCCGTTGACCAGCATGACGATGGCGAAGCGGCGACCGCCTTCCTTGATCGGGTAGACCCACTGGTTGGTGACCACGTAATCATTGTTGGAGAGATTCTCGAAGTCGATCAGGCGCACCGGTGTATGTTCGCCACGCTCGCCGAAGGGCATGGACTTCTCGCCTCGCAGCCATTCGGTAAAATGCTCATTAGCCCGCACCAGCCCTTCGCTCTGCACCGACAAGGGAATGGTCCGCAGACGGTAGAGTACCTCGTCGGCGCGGTCGGGTTGGGCCTTGATTTCCGGGTTCAGGCGGATGAGGGCTTCGCGCACCATCGACTCCACCAACACGTCAGAATACTGGCGTGGCAGTTCCTCGGCGGGCACATAGCGCCAGCCTTGGACCTGACCGCGGTAACCGGCGAGCTCTTCGGCAACCATGTTCGAAGTAACCCTGTCGCAGAGCGTGTCGAGCACCATCTGTTCGACAGTGTTTTCTTCGTTAAACATGGGCCTCCCCTCCAAAAATCAAATTGGGCAGCAGCTTCCTTGCTAATTGGTAGCTACTTTGAATATGCCCTTCGAGGCACGTTTCGAAAATGTCTATTTGCTTCATCCTCTCAATAAAAAGCCTCTGCTCCTCAATGTCAGGTACTACCGTTTTTATCGTCTTTAAGTTTGATACGTTAATGCGGAATCGAGTGGTTCCTTGCGTGATTCGCATCACTTCCTTACGAGCGAAATTGCTATTAAGGAAATAACACAAGTAGTCAGAGAGGATAAATTCGTCCCGGGGTCGCAGACAAAAGCAATCAGCTTTATTGATTGCAGGTCCAAGCGACTCTGGAACAATACAAGCCCGTCCGACTAGATGTTTTTCATCCCCTAATCCCGCCACCAGAATGTCTCCTGCGTGTAGGCTGTACTTTTTCAGCTCATCAAAGTATTCCATCGGGATGTATGCCTTGTCTGAATCGTCGTATCTCAATGGGCTAATATTCTGGAGCCTAACAACTATTGCTCCGCTATTAGAATAATGTGCAGTTTTGAGTTTGGAACCAAATGGTCCATCAGATGCGTATGTTAATACCTGCCCAAGTGCCATTTGGGGATGTTCTTTAACAACTAATTCGTTTAGAAGCGCATTCCTTGATTGCTGTACTACAGATAGCGAGCTGATGAATGCATTCAACGCCTCATCCGCAGCACATAGAATCTCGGCAATGCGCTTCTGTTCACCAATGGGCGGCAGCGGGATTTCAAAATCCTGCAATGCTTTCCAACTGGTCCTTGGCGACAGCGATCCAGCCGAGGTATCAAGCGCATGATCGAAAAATGCATCGCTCTTGCAGATAAACGGCAGGAGTTCCGGCAGCAATACCTTTTTGTTCTTCGGCTCGAACGTCAGGATGTCCCCAGAGCAAATACCTTCAAACTCGGCATAGGCAACCTTGCGTTGATAGGCCCGGCGCTTGCCGAATAGCGTCTGCCCTGGCTCGAATTTTCGGGTAAACGAGGTGCCGTCCGCAATGGAGTTCCAGCGCCGAATATGCAGATTCTCGGGG
>Ga0302252_1000175_pt1 | contig 78463 bp, 106 predicted proteins | sample AAG_RA_Leu_MG_FD_193511 | JGI IMG/M metagenome (GOLD analysis project Ga0302252, IMG submission 193511) | Enriched activated sludge microbial communities from anaerobic digester in WTTP, New Holstein, Wisconsin, United States - AAG_RA_Leu | ecosystem: Engineered > Bioreactor > Anaerobic >... | reverse complement strand
CCATGGATTCCGTCCCGCAATCCGTTTGACGGAAGGAGCCTCGTGTAATGTGGATCGAACTCGGTTTTTTCGTCGCATCGCTGGTCATCGGCTACATCTTCCGGCCCAAGGTCAAATACGACTCGCCGAAGCCTGGGACCATCGAAGCGAAGGCCATCGCCACCGCCGGGGCTGAAATCCCGATGCTTTTCGGGTCTAGGGAAATCACCGGCCAGAACATCGTTTGGTGGGGCGACACGCATACCGTGGCGATCAAAAAGAAAGGCGGCAAGAAATGAGCGAAGTCAAGTTCACGATGCGCCATATCCGGCAATGTAAGATGTGCTCTCGCGGGGCGCGTGCGTGGTTTGAGCGCCACGGGTTGGACTGGTCCGAGTTTCTGCGCGCTGGCCTGCCCGTGGAGGCCCTGGAAAGAACAGGCGACGCTATGGCCCTACAGGTTGCCGCTGCGGCACGGTCGGAGCAGGAGCTATAAATGGGCGGCAGTAGCAAAGAAGTTACCGTCGGGTACAAATACTACGTCGGCATGCACATGGCCTTGTGTCATGGCCCTGTTGACAAGCTCGTGCGCATCCGTGTCGGCGGGAAAAAAGCGTGGGTGGGCGAAAACAGCGGCGGCGCGTTGACCATCGACAAGCCAGGACTGTTCGGAGGAGAGAACCGTGAGGGGGGCGTCACGGGTCGGGTGGACATCGAAATGGGCGGGCCTACGCAGGCCCAAAACTCCTACCTGGCGGCCAAGCTTGGCGCTGACCTTCTTCCCGCGTTTCGCGGCGTGTGCTGTGCCGTTCTCCGGCAAGTCTACATTGGACTAAACCCGTATTTGAAGGACTGGGGGTGGCTATTACAGCGGATACGAGTCAGGAGCGACGGAACAGCACAGTGGTACAATGAAAAGTCAGCCATCAACTACTATCGTGTGGACGATTCCTATCCACCTATTTCCGAGGAGTCGGTGGTTCCGTTCAGCGATTGGAGTCTAGTGGTGCCTGAAGGGTCACAGCCAGGGGTGTGGTTGGCGCTCGGGAATAGCATCACCCACAACCTGTCAAAGCAAGGCGTTGGATCTGCCAAGGCGACCAGCGTGGGTAGTTTTTCAGGAGCGGTGTCCAGGATTGAATTTAATTTTATGCTCGAATCCGCGGTTGCTGGGAAAGACTCCGCTGTAATGAACTTTTTAAACAGTTCCGGTAGTGCAATCTATCAGTTTCGGCCATGGTCGGCCCTACACGGGGATTTGCCCTATTTTGGAGGCGCTGCGCTGTCTGATACGCCACTTATTCCTGGCAGACAGTATTCGGCTTCTATCGTCCAGAAAGAGGATTACACAATCGAATTTTCTTTGCTTTATGTGGGCGTTGTAGGAACTGTGACGATTGCAGGATCATTATCTATCATCAACGGCTATCAGATTGAAAACTCGTATGCTAGCATTAATCCGCCTCTTGTAGTCACCAAATACGGAGAAATTGTTTTTCGCCAGAGTTTTTTTGACCCAGGGTTGGATGTCGAGGGTTATTTTAGAGATATGAACCCAGCCCACATTGTCCGCGAGTGCTTGACAGATACAAATTGGGGTATGGGTTATCCTGAATCGGACATGGGCGAGTCCTTTGTCTTGGCAGCAAGCACGCTTTTCGCGGAAAAAATGGGCATATCCATCCTCTGGAGCCAGCAGACGAGCATCGAGGACTTTGTTGAAGAGATTATCCGCCACATTGACGCCACGCTCTACGTCGACCGTGCGACAGGGAAGTTTGAACTGAAGCTGATCCGCGACGACTATGACGAGTCGTCACTGTTCGTCCTGGACCAGTCGAACATTTCTCGCGTCGAGGGCTACTCAAAGCAAACCCTGGCGGAACTCGTCAACGAAATCACAGTCACCTACAACTCGAACGAAACTGGCCAGGTCGAGACGGTGACGCTGCAAAATCTGGCGATGATCCAACAGCAGGGTGCGATCATCGCGGCGACCGTCGAGTACATGGGGTTTGCAAATCAGGCCATCGCTGCAAGGGCGGCAGCGCGTGACCTGAAAGCCATGAGCACTCCGCTCGTGACGGCCACGATCTATGCCCAGCGGGATGCGGCGGCCCTCAATATCGGCAGCGTTTTTCGGTGGAACTGGACCGAGACAGACGAGGACGGCAACGGCATTGCGACCTCGTACATCATGCGCGTGACCGAGATTGCGTTTGGCGATGGGGTGGACAACACCGTCCGCATCCAGTGCGCTCAGGACGTGTTTTCCCTGCCGGACATCGTCTACGTCGAGGCCGAGCCGACCGAGTGGACCAATCCGTCAGTAGCGCCGCTCCCGGCAACGCCACGACTGGTGATGGAGACGCCATACTACGAGATTGTGCGCCAACTCGGAGAGGTGGACACCGCCGCGAAGCTCTCTGGATTGCCAGAACTGGGCTACCTGATGGTAGCCGCAGGACGTCCAGCCGCAGAGATCAACGCCGAACTGCAGGTCGATTCCGGGGCAGGCTACTCTGAGGGTGGCACGCTGGATTTCTGCCCCTGCGCGGCCCTGGATGGAGCTATCGGCCACCTCGACACGACGGCAACGCTCAGGGACGGCGTGGACCTCGATGAGTTTGCGGATGGCAGCCTGGCTCAGATTGACGATGAGATCGTCGTCATCGAGTCCATCGTGGACGGCGTAGCCACAATCCGGCGCGGGTGCCTGGACACCGTTCCGACAGCTCATGCGGATGGCACTGCTGTCGTAATCTGGGACGGATACGCGGCCAGTGATGACGTGGAGTATGTCGCCAGCGACGAAGTGGATGTGAAGATCCTGACAGCCAGCGGCCAGGGCCCCCTGGCCATCGCAGATGCCCCGGTTGACTCCGTTGTGATGGACCAGCGGGCCGTCCGCCCGTATCCTCCGGCTGATGTGAAAATTGGCGGCGTGTACTTTCCTGGAACGGTAGTTGCCGACGATCTCGTCGGCATTGTGGCAACATGGGTCCACCGGGACCGCATCCAGCAGACGGGCGGATCGGTGCTTGGGTGGACTGATGGGAGTGTCGGCCCGGAGGCGGGAGTGACGTATTCGGCCAGGTTAGTACGTGCGGACACCGAGGCTGAACTAGATGCTTCGACAGGGATCACCGGCAATACTGTTGCATTCACGCCGTCCTATCGTGGCGAGGTGCGGCTGGAAGTTTGGTCGGTGCGTGATGCGTTGGAGAGTTTTCAGGTTTTCTCGCATACATTTGACTATATCTCTCAACTGCCCGTGTATCATGGCGCATCGCAGGTGTATCACGGCACAACCGAGGTTTATTATGAAATTTGAACCGCTACTTGACGGGCCTGGCGGCACACAATTCGCCGTCGCGCCAGACTCCATCGCTATGACGGAAGTTGTTGGCGAATTGACCGGGACAGCCCCGGACCTTGACCCCGACGATCCGGCTGTCGGCTCCATCGCAAAGTGGACGCTGACAGGCAACTCCACGCCAGTTGATACGCTCACGGACGGCCAGTCCATGACGCTGCACCTTACTCCTGGAGCGTACAGTGTCACATGGCCGACGAGCACCATCATTGGTGATTGGCCCACCGGTCTTGCCGCTGGCCTCAATGTGATTGTGCTGTGGAAAGTCGGGACGACGCTGTTTCGGCTGTATTCTGGAGACTCGGCATGAAACTGGCGAAGCGGTTGATGGTGCGGAAAACATTGGGCGATCCGCTATGGAGCAACGTGCGTTTGCTGGTACAGGCTCCCGAATCCGGCTCGGTAATCTCCGACGCCACGGGTAAGACAGTCGGCGTGGTCGGCAACACGGTTGTGTCCACGGGGCTCGGGTATCCGTCAATCCTGTTTGACGGCAATGGGGACCGGCTGGATGTTGGGGGCACTACTGATTTTGCATTTATGCACAACGGCGGTGCGTGGACGTTGGAAGCCGAGTTGCGTCCGTCTCAGATAGGCAATGACGACGCTATAATAGACACAACCAGAGGAACAACATCTAATAGCGGCGTTTTTGTCGCATACACAAACAGCAAAATTTACGTGTTTATCACTCGCAGGGTGTCAAATTCTTACGTAATTAATGTGACCCTTAATTATGTATTTGCCGTAAACACGACAAGCAAGATCTGCATCACATACGATCCGTCACTAACATCTGGTCACCTGAAACTTTACGTTGATGGCACCCTAGTTGCCAGCGGTGACAAATCAGCAAACGCCCCGTCTACAGCGAGCCACCAGCAAATGATGGTCGGCATGTTTTCGGCAGGAGCCCCAAGCGCTGCATATACGGGGCATATGCGATGGATGCGCATCACCGAGGGCGTCCGCTACACCGGCGACCACACGCCACCCGTGTGGCCCCTACCCACCGCATAGGAGACAACCATGATTTTCAAAATTACGGACGACGGCCCAAGACCTGCCAACCTCCAGGTCGACTTCCCCGCCACATCGTTTCCGGCGGACCTCGCGTCAGCCGTCCTCCCCGATGGCTACGTCTGGGTCGCAACATCCCCCTCCCCTGAGTGCGGGCCGTATGAGCGCGTCGAGCAGGTTGGCCCCGTACAGATCGACGGCTCCTGGGTGCAGGGCTGGCAGGTCGTGCCGTGGACGCACGAGGAAGTGCAGGCGCACCTCGTCGGCGTGATACAGCAGTACCTCGACACGACGGCGCAGGCGCGGGCCTACGACGGCATCCTTTCGCTATGCACCTACGCGACAAGCCCAAGTCCGAAATTCGTGGCAGAAGGCCAGGCAGGAGTCGAGTGGCGCGATGCCTGCTGGACTAAAGGGTATCAGATCTTGGCAGAGTGTCAGGCCGGGACTCGCCCGATCCCGAAGCCAGAAGAGTTGATCGCTGAACTGCCGGCCATGGTCTGGCCGGAATAAGGAGTAGTTATGCCCGCACAAACAGATGTACGGTTCGGCTTGCAATATGGCTGGACGCTTGGCGAATCGGGATGGAACGTCGGGATGGACGCGAATCTTCTCAAGTTGGCCCGCGTTGGCGTCCACCTCTCGGTCAAGGACCGCGACCTGGCCACGCCTCCGGCATCCCCCGCAGTGGGAGACACCTACATCGTCGCCGCAGCGGCTACCGGGACCTGGGCAGGGAAGGAGAAGCAGGTTGCCGTGTGGGACGGGGCAACCTGGGTGTTCTACGCCCCCCGCCTGGGGTGGGTGACGTACATCGAGGACGAGGAAAAACTGTCTGCGTACAAGACGGCTGGGTGGTCTGCAGGGGTGGCGATATGAGCAGGACATTCGAACTTGTCTGCCACGAAACGCGGCAGCGTCTATGGATAGGGCAGGGACGCGAGGAAATGACGAATCTCTACGTCTACCCAGCAGCACGGGAGAGGCTTCGGAGCTTTCTTGCCGCCACAAAGGGCAAACCCCTGGTGCTCATGTGCTCAGACACAGATTACGGAGACTGGATAGACTATGACGACTTTGGCGCAGGGGACGATTACGAGTGATGCCTATTTAGAACCATAATGAAACAAGGAGAACGCGAAAATGGCTGTTGATTCTCTCACTCTGGATACTGTTCTCAAACTCGTAAACTCATATGGCCTTCCGCTCGTTCTTCTGTTTCTTTTGGGGAGGTGGCTGAAGCCTAAAGTGGATAAGGCTTTTGAAGTAGCCATGCGTTTGGACGAAAGCGAACGCCACAGAAAGAAATACCCGGAACGTATGCTTCAGGTAATGGACATCAATGAGCAGGTAATGGACATTCTCCGAGCCATTATTGTCGAATACGAAGCAAGCAGAATTACGATATTCAGCTATCATAACGGCGGCCACAATGTAATGGGTTTGGATTTTGCTAGGTGCTCGTGTACACACGAAACGGTAGCTTTGGGAATAAAACCGATTCAGCCCATATACCAAAACCTTCCAGTTACTATGTTCTGTTCTTTTAACCGCAGGGTCATAACCGGAGAGGGGTTGCGGTGTACCTCTATAGACTGCTTCAAAGAAATCGACCCTTCTACCTACGAAACATTGAAAATGCAAGGCATATATTCTGTGTATTGTGTGGGCTTATATGCTAACAACGGCCTTCCCATAGGGTTTTTGATGGTGGATTATTGTGAGGATTTCCGTGATCTGGAAGATGAAGAATTTAACGACTTGAAAGGACTGGCCACCAGGGTAGCCACCTTGTTGTGTATGTGTAACTCTATTTGCGAATTGGAGAAGTAGTTATGAGAAAGTCTGTAGAAAGAGCAGTCCAGCCGCTTCTGGTTTTGGGTGATTTTCGATTTCTGTACTTATTCCTACCTGCCACACTGGTCCTGATTTCTGATTGGAAAGGGTTTGAGGCTCTGGTTAAGACCTTTTGTGTGTTTTATGCCCTCCTGGGTCTGGGGCACTTGGTTCGCAAGGTGGTTGTCCCTTATCTGGATTTGAGGGCCTTTGTCGAAAAAGCCAATGAGTCTCCTGTTGCTTCGGCAATCGTGTTTTGTATGGTCTTGGTATTCTATCTAGCCATGACGATCATTCCTATTTGGTGGATTCGTCCATAGGGGGCGTTATGATTCCTCCTGGAGCAATTCTGTACTTATCGCTTCTGTTTGCGGTACAGGTGGAGGTTTTCCCCGACCTCCACCTGCCGTATATGCTTGCGGGGCAGATAGAGCAAGAAACATGTATTTCGTTGAAACATTCCAAGTGCTGGAATCCTCATGCGGAGTTGAAAACGTCTAGGGAGTACGGATTTGGCCTTGGCCAAATAACCATAACAGATCGTTTCAATAACTTCGAAATCATCAAGCAGATGGATTCCAAACTACAGGCATGGGAGTGGACCGACAGGTACAATCCCAGAATGCAACTTCGCGCTCTTGTAGTTTATGATCGCCACATTTATTTTTCCGTCAAAAGCCTTACGGATTCGCCCTATGATCGAATGGCCTTTATGTTTTGTGCGTATAATGGTGGTGTCGGCGGTTTGATAAAGGACCGTAACATTTGTAAAGGGATTTCTGGGTGCAATCCTTCGAAATGGTTTGGAAACGTAGAAAAACACACATACCGGAACACCAAGCCAGTAGCAGGTTACAAGAAGTCTTTTTTTGACATCAATCGGGAATACGTTTATAACATCCTAAAGGTACGCGGCCCCCGGTACAAGGAGGATTGGAATGGTCTTCAGCAAGATGCAAATAGCAGCAACGGTGACTGTGCTGGTAATTATTCTGGGGCTGGTAGTTGGTATTCGTTGGCTGTCGTGGCGCAATGATTCCCTTCAGGAAGAGGTAGGCCAGCTCAAGGAACAGAAAGCCGGTTTGGAAGAAACGATCAAGAAGACGGTAGAGTGGGCCAAAGAAAACGAGAAAGCGGCCCAGGAAGCGATAGACGGCCAAAGACGCCTAGAGGAAGCACTGGCGAAGGCTACGGAAGACAAAAACAAGATACAAAGAAAGTGGTCTTCTCTCTACCAGCAATACACGGAGGCTATGAAAAATGATCCGGAAACCAATGATTGGGATTCTTCTGTTCTCCCTGCTGGTGCTGTCGGCGTCTTGCTCCAAGCAGGTGGAATACGTGCCGCAGGTAGTGATTAAAAGGGAGCTTCCCCCGCAAAGCCTTATGGTTCCCACGGAAGTCCCGCAGATAGAAGCGAACTCCACCCAGTACATTACAAACGGCGATCTTCTGCGATGGTCTCTTGAACTCTTACGCGCCTTGAACGAGTCCAATGCCGATAAAGCTGCAATGCGCATTTGGTACGATTCGTTGGAAAAATAGTTTCCGGCACCCTCCGGAACGGCAAATGCCGGGTAAGCGTTTCTCTCCTTGCGCTTACCCGGCATTTGTTTTGCCGAAATTCCAGATGATTTTAACGGTAGGGGGTAAGGTTGGGCGTCGGGCTGTTCGGAACGTTTCGACGCATCATATGCCCACTACCGCTCGTCACCGCTTCCCTGAAGCTGGCCCCGATCTTTCCGGCTGTAGAGTTTTTCGACGTTGATTTCAGCGATTTGGCCCAGGGACAGGTTAAGCTGGGAGGCCGTTTCTGCGACGTACCAAAGAACGTCCCCAAGTTCCTTTGCCAGTTCGTAGGTTTTGCGTTCGTCAATCACGCCGTCTGTGTCGCGTATTACCTTCTTGAGTTTTTCTGCGATTTCTCCGGCTTCGCCGTTCAGCCCCAAGACGGTGTATGTCAGGCCCCCGATTTCGCCCCGATTGGGATAGATGGCCGTTCCAGCGGCCAGTTCCTGATACTCATTGAAGGTCATTTCTCCAATAGGCATGGTGTTCTCCTTATGCAAAAAAGGTGGGATAGCGGGTTGCGGCGTCTTCATGAACCATTCCGATAACTTCCTTGATTTCCGGGTGAGGCCGTCCTGTTGTGCCGTGGAAACGAAGGTTGAAGATATGACGCCATTCGCGCATATTGGCTGTGACCAGAATCCGGGTAGCGGTAGCATTGTTGAGGTAGCAACGCGCCTCTTCCGGGGCCCACCCACGTCCCAAGGCTCGAAAATAAGAATGTTCTGCCAGGGCCATGTCATACACCCAATCTGCGGCCTCGTCGTCAATGTCGTCTTCGAGTCGTAAATTTTCGGCATCATCCGTAGTACACACACCAGGGCTTACTTCTCCGCGAAGTTGCGGGGGAATGATAAAGGTGATATGGCCGTCCTTCTTTTCGTAGTTAGTGAATCGCGTAGATTCCTGGGTAAAGACGACTCCAATACGGTGTCGTACCAGTTCGTGGGTCACGCCCCGGTTGGTCAAAAGTAACGCCGAAAAGGAGGCGTGTTCAATAACCGACTCGTGGCCAATCTTAATGCGTTTTTCCAGAAAGTCGGCAAGCTCCGGAAAAGACATGTCGTCAATATCCTTTCGATAGCAAAGGGCTGCGCCAGTAGCGCAAACCTCCACTAAAGTCTCATGGTCGGCAGGAAGCACTAGGCGTGCTTGTGGAAGTGCAAGAATCATATCGCCTCCTAGACGTAGATGAGACGCACGTTGGCGTCCAAAAGAAGTTTGTCTGTATTCTCGTCAGGGTAAACGTGGGCTGTGACGATGCTTTTGACGCCCACGTTTACTAGCATTTTTGCGCAGGTAAAACAGGGCTTACAGGTACAGTAAACGTCGGCTCGATGAAGACTCACTCCATGAAGTGCTGCCTGGACTATGAGATTTTGCTCTGCGTGGACGGACCAACATATGTCTAACTGTTTTCCGGAGGGTATCCCCAGCTCTTCCCGTAAGCACCCACGAGTAATACAATGGGGGATTCCGGAGGGCGCCCCATTGTACCCGGTGGCCAGGATTCTGCTGTTTCGGATCGCCACAGCACCCACCTTTCTACGAAGGCAGGTGGACCTCTCCGCAACGAGCACGGCAATACTCATAAAGTATTCCGGCCAAGAAATGCGACCATCATTCAAAGCCATACATACCCTCCCACTGTTTCATATTTGCGATTCGGGTTTTGATTTCTCCGGACTGAACCGCCTCAAATACGTCCCAGGCGATTTGCTGAAGGAAATTATGACCCTTTTCCGGACACAAAGTCCAGTATTCGCCAAAGTCGTAAGAGTCCAAAGCCGTTTCAGATTCATGAGAAGAAAAGAAGTTCCAGCCTTCATAAGGAAGTACCCGAAACACGCCGCCGTAGGAATCACCACCACGCACAGCATAAACTTCGTTGGGGAATCTCACATCATCTACCAAAACAACATCCACTCCGGTACGTCCTAATTCAGCCTTCCACGCCTTGACCCAATAGTGGGGATCGTGTCGGCGGCACACTTCCGTTCCCCACCACTGTAGCAGATTTCGTACATTCATCCCCTTTACGTGCGGAACAATACTTACCTGCTTTTTGAAGTTGATGGCATCCTTGAACGTATGCATTTCTTCTTCCAGAACGTAATGCGGCTGGGAGAATTTAACATATTCGGCTTTCCCTTCGGTAGAGTAGCACCAGTCCAGGGGAAAATTAAACGTCTTTGCTACTCTCTTTTTCAGGACGGTTCCAAAGGAAAGTGTCTTTACGGAAAGTTCCAGACGGGTGTTGAGCAATCTCTCTAGTAGCTCACAAATGGTAGTTTTCCCACACCCGATTTTTCCGGAAAACCCAATAATCAAAGGCCGATCAGAACAAGTCATCCCATTTAGTTCCATACATAGCTCCTTCTGTTGAATAGTCCACAGGACAGTAGTGAGGATCGCCTAATTCACTTTCTGGCCCATAGCGTGGTGTTGGGGTAGCACACACTTTGTTGAGCTTTTTCTTGAGCTCATTTATCTGAACCTTTAGCCTTATATTGTCCAAACGAAACGCAGCCATCCCCTCTTCCGCTTTCCTCAAGCGTTCCATAAGGTTGGGGGGAAGCAGGGTGCGTTTCCGTTGTACCTGTTTCTTTTTCCGGCCTTTGGCCCTAACCGCTTCATGGGCCTTGTCTATTTCCTTTTTGACCTCTTCCTTGCGGCATCCGCAACTCACCGTATGTCCGGAAGTCAAGTGGGAAGTTCTAACTATTGTGTGGTTTCCGCAATCGCACAAACAACGCCAGTGACGGCCCCCGTTGTTGCTTTTTACTTTTACCGGCTCCAATACAAGAAGCCTTCCAAATTTCTTTCCTTCCAGATCATACGGGGCTTTGGACATGGAGAGTCCCTCACTGTTGTCTTTCCACTACACCCTTTTTTACAAGACGAAATACCGCATCCGCACCGGAAATAATACCTTTGTTGTGAGAGGCCATAATAATCTGTATTCCCAACTTCTGGGAAAGGGAGTGTAGCATTTCTGCTGCCAATTCATGGTGGTTCTCCGAAAGGTTGCGAAAAGGTTCATCAAGAATCATTACGGGCCGGGAATCCGGGGCAAGGGACCATACCGCCATACGAAGCGCCAGGGAGGTAATATCAACAACGCCGCCACCAGAAGACGCCAACGGGTCATACTCGTAGCCGTCGCGGTACAAAACCAGATCACATTCGGTGGTGCCCCTTCTGATTTCATATTTGACCTTGAATTCATACGGATCGTCAAACACGGCGCACAAGGCCATAGTAACGATCTTGGAAAGTCTGGTTTCCAGGTTCGCCTGTGTGTCTTGGGCAACCTTTAAGAAAAATTCCCGCGCCTCTTTAGCTGCGAGGCTACGCTTGCTTGCCTCTCGTGCCAATTTACGCTGGGCCTTTCGCAACGATACTAGGCCGCTGCGTTTTCCGTCTAGTTTGTACAGGCGTTTTCGAATCCTCTCCAATTCACCGCCCATCGTCGTTTTCCTCCATCATAGTCGTCAGGGCCTTGACCGTCTTTTCGAACTCTTCTTCCAATTCCTTGATATGGGCCTCTTTCTTCTGGATGTCTTTCTCAACGGCTTCCATTCTGAAGGACTTTCCGTACAGTTCTTGGAGAGTCTGTTTGGCCATATCCAACGCTCCGACTTCCTGATCATACGCGCTTTGCTTCTTGGAAAGTTGTTTCTCCAGAGCGGCTAATTGTTCCATGGCGCTCATGACATAACCTCCAATATAATGTCTTTCGTGTCTTTCGAAAGGGCTTTTTTGTTTTCTTCAAGAGCGTCCATTACGTTTTTCTTGAAGTTGAGAGAAATACGCTTTCCGGCCTTGAGGCTGGACGTAAATTGTTCCAATTCGTTCTTTCTTTCCTTCTGGTGTTGGTATTCTTCCATATTGAATACAACATCTACAGGATCGTGCGGGATTTCCACCCGCGTCACTTTACGCTCTTTCGTATCTATTACATAGAACGCCGGGAAGTGGTCCACTTGGTCCACTTTAGATCGGCCTAGCGATCCAGCGTTCACCAGCCATTTCTGCTTGTGCGTTCTAACAAATTGTTTGTGATTGTCTCCGGAAACGATCAGATCAAAAGGCGACGATTTCAGATATTTTAAGGCTTCCACAGCATCTTCGCCTTCCCAGCCTTCGGCTACCGCGTAAATGTGTTTATGACAACACAGTATGTTGTAGGCGTTATGGTCCTGTATGGATGGAAGCGGTTCTCCCCATGACATTCCGTATAGGTGAATCTCTGAATCGTCGTCCTCTACGAAAACAAGGGGCGTAGCTCCTAGAGCATCTACCGCCGTATTGGAAAGAACCCCCAGCGGCGTGTTGTTCTTTTTCGTGGAGTGATAGCGTTGATCGTGCTGGCCCCAAACAACGCCGAACTCCAGCTTGCTCCTTTTCATAGAGCGCAGAAGATACACCACAAGGGCGTAGGGGGCATCGTGGCTGTCGTAAATGTCGCCGGGAAGCAACATATACTCCACGCCGCATTTCTTGGCTTCTTTCAACGCCCATTCCCATTTACGCCGCAAGGTGTCGGGGTAATTGTCTGTTCGTAATTTCGGGCTTGTTTTGCGGTGGTGCAAATCGCCCATAGCTCCAAGTATCATAATGGCCTCTTACAGGAAGGACAGCGTTTGATCGTTTTGTTTAGCTTTTGATAAGCGGCTGCAGCTTCCATAAGTTCCTGTTTGGAATCTTCAACTCGTTTCATCGCTTTGTGGACAGAAGTGATGTGTTTTCTTATAGAAACTGCTTCTTTTTTTAGCTTCTCTATTTTCTTGGCCAGGCCGCGCACCACTTCGAAATTTGTCTGAAGATTAAGAAGTTTGGCGACCTTATTGTCCAATGCCTTGCTGAGTCTGGTGTAGGATGCGTGGGCCTTTTTGATTCTTTGCAGCAATTCGGAATGGGCGGCTATTTCAGATTCTAATTTGTCGGCTTCGTCCAGAAGGTGTAGCGCGTCGGGAAGCCATTCCATATTTTTTATGTCGGCGTCCAACTCATCCGCTTTTTTGATACTTGCCTTGTATTCCAGATCGGCAGAAGATGCGATGCTGGTAACTTTCTTGAGGGTTTCGTCAATAATGTCCAATTCCAATAAAGCGTTCAGATACCGCGCAACTTCCCCGGAAGACAGGGAAAGGAGGTAGTGCTGCATTTTGCGGGAGAATTGGAACTGTATGTTCAACTCGTTCATTCGGCTGGCATGGGCGATTTCGTCCGGAACCGCCGCACCCATTGCCTTCAATTGTTGCCCGTTTAAGGTGTAGTAGTTATCTGACTTGGACCGAACCCTGCTTATCTCGCAATCGTCAAACATTGCGCCAACTACGGCCTTTGTTTTGGTATCCTCTTCCGTATTCCGGACGTAGGAAAGGCCCTGGGGCCGATTCAGAAGAACCAGCCCCAGGGCGCGGACGATAGAAGACTTGCCGTGATCTGAAGGCCCAGCTATCACGTTCACCCCAGGAACAAATTCCAAGGCCGACTTTCGGTGGACTTCGAAGTTCTTCAGGGTAAGTTTCTTTATCATTTTACCGACCCCAAGCGCCATCTGGATTTATCTGTTAGGGGCTTGCTTATAGCTCCGAAAGCCCAAAAAGCTCGTGTGGGCGTAGCTTCTACCGGACCCCAACAACGGCAGTCTTTACAATAAAGGGCGTATTCTATTTTGGAAAAAGGCCACAACCAACCAAACACCCTACGCACACGAAGCCTTGACGGTTCGGCCCGGCAGAAGGGGCACGGGTTTACAGCTTCCATATTAGGACACCACCGAAGTGGATGGGGCTTCGGCAAGAGGGGAAACGGCATGTTTTTCCCTGGATACGCGCCGCCGGTCTACGATACAGGACTGAATTGCCCCGTAGGTGTCGAGGTAGACCAGCTCAATGGCGTAGATGGCCGGAAAGGATAGATCGGCGTTTTCGACATCCGGAAGGGGGTCAGCAACTACGAAAGGAACGCCAGGAGGGATGTCACGGAACGTGCAGCACCGGGGAAGAAAGTAAACAACATCTCCCCGGTCCAATACTCCGGGGCCTTGCACAAAACGGCTACATATAGCAACGGTTTCCGCTTCTGATGCCGGCTCACTAACGGCTAGGCTGGATTTGATGGTCAGTACGGAATATGCTAAAGTCTTGGAGGTTGTAATAACTTTGGTAATTGTATTCTTGGGTATGTAGACGCACCCAGAAGCGTCCGCCTTTTGGTTTTCCAGAAGCGGCAACACTTGCTCGCAAAGCTCCTGGTACTCTACCAACGGCGCGGCGTCCATCTTCATGAACTGGTAGAGGGCCATTTCCACCAAAGAAAAATCGCTCATATGTCGCTCCTTTTGTCTTCCCGGTTTCTGTTAAAGACTGGAAAAAGAAGTGCGCCGTCAGGGGTCACTTCCCTATACTTTACCTCAATCATAGTGGGCGGCTTTGTCCAGTACTCTTTCAATTGCTTGTGAGTAGCCTTCCCCGGCCCCGCTTCGCAAATCCGTCCTTCGTACTCTATTACAAAGCGTCCTACGTGCCCGGCCAGCTTTCCTTTGCCCTCTAACACTTCCACGACACGAACGTCCACAAACTCTTCGGGAGTCCACTTAACTTGGTGGTTTACCCGTTTGATTTCGTATAGGCCGTCAAGGTCTTTGAGAACAAGGCCCTCTCCACCACTAGCCACGTATTCCCTAAAGATTTGCTCAACTTGCTCTTTATGGGCGAACTCGATGAGGTCTACTTTTTGAATGTTCTTGGGGCGAACCCTTCCCAGAGTCCTGTCTATTATTAAATCACGCATCCACAACGGAAACTCTGGGTGGACGTAATCAAATATGAGAAACCGGAACTTGTCCGGGTGGGCGTTGTTGTGGGTTCGTATTTCACTAATTCTTTGATTGAAGTGCGCGTCTGTGGAAATAACTTCCCCGTCCCAAATACAAGGATATTTGTTGCGTTCGCTCTTGGGTCGCATCTCCACCATTTCCAGTATTGCTTCGTTGAATACAGAAAAGTTGGGATACTCCAAGCCGTCGTTGGAAAGGTGAACGGGAGTTGCCCCCTTGTATTCAACAATAGCCCAATTACGGACGCCGTTGATTTTATGCGACCAGGCGCGTCTTTCTTTCGGGGTGTTTTTGAACCACTTGTCGAGGTTGCTCATAAATCCGCACTTCATAACTTCATGGAGTGGGATTTCTGGAATAAACTTCCGGAAGGTTTTGGGACCGGCACCGCATTTGAGGTCTTTCTGGAGAATGCGGTTTACGACTTCGACACCTTCCTTTCCGAAGGCGTGAAATATGTTGGAGGCTATTTGTTTCTGGGAGTTGGTAAGGCCGGAGGCTTCCACCATACAATCTAGGTTCTGGAATACGTCAAGCCCGAATGGGTCTTCGTCCGTAGTTGGTGGAAGAACCTCCGTCATCTTGAAACGCCAATGCGGATTCAAAGCGTACAAAACCACGCTACGGAAAAAAGGATCAGTAGCGTGGTGTTCTATGATCTTGGCTTTGTCCTTTGAGGACGGCGTGGCGGCAATTCTGTCGAGTATTTGGAGTGTTTTTTTGAAAGGCATGATCTCGGTCCTCCGGATAGGGGCATCACTTTCATAAGTTTTACAAGGAGTCCGCTTTCAAGAGCCATAAAGGCCCCAAGGGAGTCGGCTACGTGTTCGAAAGTAGACCCGAACATTCTGGGGCCTTGCTTTCCGGACACCAAAGGCATCCAGTACTGTACCCCGTTTGCCTTCTTTTCGGACCCTCCCCGCATAACCTCTACGGCCTTTTCCATCATATCCTGCTTGCTGGCCGTTTTTGATCCACACAGAGCCATCTTGGTCTGAAGGGGCGTACACCACTCGCACGGTAGGTCCAAAATAGCTACGCACGCCCCTACGCACCCAGTCACTAGGCTCATGGCTTTCGCGGCAGAGCTACTTTGGGTGCCGCCAGAAGGAAGTTCCCCCATAATTCCCCGGATGCCATAGTGGGTTACAAGTTTGTTGATTTCGGTAGCGATATGGGAGCAGCGGTTGACGTTGTCGTCAGATACGCGCCCTTGCTTGTTGGTTGTTTTTGAGGTGGTAATCGTGCCGTATGTTTCCAGGCCCCTTTCGCTTACCACAACATAGCCGGTATTGACGAAGCCCAGGTCAAGAGACAACAGCATATTTCCTCTCCACTTCTTTCATATGGCAGTGTTTGTACTTCTTTCCGCTGCCACAAGGACACGGCGCATTCCTTCCAGTCTTACCGTATGCCCGTTTAAGCGTTTTGGCGTTTTTGGCAGCTTCCAGGGCCGAAGCTAGTTTTTCGTTTTTCTTGAGCTGCTTCAGATAGTCATGGTACCTATTAGTGGGCGTATCGTTGTTCATCGCGTCATACCTCCCATCATTGGGCGTTCTTCTTCTCCGCAGAAAAGAGAACGCCACAGAGATTTTATATCAGGCTTCAGTAAGGAGCGGAACCCAAATTCAGCGCACATATCCAAGAACTTATCGTAATCGAAGGAGTCTTCGTTGAACTGGGGGTAGATCGGCGGCGTATCTTCCAAGGGAAGTCGCACCAGCCAATCGTTTCTTTCAATGATCGTTTTTCCTTCGAAGGATTCAATGCTCTGGAACTTTTTCGACTTCGGGGAAAGCTCGTTTCGAACATACTGCGAAGCTGTCTTTTCAGCCACTCCGGGCACACCGGGAACGCAGTCAGACGCGCATCCACCTATCGCCTTGACCCGGACCCAATCTTGCGGCGTAAGGTGGTTTTCGCGCCAAAATGACTTCTTGGTGATTTCCGTTTTGGTCCTGGGATTGTATATATCGCAACGATCCAGAAGTTGAAGCATATCGTTGTCCGTGGTAACCACAACAAAGTCGCCGGGGTTATTCAAAACCACAGAAGCTATGAGGTCATCACCCTCATAGCCGGACATCATATAATTCTGACTGAACCCCAGGCCCGGTAACATTTCCTTTCGAATCTTCTGGAACTGGCCGATGGCCTTAACATATTTTTCCTGCTCTTCCTCGGTCTTGTTTTCATAGGCCCGTTTTTCTTTGTACCACGGGTGGCGATCCTTTCTAAAAGACTTGCGAGAATCCCAACAGAACACGAAGCGGTTTGTGTTGTAGTGCCCAGCAAGCGCAAGGATTTGGAGAATGAATCCATAGGCCACTCCTGTGAGTATCTTGTTAAAAGAGAATTGGGGCATGCCGTGAAACTCGGTCCAGGCCACCCCATTCGCGTCGAACACGAGTATTTTATCAAACAGCCCGTTATTCATATTTAGGCTTCCTCTCCTTGGAAACAAAAGCCTCTTCTATCTTGTGCCAGGTTTCCTCTACCAGTTCGGCCAGGTCTTCTTCAAGGTTGTTGTCTTCCACATACTGGCGCAGATCATCGGCTTTCATCTTTTCGTCAGCGATTCCGTCCGGGTCAATATATCCGCTCTTGGCGGACCATGTGCCGGAGTCTACGAGGAACTTGATGTTGGAGTATATGTTATCAATGCCGTAGTCGTAGGAAATCTTGATATCGCATTCGCGTTCTTTTCCTGTGACCTTGTTTTTCTTACAGCGGACACGAGTGTGAACGCCAACGGTACGCTTGACCTTCTTTCCGTTGACGGAAACTTCGTGACGATCCCTTTCTGTAATGGCCATCCAGGGAACATGAGTAGAGTAGAACTGAAGCCACTTACCGCCGGAACGGGTCTTTTTCTCCCCGAAGGTAACGCCGATGTTATCACGAGTCTGGGAAACGATAATCAGGATGGACCCCGTTTCCGCAATAGGCTCCACGATCATGGATGCCGTTTCGCTTCCGATCCGGGGCTTTTCCGTCTTGTAGCTGCCGCCTTCGTCTCCATCAGACTTCGCAGCTTTGATGGCGCGGTCAAGGGCCTCTACGGAAGTCAGGGAATCAAAAGAGTCCAAAACGTAAAGAAATGGAACGCCCTCTTCAACAAGGCGCACCATATTCTTTTTCCACTTCTGGACGGTGTCGGATTTGATGGTTGTGTCTATTCGTTTGCTGGCCTTCTTTCCAAACAGCTTCTCCATATTGAAGCAAAGGGCGTTTTCTGCGTCATCATAGATCAACCTGTAGTCATCGAACTCTGGAGAGTGGGCGGCCTCTGCGAGGACGGTTAGTGCGAGAAACGACTTTCCCGCACTGCTGTCCCCCACTAGATTCACTATCCTTCCTTTTCTGAAACCGGCCTCCTTGCGATCCGTCAGGACCAGGTTCAGGAGTGTGCTCCCAGTACTTACGAAGTTTTTTGGGCTTACGTCGTTTTTTGGATTTCTTTTCGAGGTGTTTTCTTTCTGCCTCATATCCGCGCCATTCTTTATGTTCGCCGCGATACTCTTCAGTTTTCCCGCAGTACGGGCAGACGAATTTGTGGTTGTGGAGCCTTTCCGGGGAAAGAGAGATGTCCTTGCCATTGATGTACTCCAAGAAGAGGTAGAAGTCTATGACCCATCTGTTTCTTACTTTGTAGGCTAGGCCGGTATGAACCAAACGACGGCAGAGCCTTTCGATGGACTTGGGAAGAAAACGGACTCCATGTTGATAGGCTACCAAACTTGCTTCTGTTGTGGACAGGGGCCGGGGCGCGTAGCGATATTCACGGGGAATGTCCGGAGCAACCCTGCCCATCAATTTCGGCGGTATGATAGTTCTCATCATGGAGTCCTTATTTGCTTATTTAGCTTTTTTGGCCTTGCCGCACTCGGACCAGACTTCACAGTCGTCGCACTCATCGAACTTGTTGAAGTCCTTTCCGAAGGTGCCGTTGCTCAACGGACATTCACCGCCGGCAGACTTCCCGCCCTTGCCCTTCTTGGCCTTGGGCTCGTCGTCATCGTCATCGTCGGGTTCAGGCTTTTTCTTGGCCTTGGACTTTGCCTTGGGCTCGTCGTCATCGTCATCGTCATCGGCCTTCTTGGAAGACGCTTTGCGCTTGGGCTTTTCATCGGCGTCGTCATCGGCGTCATCGGCGTCAGGCTGGGCCTTTTTGGCAGAACGTCTGGACTTGGGCTTTTCGTCGTCATCGTCGTCTTCCGGCGCGGCCTTCTTTGCGGAACGGCGGGACTTGGGGGCCTCGTCCTCGTCCTCGTCATCTTCCGGTTCTTCCTTCTTGGAAGAGCGACGGGACTTGGGCTTTTCATCGTCGTCATCGTCGTCATCAGACTTGGACCGCTTCTTGGTCTTGGGGGCCTCATCATCGTCGTCATCGTCGTCCTTATAGGACTTTTTCTTGGACTTCGACTTGGGCTTTTCGTCGTCATCGTCATCTGCGGCCATGCCGGCCCCTTCATCCTCAAGGAAGACGGCTTCCAGTTCCTCGTAGGGCAGGATGTTGAAGACGGTGTCGAGGTCCACAACGTCATCAAGAATCGACTTCTTGTAGTCGTCGCGGTCCAGGAAGTCGATTCGGGTGGCTTCCAGGAACTTGTTGGTACCCATCGAAGATTCGGAAAAGCGCACCTTGAGGGTCTTGCCGCCCTTCAGTTCCGCGAAGCCGGCAACCTCGTCATCGTCGGCTTCGTTGATCTCGTTTTCCAGCAGCTTACCAAACAGATGGTAGGACATTTCGAGAACCTGAATGCCGTCATCCTCGTTGTCCAAGTCGATGACGTTGTACAGTTCCCTGGCCTTGGCGCGGATTTCCTTCAGTGCGTCTTCATCCGCACCAGGGCGTTTCCTTTCGCGCTCGTAGTATTCGCAGATGGGGCAGGGCTTGCCGATAGTGCGGGGGCACACCTGGGGCTTGTTGTCCACACCGATTCCGTAGTGAATCAGGAAGGGGCGGCGGCACCAAAGCTCGCCAGCGGCTACGCCGTCCGGGTGCTTCTTGGCGGAAACTGTGTAGGGAATTACGTCCAGCTTGTACGTTCCCTTTTTAGGGGCAAACCGCTTGACGTCTTCGGGAAGCTGAACAGAGAACCCCTTCTGGGCCCCTTCCTTTGCGCGCTTTTTGAACCGATCTCTCATACTGGACATGCTGTACTCCTTTTACTTTGTACGTTTGGATCCAAGACGTTTTCTCACAACAGGTTTTTCATCTTCCGCGTCATCGTTATCATCATCCGCAGAAGACGCAGACATAGCCTTCCGAATCTTATTTACAGACGAAGCCTGCAAAATCGACTCGGCAAGCTGGCGCAGTTCTTTCGGCTCGGACGGAGAGGCATAAATCTTGGAAACTACCAGCTGAACAGTAGACTCCAACGCAACCTTCCGCTGATGGAAAGCGAACACGGCGTTTTTCAGAACATCCATAACGCGCTTCGCTTCCAGTTCCGCTTCCTTTGCCTTGATGTATTTCGGGGCCTGGCGCATGTAGGCTTCCACGTTCTTTTCCGTGGGCTTTACGCCATCGCCCAGAAGTCCTTCCCCCGCCTTTGCTACGTCCAGCCAAATCTGACTGCGTACCGTCTTCTTGTATTCGACGGCCTTGTTGTATGCCAGTTCAGCTTCAGCGGCCAGGTCGGCGTATCGGGAATAAAGGATTGGCTGTTTTTGCCACTCCTCGCCCAAATTCTCCGGGTTGAACTCTAAATCCGCGTAATAGTCCAAGTCACGATCTCGAATGCTCATATGGCCTCCTACGCCACTGAAGCGGCGCAAGCAAGAGTAAGACGGAACTTGCCGTCATTGTAAAAGGGGTCTTTGAAACACTCCATAACCAAGCACGCCCTTCCGTTGAACTTCCCCTTCAGCAGGATGGCGTTACAGTAGCCCAATACAGCCATCCTGATCTGCTCCGGTTCTCCCCCGGAAAGGTTCGACAGTACCTTGGCGATTTCGGACCAATTGGGCTTATCTTTCAACAAGGCCCGGCAAAGGTCAATGGCGGCAGAAGCGTTGGTGTCGATTCGGGAAACGGCCTTTTCCATCTCATCTTCGGGCAAGTCCTTGACCTTATCCAGGTGGACCAGGGCGGCACGCGGCGATCCCCCGGAAGCGGACACGATACTGTTGATGACCGATTCGGGAATTTCCACGCCTTCTTTTGCGGCTACGGCGTTCAACAAGTCGGCCAAGTCTTCGTCGGAAACAAGAGTAAGGGCGAACTGCGAACACCGATTCCGGATGGTAGCAATGAGCTTCTGGGGATCGGTAGTACACAACATGAAATACACGTGGTCGGGGCAATCTTCCAGCGGCTTGAGAAGCGCGTTCTGCGCGTCCTTGCTCATGGCGTGACAATTGTGTACCGCGAAACCATTTGCAAAGTAGCTAGGGTGGCCCGTTACTGTTACGTCGTACATCGTAACAAAGCCGTTACTTCTTTCTGTATCTTCGACAACACCAAGGAAGAGTTCGTCATTACCTCCTCGTTCGTAACACGTAATACGGTCCACCCTAACCCTTTCAGAAATTCCGTCTTTTTCTGATCTTGAGAGGAAATCAGCTTCGTTCTGTGATTCGCTCCGTCTACCTCTACGCAAAGAAGCAGTCCCGGAAGCGCCAAGTCCAGTTTGTAATGATTGGGGTAAATGGGACGGCTCCACATTCTCTTTACTCCCGTATTCACCACAAACTCCGCTTTCCAATCCGGACCCAGAAGCCCATGAAGTGTTTTCTGGGGAAGCGTTAATTGACCGTTCCCACCACGAATCTTCGGCGGTAGGCGCAACGTTCCGTTCCGCTCTTTCGTCACTCGCATTTTTTCTACAACATCCGCACTCTCCATAGGGTTGTTCGTTCGCATGCGAATAGATATTTTCTGCGCTTCCGCTTTCCCCGCTTCTGTCGAATAAAAAGCCTTCTGCGCCAAGGCTATCTTCTGCGACACTTCCGGATTGTGGAGCTTTTTCCGAAACTCCGGATTCTCCATTTTCGCTGCTGCCAGACATTGAAGAGAGCAGTATTTCCGGTTGTACTTCTCCTGACGATTCGGGTAATATGGTATCTTTTTCACTTGGCAGTATTCGCACAGTCTGGTCTTTTTCGTTACCCGCAAACGACTTCGACACGCTATCGAACAGCAAACTTTCTGGTGGGGCTTGAGCTTCGTTCGGCACACCACACAAATAGTTCTCTTGTACCTCTTCATAAAGTCCTCCGTTTTCTCCCATAGTATTACGAAGGATGCTAAAAGTAAAGTCCCCAGAAATCAAGTCTTTTGCGAACTTCCAACCGTCCGGGGTAAAGAACTGGTGGTGGTCCGAACAAAAAAGAACCTTCCCGTTGGAAAAGTCAATCCGAACAACCCTGCTGAGAGGAATTTCTTTTCTAAATGTTTTTTCCACAACGTCGTTTTTTCCAAACAGAGAGCATACAGAATCCCCTTCCACTAATTCCTGTATGGGCTTTTCTCCAGTCGGCGTAGTTATTGGGGTGTTGGCAGGAAAGCATTCGTCAAGAATCCACACACGCGCATTTCCCCCCATGGGCCGAAGCATCATGGAACGGGTAATTTCGCGCACAGAGTCGATACCGCGCACATCCGCCACGTTCAACTCCTTAATATCCATTTCCGAACATCCCAGCTTTTTGGCTACGATTCTGGCCAGGGTGGTCTTTCCGCACCCGGACGGGCCGTGGAAGAGGAAGGCGTGCGGGATGTCGTCGCGTTCCAGTACCGCCTTGAGGGCAGCTACCGTCGCGCCCTGGCCTACAACCTTCTTGAGGGTTTTGGGACGATGGTCCAAGTGAAGGGGCATGATGGTTTCTCCTTTTTGGTTTTACTCGAAAACACAATATCAATTTAGGGCGTAATTGTTCCGGATCGGTATTCCAAACCCGCTTTCCACTCCAAGAGTCCGTTCCTGTGCCGGCAGTTCTTTTGCACGTGTAGCCTTTTGTTTGACCGACAACAGACCAACCAGCGCGTAGGTATAGTGTTCCTTTTCTTGGGAGTTCTACAAGCGTTTCAAACCCTAGCACAGAATCTTGATAAAATCTAGGCCAATCCACTTTTACTTTTTTTACAAATTCTTTTACAACAGCAGATGTAAAATTTCTAAATGGATACTTTCCTTCGACTGGGGACACATTAAAAAAGATGTTGTTCACTATATTGTTAAGCTGTTCTTGTGTGGTTCCTAGAAATTCATGCCTTCCAGACAAGTGCTTGGTAGCGGACCCGGCCACTATGTGTCCATAATAGGCGTTATCGCAATACACAGCATAACATAAATTTCTTCCTACAAAACCTTGTGGTTTTGAATAGTGATCTTCCATTCGTATCAAAAGGCGCAAATCTGTACGTTTTGTAAGCACCAAACGAATTCGTTTGCTATTTTGTGGGCTTATAGGACTCTTGCTCACTCCAGGCCCCTCCCGGTTCTGTAATGTCCATATCTATTTCAAGTGGAATGACTAGCCAGGGCCAGTGTTTTACAATCTTTACGCACATTATCTCGTGTGCTACTTTATACAATTCATCTATCTCGTCAGGAGTGGTTATGAAAATACAAGAGTCATGAATCTGGGCTACTGGCACGGTTTCCCACTTTTCCTTCTTGAGCTTCTTGTTCATTTCAATAACGGACCATAACAGGCAGTGGAACGCGCTTCCCTGGATCGGGGCATTGAGGATTTCATTTCTGGAGGAAAGGGCCGACAACCGCATACCCGTATAGGTGTCCAGGTAGCCCTGTTTCATATACTTCTTCCAGGTCTTCTCCTTCCACTTACCGTACCCACCAAAGCGTTCTTCCCAGAGTTTCCGCTCACAGTCCTTGAGATGGGATTCGAAATCCTTGAGGTTTTTGATTCCCTGTTTTCGGAGATGGTCAAACAAGGGCCGTCCGTCCGGGGCCTTGAGGTTCCAGTGAGTGATCTGATTCCAGATGTTCTTCGCACAAGCCTTGTACCAGTCACCATAGAACTGGGCAAAGACCCATCCGTTTTTTGCGCTGTTTCGAATCGCCTTGAAGTATTTCTGGGCCAAGTCGTCGCTTCCCTGAATTACTTCAGTGTTGATGTAATAGGGATCAAAACAAAATATGGAACAGGCTTCGTCCCTATGCATGTCGGTAGAAGTGTCGAGAATGTACCGCTCCATATTTTTGTCCCGGTGGTAGCAACACCCCACCCGGACCTCAACACCGGAATAGTCGATTTCAGCAATACACTTACCCTTCGGGGCGCGAAAGGACGCCCGGACGATCTTCATGGACTCTTCGTCACGTTTAGGCATGTTCTGCGTGTTCGGGGATTCGCAGGAAGACCGAAATGTGATAACCTTGTGAAGGTTGTGTATTGGATGGAGAGAGCCACTTACGGCCTCTTTCCGGATATTGGCCAGGAATGTTCCCCCGTTCTTCGTCAGCTTTCTGGCACGTAGGATTTGCTTCGCAATGGGATGGTCCAACATCTCCAGAACGCCCTTGTCGGCGGCGAACTGCCCACTGGCGGTCTTCTTTTCAAACTCTACGCCGCATTCAGAAAGCACTTCTACAAACTGCTGATTACTATTCCAATTGGCGTCCGTTCCATACTTCTTTTTCCATTTCTTCCCTTCTTTGGACGCCCATATGCTTTGTTCGATTTCTGCGACTTCCTGTTCAAGGCGTCTGATCTCTTGGACCACGTGCGTATCTTCTACCGGAAGGCCGCGCCATTCCATATCGGACAGCGCAAGTATTCCGGCATGTAATAGCATGTAGCCGTCCATAGTGCCTTGTTCGTTTACTTCGGAAATCTGATCTTCATGGAGAAGGAACTCAAGTAGGCAGTCCATACCGTTGTACTTTAGCAGTTTCGGTAAGGGGGCCTGATATATGCGGTTGAAGGCGTTTGCGTTGCTTTCGTCTTCGGCCCTCAAGTAAGGAGAGATTTCAGAATCATAATCCCATACGCCATAACGGACAGCGGATTGGAATTTGAGGCCGGTAATGTAACGGCGGTTGTCGATAACATGCTGCGCAACCATAGTGTCCCAATACCAATTGTTGATATGTGTCCCCAGGCATTGCCGGGCCCACGTATCTTCGAATTTCATGTTGGCCGCTATTTTCGCCACGGTTCGGCTTTTGGCGATTTGTATGAGCGGTTCCCGGTACTGCGGTTCCATCTTAAAGGCAAATGTGTTATCAAGCCCCGTAGAAAATCCGGCGGTAAAGATGCGGTGCCCCTTGGCATGGGGCTTCAGGCCCGTTGTTTCCCAGTCTACTGCGGCTCTGATTTCGTCTGGACGGGAAAGGAGATAACCAAGCCGATCTTTGATGTCTTTCGGCTCCACCAAAACGTCAACCGAATCTTCGTTAATGGGATTTGGAAGTTCTTTGTCCAGCTGGCATATAGCATTCTTGATGTCCCGTTCCCAGTAGAGTTCGACGTTGGGGTTTTTCTCGTTTGCCATCACGTAGATAGGATGGAATGTAGGACACAGCCACGCTCCGATTTCGTGATACGGAATTTTGGCCCCTCTCCAGCGATCAAGCGTGCCGCCCAGCCCGTCGCCCATCCGATGCCCTATAAGAGCAAACAAAGCAAAATAGCCCAATGATACGACCAGTCTAGGCTCGTATTTCTCGATGGCTTTGAACAGTTTATCCCGACACCCGATAACTTCGTTGGGTTGGGGGTTGCGGTCTTCTGGAATGTTACATCGTACTGCGTAGATGGACACGCAATCCCGATTCAGGTCAATTCCGTTCTCGCGCAAAATGGATCGGAGAAGCTGCCCTTGCTCCCCAGACCACATCTTGCCTTTTCGGGCCTCCCCTTCTGAAGGGGTTTCGGTCACAATCATTATGCGCTTTCTGTTCTCTCCAAAGGGTTTGACGGAATTTCCATATTCATACAGCCCGCAAGTCTCGCAAGTTCCAAACGCTTCGACTTTTTGCTTGGGCTTGACCCTAGCTCCGTGTGATACGTCATCCTTCTGAAAGAATCCGGCCATTACTCTTCCTCTGCGGGTACTGTGATTTTTATATGCTCGGTGTTGATTCTGGACTCGCAATACTGTTTTTCTGATACTTCGCCATTATTACGAAGCGTCCCGCCGAACAGAATAACATCGCCCCATTGATGCCGAAAGTCTTTGTATTGGAAAGTTTTCCCTTTGAAGGAGTAATCCGCCACAAGAAACTCTTTTTCTTTGGGAAGTGGGCAGAATTTGGTAATGGCTTCCCGCAATTTCTGTTCCTGTTCCTTGCGTAGTTCGTCTATGGCGTCGTCATAGGTCTTCCGTATTTTATACAGAAGCTCTTTGAGCGTGATTTCCTTCGTCTTCGGCGGTTTTCGTCTGGCCACGACTACCTCCAGTTTGAAAAGGGGTCGTTTTGAGGGTGGGACGGGTCCATAAAGGGGTCTTCGTTCCCGTAGTCGTCCTGGGGGTCTATTTCTGTGCGGGAACGCGCCAGTCTTGGGCGGCGTATAGTTTCCTGTTCTTCTCGCAAGGCCCGTCTACGCTCATTCCAGGCGTAGGCGTTTTTTCTCATTTCCGCTGCGTTTTCATTGGTGAGGGTTCGCTTGACTCCCCAGATCTTTTTCAAAAGGTCAGAAATCTTGTAGGTGATCAAGACTCCTTTCTTGGTCAGGCGGTATCTGGGTGTTACGCTTCCTACTATTCGTGGGATGAGATACGTTCCGGCGGGCTTCCCTCCTGGGATTTCGGAAGCTATGGTCATGTAGCCTTCTTTAGACATAGCGTATATTCCCCAGGTACGCCATTCTGTAGGTTCGTCGTTCATGCTCCTCCCTAGAAAGTCCCTCCTACGCACCACAACTCGCTTTGCGCTGTCTCGGTCAGGACGGTTAGACAGTACCCCGTTTGGGTGGGGTCTTCCCTTTCCGTGATCTCCACCCCGTGTCTGGATGGAATTATGTGAAAAGCGGGGGCCGGAATCGAACCGGCCGTGCTCGGTATCATCTCAACGCATCGGGCGAGCGCTTGTCCCGCCCATACCGGAACATTGAGGAGGAACTTTGAATGCCCATTCGGGTTATGCGGCCTTGTCCGCCCCGGCCATTACATCCTGCGTTGCCGTAGGCCATGGCTAGCATTGTCGAGCTTTCTAGTTCTAAAAGCGTGTCACCATCCACGCCGCCCCGCTTGTTGATTATTTAGAAATGCCGGCCATATCGAACAAAAACGCCATACTTGGCCTTGGCGTAACCGCGCATGTAGGCGTGTTCTTCGGCACACGGCTTGCGCCAGCGGAAGCGGCGGTGGCCGTACTTCTCAAAGTCCAGTTTCCCCTGCGCTTCCATAGAAACGATTCTCTGCTGTCTTTTGCCGCCCATGTCGTTCTCCTATTTTTCTACACACAAACACATAACGTGAAGGAAATCCTCACCGTCCAGTCGCAGGTAGTTGTCGCCCACGATAGCGTTGGACAGAAGCGGAAGGATTCCAGACAGAAAGCCGGGATTGACGTTAAAAGAGCATTCCGGATTATCAGAGTCTACTTTCACCGATTCCCTGAACCAACCCATAGTCCCTTCCGCTACGACAGACGCTCTACCCTCTTTTACAGAAATTGTTACAAACTCGTCCAAGGTAGCGGATTTATCAACAAAAACGGAAGCCCTGTCCAGAACTTCTGCGAAACCTTCGGGAAATTCGATAGTGACGCCTTCAACTTCTACGATTCCGGACAGGTCCGGGTAGCCCTTCGGCCCCGCAGCCACGGTACGGCACGAGAGCCACACACCCTCGGCAGTTCGGAAGTGCGCCCAACCCTCGACAACAGAATACTCTACCGGCTCAAATTTGAGCACTTCCTTGACCATGTTTGCCGGAAGCAAAAATTCGGGGAAGTCGGTGCCTTCTTCAAATGTGTAGGCGGTGATCCGGAAATTGTCGCAGGATTCCACCTTGTCCCCTACGAAATGAAGAGCAGCAAGAATGGGCATGCTTGAGGCGTTTTTCGCCGCCGTCTGCGATACCAGGGACAGGGCCTTGGTAAAGTTCTTGGGAAGCGGTTCAAAGGATTCCGCATCATTGATCCCGTCCACCGGAAGGTAGATTTTGCTGGACAGCCGGATGCCTACGCTTGCGCGCTTCCCGGCCTTGATGATGAGTTCGTCTTCCGTCGTTTCCATCGTGAGCTTTTCGGCCTTACTCTTGGAAAGGTAGGCGTAAAGCTCTTGAGCCTGGACAGCGCCTTCGATACCGGACTTGATCTTGACGCGCACGCAAAGTTCGTCATTAAAGGTTACAATGTCCTTGGGACGAAACACGAACATGGACGCCTGTTCTACAACGTCCGAAGAGGCAAGACCGGGACGGGCCAGGGTAAGCGCGTCCAGTAGCTGCTTTCTATCAATCTCCATATCCTTCTCCTGGTTCTTTGCCCCAAGTATATACTTCACGGACTTGGAGCGGGTTCATTTTTTCTTTGAAGGCTTTTAATTCTGGACGATCTACGGACCCGCCGTCACATACAAGGCGCTTCTGCGCAAGTATGGCGGGGTCCGTATAAAACAACCATCGCATGTATTCTGAAATAAAAGGGTAATCGGGATCACAAAAACAGTACCGGAAGTTGATATACTTCCAGTTACGGTCCCAGATATTAATTCCCACCAAATCTTCTGGTTTATGGGTATTATTCAATCGAAGCGTTTTCCAGCCAAAATCCACACCAGGGGAAAGGTCTTCCAAATACTTTAGGATAATGGCGGCGTCGTGAATAGTGTCGTCTTCGTTAAAACGACTAGCCCACCTTTGTAGCAATCCGACCAAATCCCCGTAGCTAGGGACATATCCTCTGGAATAGACGGACCCTTCGAAACGGCGTGGAAATTTACGGCTGTTTTTTCTAAACACAGCCCATTTTCCTCCAGCCATCTCAAGAAAGTCGGTTGGGTTATAGATAAACTCATAATCCAGAAATTCCTTGTTGGTCGTTTCGGAGGAGAAGCCCTCAAAGTCGCTCCAGCAATACTGAACCGGCCATTCTCGCATAGGTGCGATCATACCAGAAAAGGACAGGGTGGGAAAAAGCGGAACCTCATCCGCTTCCAGCCAGATGAGGTTCCCTTTTGTCTGTTCTACTGCTCCTGCTCTTTCCAAGTACGCCCTGCTGGTCCAAAAGTTCGGGGCGATCCCCGCCTGTTCCATGAGCGTAAGGTAATTGAGCATGGAATTACCCGTTGACGAGTTCCTTCAGGGCGGTGGAAGCCTTGAACGTGACGCGGGTGGATTCCGCGATGTGCATGGGTTCGCCGGTCAGGGGGTTGACTCCGTCACGAGCAGCCATGACGGAAGTGTTGAAGATGCCGAAGCCGTGGACGCTGACCTTCTCGCCAGCGGCCAGGTGCTGTCCGGCGGCGTCGAGGAAGGCGTCAACGACGGTCTGAACGTCGTCCTTGGCAATGCCCAGCTTCTTGGCGATTTCCTTCAGAAGGCCGTCCTTGGAGATGGACGCCTGGGCGTTTTCCTTGGCGGCTTCGCGTGCGGCACGGGCCTTGTCGAGAATGGATTCTTTGCCGGTGGGCTTGCCCTTGGCGGCGGTCTTCTTGGCGGCGGTCTTCTTGGCGGCGGGGGCGGCTTTCTTCGTGGTCTTGGGTGCTTCTTTCTTGGCCATGGTCTGTTTCTCCTTTACGGTGTTTTGGTGATTTATCCTACGCCCATCCCCGCCTTCTTGTCGGCAGCGTCGGACTTGGATTGTTTGGATTTGCCTTTACGTTCCTTTTGTACCTGCGATCCGGTGAGCTTGTCGATGAGGGCCTTGCTGACGCCTCCCGTCTTTCTGCTCTTTCCTCCCATAGAAACTCCCTCCGTTGAAAGTATTTACAAACCTTCTAGCTACTTCTTTGTGGTTCGTCTAGTAGGTTTCTTTTTTTCCTCGGATTCCTCGGAAATTGTGGCCCCTATAGTGCCCATCTCATCGTAGACGCACTGGGCAACTACGCCTTTCAGATCGTATGCCGCCGTTTCCGCTTCGATATAGACAACGCGTTTTTCCAGTAACTGGAAAGCAAAGTTGATCGAACCGTGGAACAGGAACAGGGCAATGAAGTCGTTGGTGCGCAAACCGATGGGGCCGAAGTTCTGGCTCACTTCGGACGCATCGTGTACGCCCATACCGTGTGCCTTGATCTGCCGTATTTCCACTTTTGCGCCGCTGTAGATGTCCCGCTGGACTATGAGCCACCCCGTCTTCTTATCGCCACTAATTTCGACATGAGAAAGGTTCTCGTCGAGGATGGAAACGATGTCCTTCGTCAGGACCAGGGCGGCGGCAAACGGCTCATCGGTATCCGGCTCATGAGAATCGAAGATGTGTTCCACATCAGCAAAGGTCAGGTCCGGAAGGCCGCAGGACTTCTTTCTTTCCACGCCGCCGCAACGAGTCGTGAATACCATCTTGCCGTCTTCGATTTGGAAGCTGTCGCCTTCGTAGTCGGACGCCTTGAAACGGACTTCGCCGTCAATCGGAAGGGGCTGGCTCGTACTGAAGCGAAGCAGAACAGTGTTGTCAGAGTTCAGGACGTACACGGTGGAATCCTTCGCGTAGATGGTATTTCTCAACCTGCCGTTCTGATCCAGGGCTACCGCGTGTGCGAAGATTTGTTTCATTGTTTCTTCTGGAAGTTTATTGACCTTCTTACTCATCTTCAGGCTCCTTATAATATGAACAAGTATCACAAGCAATGGACAGGTCGCATTCGCCGTTCTCAAACTTCTTACAAGTAACAGCGTAGCTTTTCCATTTCTTTATGTTTTCGATATGCGCCTCTTCTTCTTTTCTCTGACGACGGGCTGCTGCTGTCTGAAGACGGCGAAAATACCACATGTTGAAAAAGAAAAGAAAGACGGCAAGCCCCCCTGCGTATAGGAGAAACTTCAAATAGCTAAATTCCATTTATACCACCCCCTCCAGTATTTTATAGCGAAAGTCGGTTTCGGGGTTTTCCCTGTAATGCCAGAGGATTCCATGCTCATCATGACCGCAAGGCTCAATACCGCGACCCCAATTGACGAAGTAGGACGCATTTCCTTCCAGGTTCCAGAGTTCCTTGACCTCTTCTTCAAGAACCCTAGATAGGAAGCCGCCGTTGCGCATCACGTATCTGTGGAAATTATTCCACGACGTAGGCTTCAGGCCGCGTTCCTTGATGTACCGAACCGCCCCAACCACGCAACCCCAATTATAGCCAGCATCCTTAAACCAATCGCCTACAGAACAACAAATGGGGTCGTTGTTATCGGGAACGCCGCCCATATCAAAACTGGAAGCGGAAAACCCCTGCTCTCTAAACATCTCCATGAATTTAGAGAGCAGGAGCGAGCCTATGGCCTGGGAATCGGAGGTAAGGAGGAACATACGTTCCCAGTCATAGCCCCTTCTAACAAAATTCTGGCGGATTCCGGGGTTGTTGGCGGAATAGGAGTATGTGTCAAAGGTAAGATGCGTGACCCCAGCTTCCTTCATTCGTCCAAAGTATTCTTGAACCATGTCCTGCGAATCGTTCAAGAACACCATATAGGGTTCGATTCGGGCAACGGCACGCACGCCAGCGTCCACGAGATTCTTGGCAGCTTGGATGCGTTTTTCAAAGGTGGGTGCCCCCGGCTCAATTACCCGCAAGAAGTCTTCGTCACAGGAAATCATAGTGATGTGTACGGCGGTCTTGGCCTTATTCCCACTCAAAGCCTTCACGTAGGCGTCTTCGCCTACGAGGTTGGACTTGGTGTTGATCATCAGCGGGTACTGGGCTTTCCGGAGGTAATTCAGAAGTTCCAGGCTGATCCCTTTCGACTTTTCTGCGGGCAGAAAGTCTTCAAACCGAATACCGAAACGAATGGGAATGCGCTTGGCCAGAGCCTTTCCAACGTCGCTCTTGATTTCCAACGGGTCTTTTCCCAGGGACTTATTGAACAGATCGTCCAGCTTCGCCTTGTAGAAGTCCGGATTACAGTGGCGAAGTCCCACGGATTTGCTGTTATCGAAGAAAGATGTGTACAGGGAGGCGCGGAAGGCGTCGGCGTAGCAATAGATGCATTTGAAGCCACAAAGAAGGCCGTCATACACGTCCAAATTCAGCGGCATAGGGCAGGCTTGGGCCCGGCAGGATATTTCGAGAAAGCTGTTGACCTCTTCCGTATTCAGAAGGCGTTCCCGCTTGGTCATTTCCTGTCCCACCAGATCGTATTGGTGGTAATTCTTTTTTCTGCCCTTTTCCTTGACCGCTTCGCCCTTTCTGGCGTCTTCCCGAAGACGGAACGTGCGAGGAACGAGTTTGGAAACCACTTTACGCAGTTCCCAGTAATCCATCTGAAGAAGTTCTTTCTTGGTCATTGTCTCTCCACTAGATGCGAGTTACGTCATTGAACTGAATAACGATGCCCTGTTGTTTCTTGTAGCCGCCTTTCACTTCCAGAAAGATGGAACCGTCTTCGCGCTCATACTTTCCGAAGAAAAACATGATATTGGAATTGTCGGGAAATGTCAAGTCCAACAACATGTGGATTATTCCGGAAGTCTGATTTCTGGTCTTTCGGGAAAAGCGGTTCTCAATATCTGGGGACAGTCGGGAGTAAAACTGGACATCCACTTCCTTCGCGGGATCGTCTACAACTTCCCAAACAACATAGTCGCCAGGCTCCATTGTAACGAAGAAAGCTCTGTCGTTTTTTATTTCTTTACAAATCTTCGTCGCCGCTTCCCTAAATATCTTGTCGAACCAGTCTTCTTTCGTCTGCGTGATTCCAAAAGACAACGGCTTAATGGGCTGATTGAGGAGTTTGTTGAGGAACTGTTCGGCCCTTTTTTCGTATTTGGAGAAGTCGGCGGCTAGGTTGGCCGCGGACTCCACCGTGTACACAAGAATGGCCCTTCCGTTTACCGCGTCCCAATACCACACCTTGCCGTCGTTGGACGGGCCTAGTGCGTTCAGTACCGCCGGGGTTTTGCGTATGACGATGAAATTGGGGTCTTTGGCTAGAAGCCTATTGCGTAATTCAACAAATGCGTCGAGTTTCATATTTTTGTCCTCCTACGAGGATATTTACAGACTAGGCCCCGATGTTCCAAAAAAGCGTTTGTTTTCTGTTAAATTCTTCGTAGGTAGACTTTCTGCTAGCAAGCCACTCCCACGCTTTTGCGTCGTAATAGGGATTGCAGGGAAAGGGGACAACGATCTTGGATTTCTGTGTGTATTCGAACCCAGAACTCAGCAATGTAACCGAAGCGGAAGAGAACGTGCCCAGCATGCCCTCGGAGGATAGAGGAAACCCTGCGAGTTTTTCCATGTAGCGCAGTTTTTCCGGCACGCTACCGTCCCGCGTGAGTATTCCCCAGAGCTTCGTTTTCAAATTGCTCTCCGCAATTCCTCGTGCCACCCCGGCGGCAATGGTTCCGCTTCCTACGCACAACACGACGTTTTTGGGCTGGAGTTTGTACTCTTTCAGCGTCCAAACGTACTCTGCGGCAGTAGCCTCTACGGTTTCGGGGAAACTCATACCGATGGGCAACATTTCGCTGTTTTTCGGGTAATGGTCCTCCATCCACTTCCGGCCCTGATAATAAATGATCTTGGTACGTCCCGCCGGCATGGGCACTATTTGTGCCCCAAGACGCTCCCAGTGTTTTCTATGCATACGCAACACTTCAAGATATGGGTGGTCGCATTTGTACACAGGGGCAAAAATAACCGCTTGAAGGCCAAGCTGCCGGGCGGTCCAAGCAAGTCCCCAACCAGCCATAGAAATGGCACTTTCGGCGTATCCTACTGTTCTGATGCCGGAATCACGTAACTTGGTAAGATGCGCCAGAACTCCACGCATCTTGGAAAAGGGCGGGGCCGTGGGATCGTTTACGGCCATATCCTCCCTTTTCACATAGATGCCACTGTACTTCTCTACCGGGGTGTGTATCAGCATGGCTACTCCTTGGTGTCCAGAACTTTACCCTTCTTTACAAGTCCGGCATCTTCCATCGTATAGATTCCTTGCGGACCTTCCCCAAACAGCACTTTGCGGCCCTCTTCCTCATCCCCTACGCCGTCTTTGGTGGACTCGTAGATTTCCTCAAGGGGAACCCCGTCTTGGATCATACGTTTCCATGTATGCGTATTGAAGGTCATTGGGTTGGAAACGTCTACGCCGCAGCAGGTATTGGCCATTTCCCGATATTGCGGGCCTGTATTCACAAAGTCCGGACAGCCCAACAGAATGTCGTATTTCTTGGCAATATCTAACAACTGGACGAGTATTTTCTTCCAAGGCCCGTCTTGGTTGTTTTCGTAAATGGCCCGGATGTCTATGCCAGCTTCGTGCATATTCTTGGCCACATGATCGTTGAAGTGAAAGTTATAGGTGTTGTATCTTCGGATGCCGTAGGACCGGAGAAGTTTACATGTATCTTCAAAATCCTGAACCGTATGGAAGCCGGGAATAAAGGGCTCACCATTTACAGCTACGCGCATGCCCTGCTTCTTCAAGGCAACAAGATGCTCTAGGCGTTGGATCGGGTTTGTCGTGCGCTTACGCTCCAGAACTTCCCAGTCCTTTTCCATGCCGGGGCTGATAATAGGCTGAATCCAAGCGAAGTCCCGACAATTCATTATGATGCGCTCGTAGTCCATCATAACGTCAGTAACCATGGTCTGGATTACGAAGGACCATTGGAGTTTTTTGAGTGCGCGAAGGGCTTCTGCGCTTACAAGGTAGATTCTTTCAGCGGGTTGAAAGGGATCGGCTTTGTTTCCAAAGCGAAGCGTCTTCTTGGCGGCTAGGGCGTGCGCAAGCGGCGTCTTGGGGTTCTTGTTCTTCAGACCGTTGGTGAGGATTCTTTCCACAAGCTCGTGCTCTACGGGGCGCAGGTCCGTTCCCCAAGTCCTATTCAAGCGGCGAAGGTAGCAATGCAAACAGTCACAAAGACAGTTCCAGTAGGTGTCGAGGGAAAGAGAAAGCGGGCAGTACAAGCAATCCCCACGAATGGTCAACGGGGTCTTGAGTCTTTTCATAACAACCTCTCTTTTTCTGAAAAAGAAACCCGCCCCCGAAGCTGGCCGGGGGCGGGTTGGGCCCGGATGTTGCGTGGTCCCGTTATGGTAGGCGGGACGGCTGGGGCCGCGCTTTCCAATTACGCCGTTCACAGGGCGTTCTGTCGTTATCTCTCCCCAGACCAGCCACCGGCCTCTGCGGTGCGGTAGTCGTTGCGGGCTTCGTGCCCGTTTTCCGGGTGGGGGTTCCCAGCCGAAGGTTACGGGGAGTGGGTAACCATTCGGCCAGGAGTATCAGCGTCACCATAAGACGCTAGGGCCGGACCAGAATTTCGACGCTGTCGCCGTCCACTTTGACGTAGCCGCAAGCGGCCAGGGCCTTCAGGGACAGATTGGCGCACCAGGCGGATTCCTTCGGATTGCTGCGGCGTCCGGTGTTTTCGCTGTACAGCGCGTCGGAATCTTCGATGATCTGGGCCAGGGACTTCTTGTTCTTCTTGCCGGCCATCAGGGTTTCCCCGAAGGCGTCAGAACGGCTGTACTTGGGGCCGTCGTTGGCCTTCTTGGGAGCGGCTTTCTTGGCGGGTTCGGCCTTGGCCTTCGCACCCTTCTTGGCCTTCGGCTCATCGTCGTCGCCATCGCCGTCATCTTCCGGCTCTTCCTTGGGCGCGGCCTTCTTGCCCTTGGCCGGGGCGGGAGCGGCCTTGCCCTTCTTGGACTTCGGGGCCTCTTCTTCCCCGCCATCATCGTCGCCATCATCGTCGCCGTTGTCGTCGTCTTCCGGTTCCGGTTCGGTCTTCTTGGAAGCCTTCTTGCCGGCCTTGGCCTTGGGCTTCTCTTCCGGTTCCGGTTCTTCCTCTTCGGGGGCTTCCTGCGCTTCGATGCCCAGGAGTTCCATCACCTTCCAGGTGTCGTCTTCCAGCTGGTCGGCGGTGTAGACTTCGCTCATGCCCGTCTTGACGGCTTCCAGAAGTTCTTCGCCTTCGAGGTCTTCCACGTCGATGGCCGGATCAAGGCCAATGGAGGCGTTCAGGTCTTCGGCGGCGGCGATCAGCATGTCTTCGGTCAGACCCTTGACGCCACAAAACCCCTTTTCCTTCTTTTCGACTTTCTTTGCCATGATGTTCTCTCCTTTTGAAACTTGAGTTGAATTTCGTTTGCGTGTTGTCCGCGTATGAAGTTATTTACAGGAGAAGTTTTTCAAAGTCAAGAAAAATTTTACTCTTTATCAAAATAACTAGCAATACAGGGATTACCTACCCGTAATTGTTGAAGAACGCAGACATTGGCCTCTACGTCAAATTCATCCTCTCGAACAGCTAATTGTGATATTCTCATGATTCCGGCCCTCTTTTCCTCCGGAGTTTGGTTGAGGGCGATCATATTCGTAACGTGTGCGAGCTTTCTTTTGTCTTCCGATATATCGGTCACTCCGGTTTGTCTCTTCTTGTGTGCGTCTTTCGTTGCCTGTGTGGCCGTTATGACGCAGCACTTGCGATCTAGGGATAAAGCCCGCAACGCCTCCCAACTTTCGTTCTGCTGGTGGCGAAATTCTTTTCGCGGGTCTTCCGGGGCCAAAATGTCCGCATAGTCGATGATTACGAAGTCCGGCACCCACCCTTCGGTGTTTTCCCATATGTCTAACTGGGCGTTGATCATCTTGACATTTACGGTCTTGGTCGGATAGGTGGACAGCTTAAAAGGTTGGGCCCTGTAGCGTTTTGAGAGCTTTTGGGCGTAGTTTACCGCATACTGGAAGTTCAGCCTTTCTGTGCTTTCTTCCCTGTACCATACCGCCCCCTTGAAAGCATCCGGGTACTTGCGCTGGCAGAAGGAACACGGCACGTAGTCCGGGGCCTCTTCATACGTCATCATTTGGCCCTTTCTGCCTAGCACGCCGAAATCGCAGGCTCTCTGTCGCGCCGTACACGAATTGTCTTGATTCCACGCGCAATCCAGCACAGGCATAAGGAATCTGCCGAAGTACCGGGGGTGTCTTCCCGTCAGGTTGGAATGAATACGCGCCGTGGTAGCTCTTTGGGACATATCGCCGCATTGGAACATAGCCACGCGGAACCGTTTCTTCCAGGCCCTGTTTGCTATGTCAATCATTCGCCACGACTTGCCGCGCTTTTCCGGGGCTAGTATGCCCCAAAACGATTCCCGCTCAAAGGGTCCCAGCATCTTCCCCAAATCGCCGGGAAGGGCAAACAGCGCATTGGAGTCGTGATCTCCAACGGCGTCATAGATTGCTTCAGAGTCCAAAAAAGGATCAACCCCCACGGCACTAGGTCGCATGGGGGCTTTGAATCCTGTCAGCAGCTTTTCGGCTTCAAGGATTTCGCCTTTGGACAGGTAGGCTTCGGCGTCCTCAAGGGCCATGCGCATGGCCCTTTCCTTGAACCGCTGTTCTGTCTGGTCGATCAAGTATGGAACATTGAGTTCTTGCGAGGCATCCCATTCACTGGACAGACGCTGTAGAAACTCTGCGATCAGTTCGGCTTGATCTTCCTGTAGCTTGTTCTTGGCATGGTAAGCATAGATGTTTTGAATTTCTAGGCCAGGGGCCGTGTCGTACTGTTCAAAGTGGTCTATGCACCATTGGGCTATTGTCGCAATAAACGGGACTTCAAAAAGTTCAGACTTGAAAATGGGGTGTATCTGTTTCAGGTACTCCCGGCTGACGATCATGCCGGTCAGTATGCGCTTTTCCAGTCGTGCGTCGAGTTTCTTTCTGCTTATGGCCATATCACCTGTTTCCTGCGTCTTTTCGTTCCCGGTGTCTCTTTATTACAACCTCAAGAATTTCTTTCTCTCGTCTACCACAGAAGCACATAATATCCGTGTAGAATTCATTCCACAGGCTACACTTCAGACCCAACTGCCACGCTTCAAGGTCGGTCTTCCCAATGGCCTTTTCGTACACGTGTTCTTTGTACGCTTTGGCAAACTTGGCCGCTGTCCCAAACTCGCGCCGGAACGCACCGCACCTCTCCAATGGGACTTCGTTGTACACGTCACAGATTTCTCGTGTAATCCTGCGAAGCGTAGAACGCTCTACTGGGGACAGATATGTGTTGCCTCCCTTGATAGTTGTCACGATCTCGGTGATTTCTTTCAGTGCCGCAACCATGTCGTCTGTAAAGGGGGCCATGATTCTACGCTCTATCACTTCTGCTGGCTTTATTGCGCCCTCTTGGTAAAACACCAGAAACCAACTTCGTTGGGTGAGGGAGTTATACAGCAACTCATGTAATGGGCGTTTACTCAAGCCAATCAACCAATCCGGGGCGTCGGGGCCAAAAGATTCGTTCATGTTGGCAAGGACCGTCCGCAACGCAAGCATCGGCCATTGGCGTTTAGCTACACCAAGGCGTATGTTCTTTTTTCGCAACCACTCTTTATCAAGTGGCAGTATATCAGAACCCAGTTGTCCAGACATGATAAGTTTAATCATGCTCAGGGTACGCTTCTTTGTTTGGGAGTTCCCGGCCTTATGTCGTATCCCATTGGGAAGACTTCGCCAAAAGTCCCATAATTGTTGTTCCGGGGTTTGTTTGTCTTTCTTGTTTACAACCTCCTTGAACTTTTTAGCCATTGGGGAAGGTGCTTTGGTTAGCATCGGTTTTAGGGCCATATGATACGCTCCGGTGTTCTACGCGCTCCCGCGCCTAATAGCACTAACCGTGTTACTTCGTAACACTAAGCTGTTTACACTTCCTTCGGAAGTGTAAACACTTCTTAATCATACTTCGTATGATTTTAAGAATCCCCCTCCCCCTTACTCGTACCCCTTCGGGGTACTCGTTTTCCCCCTCCCCGCTCATCATAAACAGAAAATATCTTATCAAGACGCCTATCCATTGATTTCAGAACGGCCCTAATGATAATCCATAGCAAGAAAAGTAGAACAAGAGCTTCCCATCCAATTCCAAGGTATATCATGACGTGAGTTCCTGAAGGTATTTTTGAAATTCGGTATATGCTTCATCCAGTACGTTTACCGCATCATAGTAGGCGTTGGAATCGTCATCAACCGTAAGGTCCGCAAGCATTTCAAGGCATTCGTCTATCCATTTGTAGAGTTCTATGATTTTCCGATACTTCACTTCAATCTGAACCAGTCGTGTGTATTCACTTCGGCCTATGTTCATAGCAGTCCCTGTTCCTTGCGCGCTTGATTGTGGAAATCCTCGCAGCGTATCGTTTCCCCGGTTTCGATATTCATGAACACAGCAAAGGCTTCTCCGTGAGTGGTAATTTCCAATAGATTCGATGTGTCATACCCTTCGGGAAAGAAGGTAGGCGGCATGCTACCGCGATGCTCAAGGACGTATCTGGGTTTTGTTTTGTACAGTGCCATGATGTTACTCCTTACATTACGCTTGAAAATAAGTCCAACATGAGGTCGTCCGCTTCATCTTGGGGCATATCGCCGGGGTCCGGGTGCCCATCAGGGGCGTATAGAATTTCGACTTCAACGCCCAGGGCCGAAAGAGCCAGCGCAAGTTTTTCCGCTTGCGTTCTTGCCTGTTTTTCCGGATCATAAAATATGTAAGCAAGATCCAAATGAACGGCGGCGCACATTACCTGTTCCGGGGTGAATTCAATTCCAAAGGTAGCTACCGCGCCGGGGCCCAATCTCCAAACGTCCGGGGGGCCTTCTACGATGACACCGGTACGGTAGGGCAGCATATCAATACCGTACAAAATGGACTTGTGATACACCACCTCCTCTTCCAATTTACAAGACTTGAATTTTATTCCAGACTTCCCAGTAACGTCGCGGCAAGTGTAGCTCACGATCTTCTTTTGAAAAGTAATAGGAGCGACGATTCTGTGCTTGTACGGCCCAATGGGTCCGGTGCTCTTCAAGTCCCAGTTCCGCACGAGTTTGCCCACTTGGTAGCCTCTCTTGCGGAGGTAGGCCCGATGCTCTGGGGTAAGGTCTTTGGTACCGGAGGGAAGATTCAATGAGTGGCTGCGCCCTCTCGCCTTTCTTTCGTCTTCAGTCTTGGCGGTAGGACGGCCCTTGAACTTGTCAAGGGCCTCCTGAATCCGCTTTTTGTCATATCCCAGGAAGGCGGACAGAACAGAATACAGACCGTGATTGCCGCAACGCCAGCACTTCCAGGCCCCGGACTCTAGGTGAAATCCTAGATGATAGCCAGGGTTGCCGGTACAGAACGGACATACCACGTTTGCCCACCCTACCTGCGTATGTTTGTGCCCTTCCGTCTTCGGTTCAATTCCGATACTGCGGAAGAAGGCGAGTGCGTCAAATGCCATTGTAGTTTCCTATTTCCAACAATCTTTTATAGCAACGTCAATGGCTTCGCGCACAGTCTTTTTTTGTTCGTATATTTTACCACGTCGCATAAAGTGGATGCCCGCCGACTCTCTGTGTGTGGCTCCGGCGGGCATCCACTGTAATGAAACTCCAGTAGGACTTTTGCGTGTTTGCTGTTCCAGGAAGTCGAGTCTTTTGGAATCCAAAGAGTTTGCCCCGTGGTCGACATAGGTAATGCTTTCAAGCGGGCAGTCTTCCGGAATCTCATCAACGGCCCTTTCCAGCTTGGCGCACTGGAAGTACCCGTTACAGTGGGGGCATTCGATGCAATACCGGATTTCCAATATCTTTGTTATCATGATTCTTCCTCCGGAGTTATGGCGGCGTCTGCGCAAATTTCAACGATCTTGCGAAAACGGTCGCCTCTGTGTTCGGCTACACGTTGCCACTTTTTCTTTTCCTTGGCCAAGAAGTCTATTGTTTGGAGTAGATCGTGAATGATTTCTTTCGGATAGCCGTGGGCTGATTTACTCCCACGGCTTATTTCCATATCATTACGTTGGCGGATAGCCCGCAACTGGTTCTTATCAAGAACCGCCATTGCTTGCCCCGGCTTCGATAAAGCGTTGCTTCATGAATTCTTCGTGGACGGCCTTGTCGCCGTTCTTGGCCCAGTAATTGTTGTAGCGGGTACAGTGCCGTGCCCCATTGGGACAGAATTGCTTACAGATGCCGTTATCAATCCAATACACAACGCCGTCTTTCTGTTTATCGCGGAACAGTCGCTGGTGGGAACACTCTTCGGGGTCTACGAAGGGAAGACAGCCGCCCCAGTTATGAAAAAATTCTGTAAACTTCGTGAGCACTTTGGTTCCCCTTCGCGGCGTTCCTGCGGGTTTTCCCCCTGTAGGTGTCTTCGGGGTTGGGGGAACCCTTCTGCGTGCCGGAGCGTCCACTTTCTGCGGCAATGAAGGCATAGTCCGTCTACGGGGTTTGTCCTCTATTACGGGGGCGGGTTTTGTTCTAGCCATTTTCAACCTCGTCAGTAAGTTCGATGTATGTTTTGATTTCTATTTTAGGGGTGTGGTGGAGGTTTGGAATATACCTGATGTTGTTGCAAACCTCCACATCAACTTTGACGCCCATGTCTACAGCTTTGTCTATGCTCTGTTGGAGATTCTGTAGATGGGTGCGAATAACCCCACACATAGCTGCTTGATCCTTGAGTCCCATTTAATCCTCCGGGGCGTGTCTCTTGGACATGCGCTTCAAGATTTCGGTTAAGAGTTCCTTGTTGGGAATATCCTCTCCATCGGTACACGCGCTGACGTTCTGCTTTTTGACGTCGAGCACGTTCAATATATCCTCTTCTACAGTATCAACAGCAACGAACCACCAAACCGTCAAGGGAAGCGTCTGGCCGATACGGTGTAAGCGGTCCTCTGCCTGTACGTGAATCATCGGATTCCACATAGGCCCGTAGAAGGCAACGTCACTAGCGGCGTGCTGAAGGCCGTCCGTTCCCGTACCGCCGGCAATGATGTTACAATGACAGAGTTTGATGTTTCCGTTCTTTACGAAGGCGTCAACAGTGTCCAATTTATCCTTGGCTTTCATGCCGCCCTTAATGGACACGGATATTTCGCTGAAGGCGTCCCGCATCTGAATAAGGCTTTCTGTATAGGCGTGGAAGGTCACCAGTTTGTTACCGGAGTCAAGGAAATCCCGTACCCAATCAATACAGGCGTCGGCTTTCGCTTTCCAAGCCAGCTGTTTCAGGTAGTTGATCTTGACTATCTGTTCTGCTTTTTTGGCCCGGTTGTAGGCCCCAACGCCATGTTCGCCGCGAAGCCAGGAAAGGAACTGGGATTCTGCCCGGCGGTATTCGGCGGCACCTTCCCGGCTCATTTCGATAGGAATGACTATGTGGTTCTTTTCGGGAATCTCTTTGGCCACTTCGGTTTTCTTGCGCCGCAGCATAATCGTAGAAGTCAAGAGCTTGTGAAGTTCTTTGGTGTTGGTGGCCCCGTTGTAGTCCCAACCGTAATAGCCTTTGGTTGCGCCGCAGTACTCCAGCCCAAACTCTTTCTTGTCGTAGAAGAGGCCGGGGGCCAGGGTGTTAATGGCTGTCCAAAATTCGATAGGCTTCTGTTCGATAGGGGTGCCCGTAGCCCAAAGAATATGCTTTGACTTTCCGGCCAGAGCTACTGCGGCCTTGGTGCGTTTGGCTTCGGTATTCTTGAGGTAGTGCCCTTCGTCAAACACGATGGTCTTGAATTCGTGGGAGGCTAGGGCTTTCTTCCAGGCGTACAAGATGTCGTAGTTGATGATGACGGCCTTCCCGGTCAGGGCGTCCTTGACCTTCTTTCCAGAAAGGAACTGTGTGCGTATTTTGCCCAAGCACTTCTGTATTTCCCGGCCCCAGTTGTACTTCACGCTGGAAGGGCAAACAATAAGTACGGGCCAGGCGTCGGGCCGGGAGTCTAACCACGCAAGGATTTCTGTTGTTTTACCAAGGCCCATATCGTCTGCAACGAGACACCGCCCGTTCTTGGCTTCAATAAAGCGCACCCCAAACTCTTGGTAGCTCCGGAGTTCGCGTTTGAGTTTATTGTACTGGATTGTCGTGTTTTCGTCAGGTTGCGTATTGATGTTCTCGTACCAGTTACGAAGGCGGGGGCCTAGTTCTGCCCCGGCATCAATCAACCTTTCCACGTTCTTGAGAGACATGGGAATAGACCAGTAGCCGTTCTTGGGAATGTACTTGCGTCCGTTGATCTTTTTGAGCTGGTTGGCGAATCCGTTATCACAGGTCAGTTTCAGTTTCTTGGTAGAATTGACCTGTTCCACAATAACGGGCGCGGCGTCTTTCTTCGACGGGTGCGCCCGTCTTTGGGGTCGGGGGGCTTCCAGGGTTAGTAGTGGGAGGTAGCGTTTGACCGTCCTCTTTATGGTTCGCATCATAGAAGGCGTGACCGTTCGCTTGTTGCGATAGTAAGCAACGATCTCTGCCATTATGGGAAATTCGGTCTTGCTGAAGCCTATGCCTTCTTGTTTGGCATAGAGGTTCAACATAGCCTGGATCCATATGTCTGACGGTACGATCATGTCTAACCTTCCACGAATAACATAGTGTTGATTTCTATTGCGGCTTTCCTGGCGTCTTTCAGCTTCCAGCCAAGATATTTCTTGGCGAATCTGGCCACATCTTCCGGCCCGTTCCGACGGGTAGGCTCTGTGGTGGCTCCCATTAAATCTTTTACAAGTCGTTGCGCGGCTTCGGAGAGTTGTTGGAGTTTCTCATTAAACTCCACCTCTCTAAACCCTAAATCTTCTTGACTGATATAGGCCATGTTTTCGGGGAAATTCTCTTCATCCCCGGCTTCGGCAGAACACCAGTCGATGTTTACAAACATGCGCTGGTCTGTATCTTTGATGTTTCGATTGAACTGACGGCGGTACTGATCGCAGAAGTTGATGAGCTCAAGTTTGAGCATAGTAGACAGGAGGCACCCGAAGGGCTTGCCGGATTGCGGCTTGTAGAACTTGAGGGCACGTGCGTAGATTTCGCGTGCCGCCCCATAGAGTTCGTCCTTATCAATCCCGGTAGTGTGATTGAAGGACCGAACAGCGGCGTGAATGTACAACTCGTAACGCTTGAAGGCGGTTGATCCGGTAGGGTCTACGGTTTTTGATCCGGGGCGGGTGTTTCTAGGCATAGACGTTTCCTCCTTGGGTTGTTTACAATCAACGTGACTCAATAGGTACGGACTTTTCAAAAGAAGTCAAGTGTTTTTAGTGGCCCTAATAGTTGCCGGATGTCATTTATTTTTGTTTGATTTTTTAAGTGTGTGTAAAAATTCTCCTATATTCTGAAAATAATTTTGTGGAAACCCCTAGAAAACGACAAGAAAAAGCCCGGAAAAGCGGGCTGGAAAGGGTCTGCGCGGTCAGATAGTATGAAAGGGTGTGCGCGAAGGAAGGCGAAATATAGACCGAAAGGGCCGACACAGTAAAGGGCCGGAGAGTCGAAAACGGAAAATCGAAAATTTGCCACCGTACACGTGCCGGAGATTCGGAACAACCCTTTCGGCGTTCTAGGGATTCGGGTGCGTCATTTGTCCACTAGCGGCGCAATGATGGCTATTCTATAGGCAAGGATTAAGCGGAACGCCGGAAATGTCCTATAGGTAAACCCTATAGGTAGCATTTATGATGTCTATAGCAGGGGCGAAGAAAGGCGGATTTATTGGACATATTGGCCGTATTTACGGCAAAGGGGCGTTTCACAGGGTCCGGGTTGTCCCGATTCCTGTTTGCGTGCTATAGGGTGGTGTAGGGTCTTTTGTTGTGTGGTGCTTTAGAGTTCTGTGGGTGCTACTAGAATTTGTAGGTAGGGTTGGAATTGTGGGAAATGGTGGGGGATGGAATTTTCCTGGACCCTGCGCCGCTAACCATAATCATTACTGATAGGTGGCGGGGTCCCACGCCCACGCCACCAGGGGTCCCACTCATGTGCGGGGTCTGGAGCTTGCGTGGGCGTGGCCCAGGGGGTCCGGAAGGTCCGGTGGCGTGTCAATGAGCGGGGTCCGTTTCCGGACCTACTAGGACTTACAAACACAAGCCGCACAAGCGGGGGTCCGGAAGTCCTACGGGGTCCGGACCCCTTCCGTCACAATATAGGGGTCCGGAAGGGGTCCGGCAACCAGCTACACCCTGGTGAAATTTGGTCTCCGGCAGGAAGGGCCAAAAATTGACCACGGTGGGGCATTCCTGTATCCGGATACTTTTGGAGCTTTTGCTGGTTCGCTCCAATATGACCCAAAAATCAACGCGCAGAAAGTGGGCAATCCCGCATGCTAGGACTTTTCTTGGATAAAGGTATGCGCCTTTTTTATGATGCCGGAAATGATGCCGAAAGAAAAAAGTGGAAAAAGTAAATTTATTTTTGGGGAAGTCCAAAAAAGTCCTTGACTTTTCCCCAATTCATACCTATAAAAAGGGCATCTGGATCAAGAAAACAACCTTCAAGGAGTAAGACTATGAGCACCAAGAATGAAAAAAAGGTCCGTGAAATTTACGCTTGGGCTGAAGGTCGTGGGCACACTCGTGACCGATATGGCAACCTGAAGAAGGAAGAAGGGGGCAGGCAGTACCGCCTCAAGATTCAGGCCAGGTCCATCCGGTATGAAGTCCGCACCGAATCGGGTGATTGGGTCCGCATTCGCGGTGGGTACCTCAAGGACATCACCATCACTCCGGAAGGCAAGATTGCCGGCATGCGGCGGGGCTACTAGCATGAGCACGCTTTACCAAGGCACCGTAGGACTTCGCCGCAAGTCCGGACCGTTTCTTGACGAAGATGGCCCTTTTGTCCTGGCCCTGTATTTGATTTTGATCGCACTTTTCGTGGTAGTCGGATTTGCCCTGTAAAAAATAATTTTCAAGATATCAAGAAAAGTCCTTGACTTCTCCGGCACAAACCCCTATAAAAAGGGCAAGTGAGACGAAGAAGGAAGAAAACAAAAACCAACCACCAACCCAAGGAGCAAGCCATGTCCAAGTCCGTGAATCTGAACCGTGTTAACAAGTCCCAGGCCACCGCCATGATCAACCACTACAAGGTGGACGTGCCCGAGGAAGCCAACCTGGCCACCCAGCGTGCCGCACTGACCGATCATTTCGGTGACACCCACGTCGATGCGGAAGTTGTCCTGCTCGCACTGGAGCCCACGCCCGTGCAGGAAGTCGTCACCCCCGCACCGACCAAGAAGGAAGGCAAGCCCAAGGCGGCAGCAAAGAAGGAAGCGGACCCCGTCACCCCCGCGCAGGAAGCCCACCAGTGCGAGAAGTGTGGTGCCGGCGCAGAGCTCAAGAGACGGGGAAAGTATCTGTGCGGCCAGTGCGCTGTGGCGCTGGACGTCAAGCGGAAGGGCAAGGAAGCGTATGCCGATTTGGCCGCACGGACCCCGCAAGGCCAAAAGGTCAATCGCAGCCACTTGGCGTCTGCCTTCACTTGGCCCATCAGCCGTGAAATCGCAGAGTACACCGGAGAGAAGGCGGGCACCATCGCACGCACGGTTTACCAGTACACCACCGCGCTGATCAAGTCCACTTTCCCCGACGTCAAGAAGGCCAAGGCGGTGGCCGGTGCCAAGTAAGTCGGAACACAACACAGGGGGTCCGGACCTTCCGGACCCCCGTCAAGGAGTAGACGTCATGGCAAAGGAAGCACGATTTTTCAAAGCGGACCTGGTGTCTATTGATGCCTGGAAGGAAGAAGGGTGTTGGACGTGGAATGCGTCCTACATCGTTGAGCGGGACATCGTCTTTGGCGAAGACGACATCACCCCCCGCCGTGTTCTGTCCCTTCTCCGGAAAATGGAACAGCTGTCCCAGTGGAGCAAGGGCAGGGTCAAGGTATCAGACGAATGGCCCATCATCGAAGTCCAGCTCAAATCCAATGGCAGACCCCTTTTTGCCCTGATGTTCAATGAGACCCCCTGCGGCCATAAATCGGCCCAAACTAACAAGGAGAATGGCCATGTCTGATCGCAATACCGTAATGACCGTGTTTGAGGGTGGAGTGTACGGCAAGGTTGTTCGTGACCCCTGGCCGACCAACCCACGGACGATGATGGATTGCGCGACTACGCTTTTGGGTCTGGGACCCCGTACCGACGTTCACACGGACAAGCACGCCAGCAGGTACAATCTTTTGACGGAAGTCCGACGTCACCCCCGCTTCCGGGCAGGTTGGGAAGACGAAGACAGCAAGGCATTCAGGGACTTCTCTGACATCGAAGTCCTTGTGGCTACTGCGCGCCAACTTGGCTTCCTCGTCATTCCTATTGATCCGGACGCTTGCGTGCTTGGGGACTTCGCCAGCCCAGTAGAATGGGCACACGACGCCATTTTCTACATGTCTCCGGAGACAATAAAGAAGGAATGGGGCAAAGGTCCGGCAGCGTACCGGAAGGCACGCAGATACATGGAACTGGAAATAGATGAATACATATCGTATTTGAATGGGGATGTATTTGGCGTAGAAGTGGGCACGTATCACATCGACCACACGGACCCCGAATGCGATGATGATGGTGTAATATACGATGAGGGACCTGGAGAATCAGTGTGGGGTATTGTTGGGCAGAGTTGGGCCGCAGAGGAAATGGATAGTATGCTACAGCACCTCACCAATTCATTGAGTAGGCTGTGCCCCGTAATGGTCAAAACTGCCGCATAGGCAAACGCAAGGAGTGGAATATCATGACCCCATATGAGCTCAAGCGCCAGTATGAAAGCGCGCACCCTAATGGCCTTTTCTTCAGCAGAAACAACATGAAATTCTTGGGAGACACTATGTCCAACTATGGGGTCCGCGATGCCGGAAGCCACTGGGAGCTGTACCGCAAAAAGCCAGTGAAACAAGGGGTCCGCAACTCGATGTATTTTGATAAAGGGACCTTCCGCCCATCGTCCGGTATCAAATAAAAATAGAAGATATCAAGAAAAGTCCTTGACTTCTCACAGGGTCAGACGTATATAAAAGGCATGTGAGTCGGAAAATAAACCAAGGAGAAAGACAATGCCTAGTAATGACCAAGAGTATTTGTGGCTTTCCCTGCGCCAGGGAAAGTATGGCGGGGTGGACGTAGTTGGCTTCAAGGAAATGCCGCCGGACAGCGTGTTGGCGGGGCAAACGGTGACTTGCTTCCTGGACAATTTTGAAACAGAGGAAGCAGCGTTGGCCGAATATCCGGAAGCGGCAGAAAATTGGACTAGCAAAGCGCTGGCGCCCCAGGCAAGCACGGCCCACCTTCCGGACGAAAATGACCCCGTGTCTGGCGGAATGTATCCGGATGACTACGATGATGGCTATTGAGCCAAGGAGACATACATGGTAAGCAGCCCCTGGAACAGTATGACCAAACGCCAGATAAATGCCCGCTTCCGGCAAACGGATACCTCGCACTTGTGGCCGGTGTCCGGAAGGTTCAACGTAACAGAAAGAGCAATCCGGAAGGCCAGGAAGTGGCAGCGCGATAGTGGGGTGTTCCTGGAAGGGGTTGAGTATGCCCTTTTTCTTGAACGTGAAATTTCAACCATAGTAAACAAGGCGGTGTAGTCATGAACCTTCCGGAGCACTTTTTTATCAGCGAAAGCGATGGGGGCTTGTACGATACCCGGACCCCTAGTTGGAGCACCCGCGCACCCCTGCGCCATAACTATAAACAAACACACCGTACCATCAACACTACGGCAGACCTGAAGGCCACGTTGCGCGCTGGCGAGTATGCCTGGCCGGGTGGATACCAGATGTACTTCGTGACCAATGATGGCTATGCCGTGTCTTTTAAAGGCTGTTTGTCGGACCTGAAGACGCAATTGGACAATGTTAAAAGAAAAACATTGAACCGTATTGTGGCCGTGGACATTAACTACGAAGATGATATGCTGTTCTGCGATATATCGGGTGAACCTATTCCAGCAAGTTATGGAGAATGATATGGGCACTTTCAAGTACAAACCAGGCCAGAAAGTCCACTGGGTCAATAGTTATGGACGTGATAATGGGGTGCGAACCATAGTGGACTGTGTTATGGAGCAAAGGGGTCCATGTTACCACATAACTCCGCACGATGCGCCTTGGTACGCTGTAGAAGAAAATGAACTCCAACCTATATCGGGGGTGTAGTATGGCCACAGGACTTTTATGTACAGTGTATCGGCCCAGCAATATGGGCGATTGTACGAATGGCGGGGTGTCTTCGCGGTACCACGCCGTCATTCTTGTGGGGACAAACGTGCCCCCTGTGTTCGAAACGGAAGGAAGGGAAAGCGTGTTACACCTCCATTTCCGTCCGCAATTCAGGGATTACATAGCAGCGCCATCGGACTATGGAAGCGGACGGCATTATATGTTTGGGGGCAACTTCCTGTACAGTAGTGACTCACGCTTCCCCTTCTCCCATCCTATCAAGATATTTGACCGTGTGGAGTGAATTATGCGATACCCACTGGGACCTTCCGAATTCAAAGCAGGATTGGGCATCAGCACTGCGCTTCCGAATAGTCTGGACGGCGTGGTGATCAACCTAGTCTATGACGGTGGCGTGTATCGGGTGTATGCCTTCCGGTCACCCGCTTTCCAAACTCTATTTGGTACGGCAAAGCGCATAGACCACGCATACAAGTTGTATAACAAGGCTGTCCAGCACTATAACAGGCCACTACAAACGTGACGGACCCCATTATATTTTGTTTGATTATTTGAATGGAGGAAGAAAAATGACCGTAAAAGAGTTGTATGAACGTCTGCGTTTGATGGAATCCGATGAGCGAATGGCCATAACTGCCGGAGAAGTCCGTGCGCTTTTGAACTATACTGTGGCCAAAACAGTGGAGGACCTTGGCCGAAAGGCAGAGGAAAAAGTGATGGAATACAAAGCGGCGGGACTTACTGGCCTTCAGGTGGCGGACTTCCTTGCTGTACATTCCTCTTTGGACTATATACACAACCACCCGCATTACGGTGCGTCAAAGGCATATGGAGAATGGGATTGTGTTATGGAGCTTTCGGACTAGGTTGCCCAATAGTATGGAAACAATAAAGGGGTCTGGCCGTGGGAAGGGTTCGGACCCCTTCTTTTTGGTCTATGATTTGACGTAGGAAAGCGGGGGTGTCCGAAAGGTCCGGAAGCGGACTAGGTTGCGAATGATTTGACGTAGGGTGGAAATGAAGCGGACCCCGTAGGGAAAGCGGACCCCTTCTTTTTGTCGGTGCCCTTTACGTGGTGTGGCACCTATAAAAATGTGTAGGAAAATTGGCTATGGGGAAAATTGGTGCTTTTCCCCTCATTCCCTATGGCTTTTGGTGCTTTTCGGATTAGGGAAGTCCGAATGCCTGCAGACCTGTGGTGTATGTGGCCTTCCGGTGGGTCCTTGGCGCGGGTGATGGCGTTTGTGGCCTTCCGGCACCAAGGGGGCAGACTTCCAGTGTATGTGGCCTTCCGGCAGACCCCTTCCGGACCCAGCGTGGCCAGGGGTCCTGGGTCCTACGGGGTCCGCTTCCGGGGGTCCGACACCGTCCGACACCGTGCTGTCCGGAAGGTCCGGAAGCGGACGGACCCCGACACCGTCCTGCAGCATGCTGCAGCGTCCGTCACCGTCCGCTTCCGGGGGTCCCTTCCGGTATTTACACACGGGCACCGTCCTGCAGCATGGTGTCTGCTTTCGGACTTCCCTAGTACGAAATGGCCGCGATACCGGACCCCCGCAGTATGGTTTTCAATCCGGACTAGGGAAGTCCGCTTTCATGATTCGGACCTTTCTGGTCTGATATCATAATTCGGACCCCTGCCGTATGAATTTTCATTCGGACCTTTCTGGTCTGATACACCTCCCATTCGGACTTCCCTAGTCCGAAATGATTCTGCGTTTTTTCTTTTTTCAGTTACTATGACCCATGAAAAAAGGCAAATCTTCACATGCCGTATTTGCCGCCTATTTGTGCTTTTCTGGCAATTTTTCTCTATGATCAAAAAAGCTCGAAAAAAGCCAAAATGCCGGAAAAGTCCATTTCTGTGGCTAGAAAGTGATGATGCCTAAAGTGGTTCTATGATGAAAATAGGGGTATGATATGCCTGGGTGGTCCTATTTGCGGATTTGGCCATTTCTGTTGGCGAGCGCGTTTGATCAAAAAAGTCAAGCGCAAATATCCAGTTTTTTCCAAAATATCTATGATATTTTTCAATCATACCTATAGAAAAATCAAGTGGAATTATTTTGGACTTTTTGGTTCTATACCTATATTTCCACTTGCCTTTCTTTGTGGAAGTCCCTTAAAAGGGACCCATAACACACACCGATACCGGACCCCGAAAGGGGGTTCAAGGAGCAAATCATGAGCAAGTACGAATCCAGATGGGAAATGGTTACACGGACGGCTACTGCCCCCGCTTCCGGATGGTCTAATTGGGAGAAGGCTCATTTTCACCTCTTGAATCCGAATGGCTTGGTTGCTACCAAGCGTGCGAATGACCAGATTATTTCGGATATGGCCAAGGACGGTCGGTGTAAGTCCGGGGCCATCATCGCATACGGCACGTTTGCTTCCTACGAAACGGACGCTTTCTATAAACTCACGAGCAAGAAGCGGGTGGGCTGGGTTGAACTCTCCACCGCCATAGATATGCTCAAGTCCCACATCGTATCGCAGCGGACCTTCATCGCAGGCATCGAAACGGCAGAGAAGGCGGTGGAGGAGCAGATGATGCGGGAACACGCCGTAGAGACCGCAGAGGCCATCGCAAAGTATCAGGAAAACCATGCCGCCTTGACCGCCTACGTGGCGGACCTTCAAGAATTCTTGCGCGTGCTTCACACCCCCGGTCTGGAGCATGACGGCCATCGGGGAAGGTTGGCGGACCTTATAGACGCTCTGCGCGAAGCGGGTCAAATCAACTAGCACACCCAAACGGGGTCCGGGGAAGGTCCGGACCCCAAGGAGCAAAAATCATGGAAATAGACGCCTCCACCATCACCATCCTGCGGACCTACGAAACATCAGACAGACGCTTCCGTTTCACGCTTTTTGGTATCACGGACCCCACCACCGGCATGGTGCTTTATACCGTCCGGAAGCGCACCGCCTTTGACGTGAATGACCCCCGTCCAAACTACCTGCGCCGCACGGACCCCGATGGGACGCAAACGGAAGTCACGGACCCCGATTGGCAGATCACGCTTGAAGAGGAAGAAGCGAACCACCTTTGGGACCTTCACGCCACGTACCGCACCGCCTACTAAACTACACAAAACCAAGGAGAAAAATCATGACTACACAGACCCCCGCTGAATACAGATACCTGGCCGCCATTCTTCCCTACGCATTAGGTCCGGACTTCTCCGCAGAGACGCTTCACGGGCACGGTATTGACTTCTCTGTGGAGGAAGCGGGGTGGGGAAAGGTCAAGAATATGGTCTTCAAGTCCACCCCGCTTCCCCTTCCTTCTCTTTTCCGCTCCATATTCAAGGAAGTCTGCTTGACGGGCACGATCTATAACGCACTCAAGAACAACGACCGTATGGAGTTTGGCGTGGCCGTCCACCTTTCATGGACCCTGGTAAACGGTGGATCTAATGGAGCGTTGGTGGGTTCTTTCTACTTTGACGCTCACACTATGGAGCTTTTTGCCCATAGATTGGAAAGCAACAAGGCAGAGACCGTTTTTTTGTAACCAACCATCCATACTACGGGAGAAAAAAAAACCATGAAAGCCATCTACTCTAACACCACTTCTCTCATCAACGCTTCCTTTACTTTGGTCAACCCCCAGGTCAAGGACTATAATAGGGAAGTCCGGAAGCGTCTTTGCTTCGCATTTTCCATAGAAGTTGCTCGGTGCCCCCTTCTTTCGCAAATGGAATCAAATATCATAGCAGACTATTTCACGGCACCTACTATCAAGCCGCACAAGAAGGCGGTGCCCTACGTGGTAGTTATCACGTACTATGGCCAGAAAGGCGGTGTAGTAAAGTCGGACCCCGTATCTTTTACCAACTGCAGAGATGCTTTGCTTTACGCCAAACGGAAGGTCCGTGAAGCGGGTCCGGAAACGTCTGCGGAAGCGTACATCCAGCGCGATACCGTCACCCCGTATGACGCCAGTTACAATCTGGAATCGGGCCTCACCGTATATTAGCCACGTATTTGCCAAGGAGAACACCATGAACATATCCATCCAACGCTTCGCCCAGCTGGCCTTCCTAGCCACGCAGATATTCATCATTCTGGCGCTTTACGCCATCACGTAGACGTAGACCATTTTTCCATAGTCCTACGGGGTCCGGCAAGGGTGTGTCGGACCCCTTCTTTTTGCCCATGGCCCCATAGTAGGAATGATAATGACTAGCAAGAAGGGATATGACCCGGACCTCCGAGGAAGGAAGGCGTGACCCCCTTATGGCTACAAGGAATGATTATGGATAGATGGTAGGAAGGCAGGTGGACTTCGTAGGGGGCAGAGGAAGTCGGACCCCCTTCTTGGCGGGGTCCGTTTCAGATCGGGGGTCTGTGGTATCGGGGTTGGAGGGGGCGGCCATCCACCCTCCACTCCAAACGGACCCCACGGCCCACGGGATAATTCGGACCCCATTCTGCCCACGTATCTGATGGCGTATGATGCCCGACCTCAAACTCCATACCATACGCCATGGAGGACCCACAACCAACGTCCTAGCCAAACCTAGGCACACGCCATTTACGCCACGTCTTTGGCATTCTCCGGCATCGGTATCATGAGCCATACCATACGCCAAAAGCTCTCGCCGCACGCTTCCTGGACCCCCTACGCATGGCGCTGGCCACACCCCCACCCCACACACCAATGAGCCCCCACCCCCCTCCGGCGGGACCCCCACCTCTGAACTCCGAGCCAATAAAACGAATACCAAACAATGATACTTGGGTTGTCCCACATATGAAAACGTAAATAACTCCCCACCTGACGATATTTTGTCGGTATTTTGGATATGGAAATAAGGTACTTGGTGGGTGGTCCATAGTAAATGAAAAATAAGTACCAACCCACCCCTGTATACGAAAAGGGGTAGGCAAAAATAAGCAGTTATTGGGATATATTTTGGGGTGTTTTTCGTTTTCGAAATAATGTTTTTCTTTCTTTATGATTTATGGAACGAGTAAGACATGATAAAATGGTATTTTTTCTTCTTCTCGTAGGCGGTAAAAGTAGATTGAAGTTATGTAGAAGTCCAGTAGAAAAGAATTTCTTATTTTTAGCGGATTTCGATATGATTTGATTTGTTATGGGACGATGAAGGAAATATGGGTATTTTTAGAGAAAAGGAAGGGTGGCGTATGTTTGCTTTATACGCCACCCTTGGGAGGGGAAGGAAAACTAGGCGGGGATTAGGAATTGCGTTTACCTAGGGTGTATTTGATTTGGCTTACGATGGCGTCTACTTCGTCGGGAGAGAGGGAAACGGTAGTTGTAGAAGATACATCGCCAACGGTGTTCTTGATTTGAAGAGATTCTGATTGGGAGGAAGAGGAGAGCTTGATGTTCTGGGTGACGTTACCGGTGATGTAGGCGGCTACTGTTCCCAGTATGACATACATATAGGTATTGGCATCAATACGGCTGTAGTTCATAAGCCAGTGCGTTGATGCCAGCATACCGGCTACGATGAGGAATTTGCGCCCCAGAAGGCGGATGAGGGCCTGTTGTAGTTTCTGATTCATAAATGATACTCCTTTAGTCAAGATCGTGTTCTGTTACCACGCCATAGCCGTTATGTTCCGGGGAAGGTTCAGGAATTTCAATTTGCCCGACTTCCCATTTCAACGGTATTTTCCTTTGATACTTGTAAACTGGATCAAAGACTTCAACAAAAGTAAGATCGTCAAGAAGTTCGTTCTTACTCATGGCAATGTTCCTATTCATAATGATCAAGTACTGCCAATTCAAATTTACGTTGCGCGCACGCAAAAAGTAGATGGGCGGTTTCTGCATTACCGGCACCCATATGAAAGATTTCGAAAGTCGGCCCCTGTAGAACCATCGCGCAATCATTTACCTGACCAAACTCGCCCCTTTCGATTTGATCGGCTACAAGCCGAAGAGCAGCCACTATGTCTCGATAATTCGATTCATGGAGGGGAACCACTTTGAGAGGGGGCTGTTTCTTATCGCTCATAGGAATACCTCCAAGACGCGAGTTTCAGCATTCTCCATTGCTTTTTCTGCGCGTGCGTCATCTGAATGAGGGATGCTGTCAGGGAGGCTGAACCAGTAAGCAGTTTTCTTTGCGTAATCCATCGCAGCAGCGTACTGGTTCCAAAGTTCGACAGTTAATGCTTCCATTCCGCAGCACTTTACAGTGACTACTACGCTACCAGCACAGCCTTCATATTCTGGACGCCAAATAGACCTTTTAACATCTTTACCGCATAACGGACACTTCGCAATTTCGCTCATAACTGAACCCATTCCCCGTTTTCGAGATATTCCATAGTGGTGGCCCCGGCATCAGCCATAGCGAAATCAAGAGGGCCAAAAGCCAGTTCGGCTTCGCTTTCCAAACGCTTTTTTGACATGCGGCCTTCATAGTAGATTTCGCCGTCATCATCTTTTACGCGCCACGGAACCCGTTCCATCTCCATAAACATAATCGGGTCAAAATCAGAACTATGGACCCCTTCCCGATTGATTGTTTCTTCTTCCCTGACGTCGTTGATGAGGTCGTTATCAATAATCCACATCAGAATAACCCTCCTGTCGGATTTACTAAAGTAGTATATTTGCAAAGCTCGTTATACATATGTGGGCTCATAATGATCGCCCCGCCTTTCGTCATATAGGCGTCGGTAGCTACCAGCACTTTTCGCGTTCCGTACTTCTTGAGGAACTTCTTGCGAAGGCGTTTTTTCCTATGGGTGCGGATCGGAACATCATCATAGACGTCACACCGTTCGTCTATGATGATTTTATGCCCCATATAGGTATTAGGGGTATGTTGCATAGTGCCCCCTAGTTCATACAAAAATATGTGTTACACCAAACAGCACCAACTATGAGTACCAGCGCAACCATCAGCCCAATTACAAAGTTTCTAGGTAACATTTGATTTGCCCTCTCGTTGTTCGGCCTCTTCTCTCCATCTATCGACACGGAGGAACAGCCGCTTTGCTTCATCCTCACTAATGATTTCGAATAACGTCAATTGAATGATACAGTCCACGATACGCGCCCCGTAAGTCTTACCCACCCAATCCGGGGCCGGGTCGCTAGGGGTTCTGGTTTTGTTTAAGCCCATTCCTCCTCCTCCTCTTATACTGTCGAAGCTCTGATATTGAATAAATGATTAACAGGACCGGAAACATAAGGGAAAAAATGATTATGAATTTCCAAGGACTTCTACGCCGCAAGGATTCCATCGAAAAAGCGTACAAACATAGAAGCCCATATACGGTCCCCAGGGAAAGTAGATATTCCATAGCTGCCTCTAATGTAGTTGGTGGTGATGGAAAATCGGCGGTTTTCCGGGTTCTGTTTCGGGGTCTACGGTAGGGCAGCAGCCGCAAAAACAGGAAATATCGTGGCCTTTATACACTCTCCCTTCTCTGGTACAGGGGATTATGTGTATTTCTACAATAATGCCCCCTGTACCGTAGATTTCAAAAACTCCCCAGCTCATTCTTCTACCACATCCACGGTAAATGAGGACAATGTGCTGTAAAGACGCATTCGGCCTTTCCCGGCCCAAATCCCTTCAACGGGATACACGCCCATTCTATCCCAAATCATACCAGACACAGTACCGTTTTGGGCAGAGTCCGTAATATGCCCCACTACACGTTCCTGCGTTTTGAGGTTGATTCCCGTAACCTTATATTCAAAGGTTTCTGCCTTACACAAAGACGTAACGGCCAGAAGGGCGAACAACGCGCACAAGACGGCGTAAGCGCGAAGCGTGATTTTGATAGAACGTCGCATCAGGGCCTCCTGCTGGCGGAGTTCCAAGCTCTACGGGCCAACGCAAGGCCCGTAACTTGACCCGCACAGTCTTCCCACTCCGAGTCATAGTGGGAAAACAGGGAAACGAGGGCGGCAATCATACGATTCCACGCAGACTTCATTTCCTTTGTACACATCATCTTTTTCGTCCGCATGTAGAACCAAACATCTTCAGCCAACGCCAGTGCTGCGTTGATGATGGTTGTTTCCGTCTTCGGGGCTTTCGGGAAATAGGGCGTGGGTAAAATTTCTTGATAATCCCCGTGAAATTCACGAGTTGCTGCCCTCGCCTTTTCCAGCCACGCAATCACCTTCATCTGCGACTTTGCGATCTTCGCCCGATTAGCGGAACTTGCATGTTGAAGGGTTTCGTTCATTGCCTCTTCGATGAAATTAAGGATAGTGAAAACACGGCGAACAGTCATATCAATAATCCTCCTTGTTTGAAATATACTACAAAGGGCAGAGAACTTCTATTGGATTTTTGTTCATATAGACTTTTGGTTCTTCATCGCGCTATAATAATGAAACGGAGGATAACCATGCCAAGAACAGTACCGCCCACAAAGACGACATCACGAACTTCTACGCCTTCCCGATCTTTTGAGTCGCCAGCGAAGCCCAAACGGTCCTTGCCCCCGGCCACGCCGCCCGACCAGGAATCAACGAAGCGGCGTGGCCGTCCAACAAATAAAGACCTTTTCACGAAACGGATCAAGGAGGCACGGAAGGTACGAAACCCAGAAAAGAAACAGGAAATGGATGAGATTTATCGCCGTGCCAACGGCGTGGGGATAGACGAAATGTTCCCCAGGGACATGCCTAATCGTTTGGCCGAAATCCAATCCTATCTGGGAACGCCTACGCCCAAAGTCATCACTACAGTTCCGGAGTTGTGGAAGAATCCCCCGATGTTGGATGGCGCATTTCTCAAAGCGTCCCATCCAGAGATCAGCCCCCCGCTTATTCAGGCGATCTGCTATGGTGTGGAACGAGGAATGAGCCTAGCCTCCATTTGTCGCTATTTGGGTTTAGATTACAAGCGAATCTTTGAATGGCGAAAGGAAGGAATGGCCAAGGGTTCCGGCTTGAAATACTACCTGGCCAGGGGAATCGAGATTGCCCGAACCCGTTTTGAGATGACGTATCTTGACATTATCCAGAGAGCGGCCTTTGGCCTAGACCCGATGGTTTCCATTAAAACCAAGAAGGTAATGGGCGAAATTGTTGAAGAAAACATGGAGTTTAAGACCGGAAAGATCAACCCGGAACACGCAAAGTGGCTGCTTGAAAGACGCCTTCGCACCCAATACGCGCCCGCTACCGTAGACCCGGCCCAGGTCAATACCATGGATAATGACTACGATGACGCGGAAGAGGTAAATGAAACAGATGCCCTTCAGGCCTACGATTCGGCTGTTCTGGGACCGAATTACCAGCCACCCATTGATGTAAGTCCTGTGGAAGAGGCCGATAATGGCGAATAATCCTTTTGCCCCCACGAAGCGCATGTATCCGCTTCGTCCTCATCATATACAGCAGGCCCTCTGGACCTCTTCCTGCCGCTTTGCTACGGTTCCTGCGGGAAGACGTTCTGGCAAAACAGAACTGGCCAAAAGAAAGGTGGTAAAAGAAGCTCTCAAGGGCATTCTGAAGCCACACCCTAAATGGGATGTGCGTTACTACTTTGCAGCGGCTCCGGTACGCGATCAGGCCAAGCGTATTTATTGGAACGACCTAAAAGCCATGATCCCTCCGAAGCTGCTGGAAAAGAAGCCTTCGGAATCCGATCTCAAAATATACCTGAAGTGGAAAAGCCAACGGGCAGAAATCCACGTAGTCGGCCTGGATAAGCCGGAACGCATAGAAGGCTCTCCCTGGGACGGCGGCGTACTGGACGAATACGCCAACATGAAGCCGCAGGCGTGGGGGGCAAACGTCCGTCCTGCCCTTTCGGATAGACAGGGGTGGTGTTGGCTCATAGGCGTGCCCGAAGGCCGAAACCACTATTATGAAATGGACCGGAAAGCCAGGGCCGACACTACGGGGATTTGGAAAAGTTTTCATTGGAAGTCGGTGGACATTCTTCCTCCTGAAGAAATCGAAATGGCCAAGCAGGACTTGGACCCGTTGACGTTCCAACAGGAATACGAAGCGGACTTTGTTCACTTTTCGGGCCGCGCCTACTATTGTTTTGAGGATCGTTACAACTGTTCCAAAAATCTTCGTTACGATCCCAGGGAACCGTTGATCTTTTGTTTTGACTTCAACGTATCTCCCGGCGTGGCGGTTGTATGTCAGGAACAATACCTTCCGGGCCAGTATGAGTGGCGTGCTCCGGAAGGCTCCAAGGTACTTCAAAAACACCCAGTGTTTGGCACCGGCGTTATTGGCCAGGTCAATATTCCCCGGAACTCGAACACCCCGGCGGTTGTTCGGCGTCTGTTGAAAGACTGGGGCGCGCATGTAGGTATGGTGTATGTCTACGGCGACGCGACGGGCGGTGCCCAGGGCACGGCGAAGGTGACCGGATCGGACTGGGAAATCATTAAGCAGATGCTACACTCTAAATTCGGGGACAGCTTACGCATAAAGGTGGGAACTTCGAACCCAGCGGAACGCGCCAGGGTCAATGCCGTTAATAGTCGTTGCCGAAGTCAGTCAAACGTAATAAGATTGATGGTGGACCCGCATAAGTGTCCTGATGTTGTTAAGGACTTTGAGGGCGTGCGCGTTCTGGAGGGGGGCGCGGGGGAAATCGACAAGAAGTCGGACCCGTCGCTCACCCACTGGACGGACGCTCTTGGTTATTACATAGAAGCGGAATTTCCTGTTAGGAATCGGGTTATTTACGATATTGATATTTTGAACAGGTATTAGGAGGAACCCATGCCGGCATTTAGCGAAAAAGATTGGCAGGCCGAATCGGACGCCAGAACCCTGGCAGAGGCAGAGCGCATTAAAGCGGACCCCAAAAGAATGAGCGCGGCGAAGTCCAAAATTGACATACAGGTCAAGAAGCTGGAGGAGGAAAAGCAGGCGTTCCTCAAGGTGGCCAAAGATTCCAACCCGCGTGCGGGCCTCCTGTCCCGTCCGGTCAAGAAGTAGGAGAAACACATGCCCGTCAATACCGAACACAAGCAGTACAAACGCCGCAAGAAAGCCTGGGCGATGTGTCGAGATTTTTTTGAAGGTGAAGAGCAGGTCAAGAACCACTCTATCGAATACCTTCCCAGACCTTCTGGGATGTCGAAGGATACGGACTATTCCGCATATGTCCAGCGATCCTTCTTTTTCAATGGCGCGGAACTTACCAAAGAAGGTTTGTCTGGCGTAATTATCAGAAAGCCGCCAACTATCGAACTTCCGCCCCGTGTCCAGGCAATTCAGGAAGACATTGACTATGAGGGCAACGGCCTTCGGTCCTTTAGTAAGCAGTGTCTGGACGACCAGTTTGAGGTGGGCCGTTTTGGCATTCTCGTGGATGTGACGGAAGACGGGCGGCACTTCCTTCGCAAGTACCCCGCAGAAGACATCATTAACTGGAAAAATGACATGACTCTTGTGGTTCTTCGGGAAATCGAGGAAGTAGAAGAGGACAGGTACACAATCAAGGAAGTTACCCGGTATCGGGAACTGCGAATCAACGAGAACGGGGTGGTGGAAGTTACCATCCACGAATCCCCTTCTTTGTCTGGCGGAGACTCCAGAGTTCTCAAGAAGCTGGGCCGACCGCTTACCCAGATTCCGTTCTTTTTCTGTAACGTAACCCACAGCAAGCCGGAAGTGGAAAAACCGCCGATGCTGGATTTGGTTCGAAAGAATGCGGAACTGCTACGTGTGGGAGCGGACTACGCCAATTCCCTGTATTTTACAGGAAACCCTTTCCTGTATGTTACCGGCGCGGATCAGTCCGAAGTGGACAAGATTGTTCTGGGGTCGTCCAAGGCGGTAGGCATCGCCAGCACGGAAGCTCGTTTGGGCTTCTGCGAATCCCACGGCCACGGCGTGAATCCCAACAAACAGCGGTATGAAGACATTCGGCTCGAAATGGCCCTTATGGGCACGCGCCTTCTGGAACCCTCAAGGGCGGGAGTAGAAACTGCACAGGCCGTCCTTCTCAAGCGCACTGGCGAAGTTTCGGTGCTTACCAAAATGATCGTAGCCCACAACGCTACCATGAAAGCGGCACTTCACTTCCTTAATTGGTGGATGGGCGGCACGCTTGAAGAGGAACTGGAATTCAAGCTGAATATGGACTTCGTAGACATTACCCTGGATGCCAATACGATTGTGGCTCTTAACAAACTTGTGGCGTCCGGTTTGATGTCTTTCGATACGTTGTTCTACAACCTGGCCAGGGGCGAACTCATTCCAGAAGGGAAGACCGCCGAACAGGAAAAACAGGATATTCTGGACGGAACGCCATTCCCTCTGGATATGAATGCGGATGCGGACACCGGCGGGGTCGGAACCCCGGAAGGCGAAGACGAAACCCCGGAGGAGTAGCCCATGGCCTCTGTTAATTTCTATTTGGTGGACGCCTTTGTGGCCCACACAATAGATTTGATGCGAGTAGCCGAAGATTCCAGACTTACGATCACGGGACTTCTCCTTGAATTGGAGAAGTCCCTTATGGAATCTCTGGCGTCGGAAACGGTAGGCGCAAGAACCAAGAAACGCATGGAGGCTATGCTTGTCCAGGCCCGGGCACAGGTAGCCTCCACGTACACCACACTTGAAACCAGCCACTCGTCGGCCCTGCTGTCCGTAGCCGGGGCAGAAGTGGTTTTCTTTAACAAAGCCTTGAAAGCTGGGCTGGGCGTGGCCTTTCCGTCCATATCTCTCACAGAAGAACAACTGGTGGCAGCAGCTTCCAACGTACTCATAGAGGGTGCCCCGTCTGCGGAATGGTGGAAGGGACAAAAACAGTCCTTCCAGCAACGATTTGCCAGGGAAATTCGGATGGGCTACCTTCAAGGCGAGTCGGTAAAGCAGCTGACGGAACGGGTACGTGGTCTGTCTTCTAGCCGAAGCGTCCAGTACAGAGGAACGGACGGAAAGTTGAAAACTACGCCATACTATTCTGGGGGCGTGTCCTCAACATCCATACGCCAGGCAGAGGCGTTGGCTAGAACGTCTGTACAGGCGGTAGCCGAAGATGTACGGATGCGAATTATACGCCGACACGAAGACGTAATGAAGGGGATGATGTGGCATGCGACTCTTGATGATCGCACCACTCCATTGTGTCGTGCTCGTGACGGAAAGTTATATACTTTGGACGGTCAGCCTATCGGACATACACAGGCTTTTCTTGGTGGCCCCCCGGCACATTGGAACTGCCGTTCTACTTTGGTGCCTGTTACAAAGTCGTGGGAAGAGTTAGGCTACAGCCCCAAGATAGATGCGATTTATGATGACTTCGTAAAGGGGGGCAAACGCGCTTCTATGGACGGAGCAGTTCCCGCGTCCACTACTTATGGGGACTGGTTTGCGAGGTTATCGGAAAGCCGCCAGAAAGACATATTGGGGCAGCGTAGGTGGAGCGTCTGGAAGGAAAAGGGCTTGTCTTTTACTGACCTGGTTGACCAGCGGGGGAGGCCGCTTTCTGTCGCCGCATTGAAAAGAAAGTATGGTGTTTCGGATTGACGATCATTTGTTTTTTCTATATTATGAGGGCTACTACTGCTGAAATGGCAGGACTGTTTTTATTTTTATGCAACGTCGGGCTGGTGGCCCGCAAGCAGACCGGGAGGGTCTATGGCTCTGAAGGCTTTTGTGAAATCTCTGGATGAGATTCAGGAATCGGCTCGTGCGTTTTATGTGGAAGACGGTAATGGCGGCTTCAAGCTGGATGCGGAAGGCGTCGAAGATGTTACCGGCCTGAAGAACAGCCTGACGGCGGTTCGTGAGGAACTCAAAACCCTGAAATCTGATTACAACAAGTACAAAGACCTGGACCCGGAAAAGGCGCGGGAAGCGTTGAAGAAGATGGAAGAGTTGGAGGACAAGGGCCTTTTGGATCAGGGCAAGGTAGACGAACTGGTTGCCCGCCGTACCGAAAGGATGCGCATGGACTTCGACTCCCAGGTCAAGGCTCTGAAGGGAAGCGTAGACGAAAAAGAGAACACGATCAAATCGCTGTCCTCCCGTCTGGAAAAGCACCTGATCGAACAGGGCCTTATTGCTGCGGTAATGGAAGTGGGAGTTCCCAAGAAATCGGCCATTCAGGATATTGCTTCACGCGGAAAAGGCACATGGAAGCTGGACGAAAACGGCAACCCCGTTGCCCTGGGTTCTGACGGTTCCAAAATTTTCGGAAAGGACGGAAAGGCCCCCATTACGATGGCGGAATGGGCAGAAGGTCTGATGGTGGAAGCTCCGCACCTTTTCGAGCCTTCTACGGGCGGACCCAACCCCCAGAAGCGGCCCAAGGCCCCGACGGGCGGTGATGTTCACTTGTCCCCGACAGAGAAACTTAAAATGTCCAGGCAGTCGGCTTAATTGGAAGCCTAGCCGGGCAGGAGGAAAACAACTATGGCACTTACCCTTATTGAGGCCGCAAAGCAGACGGACGATCTGGTCCGCCAGGCCATCATCGAACTGTATGCCTCTTCTTCGGAGATTCTGCGAGTTCTCCCGTTTGAAGGCATCCCCGGCAACGCCCTGCGGTACAATCGGGAAGAAACCCTGCCCGGCATCGGCTTCCGTGGTATCAACGAAGGCTACACCGAAAGCACCGGCATTCTGAACCCCATCACGGAAACGCTGACCATCGCTGGCGGCGATCTGGACGTGGACAAGTTCATCATCGACACCATGGGTATGGACCAGCGTTCGGTTCAGGAAGCCATGAAAGTCAAGGCCCTGGCGCTGAACTGGACCCTTCAGTTCATCAAGGGCGATTCCACGACCAACCCCCGCGTGTTCGACGGCCTTCAGGCCCGCATCACCGGCAACCAGCTGATCGCCGCAGGTAGCACCCAGAATGGCGATGCGCTGTCTCTGATGAAGCTGGACGAACTCATTGACCAGGTCCAGAACCCCACGCATCTGATCATGAACAAGACCATGCGCCGCCTGCTGACCCAGGCCGCTCGTGATACCACCGTCGGCGGGTTCATCACCACCGGCAAGGACGAGTTCGGACGCCAGGTGTATTTCTACGCCGACCTGCCCATCCTGATCGTCGAAAACGACAACACGGACATGCAGATTCTGAACTTCAACGAAGCCTGCCCTGCCGGCGGTACGGCCACCGGCACTTCCATCTACTGTGTCAGCTTCGCGGAAGGTATGTTGACCGGCATCCAGAACGGCGGCATCGACGCCCGTGACCTGGGCGAACTGGAAGCCAAGCCTGCCTACCGTACCCGTGTTGAGTGGTACGCTGGTCTGTCCTGTTACCATGGTCGCGCCGCTGCCCGTCTCTGGGGCATCAAGAACGCCGCCGTGGTGAAGTAATCCTTTTGACCCCTTTCTGGAGGTAATTGATATGGCAGAATCTGTTAAGGGCGCACGCCTGGCCCCCTTCGTCAAACAGGGCATTTTCGACGCCGCTATGCAGTTCAAGGATGCCGGCCTTATCGCCGCTTCCGCTGCGGCCACGGTTGACGGTTCCGCGAAGGTCGTGGACCTGGGTTCCGGTTTGTTCCAGGGCTGTATGATCCTGAACGTGTCGGCTATTGAAATCGCCAGCGGCGATGAAGCCTACACCATCGTGGTCCAGCTGTCGTCTGACGCCGATTTCGGTACTGTCGGCAACATCGTGGAAGCCTGTGCGCTACACTTGGGCGCGAAGGGAACGAAGCTGACGGACAGCGACCGCGACGACACCACGGGCCGCTACAAGCTGTACTTCGACAACGAGAATGATGCGGCTCTGTACCGTTACGCTCGTGTGTACACTGTTGTGGCAGGCAACATCGCCACCGGAATCAACTACACGGCCCACGCAGTTCCGATGAAGTAAGGAGGTACCATGAGTGATGTACGAAGGGTGGAGGCATGGGTCGAACCGGCTTCTGGCATCAAACGCCAGGAAAGCGTGACCCTTTCCGAAGCGGCGCACCTGGGCCTTGAGGGTAATATCCAGGAACTCAAAGCCGCCGGGGCAATAAATCGGGACGCCAATCACGTCAAGATCGTCGGCCCCGCAACCGATACTTACGCGATCACGCTGGCGGCCCCCAAACGGGCCGGACAGATTCTGGTTATCGAAATGACCTCCACGACGGGTACTAACGCCGTTACGATGGCGTTGACCAACGTCGTGGGGGGATCGGCGGCTACTACGGCCACGTTCAACGCTGCGGGTGAAATCCTGACGTTGGTGTCGGCTGGTTCCAAGTGGGTCGTTCTCGATGAACTGGGAGTGACGCTGGCGTAATGACTAACAGCCGGGGGCTGAAATGTCCCCGGCTTTTTAAGGAGAGGTGTTTATGGAACAGGTTAAAGTTTATGATCACGCGGGAAACGAGTTCCTGGCCCCCAGCCAGGAAGCCGCAGAAAAAGCAGTGGAGTCGGGTCAGTATTTTTTTGAGCGTCCGGATGAGTCTCTGGCGGATTCTCTGGGCCTTCAGCCTGTCGCTCCTGCTGTGGTTGAGGACGGCCTGGTAATTCAGCGCGACGGCCTGGATCGTCTTTTCGTATTCGACCAGAAGGGCAAACGCCATTCCATGTGGGCGGTGGATGCGAAGGAGTGTGTCAAGTCCGGTCAGTATTTCTGGGCCCCTCCGAAGGAGAGTGTTGATGCTCCGCAGACGGAAGAGGAAGATGTCCAGAAACCGGCGAAGTCGCAGGCGGCTCGTCGTGGTGGCCGTACCAAGTAGCTTGTAGTCATAGTGGGGCTTCCGCTAAAAACTTGCTATCTTGACATAGGCGCGTTCCTTGTTTAACGCCAAACATAATGGATTCGTTTGTGAAAGCAACCGGGTCCATTATTTGTTTTAGGAGTATGCTGTGGCTGTTGTATATCCTGATGACATTAAAGCCGCCAGAATGAGCGCGGTAAAGAACGCCCTGGGCGCAGACGGCAAACTGGAGATCGGTACTACCGGCATGGCAACTTTGATCGCTACGGTCCCGCTAGGGGCCGGGGGCACCGTATCGGGGGCTGTATGGACGCTTCTTTCGGCGTCGGCCTCGGACCCGTCTGCGGACACCACCGCTAGGGCAAATGAAGCACGCCTCCGCAGTTCCGTGAATGTAGATGTCGTTACGGGCCTCACCGTCGGCCTCACTGCTACGGCAGCACCTGCGTGGGCAGGAAGCACAGCGTATGCCCTGGGAGATTTTGTCACCAATGGCGCGAATCAGTATAAATGTACTACTGCTGGAACTTCGGCAGCGTCCGGAGGCCCCACAGGAACGGGAAGCGGCATCACAGACGGAACTGCCGCTTGGGAGTATTGTTGTGTGGCGAACGCTGATATCCAGGTAAACAACATAGACGTTACTTTGGGCGAAGCCTTTCAAATAGATTCCGCAACCATAACGCACGCTGCGTAGGCCCATTATGAGCCAATCTTCTTATGCTTCCAGAGGCAAAATAAATCCCTTCGATGCGTATATGACGGGGTGTTGTATCTGGCATACCCCACGTCAAATTTTGATACTTGAAAAACTCTTGGAAAAGGGTCGTTCGGAAATTTCGGAAGGGGTTGAAATGGAAGCATACGAGGACATGTTGTGCCTCATAAAGTACGAGGCAGCAATCAAACGCAAACGGTATCTCTAGTGTTGCGCTAAAACATATAAGGGAGGAGTCATGGCGTTAGTTGTAGAAACTGGGGCCGGAGTCGAAGGGGCCAATAGCTACGCGACTTTGAGCTATTTGGACGACTACCATTTGGCTAGGGGTAACGCAGCGTGGGGCAGTGCCTCTGAAGCAAACAAAATCGCCGCTGCCCTTCGCGGTATGGCTTACATTGAAACTTTCCGTTACAGGGGGCAGAAAGTTTCTGTTCTCCAGGCTTGTTCGTTTCCGCGCACCGGCGTGGTTACGCGTGATGGTCTTTCTTGGCCTTCTGATTCTGTCCCAGAATCCGTTCGTAGGGCACAAGCAGAAGCGGCTTTGCGCGAACTTGCGGCCCCTGGGACGTTATTGCCAGATTGGACTCCGGGGAAAGGGCCGCTTCGTCGTGAAAAGCTGGGCGATCTTGAAGAAGAGTGGTTCAAGCAGGACCCCAATGACGGCAAGTACCCTTTTCAATCCATTATTCGTCTTCTGGCCGACTATATTTTGGATCCTACAGCGGATACGTCCAAGACGCTTTATGTGTTTGACGTAGAGCGTACCTAACTTCTGGAGGCCGTACAATGGGAAAATACGATACCTGGAGATTGGCGGCTGAAGGAAAGATTGCCGCAAAAGGAATCACGTGTACTCTTTTGTATGATTCCAATGCGGGGTCTGCTCCAGATGCCAACGGGGAGGTAACTGCTAGTGTGGTGCCTATTCCATTTCCTGCAGTAATTCGGGCGTTTTCCAGTAAAGATTGGGCTTTTAGTAAGGTGGATGATTTTTACGCGGTAATGGAAAACGATTTTTACCTCGTAGCTGGCGCAGAGAGCTTCGAAATAGCCGGGCACAGGCCCTGCGCTGGGGACGTTGTCCGCGTGCCTACGGGCATGGCGGGAGCCACCAATGATTACGTGATAGTAAAGGCGAACCCCTTTGCCCCGGACGGGGAACCGATATACTGGCCGATGCTTCATCTGCGGTCCAGGAGTTAGTATGGCTTTTAGAACCGTCAGTGCCGTATCCTCCCGCCCTGGTAATTTTTCGCGGGGGGATCGGTTTTCTTTTTATTCTGGGGGCGGTAGGCAGTTTTCAATGACGGTAGACAACTGGTGTAAGATGACGGGAATTAAGACCAGTGCTGCCGTCAAGAAAATCGTCATAGACATATTTTCTCGTGTAATTATGCGCACTCCTGTGGATACGGGCCGCGCCAGGTCTAATTGGGTGGTGGGTCTGAATTCCCCATCCTCCACGCCGTCGAGCAATCTGGATAAAGACCCCGGACCCGTCACATCAGACGGAACCGGTAAGTCCAAAGCAAAAAGCCGAATGATAATGAAAGTCAAAACAGCAAACGTCGAAAACACGAAAAGCTACATATTGACGAACAACGTCGTTTACGCTATAAGACTGGAATATGGATGGAGTAGAAGACAGGCCCCTTCTGGAATGGTGCGTATTACTCTCCGCGAGTTCAACAGAGCAGTCCAGCGGGTTGCTTCTGAAATCAAGAAAGGCAACATTACAGTAGGTGGGGAATAATGGATAATTTGTACTTTACCATACTGAAATTGGGAATAGCTACTTTGAAAACGTGGGCCGCTACGCAAACCACGGCCCCAGGCATAGCAGAACCCAATCGAATTTTCAAACCGCCTGCTGGAACGCCTTGGGTCCGTGTAGATTTTCTTCCCGCCCAGCCGTGGCCCGCAGGATTAGGCGTGGATGCCTTAAACGAAAACAAGGGCCTTTTCCAATTTTCCTTACACTATCCCCTGGACGCTGCTTGGGGAAAGCCTACCAAGATGGTGGATTCCCTGTGTAATGCTTTTAAGCGTGGGACGCGCTTGATTGATGGAACGTGTGCGGTTACGATTGAGAAGGCCTGGCCTTCGGCGGGTTGGCAAGATGGTTCTTTTTTTATCACACCTATTTCTGTAGCATGGAACTGCTACGCCAGTAACTAGGAGGTTATGTATGGCACTCGCAACTGGTGGATTTCACGGACTTTCGTTTGTTCCGGAAGTCACTATGGGAACCACGCCGCTCACGCCGACTATGACGGCCATCCGGCACACGACCTGTTCCCTGGGCCTCACCAAAGAAAGTTTCCAGTCCAATGAACTGCGTTCGGATCGTCAGATTTCGGACCTTCGTCATGGCGCCAAGAAGGTGGAAGGTGAAGTGGGGTTTGAACTTTCCTACGGCGCGTTTGACGATCTTCTGGCCGCAGCGTTGTTCGGTTCCTGGACCACCAACGTACTGAAAGCCGGAACGACATACAAGTCGTTTACAATGGAGCGTCGATTCACGGACATTTCCCAGTATCAGGTTTTCACTGGCGTTATGATCGACTCCATGAGCCTGAACATTACCCCGAACGGCATGATCACCGGCTCTTTCGGTCTGGTGGGCATGGGAACCTCCATTTCCGGAACCTCCTTGGGTTCGCCCGCAGCTGCTGCCGCCAACTCCCCGTTTGACGGCTTCGGCGGTTCCCTGGAAGAGGGCGGCGTTTCTATCGCCGCCATCAGCGCCATTACCCTGGAACTTCAGAACTCCCTGGACCCGTTCTTCGCCCTGGGTAGCGATTCTGCCGTGGATATCAACGCAGGTCGTTGTCAGGTATCCGGAACGGTCAGCGCGGCTTTCCAGAACACGACTCTGCTGAACAAGTTCATCGCTGAAACCGAATCCTCGTTGTCCATCGGCTTGTCCGATCCTCTGGGCAATGATCTGACGATTTTGCTGCCTCGCATCAAGTATTCGGGCGGCGACATTCCGGCCCAGAACGAGGGCCGTATTGTTATGAATATGCCCTTCACGGCCCTTCTGGACTCCGTGACGGGTACCAACATCCAGATTACGCGCACCCCGGCGTAAGTAACACCAACCAATTTCTAAAGGAGAGCGGCAATGGAAGAGAATACGAACTTTGATGCCCTTGATCTGGGCGACATTCAGGAAAATCTTATGGGCATGGCTGTCATGAACGTCCGCCATCCCATTACCGGGAAGCTGACCGGGGCAACCATTACCCTGTTTGGTCCCGATAGCCAGGAATCGCAGGAACTGGACGCCAAACTGTCGGACAAACGTCTTCAGCGCATCCAGCAGCGCGGCGTCCAGAAAATCTCGTCCGCTGAACTGAACGAGATGCAACTGGAAAAACTCGTCGGCCTTACCAAGGAAATCAAAAACTTCTTTGTTAAGGGCGAAGAATACGCATCCACCAAGACGAACATCTTCAATCTGTACCACGGCAACGCCTGGCTCCGTGAACAGGTTCAGGATTTCTTGGAGGACCGTAGGAATTTTTTCAGGGAATCATAGCCGGTCTGGGAGAAGCCGTCTATGCTAGAGTGGTGTGGGATTATCCGGACAAGGACGGAGTAAGCCTGCGCCAACATGTTGAAAGCCTTAAAACCCAGAACACACCAATAGAGTTGTCTGGGTATCCGGAACCGCCAAAGGTCCCATACGGGGGTGAGTACGTATGGGACCTTTTTTGGAACTTACGGAACGGAGTCGGTGGGAATGGCTTTTCTCCAAGTCCTATTTCCTACCAAGAAATTCTGGCCTACTCACAACTAACAGGAATCCGATTCTCTCCATTTGTGTTAGATGCCATAAGGTATATGGACGCAAAGTATTTGGACCAATTATCGGCAAGAAGTAAATAAAGGCGGTGACGTATGTCTGGTGGACTGGATATTGCCTCTTTAGGAATCGAAGTCCGTGCTGATGGTGTTTATATCAGCACCAAAGCCTTGAAAGATTTGACCAAAGCGTCCAAAGATGCCGAGAATCAAACGAAGAGAACAGGAAGTGCGGCCAAGTCGGCTTCCTCTTCGTTTGACTCTATGGCGTCTTCTGTTAATTTCCTTTCCGGCGTTCTCAAGTTGGAAATACTTCGTAGAGCGGCCATGGAAATCTACGAGTTGGGCAAGAATGTCTACAAAGCCAACTTGGAAATGCAATCCATCAACAACACGTTCAAGGCGGCTACGGGATCGGCCACACTAGGGGCCCAGGAAATGTCTTTCCTTCGGGAGGAGTCAAAACGCCTGGGCCTTGATTTGCTCGTAGCGGCAGACGGGTACAAAACCCTTACGGCGGCAGCTAAAGGGACGGTGCTGGAAGGCGAGGGAGCGAGAAACACATTTCTCGCTATCGCAGAAGCGAGTACGGTTTTGGGCCTTTCCTCGCAAAAAACGGAAATGGCCCTATACGCTGTTCAGCAGATGATCTCCAAGGGCGTAGTCTCTATGGAAGAACTACGCCGCCAGTTGGGTGACCAGATTCCCGGCGCGTTCCAGATAGCTGCAAGAGCGATGGGCTTGGGAGAACGCGAGTTCAATAAACTGGTCGAATCCGGCCAATTGTTTACTTCTGAATTCATGCCCGCTTTCGTAAAGGCTATGAGAGAGCAGTTTGCCGGGGGCGTGGAAGACGCTTCCCAGTCGGCTCGTGCGGAACTGAACCGCTTCAACAACGCCATTTTGGACCTCAAGTTGGAAATAGGTAATGGCGGATTTTTCAACGCCATGACCGAAGCTCTGCGAGAGTTTGCCCGCGTCTTGGACGATCCCAATATGAAGGAAAATATGCGGGCTATTGGCGAGCTTGCGGGAACTATCGTGTCCGGAATCGGCAGCGTTGCCAAATTTGCCAACTTACGAGGAAGGTCCGGTCTTCAGGACCAGGTCACAGAATTGTTCAAGTCCGGGGAAATCGGGTGGGGCGACAAACTGCGCCTAGATTCCAAACTGGGCGGCTTTATGGGTACTGGGTTCAAAGAGGGAACCACCATAGGCGAAAAATGGGAAGGGATGCTGGAAGCCCAGAAGGAAATTGACAACATCCTCAAGGCGCGGGATGAGAGGCAGAAGGAAGCTGCCCGCCTAGCCAATCCGGCCCAGATGTCTCGTGACATGGAAGGGGCGGCAGCGCGATCCTTGGAAGCGGCCCAGAGGCAGGAAAAGCAGGAACAGATGCTGCGGGAAACGCGGGAAAAGGGCTTCGAGGAGTGGAAGAAATCTGTTGCCAAGATAGACGATACACAACGCGCCATTAACAAGCTGAATGACGACTACAACGCCAAGATCATTGCAGGCGTTGGCGTTCTTCAGAAATATAACCTTACCAAGGAACAGGCAGAAACACTTTCCAGGGGAGAAGACTTGCCGGGTATGGACTTATTGCCGGCAGAAACCCGTAGGGCGGCAGAACAGGCCAAAGAGCAGTTCGCCCTGGCCAAGAAGTATCGTGACCAGGAAGAACAAGAAATTATGGACAAGCAGGCGCGTGAGGACAAGAAAACGTCCGACATGTACAACAAACGCCAGAAGAAGCTGAACGACATTAATCAAGACCTGGCCAAACTCACTATGAGTGACCTGGACCGGGAACTGATGGATGTGGATATCAAGTTTTCCGAAATCGCTGCGGAATTGGGCAACATCCCACCAGCGTTGATTCAGTGGCGCGATCTTCAGAAGGAACTCGTGACCCAGAATTTCGCAGACGAAATGCGGGATGCGATGAACAGCTATCTCATCCAGCTGAAAGAGGCGCAAGTGGCCACCTCCGGCATCGGGGCGGCTTCGTTGGAGGTTCTTACCCTACAGGCAGAGAAAGCGAAGGAGCTGACAAACATTCGCAAAGAATACTACCGCGTGGGGGCCGACAATTCGTTCTATGACAATTTAGTCCGGTTGGTAGAAAAGCAATATGAATTGCGTATTGGCGCAGCCAAATACGCCGAAGCGTGGGAATCTACTAATAAAGAACTGGAACACGCGGTTGACTTGGCGAATGTTTTGGGCAGAGGCTCATATACAGCCACTATGGAGTTATTGAAAAGTCAAAGAGACCAAATACAAAAAGACCCTAATCTTGATGCCGCAGAGAAACAGCGTCAGTTACAATTGGCCGATGCTCGTATTTTCAGAGAAGAAATAGAAGAATTGCGGGAACAGCAAGCTATTTGGGAAGACGCTCTTGGCCAAATTATGGAAAACACCTACAACGTCGGTAACATTGAGGCGTATTTCCGCGTTCATGAAGATTTACTACAGGGCCAAATGGCTATGCTAGACATAGAACTCCAGTTAGCGGAAACGGAAGCAGAACGTGCAAACATAATGGCGCAGATGGAGGCGATTTCTCAGCAAATTAAAGAAAATAAAGCGATGGCGGATATGGATGTTGGAACTTTATCTGAAATTGGGTTACAACAATTTCGTTCTGATTCGTATATGGAAATGGTGGATTTCTATAAGGACTTGTTGCCCAACGCAATAAAGTCCTCTAGTGAAGCCATGGGTCAGTTTGTTGGGGATATGGTAACGGGACAGGCATCCATTTCTGATGCCTGGGACGTTATCAAAGGGTCTATACACAACGCTGCTCTGTCCATTGTTCAGGATTTGACGCGGCTTTTTATGCAAAAGGCGTTGATCGAGGTTGTAGGGCTGTTAACAGGAACATCGTTTTCCGGCGGCATGTCTGGATATGGAAGTTCGCCCTCGTCTTTGTGGGGGTCTCAAGCTGGAGGTGCTGGAGACATAGGCGGATTCGCGCAAATGGGCGTTTCCTTGTTAAGTCTTGTGGCCTCGGCTAAAGGAAACGTCTTTGAGTCTAGCGGTATGGGTATTTCTCGGTATTCATCTTCTATCATAAAAGAACCCACGTTATTTCCTATGGCAAAAGGCGCAGGGCTTATGGGAGAGGCTGGATGGGAAGCCGTAATGCCGCTGGCTCGTACTCCTGATAATAAATTGGGCGTGTCTGTGGTAAATGGGAGTAAATCTGATTCTTCTTCAAAGGACGAAACGGCGGCGTTATTGAGAGAAGTAGTTGCTGCCATTCGCTCCCAGAAAGGGAGTAAGGTGGTCAATGTATTTGATCGTAAAACGCTCTCTAATGAGCTATCCGGTTCCGAGGGGGAGCAGATGACGTTTAACCACATACGTCGAAATCCCGCAGCAGTACGTCGTATGCTTGGGCTGTAGGGGGTGTTATGGACTATCCTGTATGGGTATGGCGTCCTGATTTAGATATGATTGAATCGTTGGAGTGGATGACTGACATTATAGAGGCGTATGATGGTGAAGAGCAACGGATTCAAGTACGCCAGGAGCCGCGTCAATCTTTTGAGGCTTCTGTGTTTTTGAAAGACATTTTGCAAATGTCTAAAATTCGTGTGTTGTTGGCGTCTTGGCAAAATAGGATGTGGGCGTGGCCTAATTGGCACGAAGCAGTATCCATATCGGCTCCCGCAGATGCGGGAGCCGGATTGGTGTATGGAGATTGGCGTTATGGAGATTGGCGTTATGGAGAAAATGCTTTAATATACGAATCACCCACTAAATATCAAGTTTTGGACATTACTGAAATAACGGAGAGTGTGTTATCTTTTTCGAATGCTCTCATTTCCACGTATGCCGCCGGTTCCTGGGTTTTGCCGTTACGAAGGGCAAGAATATCGAACCAGATAGACCGACAAGACTATATTGGAAATGATTTGGCTTATTCTTTGTCTGTCCAAGTAGTGGATAATTCGGAACTATCCACTACAGCTTCTGAAATGCAGTACCTGGGGTATGACGTTTTATTGGAGCCTTTGGGGACTTTTTCTAGTTCCATAAAACGTCAAATGTCTTATCCTTTGGATATTATAGATCCAGGAATGGGTGCTTGGGCTTCTTTTTCTAGGTCCAATTTTTCAAAAATGCTTACTCCGTGGGAATGGGTTCTTAAAACTCCGGAGAAGTGTTGGGAGTTTAGAAAGTGGTTACATAGACGTGCTGGGGCGTTACGCCCCGTATGGATGCCATCCTACGTGGACGATTTGAAATTAGCAGCGATGCCCGTTTCCTCTTCTACCACTTTGAAGATTGCTGACGTCGGGTATAGGACGTTTGGTCTTAATGTTCCAGGCATGTCTCATATAGCTGTTTTTTCTTCTTCTGGGGTTGTTGCTTATAGAAAGATAAATGCTGCTGTTGCTGGGGTTGCCGGGCAAGAAAATTTAACATTAAACGCCTCTTTGGGATTTTCTGATGTAGTTCGTATCTCTTTCTTGTCTTTGTGTAGATTTTCCGGGGATTTGATAAAGTTAAAATGGAAGGGTGTTGGTGATGCTAGGTGTGAGTCGTCTATGGTCACGACGATACTATAGTTTTTGCGCTATTTTGCCTTTTGTTTCTTTTTATATTAAAAAGAAACACGTAGCGGGTTGAAAAATAAAGTCGATATGTAGTTGAATTGGTCGGAGGTCAAAAAGAAAATGACCGAACATAAATGTGAAATCAAAAAAGTCTATTCCGGCTATGGGCGCGAGAGACGGAGTAGTTGGTGGAAGCGCCTTTTTTGGCCAAAGCCGTCGGGGTTTCGGGTGATTGGCTTTGACTACTTCATAAATGGGCGGCACGCCGCATCTTCGATGTGGGACGGCCAGAAGATCGTTACCGTAGTGATGCCGGGTTATGACGGCCTTTTCGGGGTAGCGGCATGAGCACGTATTCCGATCTCGAATCCTCCGTCCACGGCGGCCGCCCTGTCGAACTTTTCCGGTTCGTCCATGGCGGCCAGGTCTGGACCTATAGCAGCGGCCCGGAGGTCGTTTACAACGGCGAAACCTACACCGCGTTTCCGGTTGGCCGTGACGATATGCAGCAGACCAAGGAGCTCGGCAAGTCGCCCCTCGAAGTGCTGTTGCCCAGGACGTGCGAACTCTCCCTGCTCTACCTGGCCGGGCAACCTGAACACGTTGTCACCCTGACCGTCTTCCGCACGCATGTCGGGGCCGCCGGAGTCGTCGTCTACTGGAAGGGTCGTGTTGTGTTGGTGGATTGGCCCGACAACGTGACGGCGAAACTGTCCTGCGAGTCCGTCTTCACATCGCTGAAGCGTCCAGGCCTTCGCGCCCGCTATCAGCGCATGTGCAGGCACGCACTCTACTCGGAGCGGTGCGGCGTGGACAAAGCGACCTATGCCGTGGCCGGGACCGTCTCGGCAATCAATGCGGCACGCACGGTGGTCACAATCCCCGAGGCGGCGGCGCACCCGAACGGCTATTTTACCGGCGGTTTCCTGGCCCTGGCCGATGGGACTATGCGCTTCATTTCTGCCCACACGGGATCATCCATCACGCTGTCGAATCCAGCCCCTATCCTAGCCGACTATGTGGGCACGACGGGCTACGGCAAGAGCTATGGAAGCTTTTACGGCGGTTCGGATTTGGTCATATATCCAGGGTGTGGGCGCAATCGCGAAACGTGCAAGAACAAGTTCAACAACATTCTCAACTTCGGCGGCTGGCCATGGATTCCGTCCCGCAACCCGTTTGACGGAAGGAGTCTCGTGTAATGTGGGTCCAGATCGCTCTATTCGTCGCCTCGCTGGTCATCTCCTACCTGACTAGGCCGAAGGTTAAATTCGACTCGCCCAAGCCGGGGGAGATCGAAGCCAGGGCTACGGCTTCGGCTGGCGGGGAAATCCCGGTCTTGTTCGGCAGTCGTGAAATCACGGGCCAGAACATTGTTTGGTGGGGCGACACGCGCACCGTGGCGATCAAAAAGAAAGGCGGCAAGAAATGAGCGAAGTCAAATTTACGATGCGCCACATTCGACAATGCAAGATGTGCTCTCGCGGGGCGCGTGCGTGGTTTGAGCGCCACGGCTTGGATTGGTCCGAGTTTCTGCGCGCTGGCCTGCCCGTGGAGGCCCTGGAAAGAACAGGCGACGCTATGGCCCTACAGGTTGCCGCAGCGGCACGGTCGGAGCAGGAGCGATAAATGGGTGGCAGTAGCAAAAAAGTTACCGTCGGGTACAAATACTACGTCGGCATGCACATGGCCTTGTGTCATGGCCCTGTTGACAAACTCGTGCGCATCCGTGTCGGCGGGAAGAAAGCCTGGGTCGGCAATCACACCGGCGGCGCGCTGACCATCGACAAGCCGGACCTGTTCGGCGGCGAGACGCGCGAGGGTGGCGTCAGCGGGCAAGTTGATATCGAGATGGGCGCGCCCACGCAGGGCCAGAACTCCTACCTGGCGGCCAAGCTCGGCGCGGATTTGCTACCGGCATTCCGGGGCGTGTGCTGCGCCGTGCTCAATCAGGTCTATGTCGGGCTGAATCCGTATTTAAAGGATTGGGGGTGGCTATTACAGCGGGTACGAGTCAGGAGCGACGGAACCACGCAGTGGTACAACCAAAAAGCAGCCATCAACTACTATCGCGTGGACGATTCCTATCCGCCTATTTCCGAAGAGTCGGTAGTTCCGTTTAGCGATTGGAGCCTAGTTGTGCCCGGCGGGTCACAGCCCGGTGTGTGGTGGGCGCTCGGGAATAGCATCACCCACAACCTGTCAATGCAAGGCACTGGATCTGCCACGGCGACCCGCGTGGGTAGTTTTTCTGGCGCGGTATTCAAGATTGAATTTAATTTTATCCTTGAATCCACGGTTTCTGGGAGAGACTCAGCCGTAATGAACTTTCTAAACAGTTCCGGTGGTACAATCTTTCAATTTCGGCCATGGTCGAAACCACACGGAGATTTGCCCTATTTTGGAGGCGCGGTACTGGCTGCGACACCACTTACTGTTGGCATGCAGTATTCAGTTTCTATCGTACAGAAAAGCGATAATATAATTGAGTTTTCTTTGCTTTACAATGGAGTTGTCGGATTTGTTGAACTGGGCGGGTCACTCTCCAGCATTAAGGGGTATCAAATTGAAAACTCATTTGAAGGCATCAATCCGCCCCTGATAGTCACCAAATACGGAGAAATCGTTTTTCGCCAGGGCTTTTTTGACCCAGGGTGGGATGTCGAGGGTTACTTTAGAGATATGAATCCAGCCCACATTATCCGCGAGTGCCTGACAGATACAAATTGGGGCATGGGTTATCCCGAATCGGACATGGGCGAATCCTTTGTCTCGGCAGCAAACACGCTATTCGCGGAAAAAATGGGCATATCTATCCTTTGGAGTCAACAAACGAGCATCGAGGATTTCGTTGGCGAAATTCTGCGACACATTGATGCGGCTCTCTATGTGGACAGAACGACGGGGAAGTTTGAACTCAAACTGATCCGTGGCGGATACAACGAATCCGCCCTGCTTGTACTCGACAAATCGAACATCAGTCGCGTCGAGGGATACACAAAACAGACCCTGGCCGAACTCGCTAATGAAATCACGGTCAGCTATAACTCGAACGAGACTGGCCAGGTCGAGACGGTGACTCTTCAGAACCTGGCGATGATTCAGCAGCAAGGGGTAATTATCCCCGCGTCTGTGGACTACCCCGGATTCGCAAACGCGGCCATTATTTCCAGGGTTGCGGCTCGCGATCTCAAATCCATTTCGACGCCGCTCGTTACGGCGACAATTTACGCCACCCGTGCCGCCGCATGGCTTAACATAGGTGACGTTTTCAAATGGAATTGGACGGAAGAAGGCGAGAACGGCACGGGCGCTGCGACATCATACGTCATGCGCGTTGCCGAAATTGCGTTTGGCGATGGCGTGGACAACGTAATCCGTATCCAATGTGTTCAGGATGTTTTCGCCTTGCCTGACATCACTTACGTCGAGGCCGAACAGACAGAATGGGAAGACCCGTCCGCGCCTCCACTTCCAGCAACGCCCAGGCTGGTCATGGAAGCGCCCTACTACGAGATCGTGCGCCAACTCGGAGAGGTGGACGCGGCCACAAAATTATCTGGATTGCCAGAGCTTGGTTACCTCATAGTGGCGGCTGGACGGGCAGCGTCCGAAATCAACGCAGAACTCCAGATTGATTCCGGGTCGGGATACGCAGAGGGCGGCGCACTGGAATTTTGCCCATGCGCGAAGTTGGATGGCGCAATCGGACCCCTCGACACGACCGCAACGCTCAAGGACGGCGTTGACCTTGACGAATTTGCCGCCAGCAGCCTGGCCCAAGTCGATGACGAAATCGTCGTCATCGAGTCCATCACTGACGGCGTGGCCACGATCAGGCGCGGGTGCCTAGACACAGTGCCGGCAGAGCACGCCGATGACGCGACCGTAATCATCTGGGACGGATACGCGGCCAGCGATGACGTGGAGTATGTCGTCAGCGACGAAGTGGATGTGAAGATCCTGACAGCCAGCGGCCAGGGCCCCCTGGCCATCGCAGATGCCCCGGTTGACTCCGTTGTGATGGACCAGCGGGCCGTCCGCCCGTATCCTCCGGCTGATGTG